>Ga0065711_1002407_pt1 | contig 45241 bp, 17 predicted proteins | sample Hoacrofraction12_FD_59098 | JGI IMG/M metagenome (GOLD analysis project Ga0065711, IMG submission 59098) | Hoatzin crop microbial communities from Cojedes, Venezuela - Epithelial fraction 12 v2 (version 2) | ecosystem: Host-associated > Birds > Digestive system > Esophagus > Crop | place... | reverse complement strand
GAGCCACTGGAACAGGCTGCCCAGGGAGGCTGTGGAGTCTCCTTCTCTGGAGATATTCAAGACCCACCTGGACAAGGTCCTCTGCAGCCTGCTGTAGGTGACCCTGCTTCGGCAGAAGGGCTGGACTAGATGACACACAGAGGTCCTTTCCAACCCCTACTATTCTGTGATTCTGTGATTTTATACTACAGCCAAATCTGGCTCCTGGATATTGCAACATCTTCAAAAAACTAAATCAGATGTCAGTAATGCAGACACATAGCTAGTAAAAACCCCCGATTTCTAACAAAAATCAGAGACGGAAAGCAAATTTTTAGAAGTCTAGAAAAAAGGTAAGCTAAACAACATATCTGCGATAGTTTCAAGAAAAAGGTAATAGAAAGGAACAGATCCAGCACACTGAATATGTCCACTTAGAGAGGTTAAAAAAACACTGTTCAAAAGAGGCCTACCTACAAAGCGAGGTACTAAAAATCTTCTTGCATATATCATACTATTACTTAGAGGAAAAGTATTTATACACTGCTGAGAACTGTCTTTACATAAAGGATGCTTACCACAGTGCCCAAACTTGCTGTTATCAATCACTCATATGCAAAATGCAGTAACAATTACCTCAAGCAAAGTTTTTGATATTGTTTGGGGTTTTTTTCCAGCATGACACAGATAACAGCAGGCCTGGCAACAGCTGGCCTTGGCCCTATGACTACTGCATTAGCAACATTCCTTCTTGAATTTATATTACCTGTCCCATATGCAAAACAATTGCTTGGCTCACAGATAAAGACAGCTTCTCCTAAGCACTGACTACACAAGGTTAGGCCATACACCTCACACAACATAAAACAAAAAGCATATTCATAACACAGAATTCTCTAAAGTGTCTTCAAAAAAATAAAATATAGATATCTGACCTTATTATCATTGAAGGTCTGCTTCCTTCAATGACAATTTTGAAGAAAGTACAATTACAGTATTTCATATCACCCATCTTACATGCATATGATACCACAATACATGTCACCGCATGTACCAGTAGTGCTCTATGAAACATTTCTGAAGAAGATGATAGGAGATTCTAGATTTCCTAGAGTTAAATACCCTATAATTTTGGGATGTCTGTCATACTAGTGATGATCTGACTTACAGTTTATATGAAATAATACAATAATGTGTATCTTAATTCTATTGAATGAATCTATTAATGGAACACAAAAATTGAATAATTACCATTTCATTAAAGAAATCGATTTAAAATATTCTTGCACAGACACTTTGTTTTATATATGGAATAGAAAGCTGGCTTTCTAATCCAGTTGCACATGACTGAATAACTTTCTTTCAGGAACTATAATATTACTATAACATTACTAAGCTATCCAAGAGTGTCAGGAACTAAACAGAGTCATTATTTAATGAGATAATAACAGCTTAATAAAATCAACTGTGGATAATAGCCTACAAATTCTAGCAATGTTAAGACAAATTTGACATGCATTGAATAAATGGTTTTGGAAATGCAAAACTTCACTTTTCAAGGTAAGAAATGATCCTACAACAGTTGTGCTGCATTTAATCTCTTGTTAATTAAAGTATACAAAATGATTAATGTATCTGTGAACCATTTTGTTTAGTGGACATGCATGAAGTTGTAGAGATACTGAATACAGCATTTTAAAGCTATTGTACATTTTGATGGCTCATAGAATCAAGCTTTCCTGTTATTCTGGTATATGCCAGAGCACATACCTTTCAAAATAGCACTTACCACAACAAAAATTTTTTCCATTTTTGCACCTCTCATGCCATCTTTTCTCCCCTTGAATTCTCACTTTCAAGTCAATATCCATTAACTGGAGCTTCTACCATTCAGTATTGCTCCAAAGAGGTCATTGTCAGATAAGAACTACTCAATTGTATCCATCCCTTATTCATCCAAATAAGAAAAAAAAATTGATAAGAAAGGGCCTTTCAAATCATAACACAGAATATCATGTCTAGATTTTTAGTTCAGCCCCAAAATGCACTTTATAGCAAAGAGAATGTACAATATCATCATCCGTTAGTACTCGTGCGTACATGGATACCTCCTGTTACGCACCTCAGGGAGCAAACCTCCTAAAGTGGGTAGCGTCTGTTGGAAAAAGAGAACGTTAGGCTGCAACACCGAACAGCTGGGACAGCATGGGGCATGGAGAGCGCACTCACGAGGAATGTTCCCTTGCAGCAGTTGTACTTGACAGTAACCATACACTGTGCTTTTTTTACACATTTGCAAAACCATACTCCCCCAACGTTTTGGCTGTCATATTATATAATTCATATTCTGGGAACTATATGTGGGACTGCTTTAGCACCAGCTAAAAATACTAGAAAACCTGAGGACTTTATTCTTTCAAACAGTAACAGGATATACTTGACACCTGGGGAATATTGTCTTGATTTTATCTTCCAAGTCTTTGAATCCTCATCCACAGCAATGAATCTTATTTAAAAAGCTTTCTTCTAGTACAATTGACAAATTCTACAACATTCATTCTCAAAAAGTGTTTCCACTCTTTACTTATACAGAGGGACAGTCTTTTCCTTTACACAAAACACTAACATTTGGAAATATCAAACTCTATCACAGCTGTTATAAGAATGAATAGTAACTAGCAGCTTACTAGATAGTTAAATTTTTACATTTTAACTGCTGACATAGAATCTAGTGCCAATACAGCAAAAATCGCTTTTTCTCACCTTGTGTTTTAATCAATAAGTGCAAATCTATTTTTCAGAATTATTTTATACAGAGCTGAAATTGTTTAAAATTATTTTTTTATATATTAAGCAACAATTCATTTATACATTAAATAGGATTGTAAAGCCATTAGTGAATGGTTAATATCATTACACAGCTTGTTACATAACCACTGAAAACTTGAGATTACTCTGTATGTAATGATATGTATGATGTATTTATGTATGATAATTACTTCTTTTGTACTACGTGCCTTCAGAGGAAGCATATAGCCTAAAACCCAACTTGGGGATGAGGGTGCATAAGGAGACAAATTCTACATTAATATGCATAAACTGAAACAGTTATTAAAAAAAATAATCTTTTTTTAGAACTCTGAAATTTGAACTTGAAAGATATTGATCAGGGGAATTTGGTCAAGGAAGATCAGACGGAATGCATGGAATGCAGTGTAAAGGTATCCTCAAATGTTTGCAGGATGAAGGCCATGGAAGTTTAAATATGTGACTTGAATACCAAATGGATGCTTTGGGTTTTCTTAAGAACTTGGAGGAAGGTTGCTCCATGATTTCTCACAGCTATTTTGTTTAATGACATAGGAATCTCCAAGTGATGCAAAATCTGTGCTTTAACATGCAATGAAATATTACAATAGGTACTCCTAGACTGTCATTTTGTAAACCTACGAGGTATTCAAGACTCTGCTTACAAAAATTCCACTCCATGCAATTTCTGTCCATAGTTACACAACAATCAAAGAGAATCAAAGATTCAACACACCCTGAAAACTGCAAAACGCCCATGACCACTAGTCTAAAACCCTAGGGATCAATCTATCTGTAATATCTAATAGATATCAAATCCAGCTAACTATGATATAGGCGTGCTAAAATATTTTGAAAATTTACTTTATAAAATTTTCTCCACATTTCCAGCTCTAACCCTGTGTATATACTAATGAGAAGGGCCAATACTAGGACACCACATCATGCTGTTTTGAAAGCTCATAGAGCTGTAGCACAATACCCGGCTCTACATCCACGGACTGAAGATAAAAGTCATCCTGTGGACAAGGTTAGTGACCAATTCACTAGCGAAACTACTGTTCAGTGAGCTGCACATGCCCATATTATAAAGGAAAGGTAAGGCTTCTAATTTATCTAAGAGCTATCTTGATAAAAACAATTGCAGCTAAGAAAATAAGAAATTAAAAATCACGTTATGTCAATCAGAAGGACGTATTTTGTCACTCGTGATACTAGTAGCCAAAACACAAGGAAAAAGACAAGGCTGGAATGGAGATGAGTCATTTCAGAGTACCTTCCAAAACAGCTGACCATAAGACTGTTCTGAACAAGGAATCGCTACATGATAACTTTATATACATACTTTGTGTTGCTTGTTTAGTATGTCTTAATAGAGATGTAAAGAATTACACATCAAAATCACAATCAACTATTTCTTGTTTAGCATGTCGGCCTTAGTTCATTTAGTTGGCTGAAGATAACTTGGCCTTACATCTTGCATCCATTCCATATATGCATCAACATGCAACTACAGTAGGGCCCAAGACTTTAATACAATTTGCAACCTAATATGAACTTGGTCTATATCAGGCAATTATATACACTGTCCAAGAAAAATAAAAGAGTTGGAAAAGAATTTTGAAAATAAAAACATGTTAAACTCCAGTGGGGGAGGATGTAAGGAATAAACTTAGGCACAGACAGTAGTGATGAGTTGTGCGCAGGCAACTAGACATAACTTAAAATGACTGAATGGCTGCCATTTCAGTTTATCAGCATCTTATTATTTTAACATTGAACAGTGTTTGCCGAACAGATAATTAGTTAGGAAGATACATTTTCCTCCAGGGCAATTATTAATTTCCTTCTGACTTCAAAGAAATGAAAAAGTTCTTAGTGTAGATAAGCACACCATTATATTTCACGTCTGTTTTAAATTCTTAGAGAACTGAATCTGCAATATGATATGCAACTGAAAAGGGAAAAATTTTGTTTTTAAACTCTGTTTCAATTGCTATGTCATTACTTTGAATATTCAAGAACCAGATTTCAACCGCGTGTCACCCCCTCCCTCTCCCCCCAGCCCCCCCCAAAGCATATATATTCAATGACTGGGTTTGTGTAGTATCTTTGTTCAGAAACTCAGAATAAGGCTAGTACTCAACTTCAAAGGATCAAGTTGCTCACAAGGATGCTTACACACTGCACTGACTCCTGTGCTCCATGTTGAGCTTGGATTCAACTGAGTTAAAACTGATCTCTACTATAATAAAAACAGAAGAATCATTTTAGGATTAAAAACTGGAAAAGGGATTAAGAAAAGCTCATTCTACAACCAGCAACTGCTAATTCCCTTTTTCTCTCTCTACATCTTTGCTTTTCTATGTGAGTAACGTTTACCTACCTCACAGGAAAACAGTATTAGTGAAACATATTATCAGACAAGGAAAAAATGTCTGTTGAACTATGTTGCAATTATAACACAGCCATTAGCTATTCTATCTAGTGCCTCTAAATACCGACAGTCAAAGAAAATTCTTGTACATATTTTCAACTTTAATTCCGTATTACTTTTTGCCAGCATCTCAACACACTTGCTATATTTACAAAGTTTGAAAGCTACAGATCATAATGTATATTGTATAGTTGCACAAGGCACATTTCTTTGTTAAAACATTTGTAATCGGATGTGCATATTGTTTTACATACATAAATAGAATTGGTTATAAACAAAAGATCTTTGAACATTTATGTTCTTGTACAATAAAATGCCAAACCAACCGAAACCATAATCAGATACACCTGTTTCCTCCACCAAAACATACAGCCATTTATACTTTAAAATAACAGGTCAAGTGAATTCAACTTATGATGGTATTTTATATTAGGTGTATATAAACAAATTTACTCTACGATGTCTAAAAATTCTATATATATTTTATATATACTGAATTCTCTCTATATATATATTCTATATTTACATAAACAGAATTTATGCTGAAATTATTTTGTCCTAAAAAGTTCTAAGCATCTTCATTAGACAAAAGTCAGATTTATTCGTAAGAGAAAAGAAACAAAAAGCGAGTTGTTCCAAACTTTTTATCACGATGACAAATTTGTCCCAGAATGCTGAACAGTGAGGTTGAAAATGGAACACAAGTAAGTGTGTTTAATTTTAAAATTTATTTCTTTCACTTTTTATCTTCAATATTATAACAGGCTCTTCCCCTTTGAAATAAACTGGTTACTATGGAGACAGTGATAAATGTCATATACTAATGCTCACACCATAATCAGGGTACCTTATGTTTTACAATTTATTTCACAATTTTGTTTTTATTCCACAATTAACAGTTTTAATTACAGATTCCAAAACCAATGTTAGAAGTAAAAAATAATTAATTGTGAAACTCATATAAACAATAGAAGAATCAAAATCATCATACATTACGAAATAAATACATATTTATTAAATAGTAGGCTGTTATTGGTTGATTTGTCCTTACCTAAGGCTATATCTATTTTGGTGGGAAATATAAAAATCTAATTACTTTTCTACAAATACAAATATGAATTAGAACATCCTACGTGTTCATCAATAAACGGAGCAAAATAAAGGAAGACCTGAAATAAAGAAGCCAAAATGTATGTTACCATTTTTGGCTTTCTGCTTTATAAAGGGGTGGGGAGAGAGAAGCTGTATCATAAGGAGAGACCAATCTTTTTTTCTTCACTACTCACTCATCTCATTCCAATACCCAGTTTTTAACCTGGTTATGATCTAATTCTGTACTCTTGATAGGCTAGGATTCAATTGAGTTAAAGATTTTTAAACTCACTGCCAGTCAACCTTATCATGAACTTTCATTATGTGCATGTAATTAATTGGGCCCAATGAACAATATCAGCACTGAGTTATAGACTTTCCCCCCCCCCCATATAATTAGAATATAATTACCCACAGGATATCAGAATGATGCAAAACCTTTCCTCTAAATGTGCCCTCATTAGGAAACAAGTCTCAATGTACATTTATTCAATCAGTAAGAATTAATTAAAACGTTACTGAAATAAAAGAGAGTAACATTAAAGTGTATCTGACATCTATTAAAAGACTATCACTTGAGATCTGCACACACAGTTTATAACAAAACTCATTTAACTTGAACAAAAAACTTCACCATACAACAAGCCTTATATACAGTAAACAGAAAAGTAAAAAGGGCTAGTTTTAAAGTTGACAGACTGTATTTTACTAAAACATTAAAAAGCATTGAAGTGAGATATGAAAAATCTTTATATGGCATTGAATCTAGACAGATATGTGACTCTTTAATAATATTCACAGTATCGACTGCACGAGTTTTCCCATGGTTTCTTTTTCAGCTGAGAATGTAGCTTATCATATTTAGGAATAAAATTTGATAAGTCCCATTTTTTGTGCAGTTTTGAAGATGGAAGCCTTTTTATTTAACTTCAGCCAGCCATCTAACTTTCAGATGACCAGGCATTTAGGTTGTCTCTCCAGCCATGAAGAGAAGGGACAGTATGAGAGGGTCATGCCAGTCACTCTGTTTTAAAGGAATCTCTCTTGTGTCTAAAGACACCCTAAATGAGTAATTTAGAACAGTCACCCGAGCTGAGATGGCTATGTTTAGAGGGAAATGTCACCCTTTATGATATTACAATAAGGAAATCTTATTTTTTAATTTATTCGTCACAGTTGCAGAAATGGAAAAACTGAGAGGATATGGACCTGAACAACAAATTGCAGCTGAGCGACTGGTTTGGTAGCTCAGGTATAACACGTGGTGCTGTGAAATGCACTTTATGAACAAATTCTCTTTATCTCTGCAGAAAGAGTTGAGGCTAGAGTTCTCAAGAAATGAAAAAATGAGACATGCTGGATGAGAAAGGTAAAAATATGAATGTCCTTAGTTCCTCAAAAGAGAAAAGATGAGAAGGGATTTAGCACGTACTCTTGAAGGAAAACTTATGAGAAGGCATCTTGGTCTGAGATGAACTGACAGTTTCCTGGAAGAAGTCTGGACTTCCAAAGTTACAGATGGAAGGGAGAGCCAAAACTTTTGGGAGATCAAAGATACAAGATTTTTCAACTTGCTATTTTCCCACAACTTCCATAACTTATTCTATGGGAGAAGGAGATATGTTCTTCTCTAACACCTCAAAATACTCAGGTATAAACCTGGTATAGAAAGCATTGTGGTTATGTGCCTTTCTTTACCTTCCACATATATGTAGTATTGCAAGAATATTACTGCTCAGCTGATCATTGAAGCTAAATGTGTGTCTTAGGTGAAAGACCCTTCCACTATCAGGTATGATTTGAGGTGTCTGAACACACCACCGCTATTAACAGACACATTTCCTATTGTATCTTTACCCATGTCAAAATTGTCTATATTCACTGGTTTTGCTGTCTTTATCGAGGGTGCTGGTTTCACATACGCTGAAGTACCATGTTTCTCAAAAGGAATCCCCACAACAGGAAATGGGAGAAACTACTTCAAAAATTACTAAGATAAATAACATGTATACTGTAACCGATCATTTCTAGGAGGAATTCCTATTAGCTAGATCACTGATGTATTATTTGTAACATAAGTATACTCAGGATTTTGATGCATTTTTGGCAGAAACTACTAGCTGAACAAATATTCTACAAAATTGTAAAGTTCCCATTAAATCACAGTAAAATATATTTTCCATTCCTAACAAAATACATTGTGCTGAAATACATGTTTTTTGTTACATTATTAGTATGTAACACTGAAACATGATTCTGATACAGGAAAACATATTTACTTCTGCTTATGCCTTCAAAATTTGCAGATAAAATAAACCTATTCAAGGGTGATTTGACTCTAGAGTGGTTTTATGTATCCTCTAAACAACTAAACTCCAGTTGTGGAATGAAAATCTTAATTCCTCTATCCCTCTTCCTTTGCTGAAAAGAAAATGGAGTTATGCAAATCTAACTGAAGATGAAATTTCATGCTGAGGCTTTATTCAGTATATAAGAATGGTAAACAATAAGTAACAATAAAACAAAAACAGTCCCATAACAAAATCATAATTTCTACATGTTAACTTTTAAAGTATGACCTAAAATCCTGAAAATTAAATAATGTCATGCAGAATATGATCATCCAAAAAGGTTAAAATAATACTTTGCAATTATTATTCAGAACTTGTCCAGGCATTATCAAAATACTAATACAGACAAACTACAAAACTACTCTCCTGACTTTTCAAAAATATTAAAAAAATATTTAAGTACTAAAGGCAGCTTTCCATTGCTTTACCTTCACTGACAGCAATGGAATAGTCCTAGTTTACTGAAGCAGAGGGCCTCCACCCCTTAGCAGATTCATAAACAAACAGCCAAAAGGATTAATCAGAAAACAAGTAATTTACAACAGGCATGAGTATTATTCTTAATGATCAGAAACAGGTTTACGATTAGGAGGTATATTTTCTTGTTTTTCCTCCTTGCAACAAATCATTCTTTCTTAAATTCAAGCATTTCTTACTGTTATTGTGACATATATTTAAAGTAGGAGGACCACACATCTGTTCTGTTATCAATATGATGATGCTATTACTTTCATCAGCATAAACCACCTGATTTAATATATGAATACATAAGTTAATTCCGAAGCTCTTTTTTCATAATAAACTGGTCAGCTCTTTTCTATACAACCTACACATAGCATGCATTTTTATTTTCATTGAATTATTGTTTTTGTAGACAGATAAATTTACTGTCCACGACTGCAGAATAAAATACACCATAATGTTGATGCATAGCTTACTGCAAGACCAATGTCATCATTCTAGGTAACCTCCGGCTTAGATCAGAGACCTCAGCATTGCAGATATACAATATGCATCCCAAGCAAAAACTGTCCATAAGAATAACTTCATTATTCTGGGAAGTTGGATCTATAAAAGATGTAAAATGTAGAAGTGTTCTGCCTATACAGTTTCTGGTAAGTACAGTCTGAGTAAGTGATAAAACCTGAGTCAGCTTCAGCTGTAATATGCCCTACAGAAAGTTCATTCTCACATGAAGGAAAATGCAATATGCAGAGGATAAAGCACGTTTGTGCCTATAAACTCATCAGCCAGCATTACCCATTGTGTTCAAGGTTCACACAGTTCTGTGAATTTAACAAACACTCTGGCAGTCCGTCCCAGCATCATTTTAGCCATTACCTATGACAGAGGATTACTTCAGAAAAAACATACGGACAACTCACCAATACTACTGGGCAGATTGATGTGGGTGGTAAAATATGGTCCTTCAAGGGTCCACAGTCACATTCAGGTTTTAGATGTGAAGCACATTTGTTATGCAACTATGAGAAGACAGAAAATGAAGATTCAACTTAGACATTTTACTACTACATTCTAAGAAAATGGGCATCCTAGAATGGGTTGAGTTTAATTAATCTAATTTTTACTAAAGTGCTACAAGAAAAATGAAACACACTGCTGTGGAAAGCCTCTTACGATTGACAAAACCAATGAATTTATATTGCAGCAAAGACCAGCGCATGAAAATATTTTCTGCTTTGGAAATTGCACATGTGGTTCAGCACACCAAGGAAGAACACTGCATGGCAGCACAGTAATATCAGCATAGTGTTATTTGTGATCAAAACCTTCATTTCAGAAGACAGCTTCTTGCACTGAGCCAGGAACTACTTTTCTACTACTAGTGGGCAAGCTGGGGTAATTCAGGACCGTCTTTGGCATTATTGGTATCTCTCCTTCCTACCTGAAGCTGATAAAGTCACTACCAACTCAGCTGTGATGCTGCAATAGCTATGAAAATATATATGAAATGTAAGAGAATAACGCAGGAATATCTAAGAGCTTTAAGCTATGTTGGGGAAATTTTGGTCTTGATTGAATCAATGTTCAGCCTTCCATTAACTGATGAGGAACCTGAATTACTGTCCTTTTTCTACTTTATTCTTAGCATTCATTCAGTTTTCCTGAAAGCAATGAGAAGAGTTCTACTCTGAGAACATGGAAATAATATCCTCAGGTCTGCTGACTGAAAGAGAACTGGCTCTTAAAAAGGTGGATGGGAAAAATGTGTATATAACATCAACATAAAATGCCAACAAATAATGATATACTTATTGAAATTTTTTGCATCAGCAATCATGAGTTCTTGTTAATATTTAGGATTTAACTCAACTCAAATGTCTCTAAATAGAATATTTCAACATATATATCCAGCCACACAGTACAAGGACACAGTTGTGTGTCTGGATCATGCATTCACATTTAGTTGGTATACTTCACAATATTATTAGAAACAAACACCACAAAACACAACTTCATAATGTGAAATTTGGTGAAAATTTGTTATTTTGGACTCAGTGATCTTAAAGGTCTTTTCCAACTTAAATGATTCTATGATTCTATTTCTGCACTGTATCAGTAAACTGTGCATTAAGGTCTTCAGGTAATACCCATTTCCCATAGAGATTAATATTTTTTTGGGGGGGAAGACATGTATATTTGTATTAAAGAAAAATAATTAGGATAATAAATACCAGAAATTTTGAAGTAAAAATCTTTTTTAACAAGTGATTTAACTAACATAATAGGTAGCATACAGCATTAGTTCAACAGGTTCAATAGCCATCATAAAATCTGTAGTTCAATGTCTGCTTCCATAAATCACATTTTTCCAATGACTGATTCATTTTCCCTTAGATGATTTAACTATGTGTGTATGAACTCTATTAAAATTACAATAAAATCATACCAGTTTCTGATGTATACAAGCTTTACCGGTAATATGGTCTTCATAAAGTTATCTGGTACAGTTAATGTTGACATAACATTTCTGGATTTTGAACTGAATGGCACCTAATATTAGCCTTGTCCATATTCATTTATACTGCAAAGTTACCTTTTCAGGCAGTTACTTAGCAACAGAAAATAAAAGTCTAAGGAGTTTCGATTTACTCTAAGTATTAAAGACTTATTGTGAGGGTATTTTGGTAGCCCTGTAATCTAAATCATTTGTCATGCTAATTCTCTGCCTCAGTGGTAAGGCTACTTGTACCATAATTAATGCACACCAGGCCATGTTACATCAAATAAAAGTATCTTCACAAATTCAGTGGTAATTAGCAGCTTTGCTACTCGGTGGCATGCAAACTTATCTATGAAAAAATAGCTTAATCTTCTTATTAGTCTCTGCTGATCTTTGACAACAGAACTGGCACATAGCAAACAGAAATGGTAGAAGGTATGTAGCTTTAATGAAAATAACACTTTGACACAACGAAATAAAATAATGTGCACCTCTTCTCAAAAAAATGTTTTAAAACATTTCCCCAAAATTCCCTTACTCCAAACCTAGCTCCTTTAGAATATTACTTCCCTCACAACCAGATGCCTGCAAAGTAGGAAAAAAAATATTTGCTGGAGAGAAAAAGAGGAAAAACCATTTACTAGACCATGGTAGAGAATTACAGAGTATATGGAAGAGGGAATCACGGGCCTGGCTGAGCACTCGGTATACAAGCCTCCTCAGTGAAAAACACGCCTAGCTTTGGGGATTTTATTCAGTTATTTGACATTTGAAGTGAATATATTAAGTTGTAAGAGGGAGAGATATTTAAAATGCATGAAATAGGCTCAGAATTAGTTATGTAATAACTAGCATCTTTCTACATTACAGAAATATGTCAGCAACAAGCCCTAGATGTGTTGCTGTACAAGGAGTTGAAAACGTATGAAGCATGTGATGACAATTACACAACTTCAGAATATCCATTCAAAAATCCCGCATCTGTTACAAATTCAAAAAACTTTTTTCAGTAATAAAAAAAGTTATTACCATTACCAAAGAAAGTATCGCAATAGACTATATAGAATACACAGAATTGCAAGAAAAGGGGATCGGAAATTGAAAATCAAATAAATTGCAATATTTTTAGAACTTTAAAACTCATTTCCACTTATATGTCTAATTTACACCTGAAGTCATAAAAATTAAATAAAAAGATTACTAAAGTTATCTTGAAAATACAACATTACTTTTTTTCCACTTATATGTCTAATTTACACCTGAAGTCATAAAAATTAAATAAAAAGATTACTAAAGTTATCTTGAAAATACAACATTACTTTTACAGAAAATAAAAATCTTTACATTACTGATGGAAATACAATCACAAAATTGTAAACTTCAGTGCCAACATTTTCAATTTCAGCAGTCAAAAAACATAGGCTTATTTCTAATTGGAATTTTGATAGATATTTAAGTATTTAACTACGCACACAAGCACCCAAGATATTTTCAAAAGGATTTAGCCTCTTGCTTCACAGTGATTTCAATGATAAACCACTCCTCAGCATTTCCTCATTTGGAAGTCCTCTAAATCTTGATATGTATCTTCAAGAAGTAAAAGGCCTTTACAAATCTGGTCCAGATTCACATGAAATAATGGGAAAATAATTTTTCTGAGGAGCTACAGAATTTGCAGCTTCCTTTGACTGTAAGAGGGAGCCTTACAACATACATATTTTTTGAATGATATACAGATATTACACAGGTGTAAGTACTTCTATATCCAGAGCGGAAAACACTTGTTTATCTATCTAAACAGAAATAGCCATTGCCTAAATTTAATTATCTGCATGCAAAAATTTTGGACTCGGTGTTTTACTCTCTACATAAATTATACAAATTTTGACAGCAATCTGGACTACATATTTGCTTTCTTCTAAAATATTGCTTTTTAAGTAATCATAACAGCTTATTACTGAAAGTATCCTGGATCTATTTTCTTTGATGATGTTTCATATTTTGTATCCTTGTGTTAAGAAAATATGTCATAAAACATCCAAACCTGTATGCTGAAAACAAACATTCACTAATGTCTCAGTCTCATTATTTAAAACACTGAACAAACAACTGCTGTTCCATAACATTAACAATAATGATATCAGCAAAAAAGCAAAAACCCTAGAAGGCTGAATCTCTCCCCACATTTAGATTTAAATCCTGCCCTGGCTAGGAACAGAAATACTGGCATTGCTCCTTCTAGCATGAAGATCTCACTTATAAGGGCAGTGTTCCTTGAATGTCATTAGTTGCAGTTAACAGTTCCTGCTGAATAAGGAGTGCACAAAAGTTGTATATATTAGACTTGGTGCACAGATTAGTATATTATCAGGATGTCTCTGCTATTATTCCCAGACACTTGAAATCACTGTATCCTGCCAGATATTCTCAATTTCATTTGCCTGTCAGTACACCACAAATTAGGATTCTGCCCCAGTGTCACAGTGACCTTGACTTTCCCTGATACTGAAAACTCTTTTATAATCTTTCTGTAATGTAGATTGGGAGTTGTGCTCTTTAGTGTGACATATATTATTTCCATTTGTACATTGTCTTGCAGCAGAGTACAGCTTTCAGTGTTATTTGTTTGCAACAACTAAGGACTCCTATGAATATTCTGCATATACCTTTTCTTAAACACACACTATTCATTCCTGATGACAAAAACTGAACAAGACCTTTTGAATTACGAAGCTATATAAAAGATATGCAGATTTTTGTCTCTATAATCTGTGCTAAAGGTTTTACCATAGTATACTCACTGTGATCTGACACCAAACACAGTGAAGTCCAGTCAAGCCTTGGTAACATTTTATAGTTTTATGACACTTATCACATTTTGTTGGACAATTTCCTTCTACCCAGAAATGATGCATTACCTGCAAAAGAAAAGTGTGGATATACACAGAGTTACTAAATTAACAGGTACATGACAAAGTTAATGCTACCCCAAACTTACATCAGTATTCTTTTTGGACTTCACATATGTTTTGATGCAAGATGCAGGAGCTCTTGAGACACAGCGTTCATGGACTGTATACTTGCAAACTGAAAAAAGAAACACATTAATAGAAGTTGAGGCAATGGTGTTTCTGACTACATTTTTATGAAATAAATCATGTTACCAGCATGCTATCTCTATATAATCAGTCAAATCAATCAATGAAAACTCAAACTAGACTGCTTTTTCCATGGAATACAAAAGGCCAATTAGAACAGGAAATATTATGCAAGTGAGAAATCCAAGAATGCACTATCATTGCGTAACAGGAAATGCTTAATTAAATTAGAGCTTACTAAATTTTTTCACAATAATTCCCAAATGACAAAAATATTAAAGACAAATTGATGACTGCCAAATGGTTTGCTGTAATTTGCTAGCAGAAAGAAATCTATATTTTACAAACTATAGGCATGAGAGCAGCTGGCAAGCACAAAAATAAAAGCCAATGAATTTATGTTGTTCCTTCTATTGACTTATAAATCTTAAATGGCTGATTAGTCCATTTTCAGTTAGCAATTGTTTTCATGCTTTCCATGTAATCACCCCAGTTTTAACTCTTACTTTCCCAAATACCAACTCCTGAGAAGCTTTTTTTTTCCCAACCCCTCCACACCAGTTTTAAGTAACTGCTGTTGTTGACCAGGTCTGTAAAGATCAAACCAGCTGCATTTGGAAAGCGTACAAATGTCAGGGTATAATGCAAAGCTCTCCTGACTTCAACTATACAACTGTGCCTAGCTGAGGGAAATAATGCTACAGCTTATACCTGCATTCAATAAAGTCAACTATTAAAAACTGAGAATGAGTTTCTCCCTGCATGGTACACGCCTCACGCTTTTGACCTCGAGAGCAATTAAGCACAAAGTACTTTTAAACACCTTGCTTGCACCTATTACACAAACCCAGTGGGAGGCGCAGCCATTAATCAGACAAACTGCAGGGAGTAACATTGTTGATTGGACCACAGAGGGATGGCGAGGCCCCCTGCAGTTTCCTCCCTCTTTTTTTTTTCCTTCCACACAATCTAAAATGCAAATAATGAAATCTATAGCAATGCTTTAAAAATATATTGGAGAACCTCAGCGAGACAAGAAAATAGTGTAACAGTTTTGTAAGTAGACTCATGCCCCTTGCTGCATGAAGTAACTGAAAGGAGTGTGTGGATGTTCTCCAGATACTCCGAGATCATTGTTCTCACCAAATAAATGTCAAGCAAAATAACAAGCGCATTTTAAAGAGGTACACTGCAGCAGAGAAAATTACAGCTCTTGTAAGGCTGCTCTTTTTTGGGGCAGTTTATTTCTATATAACCTGTCTACACATTTCTGACAACTACTGAAGATGCTGATCTATGTTATGTGCTCAACAGAACTTTCTCTTTCAGACATATATGGGTCATATTTCCTCACAAAGACTAAGTTTATATCAGTCTGACATAAAAGAAAATTAAAGAATGTAACATTTCAAGATCTAATAGTCAATTCAGCATTTGACATATATATTCCAGATACTGTCATCTGCATTTACTAATCTGAACCTATGCAATCTCTATCTGTTTGAATTTTAATAAATGTATCTCTCATTCCATAGTATTGTGAATGAAATTATATGATGTGAAAACACATACATGGAGAATTTACATCTGAATTATGTTTTAAAGAGATCTGTGGCCCTTAGAGGAGACAGAAATGGTCAGTTCCAAACCCCTCATTCACTCAGACTAATCTCAAATTAAATCAATACAACTGTATAGGCAGAAAGGTCCTGATTAGCTGTGATGGGCTATCTTTCATACCAAAAACGCAGAAAGTAAGTTACTCTAAGAAACCGATTAATTTCTCAAAAAGAACAATGAAAGGTGACTTGATACCATCATGAGAAGAATACAGTGGGTACTAAAGATCTCATTAATCTAATGGAGAAGGGCATAACACGAACCAATCTTTGGAACCATCTACCAGACACATTCAAATCAGAAAATAGGTCTTAAAAAAAAGATGATTAATCATTGGAACACACCACAAAAGAAAGATATGGATCATCCATCTCTTGAAACATTCAGACACAAGGTACCTTTCAGCAAAATTGGGTTTCTCAAGATACAGGTTACGAGCTGGTCAAACACAGATTATTAGGAGATACATAGATACAACTCAAGGAATTAAACTGTACTAACTGCATCTAATAGTCTAACGAAGGTCAAATTAGATGCAGTAGTTTTTCTGTGTTCCTTTATCTTAAAATCTATAATCAGTTACTATGTGAAAGGATAGTAAGACTGAGATTTACGATTTTAAACCAAGTAAACCTACAGAACTTTAGAAGTACTACAGAAACTAGATTTCTGGGAAACTGGCAATTTGACCTTCACAATTAACAAAACAAAAATTCTGTGCAAAATTTGAGTAAACAAATATTGGACTTAGATGCTAGTCAAGCTGATAGCTATTAAAGAATATGAATAATTATTAATACATATAAAAGAAATTTACAAAAATACAAGGTTGAAACTTAAGCATGATAATTGCTAAGAGAAAAGTAAAAAAAAGAAAAAAAAAGAGGCACACTCCACAGGGAACTAACACTGAGAGCTATTATAATACAGAAAACTCCCTCAAACAACAGCTTTGAAATCCCAATATCCTGAAAAATTAAGAATGAAACCTTGAGCATTCAAGCACAGAACACAAAGGGGGAGACACCGTTGTGCTGGCAATGGTTTTGTACTGGGAAGCTATTAGTTCTTTGCTATGCAGCAACCGTAATATTTCTAGGAATAGACGTGTATGCAAATTGACACTGAAATGCTTATACTCACAAGAACAGCAAAGACCTTGCTTGCCTACTCCAATTAGCATGTTCAAACAAAGATTACAGTAGGCAGGCTTGTTAAAGTGTTTCAGTCTCCATACATGCTGCCCATCGTCTTTCACATTCTGCAAAGGACATAAAAGAAACAGATTTTACTTAATAAAATAAACAATGAAATATGTAAGTGCCAATAAAAATTGGAGATTGACTCAAGAACATAAAAGACAAGCTGTTACTTCATTTAATACTCTGCACCAGATCACAGTATAATTCTAAATACACAGGCAATGATATACTAAAAAAATTCTTCAGAAGCTCATGGACATCCATGTGTTTCAAAAACGACTTCAGAAAAAACTCTAGGTTGCTGTTACCACTGCAACACAATGCTAGGAATAAATCTAGGCTGATACTAAATTACAACCAGTATGAAAACTAACTAAAAATTGTTCTAGACTCATTCTAAAAATAAAGGTGCTGCAGGTTGGAAGGTAAAACTCCCCAAAAGGAACAAGAGAAAAGATTTTTTAAAACTGCAAAGATATTCTTAATGGTCCTTAGAATTAAGGACATGTATCAACATATGTAAGGTGGGAATCCAACCACATCATAACAATACCTATTGCTAGCTTTAATTTATGTTAATCTACTGCCAACAGTCTATAAAAAAGCAAGTATTTAAGGGTGGGATTTACATCCTAAACCTCTCCTCTAAAAATTGAACTCACATTTAAGCCCCCATTTTTCAGTTAGCTGTAGCACTATACTCAAATCTTGCATGAACAGACTGATCAACTGATCAGCACTTACATCTCAGGTCCTCACTGTGACTCAGGCATACAACTAAAATATTATCAAATCATTGACACTTACGAAATAAGCTTTAAGTTACATGGTTCTCTTCTTCCTTCTTAATGGAATCATTCTGAGACCTCACTGTTATTAAAAGGTTTTTAAAATTATGAGCATTTGGTACAGATGTTAAATTAATCCTGTAAATTCCAAGTTTCTTGGCAAGTGTGGCCACAAGACTTTTTCCTTTTTGCAATCATCAGAGGTTTTGAAATTAAAAAAAAATAGCATTAACCTAATGTAAAATCACTTTTTTTTTTTTTTTAAACAAATATAACATCCAATGGAACAAAGGTAGTTAATATCTACCAGCTGGAAATGGGCTGCAGCAGTTTGATTCTTCATTGTGTCTTATTGAAACACTATGGTCTTCTTGGTTATTTCATTACCAAAAAGAAACTGTTGCATAGCTGAAGGAAGCCATTATCAACCTCTGGTTCTCAGAAGCCACATCAACAGCTGGTTCTCATCCAGTTTCTGACTCCTCACATGAAACTACAAAAATATTTGCCATCATGTATATACAATACTCTTGACTAGCTCTTCAATAATATAATGGCTTGCATTGATAAGGACAGTCAATGTAAGTCAGTGGACCTAAATTTTAATAAAAATTCAGTTTTGTCCTATATTAGCATATACTGGATGAGTAATGCCCTTAAAAATCAGCACTGCTTTGTTCAAAAAGTTAGCCGTTAATGACAAGTCAAAGATGATGAAGACTTCTTCACCCTTTTGGGGGAAAAAAAAAATCCTGAAGGAAGATTAGCACTCCAACAAATTAAGAATATTTGGTTCAAAGCCAGGTCCTAGCCAAACACAACTTTGAACAATTCCTACAAATGACCTAGAAACAAAAGGAACGGAAATAAGCTGGGATATTTTTTCTTGATTCGGACATCAGGATCAGAGCTGAAGTGAAGTTTCCCTGGTATCAGCAGGAGTTCAAATGCCATCTCTGACAGCTGGGCAATGTCAGGGTCCCTCTTCTGCAAAAAGAGCAGAGCAGATGCCTCATGTGGGATTCTGAGGCTGGCAAAAATTGTGGAAGTTTTCCAATTTCCCCTGAAGAAGCAGAAATAGATTCTGCAGCTGTGGAGCACTAGAAGCCTGTCAAGCTCCTTCACGACTGGCAGCTGAAGAGGATGTATTTCATTAGATGGAGCTCTGTAACTTGTATTTTTCTTCCATATTACTACCATATTCCACACATTTTTAAGATATCGTTGAACTGTAATATAGTATGGGAGTTTCAAGTCTTCTGAAAGCAGACAATTATTCACAAGACAATAAAGATGATGTAAATCCTTCTGAGAAAAAGCACTAAGCAACGTACACTTTCATTTAACACTACTCAGATCACCAACAGATACAGTCATAACCCACAAGCAGTTAAAAATACAAGCTGACCAGCTTTCCTTAGCAAAATATTTTCTATTTCTGAAAATTAACAAAAATTCATAGTTATGCATAAACTCGCCCCTCTTCCACATCAGTCTTGTGTTACTTCTTCATTTTAATTTTAATTTTTTAAAGGATGGCCATTACATGTGAATATGTCGCTTCTTATTTGAACAGAACATATGGACTAACTTAGCTGGCATTCTCCTTATCAGAAAAACAAACAAGTCTTGATGTGGGTGTTTTGCCAATTAAAACACTTAACTGTGTTACAGACTGCAACTGATGCAAATCCATTACATAAACACAATGCACTTTTGGAAAACAGCAAATTAAATTTTTGCTCCTGTGCACTACCAAAAATAAGCAATAAAGTGCCGCATATGATTATGCATGCACATAGCTTTTTAAAACACTGCCAAGAAAAAAAAAAAAGACATAATGTGAAACAAAGCCCCCTCAATGCAAGTCTTTAAGTATGAATAAAATCCACAATGCTGAAACATCAGTGCATTTACTGACATTCACTCATTTTGCTTCCATATCCTGAGAAAGAGTTTAAAAACAAATAGTCATTAAGAACATCTCAAAGCAGGGCAGGTACAGTAAAAATCTCTTCCTCACTTCATTATACCTTGCTGAAAATGAAGCCTCCATATGCCACATGCAGACTTTAGCACATAATGACAACAGTAACATTTATTTTGTTAACAACGGTTCTCTTAACTTATGGTCCTGACCCTTCTACCATGGATTGCCAAAAGGACCTGACCTTAAAAAGCCACTCAACCGTGAAAGAGCCAACCTTAGAATCAGTGGAAAGTTTTATGCAGTCACAGAATTTAACTACACATCCCTAATCCGGTTTAATATTAATTTACTTCAGCCTTTTAGATATTTGCAATTAAGGTAGCCAAATAGATTTTAAGGTTTCAAGCACAAAACTTAAGATTCTGAGATTTAAAAAAGGTAATGAAACCCCTGATCAATTTTCATCCTAGCAAGTATCCCCTCTTACAACAGCTACACAGTGTCTGAAATATCAGCATGCTCAGCTGTTTCTTTGAGAAGAGTCCGTAACAAGCAACGAAGGGAGAAGGACGTTAGCAAGTCTGCTAAGTTATTCTTTCACTGCCTACTGTCATTTTGTTTAATTTATTTAAAAAATATTTACATGACTTGAAGACATTCTTATGACTGAACATTGGGTACTGTTCAGGCAGTGGGAAGGGAAGAAGACTGTCCATTAAACCTCACAGCACCTCCTTTCAATACAAATGCAGTTAAGTTCTATATTCCTTTGCTGGCTCTCAGCAAAGAACTCATGTCAGGTTTTGTTTTGTTCAACCTGGCTTGGGGAGAGGGGGTTCTAAGTTTGTTCTGGTTCAACTGGCGAGGGAGAAACCTGACTCAAAAGACACACTATTTGGGAGGGCTCTTCACTTCTAACTTCTGAGATATTTTGTGTGCATCTGTGTGTGTGCTGGAGAAAGGAAAAATAAATAACAAAATCACTTCCCCAGCCTTCATGGACACACTCACCAGTGTACTATCCCGATCATCCAGAAATGCTTAAGCATTCACATGCACATAAGAAACTGACAGCATAGAAAAGGGAGCACAGGAGGGCAAATTAATGTGTTTAAACAAGCTTCATAATTTGCCACACTATGAAGTTTCCCTGTCCCTAAAGCGGTAGTCAACTGTCATCTGCAGATACTGAAATGCTGCAGAAATTACATTTTAAATGATGGTAAATCTGTGTATCTGCATGAAATACTATTTATTTTACGCCTCATACACCCAACAGGTTAGAGTTACTCCTGACTTCTCCTGGGCTTTTACCAACCCACAGGCAAAAGGAAAAGCAGGAATGTAGTAAGGAAAGGCATTTGCAAACTCCCTCCAAAGCAGTGGGAGCTAGCACAGAATAAAAGCAGACAGCTCTGTCAAGAAGAGAGAGGAGTGTTTTTTCAGCAGCTCGCTTGGGCTCCAGAGTCTCACCAAGCATAAGTGTAACCCCCTCTCCTGGCACCACCACGGGGCGACACTGGTGAAACCTCTCCGGGTGCAGCTGCTTTCCCAGCTGGCAAGGAGCTGGCACAAAGAGGACAACCTACAGCTTCTTCTAGCAGGGGCTTGGGTTTGCCCTCTGTCCATATGGAAATAGCATACGGCTCACTGGCACTTCGGCCTTTTAGAAAACTCACCCGCCAAACTTCAGACAGGACTTCTAAAAATATCACTGGGGACAGCAAAAGGCCAGATCGCCCTCATTCCTCGCTGAATGAAAGAACGACAACTCCACAAAACCATCTAGGTATTAAACAGTCGTTTCAGACTTCAGCCTGAGAGGGACTCCTCAGGGTGCAACAGATCCCACACCAGACTTGCAAATGTTTGCAAGTCCCGTTTGGTTCCACTCGCACATACTCAGAGCTCAAAAAGTAAGCCAACACTAGTTTAATACACAATGCAAAAAGCAGTACTTCCCAAGTGTGGATTCACACTCCAGTATTCCATCTCATATTTAATAAAAAAGAGTTACCTCGTAAATTCTTTGAGTGCAATAGTACAGTACTTGCTGCTTGAAGACCCAAATTAAATTGTAAGAGTATTTCCTTCTGATTTCATTGAAGCATGGTCACACTTCAACGCAAATATGTTTGTCTCATACAGATTCACCTTGATTTAAAGGGTGAAATGGGTTGAAAATTACAATTCGTGACTTAAAAGAAAGGCATAGTGGCCTGGTTTCAGATTACTGATGACTTTACGAAGCATTTAGCTGTTGAACTTCTCTCTCATCTTAGGCCAGCTTTTAAGCAATTGTACAGTGCAACGTTGACATCTAGTGGCCACTGAAGAGGGAACAAAACACTTTCCACTCCAAAAACATGAGATTTTTTTAAACATTAGCACTTGTGAGCTTGCAGTTTATACCTACTTCTTGTACAATCACTGACAGAGATGGTAGTAATGATCCGTTACGAGAGAAGTGAGACCAAAACATCTGGCATGGAATCCCTTTAGAAGAGAAATCGAGTGCTTTTATCAGAACAGGGTGGAATAATATTGTACAAGTGAGGAACTCCTAGTGAAGGGCAAAGTACAATGTTCACGGCTGACAAAAACCCTTAGGAGCAAACCGGCATTCAGTGGCTTTTTGTGTCCAGATTCAGCAATGCTAGAAGAGTCAACAGGGTAACTTTCAAATTTCACTGACAATGCTGATGTACTTAAATTAATGCAGAATGAAATAAAAAGATCAGAAACTTTGCAGGTTTCTACTGTGGAGGAATAGAATAAATAGCCTAGTCATCACTAGTGTGCAATAGGCCACTTCCTGTAAGTGTAATTATCAACCAGACGGAGTAACGCAGGGATATCTCTATTGCTTTAAGAAGCAACAACAAATTTGGAAAATTGACGAGGACTGTGAAAATTGCAGACTGAAGCGTGACACGCAAAAAACTCTACCTCATACATCTATTATTAAAAATTGCACCACATAAATAACAATTTTCTCTACAGTTATCTAATTCTTTTTTTTTCCTTCATGAAAATCTCACTTTTCAGGAGATAATTTCTTGGAATAACTTCCATGAAACCAGCACAACTAAACCTCATAGTAAGAACTATATGGGTCTTAAAGACAAAGGTTTCAGTACGTGCAGTACAGAACACATTCAGCCACTGCTAAGTGGGAAAAGTGTAGTCATTCAAGTACAAATTGATTATACAATTCCAACGTCTTTTCCTCCAAAATAATCTTCCAAACAGTATGTGTATCACAGCACCCCTACAGAATATGAACCAATTAAGTCTTTTTTTAATTCCTTATCTTGTACTGAAATTGTTTGTTTAGCACACTAATTGCCTTGAAAAGTACCAAAATAAGAATACACTGTTTCTATCTTGGAACATTCCCAGAGAGAAAACTCTATTTCCGAGTTCCACCTTCAAAGCAACTCTAAACTCAAGTTTTAGGAGGAAATAGAAAGCATAAAACCCAGTAAGATAAAACAAACCGGAGAACTGAGACTTAATTATGCTCTTTGTCCCTTTAACTCCATGACTCTAAACTGCTCCAGCAACTTTGAAACTAATTTAGTAATCTCAACTAAATTTGTGAGGGCACTGGAAGTTTCATGAAAGTCTAGAAAAAGGGGGGAGGGGTGGGGGTCAGAGAGAGAGAGATCAGAAGCAAAATCAGGCAGATTTCCTTGTGAGTTTTTTTAATTTGGCAACACTTGAGTGGCTAATATTTGTAATAACAACCTAATACTCCTGTCTTGCTCCGCACGGGATTACTAATAACATCAGAGGGCAAAGATCACAAACCTATGAGAGATTAGGCTATCTCAACCCCATTGTTTATAAACACTAACTTGTTTATTCTTCCATTTTTGTACAATATAGTTCCATACTTCAATGCTTCTTTGGTTTTTGGGGGATTATTGTAACTAAAGCATATAATATAGTATGTAATAAAAACTGATTGAAAGGCTTTACATGTAATATAAAACTTTTACACGATATACATGATACCTTTCTATACAGCTCTTAAAGGCAACTAAAGATTAAGTACACACAATGTAAATGAATTCTGCAGGTACTATGACAAATCTTCAGCTGAAATAAATCATCATTGCTTCACTGATACTGACGTAATAATTTACACCCAGAATCTTGTATTGTTTGTACAAGCTCTATACAAGAGTCAACTATATTAGAGAAAATTAATGGACCCCAACCCAAAACAAATTAAAAACTTCACTGGTATCATATTTAAAAAAAAAAATCCTTTGTCACTATCATACTAGACAAGCTCTGAAATTGATCTCTTGGATTTAAAATTTCATCATTGCCTGAGTTCAGCACAGAGCCAAAGCGTAGCTGGATAATGTTAGAAGAAGGTGAGAAAATTGTGTGGTTGTTTTGTTTTTTGAGGTTTTTTTTGCTTATTTTCAACATGTGAAGGCAGCCTGGACATGTCTAAGCAGCATAAGCCAGTAGGTTACTCCCTTTATTTTCACATACTAATCAGCCTGTGGAAAACTTTAAGATATCAGAACTTTATTATTCGATTACTGTGCCCAAAAGACTCTTACTTTACTTTTCATCATCATAACTAAAAGGAGAGAGAAAGACAGCTAACAAGCAGAGTACTGAGAAGCTGGGTTTGCAAAATCTAACAACAGCATGTAAAAAGAAATAACAGCATTCCACTAATGGGAATGATGCACTGGAATGAAGAGCTTGAGTAATACATTAGATGCTGTAACACCATCAAAATCATTCTATCAGTTTACACAAAGTACCAATAAACACGCATTAGAGTTTAAACTTTCTTGATTTAACTTTTCAACGTCCTAAAATAGATTTAATCATTTAGAACTGTGTACAGACAGAAGTAGTAACTTCTTGCTGGTTTGATGGAAAATTTAAAAATCTGGCTTCTTTCTACATATTATAAGAATGGTTTAAGAAATCAAGAGCGCTTTCGAATATGAAAAGAAAAATCAGAGCCCTTTTAGAGACTGGCATCTTTTCCTAGTAAATCATTAGCAAGTGACTAGCAATTCAGCTTGTACAGTTCTGTAGGTAATGGACTTCAAGCAAAGTAAAGTAAAATATTAAAAAAAAATTAAAAGCCACCCCATCCATTTTATGCCAACTTTCAACTAATAAAACTATGCTTATTGATCAAAATGATACATTGCAAACCATTATAATATTTTTTCCCAACTGTACATTTATGTCTTTTCAACATATAAAGTACTGGGAACACTCTTGATGACAGAATCACTGACCCATGTTGATAGCAGGCTACAGAATTTTGATCACTGTTTACGTATTTTTCATTATTTCTGTAGTAAAGCCACGCACAGCAAGATAAATTATCTAACAAGTAGTAAAACTCATCAGAATGACAAAATGTCTGATAACATTTACATAGCTTCTTTCTAATAGATATTGCTTTAATATGAAAATAAACCTCTACAGAAGGATCTGCATTAATTTTTCACGGAATTTAAGGAGTTTTAAATTTAGAAAGAATGAAGTGTAGACACTAAAAAATACTCCCAGAATATCTACACTACCTGTCACAAAAGAAAAATTTGTACTGAAAACGACTACCAGTTATCTGCTATACTGATTGCTTGAGAGCACTTGCTGCCCTTTGTTTAGAGTAATTCTGTGGAAATAATGGAATTCAGCCTGACAAAGATCTGTTGTTTGATGACAGGGAAGTAATTTAACATTTTTGTTACTCAGTCACACATACAGAATTAGGGAATTCATACTTACAGTGACCCAAATGTACTGAAAGTTACCCTTAATTCAGAGATTTAGCTGGTAATTTGATTAACAAGATTTTGCAAGAATTTTAGATCTTATTCTAAATGCACTGTTTTGTTGCTTATTTCCCTACGGAAATTCTCAGTCTGACCATTGTTTGTCCAAATATAAGACCATAGAGCAGCTATCGCACTCTAGGTTTAGTTCCAGCTGCAGCAGTATATGGGGAAAGTAAATATTATTTATTATTTCACCTCAATATCTGAAAAGGACTTCAGAAAAAAAACTAAATAGAAATGTTTTCTCTCAAATAACAGAAAAGCATTTGAAACATATGCTAAGATATATGTGCTCAAAATTAGTTCAAATACAGGACAGCAGGTGGCACTGGCAACATGCCAGTGTTAAAACAGCTGTGTTGAACTGGTATAAAACTGATCATATTACATCTGTCTTATCTTTAATGTGAAGTTATAAATGTGCAGGACATAAGCTCTTCTTGCAGAACACTTCATCCTTTGGTGTAAGTGTTCTCTTTGATATTGCTATTTAGTAGAGTTTATTAAGGTAGTTACAGAGACGAAAGAACTATCTTCACAGGGATGTATTACGATGGGACAAGAGCCAACAGGCAATAACTGCTGCAGAAGAAATTCCATCTGCACCTAAGCAAAAAAGCACTCTCCCTTGAGAACAATTAACACTGGGAGAGACTGCCCACAGAAACTGGTGGAATCCATCTCACTGGAATTATTCGGGACTGCGCTTGACAGGACCCTAGATAACTCAATCTGTGGCCCTGCCTGGCTGGACCAGATGATCTCCAGAAGTTCCTTCCAACATAGATTGTTCTGTGACTCGGTATGGTTAGGCCACACAACACAGCACCATGCTGAGAGGCCTAAACACTGCACCAAGCCATCTGTAACACATACACGGGCAGTAAAACTTTCTCAAGAGACACTACTGCAGCTAGAAATTAAGAATATGCTGTTAACAGTACAAATCAATCAGCTTTTTCACAGAATCACAGAATCACAGAATAGTAGGGGTTGGAAGGGACCTTTGTGGGTCATCTAGTCCAACCCTCCTGCCGAAGCAGGGTCACCTACAGCAGGCTTACAGCTTCCAGCTCCAGAGCTGGCTCATTTGGTACTGCTTCAAACATGTTAATGTACCTCTGACTTTGAAGATGCACTCTGTTCTTCACATGTCATTCAGCCATCGTAAAGAAAACCAAAGAAAAGCTATTCTTCATATAGGCCACAGAGAAACTAACCTGATGGCCACAGCTGACATGCAAGCAGAAACTTGACACGTTTACGTTAATACTTACATTCTCTAACCCAAGGAGGACCAAGAGAGGGATTGTTGTCATTCCTCCTTGGATCCACTCTTCTAGAGAAACAGTGCCATCATGATCATAGTCAATTTCTTCCATCATTTCATGAAGGATCTACACAGTTTAATGAAAAATGTCATAAATTCCGTATTCTAATATGGCAACTTCTTGTTAGAACATGTGCAGATCTCCAGTTCCCTCACCCGCATGCAAAAAGTAAGGAAAACTTTAGTTGTATGGCACATGTAGTAAAATGAGTACTGACAGTTCAGAAAATGAAGTGTCATATTCCTATTTACATTTTATTATCACCTACAGTTTCCAAACCAAGTTGTGCCCCCTTGTGTACTTACTATGTACAACACAAATAAGAGGCCGTTACTTTTCAGAAATTTCCAGAGACAAATCAGTTGTGTTATGTTAATTACTACATACTCTGAAGAAAAGCATTACACTGCAGCAAGAATTTTTCACAGAACAGACTTAATTAGAAAAAGACTCGTAAAAGTGCTAATTGACAGTGTCATAGTGGAGCACAGACTATTATTATTTCTATCTTACTAATATATAGAATCACATGTTGACTTGAAGTATGTTTCTGATTAAAAGCCACCTCTACAACACCAAAAGCTTCTGATAAAATGGATACTTACTGGACTCAGTTCAGTAACATCCCATTCAAGGTATTCTGCAACATGCATCATTTGAGAAATGATATTTTCCAGCTCCTACAGATAAATGGAAAAGAATGATAATATTTAATGCAATATTATAAAGACAAACTGTACTGCAAGCAACTTGTAATTCAAACATATTGTATTCAGTGACACTGCTTCATCAATATTCTTAATGAAATGTCCTTCACACCGGAAGCTGTCCATTCTTAGGTGAATCTGCTTCACTAGCAAAACCATGCAGGCATGGACTGCAAAGCATGCAGGGAGGTGAAATAAAGCCCCACAACCAAAGGACAGACTCTGGGATTCTTCCTTCCTAGTTGGTCATTCAAGCATTGGTTTCACGATCTGAAGTTCACTCTACGATATGATATAAAGTCCTTCAAATTACAGTACTCTAAAAAACTATTTTTTGACAGCAATTGCATATTTCACAACTTTCTAATGGAAATAAGGTATGAAGTAGACAGTATAAACTAATACAGAGATATTTTCTTACCATTACGGTGTTGTAATTTCCCTCGATCACGTACCACTAGTGCTCTTCCACATTCATATCTACAATTTGGTTTGTAAACATGCTCATATGTGTATCTAGAACCATTCTGAATTCTCGTGTGTATTTATTATGCACTAGTTATGTAATTCATATTTTGTATTGCCTAAAACTATGATACAGTACTTACTTTATACGTCTGTATAACTTAGCTTCCCTATTGCCCTGTCAGTTACGGGAATCACCTCCTCTTCTTTACCAATCCAATTTATGCTATCTTACTTCAGGGAGATCAGGGAGATACAAAGGGCGGAGGGGGGGGGGTGTGGAGCTGGCAGTAAAATACTTCTTTCTGTTAGCTAATAGAAGAAAAAATAGATACATTTTTTTAAATGATTTCTATATCTCTGATTTTCCCTCAAATATTTGGTTGGGTTACTCCTCAAAACTTTGTCTTTAATATTGTTCCTCTGTTCTTAATAACAACATGGACTAGTTCTGACATCCCTCCACTGCATGGCTGTCATACTTTCCCCTTTTAATGAAATTTTTACAAATGGTGCTTTCATACACATCTCCCAGCAGCACACTAGAATTCTAGGAATCATATTAATGCTTTCCCTACAGTAATATGATTAAAAATCAGAAGACTATAGAATATGACTCAGCGACTGCAGTGTCAGCATTTGAAAATTTATACAGTTGTAGAAGCAGCAGCTTAACGGAAAAGAAAACTCAAGAGTTACTTTCACAGTCGGTGACTTTTTATCAACTATAGCTTTTACTGCTTCTATTAATTCAGAACAAATATAAACTTGATTTGGATTAAAGTAGTTTTGTATAGGTATGCCATTATGACGTACTACCACAATGCATTAAAATACATAAATAACATTACCGAACTATCCAGGTATCCATTCCCATCTGTATCATATAAGCGAAACATAACTAAAAAGAAAACAAAAAGAGAAGGAAACTCAGTTAGAAAACATAGTAAGATCATTATTTCATAAAAAAAACCAAAATCCAAACCAAAACACAAAACAACCAAGCCTTACTTTCAAAGAAAGGACAAGCTTTAACATTTTTCTTTAATGATCACACTAACTGTAGATCCCCCAAAAACTTCATATTATGCGAGAGGTTCATTCAGCAGTTACCCTGCCACAGTGCTTCCAACGACACATATTAGCAGGACAGTGGAACTGCACATTTTCCACATAATCACTCCAACAGCTAATCTGGTCTGTGAACTCAATTCTGGTTCCTCCCAGAGATTATCTGTATTTGTGGTGAGGAGGTCCTTTTCTGTCATCTCACCAAACACAGGATAACACACAATTGGTCAGGCAAATGTTGATAACCTGATTAAGTTATAACACTATCCTACTCCCTTGGTTGCAGCTATCGCTATTCAATGGTGATACTGCTTTAGAAATGTTTTCTGAACAACTAAATGAAACAGAGGATTATTATTTCAAGTCTCTAATCAGCCATATCAAACAATAAACATTCCTCACAGACTACCAGCATGACTCCTCCCAGGACCAGACTTGCTTCATCAATTTGAAAATGTATTCCCAACGTTCTGGGAAGCCACCCAGACAATAACAACTGCATTTTAACAATATCCAGAGAGAATATATACATTGAAGTTTGTATCATAACTTGATGTCAGCCACAAGAGCGAGCATGTCCACCATTACCAAGATCTTTCAAAGCAGGTTACTCAGCTAATCGTACACCGCATCAGACTGCAGAGCAGAAAGAAGCCTGAAGCTTTGGTAGGAATACTGTTACGAGGCTAAAGATGAAAACCAGAAGCATATGAATACCTCACTCTTTGTCCCTAATTTCTCTGACAGTTTGTCAGAGCTCTGAAATCTAAATACCAACCCCTTCAAAAGTGCTCATTTCCCCCTCCTAGATTTATTTTCTAGGAGTAAGAAGAGAGCCATGCACAGTGGTGCCAGGACAATGTAATGCCTTGACTTACAGCAAAAACCAAGCAATATGCTTACAAACTGCCTTATCAGACGTCTTTGGAAACACAACATATGACCTGTTCAACACTGAACAATCCCACCACATTAAATCCACAGCAAATGTTGTTACTGTCCAATAAATTTTGCAAGCAAAGCTTATAACAGTTCTCAGGAAACAATATAATGAGAAGTGAGATTAAATTCTTAGCAATTACAAAGTAAAGTTCAGAAAGAATTTGATTATTTTTGACTTATAGCCAAAACATATTTAACTATTATATGAATTGGTTCACTTCCCTTATATCCGTCATCTATTTCCTAAGTTGTTCACCTAACTGTGGGGAAAAAGGTAAGTACTATACCTCTCTACCACTTCAGCAATTTTTGCTACTACATTGCACCGCTCTTAAGAGCTGTAATAAAAGATTGAAGATATTTACTGCAGTACATTGTTTCAAGCTACAAAGGGCCATTATTCATCAATTATAGGCTAAGAAAACCTATAAAAATATCTTTTTTCATCCGTGAGTTAGACAGCAGAAACATTTCAGCGTAAAACAACAGTTAATGCTAAAAGCCACCAGAGACTGGTACACTCCCTGCTAGTACGCCTTCTACTAAAGCTGCTCAGAGCATGACAGCTAATATTATCCGGCAAAAGTACCATTAAGCATTCCTAGTTTCCATAGGGACGAATCGCTGAATCACTCAGTGATAAAAGTTCAAATCATTTGGTTCTCCTTCCTCCTCCTCTGTGATTGTAATGCACTGGTTGAAAGAATGTTCTACAGTTATGATGAAAGCAAGTTTTAGCATCTCCCTGATCTTTACCCACTCCAGAGAAGTAGTGCTTACAACTTTTTTTTCCTTTTGCATGAATCAGTAGTTCTAACCAGTCATTTAAAAACAGACATTAGCATAATTCTAACTGTTTCACCTTTGTAGCAAACAAAGTCTCTCCAATTACACAAGTATTCGGTAGTGAAAAGGCTCAATCTGTGCTCTTGGCTAGACTTTGAAAAACTAAGCTACTGGTGTGGCATGCGACCTGTTTTCTATTCATACCCTGCTAAATATTCATGTTCTTGCTGATTTACACACTCTAGGAGAAAAAACAGCGACAAAATGACAAAAAAACTGAACAAAAGTTCTGATGCAAACTACAGAGCCCATGTCAATCTTTTACATTTCTTTCCTTATTCCCTTACCTGATAGCACTGACTGGCCACTCGAATTCTGTTACTAGACTGCATACCTTTTGTAAATAATTAAAAATGTATTAAAAAAAATTTACCAAGATGAGATCAGTTGCTGCACTGCTATACTTTCACCTGCAACTGCTGGACTTCTAATCTCACATGTGACAAAAGCTGGCATCCCAGAAATTCCAAAAGTTCAAAATTATGGCCTTTTGCGAAGAAATTGAGGAATTCATTCTCAAAAGCACAAACACAAACAAGTGCTGAACATACTTTCCATTCTCACCAGCTCATGTACTTTGAAAACTGTAACGCTTGTCACTCCCCTCAGAAGCCTCAGCATCCAACTCATAGTATAGCCAAAAAAAAAAAAAAAAAGACGGTAACTAATCATATCACTGCAAAAATACAAAAGAATGGTGTGGCATTCTTGAAGCTTCTACTGGTACAGTAGAATACCCTTCATACTGTCCCTGGCATTTCTCTGCACAGTTTCACAAGAGATACAGGCCTGGCGTCCATAGTTATACCAATAAAAAGCATGTACAAATTGAGGAACAGGCTATGCTGATAATGCCTCATGTAGATGTGAGCTAAAATAACTTCCGCGGTTGGGGTCATTAAAGGAAGAAGAGTTGAGCTGCAGAACACCACTATTCAGTTCTTAGGAATTACCCTGCATATTTACAAGGGGTCTTTCTTACACATTCAAGAATCATTGTACGGACACTAGCAAGCAAAGCTTGGTACATGTGAAAAGAACATGGAGAGCAGAAAATAGATCAAGTCTACAGGTTGAGCCACAGGGTATGAAGGTACTTAACAATACAAATGCACCCTGAACTATGTGAAATATGACCTTAAAAAGAGAACTAAATTTTTTCCGATTTATCTCTGCTAGGAAAGTTTGGGATATTCTTTCTAATCAGGCCATATGTAGTTTATGAATAATAGATATGCTGCGCATGTCAAACAGGTGAGATTCATAGCACTTAAGACCTCTCAGAATACACTGCTAATAGGCTAGTGAATTCATTCTTCTCCTGAAATATCTGTAAATCTGTGAAAACCTATAGATCATACAGATCCAAAACTTAAACACGTATTTCCTTTTAGTGTATTTTATCTTAAAAAAATTATCCATCTTCTATCATATCTTATTTGAAAGTACCGTTTCCAGATTGTGCTTGTCCTGAATCTAGTTTCCAAACTCAGCTATGATTCAGAGTGTTTCCATTATTTGTCAACAGAAAAAAAATGATGAATTGAGATTAATATTCATATTAATGCTAGCAAGTCCAGAATAAGCTATCCTTTCATTTTTCAGTCCTCTGCTGCTAATACATATTTTACCTTACACCCACAGGACCTACTGTTACAAATTATTTCAGACCAACTGTTAAATTATACCATTAAATTATAAGAATTCAACTAAAATCAACAGACAATTCTGCGTATTAATAATACAGCATAATCCAAAACTTAGACACTAAAAAGTGACAGTATGTGGTATATTTCAACAATGTATGACAAAGTAGAAAATAAACCTATATAATAACCATGTCCTTAATAATATGCAGTAAATTCAAATGATCGTTAATACACAAAACATGTAAATACAGTACATTTATTTGATCAGACTCTCACTCCTAAATCATACAGATCATTCACAGTATTTTGCTTATGCAGGTCCTGTTGCAGGAAGTTCATGGAACATCCCCTACACTAAAATCATCACCTGCTTCTCTCCCCCTTTTCGTTGTACCAATTCCTGGCACCAGGGGAGGCAACCCACCTCCATTTCATGCTATGGTTTGTGCATAGAGCACTTTAGAGCTCTGATAAGGCTTGCGTAGCTTGCTACAACGAAACAGTTACTATATTTTAAGCTGAATTCAACCCTAGGATCTCAGTTTTCCTTTGCTTGTGTTCTGAATGCACGCTCACTCATATAACCTCATATTCTAATCACATGATACCAAACTGGTATTTACCAAATTTGGGGATGGCTCCTTAAAATACTTTCTAAGGCAAAGCTTTCAGTGATCTTACAGTACAAAGTTGTTATAGAATATTTTCAGCTGGAAGGGGCCAACATTGATCATCCTGTCCAACTGCCTGACCATATCAGGGTTGACCAAAAGTTAAAGCATGTTATTAAGAGCATTGTCCAAACGACTCTTAAACACTGACAGGCTTGAGGCATCGACCACCTCTCTAGGAAGCCTGATCCAGTGTTCCAGCCTATTCCACCTTCTTGGTAAAGAAATGCTTCCTAATGTCCAGTCTAACCCTCCACTGGCGCAGCTTTGAACCGTTCCCATGGATCCTATCACTGGGTACCAGGGAGAAGAGCTCAGCACCTCCCTCTCCACGTCCTCTCCTCAGGAAGCTGCAGAGAGCAAAGAGATCACCCCTCAGCCTCCTTTTCTCCAAACTACACAAGCCCAAAGTCCTCAGCTGCTCCTTATAGGACATTCCTTCAAGCCCTTTCACCAGCTTAGTTGCCCTCCTCTGGAGGCATTCCAGGACTTTCACATTCTGCTTAAATCATGGGGCCCAGAACTGCACACAGTACTCAAGGCAAGGCCATACCATTGCTGAATACAGCAGGACAATCTCCTCTTTTGACCAGCTGGTTATACTGTGTTTGGTGCACCCCAGTTTGTGGTTTGCACTCTTGGCTGCCAGGACATGCTGCTGACTCATGTTGAGCCTGCTGTTGACCAGCACCCCCAGACCCTTTTCTGCAGGGCTGCTCTCCAGCCACTCCTCTCCCAATTTATACTTGTGCCCAGCATTACTCCACCCTAGGTGCAGAATCCAGCATTTGGACTTGTTAAATTTCATCCCATTAATCACTGTCAAACACTCCAATCTATCTAAATCCTTCTTAAAGGCATATTGTCCCTCAAGAGAGTCAATAGCACCTCCCAGTTTGGTATCATCAGCAAACTTGCTAATGGTGCATTCAACTCCCACATCCAGACCATGGATAAATATATTGAACAGAACTGGCCCTAGAACTGAACCCTGAGCAACACCACTGGTGAGCAGTCACCAGCCAGATGTAGCCCCATTCACTACAACCCTTTGAGCTCTGCCCTTCAGTCAGTTCTTCACCCAGTGCACCACAAACCCGCTCAACCCACAGCTGGACTACTTGTCCAGAAGGATGTTGGTTAGTAAGCTAACTACAGGCAATGAAACATCAAGATATTTCAATAACATGCGGTCATGTAACCTTGTAATGAATTTCTTATTCCACCAGACGAAGTCTACTGTTTGCATTCCCCATTATATTGAGTATTTACTTTCCATACAGTATTAGAACCTGATCCCATAGTTCTTCTATAGACAGATCAACTATGTATATCAAAGTATATTTGGTGCCAGTAATGGACTATGTGATTGGATTGACTGTTTATCCATCTGGAAAACTGGCTTCTAAAACTCCATAATGGGGAAACATATAATTTCTTTCTTTTTTTTCTCCAATTCACAGATCAAAATCTTAGTTCTTTTTTTAACAGGTAGAGGTGTTGGGCTTCGATGAATCAGGCCCCTACTTACAAAAAATATCAAGTCATTTCTAACTTCCAGTGTCAAACCTTCATTCCCAACAGCAGTGGAGATTTAGCTCATTCTTGGCTTTTCTATCACTAATATTAGCGAGTCCATGGACTATATTAACAAATATTCTTTGCTTGCATTAGCTTTTTTTCTACAGATTATTCACCATTTCTATATATTTCTAAGCATCCTCCGTATACTTAATTTTTTTACAGCTCTGGTATCAGTCAATAGACAATAATATAGAAAGGATTATTTTAACTGTGGAATGTATGATCCTTATTCCCCATCTTAGCATGTGCTAGATAGAACTGAGATAAAATATCATCAAAGTAATATATTATGAAGAATAAGACCATTCCTGCAGTAACAATCACACAGAATCATGTTTTTACAATGCAGCTACTCAAAACTGAGTCTTAAACTCAGAAAATTTAGAAATAGACTTTTTAATATTTTTTTATTACCCTGAAAATAAATTTAAAAACAAAATTAACTCAAAATAAAAGAACATACATTCTAGCTTGTCTTCAGGTCTTCCTCTTTCTAGCAGTGACAAATAGCAAACAATATCTTTCAGCTGGATCACGTCTGGTAAATGTAAGTTGGCAGGAGTAGGAGGCCGGGATGTGGAGGTACCTTTGTTAAGTCTCAGACCTGGAAATAACACATAGACTTTGTTACTCTTAATGTATTATATAAGCAAAAAATTAAAAACAGAACTCTTGCATACATGCATCTTTGTTTTATCTGAATCTCAGATGGCTTCTTAATTTAAACATAAATGTGAAGTTTTAAACAATTTGTGTTCATAGCTTGTCCAGCAAAGGCAGAATTAAAATGACATGGAGGTTTTAAAATATTATACCAATGAAGCAAATTATTGTTAAAAAAAAAATTCAGTTATGGGAATGGCACAACTCTTTTTTTCATTTGTGTTGATCTAATGTCATTTGACTACAAAACAATTTGGTGACAAATTTTATTCAGCTACATCACATTTTAATTTAGGTATTAAAGCTAATCCCTTCCCAATGCTGCATCCACTTCCTTGTGCTTGTAGAAGCTTTATCTAACTTATAGATCAACACTAGCTACACCAATTTCAGATACTTTAGTATTACAGAAAGCTCTGATAATACCCAATTGTGCACTCTTCCCAAAAGCACAGCCAGATGTGTGTCATAGCAACACATATTTAAAACACAGAAGACCTGGGCACAGAATACTATGAAAATAAACATAGAAATTAAATAATAGTCGTAATAACTGCTCAAACATTGTGATCAAAAGCAGTTCCAGTGTACCACCTGGAATACAAGTTTCAAAATTGCCAAACTTTTGGTTTCAAGAGAACATTAATATGACCAGTCCTGATGATATTACTGAAATCTTCAGGAACAAATAAATAGAGGAAAAAAACAGGAAGGACATGAGTACACAGAGAAAGCAATGAAATGACTTTCTTCACAAGTTTGGTACATTTCCCACTAATCTTAATGATGTTAAAGATGAATCTTTCCAAAAGGATTTACTGTCCTTAAATATTTTCTATAATTAATTCAGAACAGATTTGTCATTGCATATGTAACTTGCATACATAATTTCTCTCATGCATTTGTCTTGGACAAGTTAATAAACAAAGCAAATGGAAACAGAATCCTGGTGAGTTCCCCCCTCCCCTATTTTTATGTTGAAAAACTTCATTACAATCTGAAGACATTTTCAAAAGTCTACTGAGGTACATACTTCAAAAAAAACCCAAACATTTTTCAGTAAATATGAGCTAATTGGCATGTGGAAAATGTATCTTTAAATCAAGTTCATGTCCATGGTTTCAGGCAGATAACAAACACTGAAAGTAAGTACTTTAATGAATAAAAAGATTTAACAGGACAATGTTCTACTAAATAAGCTTGCATATCAGTAAGTGCCCTTAAAATTAAGACAGTATAAAATGTTAATAGATTAAGATGCCAGCTTTAATCACACTATTTACACAAATAGTTCACATAGTGAACCTATGCACAGAACAACAGGTATTATAAAACTTGGCCTAACACATCTCAAAAATGTATAGTCCTGAATTCCACTGAAATCCAAATGAAATTGCATAGAAATTTTAAGATATCTTTTAGCTTATCATCAGTTACAAGGTACAGGTTAAAGTACTACTTTTTAATCAGAGGTGGGAGAGGGGTGGCTGCAGTGTGCTGACTTACAGTGCTGCTTCTTACCTGGCATCTGTTTCCATCTCTCTTCAGACACTTTAACTGAAAATGCAATTTATAAACAGACATGAGTGGACCAAGAGACAGACACATATCACAGAGATTTATGAACCCTGCTATTTTCCTTGTGATGTTCTCTAGCTCTTGTGTACTTTTCCATATTCCAGAAGAATGTTAAATGTTTCTGACAAATTTATTTCCCAGTATAGTCAGGTTTTTTTTTTTTTTCATTATTGGCAACATTTAAAAATTACTAGTTATCCTAAAATGAAGGCTTCCATAAATTTCATTTGTACATTAAAATGTACCAATGCATACTTTTTCCTTGTAAAAGCTACAAATTATAAAGATGTAACATCTAGTTTAAATCTCATGCAATTGAATTACAATACGAACAGCACATTTTCAGGCACAAATAATCAATAACTCTTCCATGAAGTAAATTGAATTATCTCTCTGAAGACGCTTTGGATATAACAATTTATGAAACAGTCCTTCTGGTATTACACCACATACATACAGAAGACTACTAAACTGGTCTCATGTTACATTATTTGTGAAGTCCTTACTAACAGAAAAAGATGAAAATTAGTGACAAACTGGGAAAAGCGAGCGAAGGAGAAAAAAATTTAGGAGGTAGCTGTAGAGTAATAAACTTCTACAGTTTAAGCAACAACTATTTTGTATGATTATTATTTTAACAAACGTAAGAATAATATCTGTCAGAGAGAAAAATAGTGAAAGTGAGTAAAGCTGAGCACAGCCTATACTGGGCAGAATTTAGCTATAAATCTGACAATGACCTAAAACCAGCTGTTACCATTTCTACATACGAAGTATCGAACCATAGAAATACAACACCAGAATGATAAAAGATGATTTTTTGAAATAATAGTACTCAGACACATATGTCAAACTACACCATAATAAATAAATATGCACCACTAAATGGCAGTTGCTATTGGAGTTATCAGGCAAAAATTGGTAAGAGTAAAAGATTACAAATTTTGGTGGCTGGTACAGTGCATGTTTATTGTTGACGCTACTCATTGACAAAAACATGTTGAAAACTTCAATGAAAAATTAAAAGTAATGAAAGTAGAAATGAAATTGTGCTGCTGAGACTTTATAGGCAACAGAATCTATATTCATAGTTGAAAAAGTGTAATGCTGAAAATTTAAGAAATCCAAAATATACGCTGTAGCATACAATAACGAATATGCTTAGATATGCCCTTAGAGATTCTGTTGCAAAGCATCTTTAAGGGAAAGGGACTGAATCACTGGTCCAAAATACTTGCCCAAACCTGTGAGAAAGCCATTATCAGAGCTGTAACTAGCAACAAGATTTGAATACTACACACAACTGATTACATCATAGTCTACTAAGCCTACCGCTCTGCACATGGAACCAGTCTAGATAACTAACAACAAAAGCCCGAGAAGTTGGAAATGTATTGTCTACACAGTAGGTATTCATGGAAGGAGATGTGTCCACGAAAGTTCTGGTTAAAAAGCATAAAAAAAACCCCAACCCTGAAGAATTCAATTCAAATGGAAAAAAAATTATATGAAGAATCACACCCTCGAAGTGGTCAGCAAGCTTTGCTAGCAGAAAAAAGTCTTTTCAGTGAAGTCTAATTACAGTTAGTGACCATTACATATATACACTTCACAATATAATAGAAGATGATAATGTAATATGTTGTTTTTTGTTTGTTTAGGTATTTTTTCAGGAAATACAAAGCTAAGAAGTGGAAATAACAGTTATTGTAAACTTAAATAAAGAAAAATAACTGAAACTCATCTATTTAACATAGTTGAGAACAGCATGCATGAAAAAGGAAAAACAGGTCAGACTCAATGGATAATATGTAAAAGACTATAATTACTACTGTACACCGAGGCATCTATGGAAATCTAGTGCTTGGTGTCTGCACGAAAAGCTAACATTTCAACTAGTAGCATTTGTACCAAATTCACAGCTTCTGGTGTGTTGCAATTTGAAGACACCTAATCTTCAAATAAGGAATTCAACCGATTAAGTACCCATCAAACCATTTGTTAACTTGCTCTAAGTGCTTGATTATCCCAGCTGTTCAAAACATGCAATTTATTTCATTAAATTAGTCTAGCTTCTGCTTTTAGCTACTGGTTTTTGATAGAGTTCCCAAATTGCTGAAGTGCTAAAACAAATATTTCAAGTTAGAAAGGTAATCTTAAATTTCTTCTGCAAGTTTGCTTTAAAAGTTTTATAAAATTTTCTCAGTAGACTGTTTTTAACACTATTTTGCATGGAAGTATTTTAACACACTATGTCCTCTAAACTCAAAATCACTTTTAATAAAAACGTTGAGTGTAGCATGAAAATTTCAAACTGCATTAAAGAAGATCCTTACATTGGAAAAAGAAATACCGTTAAAACTTGTAGGACATTTAAACTATCAGTAGCTGATAAGTATGTAGGATTACTAATAGCAGTATCACACCTAGATAACTAAAAGCAGCAGCAGTAACTGGGCACAGAAACTGCAGAGCACCAGCAGGAGCCTCCTGTGTGATGCTCTGAAGGTTTCTAGGTGTTCATACAGTAGAATAGCAGCAAGATCATGTAGCCATAGCAATCTGATTAGCATTAATGTGACAAAGACTGTCCACTTGGTGTCTCAGCTGCATCAGTATTGTGAATTAAAAAGACAAAACCATTTAATTTCCAGTTCTTTTCATCATATTTCTTGTTCATGATTTAGTTTCTTGAATTTCACAAATCTCAGAACAAAAAAGAAACACATATAGTTCAGAATTCCATACATTTATAGCTATTGGAAGTAAAACAGCAGGGGGAGGGAACCTTCAGCTCATTATTACTGTGATTTCATTACTTACCTCCAGAAAGATGTTGGGGTTTGTTTTTTATTAAAGGGCTGCAGTGAGAGATTTTGTTGCTAAATGATGTAAAAAGATGCTCAATGAAATCATCTGGTAACTCTGCCTCCAGAAAAGTCTTCATGAACAGCTTGAACCCCTCTAAATCAATTGTCTAGAATGGAAAAAAAAAAAAAAGAAAAATGAAAAAAAGTATTTTGAATTGTTTATTTTGCAAAAGCTTTCATACTAGTCCATAAAATAATACTCTGTTACCAAAAATTTTAGACTGTCTTTGAAAATACTGATTTCTGAAGACATAGGCTGGCATACCTATCCTTGAAAGTGACAGATTACTGAATTAAGTATTACTTGGAAAACTCACAGTAGTGCTACAGTAGCCCAGAGCACAGTGTAAGATAGCCCAGAGTAAATTCAGAACATTTGTATCAGGACCATGAAACTAAGTTCCACGCTCTCTAGTTTCTTGCTTAGAATATGGCTTAGCAGCACATACAAAACTGCAACCAAAGGCACCTACAGAACTCACAGGTATGTACCAAGCAAATCTTAGTTTTTGACATAATTCGGCAAACAACAAGCAGGGGATTTTTGGATGCCTAATTCAGGGAATTGAAGGCCCCCTGTCTTCTTCTATGTGGCCACACATTTTGCTGGTATTTGTCAAAGAGAAAATAATCACCCTGTCAAACAGGTTCCAACAGTCAAATGAGAGTGCTGACACACACAACTTTGCTTACAGGGAGAAAAAAAAAAAAAAGTTGTTGATGTGAAACATTTATCATTTAGCTTAATCTGGTTTTGCTCTTGCCAGCAAGGTAAGAGATTATTATTGAAACTTCACTGATGATTTCTCCTGGTAAAACAGCAGTCTGTTTTAAGCAATAAAATGAATCGTAGAATATCTCAAGTTGGAAGGGACCCATAAGTATCACTGAGTCCTAACCCCTGCTCCTCGTAGGACTACTTAAAAATAAGCCATACAACTAAGAGCATCATCCAGACGCTCCTTGAATTCTGGCAGGCTTGGTGCCGTGACCACTTCCCTGGGAACCCCGTTCCAGCAACTGACCACCCTCTCAGTGAAGAACCTTTTCCTAGTGTCCAATCTGAACTTCCCCTGATGCAGCCTCATGCCATTGCCTTGTGTCCCATCGCTGGTCACCAGAGAGAGGAGATCAGCACCTCCCCTTCTGCTGCCCCGCCTTGAGGAAGGTGTAGACTGCAATGAGATTACAGCAATGCAAAGCATTTTGATCCCATTTTATCCTGCTAATATAGAACCACTAAAAATAGATGTGTCCTGAAACATATAGAGAGAGTTTAAGACAATTTCAGTTTTATCTCAAAAATAACTGTGACACAACTGCATACTTATCAATCATGCTATTCAATTATGTATGTGATTTTAAAACAGCTTACCACTCATTAATCTGTAAAACATAGTCTCGCTGTCCTTGTTTCTAGATCAAACAGGACAGCAACTTTTCATCATTAAATAATAAAGGCACAAAGCCACGTGATACCACAAAATCGACTTAGGAGAAATTTCGCCACGCTTCAGGAAAATTCCACTTCTCCACAGAAAACTCCAGTGCAACTCCTTCAGTACAGTGAATGCAGCATTAGCAGGGAAAAGACTACCAAGAAATCAACTTCAAAAACCAGAAAAAGCAAATTGAAACTAAATTTTCAAATTGCCTCAGTGACTTTGGAATCTGAGTCACAGTATAAATAATTTTTACAATGACTTTAATATCATTTCAACACTTTAGAGCAGGGATTTCTCTCCCTCTGCCTCTTTTTTTTTTTAATTATTAATTTGTAAGATGTAGAAATGTTATGTCCATGTGAAATAAGGTGTTTTCCATTAAGGCCAAGACCTAACTACCCCAGCGTAATGGTTTCAACGTGTATCACCGTCTACTAGGGATCAACAACACAGACTGCAAAATTTGACTGATCTTGCGCAAGTCACTATTATTACAAATGGAAACTTGGCAAGAGGGTATCCATGCTGAGCTTCTAACCCAGAACACCTTACTTGAGAAAGAAGTTCTGTGAAATCAATAAAACTCTCACTTATTGAACACAAAATAGCAGTGACTGAAAAAAAATGCCTCCATAAGGCTCAAGATGGGCATAACATGGAAATAATCAACCCGGACATAGACTAACTATCTTGTCTCATCACATAATTTCAGCCACTCTCTTCTACTTTGGCAAATCATACACTGTTTCACTGACCCTACAAACTTTTTGTTTTTCCCCAGTAATGAAGTCACTGACACTTCATTCACTGTTTACAAACTACAAAACCACAATGGCACAGAAATTTGTATCAGCGTCCAAGTAAACCAGTCATTAGTTTACACTATCGAAACATATTTTTTATCTGCAAGCATAACAAATACATTAATCACTAAATTGACTGACTTTAACAACATGAAATTGCTTTGTTATTTTGTTCATTAACGAAACATGTCTTAACTATTTCACTGAATTACATACAAAGAGGAATAACCAAGTGAAAAAGGAAAACAGAAAAACAATTATAATCCCATTTAAGTTAAGGTTTATGGAATGACACACAAAATATCACTGTATTGCATAAAGCTTCTTTTATTTACTTTGTCTGTGGATTTTGTGTATATACCACCAAAAATGCTTCTTGAGTTTACAGCTATCTTATATTTTTAAACTGCTGCCTGAGTGATACTGGTCCACCAAGACACGAGAAATAACTAAATCCCTAATGCTGTATTTTTTCCATTTATAGGCTCAGAATTATGCCTGGGTAGAGACATGGATTAATAAATAAGGTTAAAATTATGTGTTTCATTTTTCCTGAAGGTCTTTTTCTCAAAGATGTTCAAACATTTCAGTATTTTCTACAGATGGACAGATTATCATTTACTCCAGTGTCCTCCAAACCAAGTGTTCCAAACTGCCTTGTATTTTCTGGCCAGGAAAGACAAGAGATATCAAAGTAACATATGACTTGGCCTGCATGTCCATTTATTATATTAGTCACCCTGACTGCCACTGATTAAGGTGCTCAGCAAAGAAAAGAAAAAAAATTGGGTGGTTGTTCTATAAGGTTGTTCTACAGCCAGACTTCTTCAGCTGGAAGTGCTTTATCCTCTCCTCTCACATGCTCTGTGACCTATATTCCAGGGAAGCAGCAACATTTATACAACCAGAGTTCAGACACTGCGCATCCAAAAGCTTTCAAATTATGCTGAAAGTTAGTTAGAAGCCAGTGAGTGACTCGAATACACATCAAAAATGCTTATAATACCCCAAAATGCAAATGCAAAACCACACGCTGTATCAGACAAATGTGCAACAACAGTCCTGCCTAAAGGCCATCTATGCATACAGTCCTGTGATTAGGTTCTTGCCTATATGAAAAAAACCCACAAAATCCATGATTCTAACACTCCATAGCTGAAAAACATTTTCCCAGTGGACTTAACATATTTGGCATAGATTAGAATTGAGCTCTAAGGCAACTCAGTCATTTCTGGAAATATCTTTTTCTAAATGTACATACAGTAAATAACAGAACTGAGCTAGACTATAGCAGGTCTAGGAGTAGTTTAGCTTATCTGCCTAGCTTTCCAATGAAAAAGGGGTGAGCTTTCAAAATAGGCTAACTTTAAATTACTTCCAGTGCTTTATCATCTCTCTCTCATTGGAATATACATAAGCCATTACACAACTGTAGAAAAATGGAATAATTTCTTAAAAGAAATCCTGTGAGGAACATTGTAAAGATTTACAGGTGTTAGAGTATTATTAAGTACAGGTTTTAGTATCAAGTATGGTTCATTCAGACCAAAACACTTAAAGATACAAAACATTTGCTCTGCTTAATGTAAAATAACTCACAGAAGAGAGAACAACACACAATATTATATGAATTTCGCTAATCTGCAATTGTATAGTATTTTTTTTTCTTCATGAAATTTTAGCCTCCCAAAATAGGAAGATGCTTCAGTAAGTAACTATCCTTCTTCTAGTTATTAGCATTTATCCCCAACCCCAGCTACTCTGCTATGCAAACCACAGTATCTTCCTTCTAAATTTCACACTCATCAGAATTTCTCAGATGAAAAATTCAATAAATTTTGGTATGGTTTGAAAAGAATTTATTTCTGTTAATGAATTCACAAGCATTAATTAAACAGTTCAGATCAATAATATCAGAATAATATAGAAGCCATATTGGTGGATGTTGTTTTCTTAAGCATGCAGGCTAATTGTCTAATTTTCAACAGTCGCTTGGCTTCCAGAAGCTCCTGCTGAATTCAAATGAATCTGAGAAAGAAGGATTTAGCATTTCAGAAGGCATTTTCCATGACGTTTCCCAAGTGAGGGGATGACAGCGTGAGAGGATGTACCAAACTGACTACAATTAATCTGGCACATGAATTAATTCATTCCATTTAACAAGAGACTATCAGGTTGTATGGAGATAATGATCAAAAGTTTAGGGATCTCATAAAACTTTTCAACATAACAGGGAGATATATAAGGACACGCTTGAAGCAGCCAGTAGTTATTCATGTTATCAATATGAAAGAAATTTCAAATCACTTGGCCTAAATATTCTGAGGAGACAGGGAGGGGAAAAGGAATAAAAATCTGTGCAGTTTTAGCTTTGATTCAAATAAAAAAGGTACCAAAAGCCCTGCCTGTAGGTGACAGAAAGGTAGGTAGTCTTATATTAATCATATATAACTGATTTATATTAATCATATATAACTATATATTTTTATATATATAAATAATATATATTATT
>Ga0065711_1001943_pt1 | contig 45243 bp, 29 predicted proteins | sample Hoacrofraction12_FD_59098 | JGI IMG/M metagenome (GOLD analysis project Ga0065711, IMG submission 59098) | Hoatzin crop microbial communities from Cojedes, Venezuela - Epithelial fraction 12 v2 (version 2) | ecosystem: Host-associated > Birds > Digestive system > Esophagus > Crop | place... | reverse complement strand
TTGTGGAGTCTCCTTCTCTGGAGATATTCAAGACCCGCCTGGACACGGTCCTGTGCAGCCTGCTGTAGGTGACCCTGCTTCAGCAGGGGGGTTGGACTAGATGACCCACAGAGGTCCCTTCCAACCCCTAACATTCTGTGATTCTGTAACAGCAGCCAAATCGTTGTCCTTATGTTTTTTTTATGGCTGCATTCTAATTCATGTGGACTGGATAAAAAATTGTCCTCTACAAGAATCAGTGTGGATGGCTTGGCAGCCTTGCTTTATCATCTAAGGCTGGGAAGAGAAGTATTTAATTATTAGTGATGGCATTATAAACTTATGTTTGCTTCACTTTTTTATTTTTTAACACTTTCAGTTTGATAATAGCAGTAAAGTCATAAGAAAGGGCCTTTATCAGTCAGATAAAGAACCACCAACTCTTAAGTCTTTCACACACAGCTTTTAACTACTTCAGCTCAACTCTTATCTGGCTGATAAGATTAATGGCAGTGTTCCTTATAGCTTTTTTTATTTTATTCTTGCTATGAAGTTCAAAGGTTGTCCAAGAGCAGTATTCCACTATTACTTAAGACTCGGATGCCCAGAGATTGCCGTTATCTTCCTTTGGATAAAGGTCTGGGAGTTTTCAGAAATCATAGTGGTAAGCTTTGTCTTCATGCAAATGACACTATCTACTTTTGCTCTTCCTTGATCATGCTGGGAGTGAAGGGCAAAGCTGAATTTCCAAGCCTTGGGTATCTCTGTTGGCAATTTGTTACACTGCTATTCAGCAAACGCTTGGAGAGACACTTCAGCCAGTCATGAAATGCTGTTATTTTGCTACTTGGTGGACAATGCATATCTGTTGTAAACACAAGCATCTCAATCCTTGCTCTCTGTGTGCTTTTGCAGAAGAGGTGGATGGTATTAAAGACCTTCATCTTTACTAAGTTGTTGATAATACAATAATCAAAACGGTCATTGGAAAACATGATTATGTAGGGCTGTTAAGATGAAGTTGGTGACATGACATGGAATACAGAAAACTATGCATCCTACTATAATTTTGGAGTAGATTTAGAATCTCTTTTAACAGCCTGTGATTTGTTCTTTATGTTCTGGTATCCGTTGTGAACCATAGCTAAACACAACATCCTGTCATATCCTCCCTCAAGTTTGCTTTTTTGTTAGTTGGTTCCCAAGATTCAGTGCAGTACAACTTCCTGTTCGAACAGAGTCAGAACTGCTCAATCTACGGTTTGAAAACCTTCAGACTGAGTGATGGTGAAACTTGCGTTGTGACTTCTGGTAGTATTTCAGACTAACACTCTCCATCATCTGGATAACTGATTTGTAGTTGAGCCCTGTTCAGTTAGTCAAATACATCTGTATCCTTTATTTCGCTGTGACAAACAGAGGCAGGACTGAACTTCTGTTGTTCTGTACATGCTCATAGTACCTGGAAGAGTCTGGGCATGTGTACAGAAATGAGAAGGGAACTGGAGATCTTAAGGCCTCTCCCTGACTAGATTTACATTACAAACTTGTGTGGCTCTTTGAAGCTGTTCTTGAAGTGTCTCTGTATTATTCCTGCATCATCTGTCCTCGCTGCCACCTCTCATATGCTTCTTTTTCATGTGTGAGTTTTGTCAGGAGCTCCTTGTCCATCTACACAGGCCTCCTACCACTCTTGCTTGAATTCCTGTTCCTGGAGCCACCTTCTCTTCAGGACCAAATCCCATGGGATTCTTCTAAGCAGGTCCCTGAACAGGCCAAAATCTGCTCTCCTGAAGTCTGGGGTTGTAAGCCTGCTATATGCCTTGTTTCTCTCAGGATCCTGAACTCCACCATCTCATGGTCACTGCAGCTAAGGCTGCCCCCAGGCTCATCATATTCCTGCAGTTTTCCTTGTTTGTAACTATCAGGTCCAGCAGAGCATGTCGTCTTCTCAACTATTCCATCAGCTGTGGCAGGACGCTATCATTGCTGCACCTCAGAAGGCTCCTGAATTGCTTGTGTCCTACTGTTTTGCACTTCCAGGATACACTAGGAAGGGTGTATCTTAACACCCACACTAGGGTGGTTAAGGTTTCAGTTTGGCCAGAAGTTCATACACTAGGATTCATGGGTAGCTCGCTGTCTGTAATGGGGGAAGATGTGGAGTAGGAAGTGGTATTTGTGGGTAGGTAGACATTGACATGGGGAAAAAAAAAGTGCTACAAATGTTAGTGGCCAAACAGACATCTTAGTATGGACAGCATTGTTGTAAATATGAAATAAGATACATGCGATAATATGGACATGAGAAAAAAAAAACCAGTGGGCTACTCTAATGGGAATTGCTGGTAGAACAATCCTATTCTAACATTGACTGGCTTACAATCTGTGGGCAAGGGGGAAAATTATAATGCTGGGAGTTATGATTTGCTACACAAATTGAGAAAATAGTTCAGAAAATGTCATTCAGGCTTTTTGGTGAATTGAAACTATGGAAAGATGCAAAAGAAGCTTAAAATGTGTTTCAGGAGTACAAAGGTAACAAGGTCTGTTAATTGTAAGAACAGTATCATATTAGGTTTCAGGTACCTTATTTCACACGATAAAGCTGAAGTAAATCTTGAGCATGCTGCAAAGAAAAAAATATATTTTTGGTAAAAATATCCTTTTGTGGCTGACTATGTAGGGAAAAATCTTACAAAATGATGAGAACTGAAGAGATGGTAGGTCATGTCTGTCCCAGGAGGTAAAGGACAGCAGGCCCTGGGTGGAAAATTCCAGCACCTTTGTCAGACTGAAGACTCGGGAAACAACATTGGTGTTTTGGTGGCAGGCAGACTGTATTTGCTGAATCAGAATGTTGGACCAGTTGTAGTTAACTTTGTCTGAGTGTTTAGATAGCAATTTGTTTAATTCCTGCATGGTAACCCTTTTCTAGGAAACTATTGATGTACAGCTAAAAACTAAACACCTCTGGATTAGCTCTCTTGGTTGAAGGCAAACACATGCTTAAGTGACTTGCTGGACCTGAGCCCAAGGGCTTTGTTCACAATTATGGCTCTGTTTTTCATTGCACTCGTGTTCTGTCATCAAATGTAGCACTAGCCAGCATCTCTGCTTAACGATACAGCACTCCTGTCATTTTGCTCATAATTTGGAGTTATGTTTCTTGCCCCGTATTTCTAGAAGCAGCCAACACACGGCAAAGGAATTAACAGAGTATCTCCTAAATGTGTTAAGATGTTTATGGCACTGAATCAGACAGACAAATAGATATTTACAGACCTTCTGGCTAGTTTTAAAATTGTGACTTCTGTTCTAGTGAGTGCAGGACTGAGAATAGCAGTAAGTGGCGCATCCATTGAAAGAATAACTTTTTGAAAGTAGTGAATTGCGCATCCTTGGGATGCTCTCTGGAAAAAGAAACCTCTGAAAGAGGGGGAAGAGAAAGCAGGTGGATGGATGCAGGAAGCAACTGACTATCTGGAAGAACGAAGTGGCTTTCTCAGTGTTAAAACTGGAGTTCTGTCTTTTGGAGATGGACATGACAGCTTGTGAGTAAGCAGGAAGTAACTCAGCAATAAAGTAATCTCTCTTCGACACTGACATTTCCTTTAAAAACTGAGGAGGGAAAATCCAGATAAGCATGAATATAACCTTCCAATTTTGTTTCTGCAATTATTTACACAGTAATTAATGCAAAAGCTTTCTTTACCTAAGAGAAGCATAAATTAATGGCTTCCATATAGCAAAGATTGTGAGTGTGGTTTATTTACTTACTGCTGTTACAGACTATCTAATGAGTGCTTTTAAACTGCATTCACAGTTCTTGTCACTAGCTTGTGAAAATAAATTCTTTGAAAGGAAATGCCAGATGCGACGTTAAAAAAGTAGTCAAACTTATTTTGTCTGCAGCCAGGTTTTTTGGTGGAGACTGTGGAACTGTTCTTCCTTGGCTACTGCTCCATGAGATCAGCTATGGAACATGCTCAAGAACATGAAGCGTGTCTTGAGCAAACCCAGAGGTATTGTGTGGAGAGACAAATATATAACCAAGAGCTCTTGCAAGGACAGCTGCACAGACGAGAAAGAACACCTCAGACTTTAAGGCAGAAGATTGCACGTTCTTGTCGGTAAGGGTTTTTTTCTTATCTTTATTGTTAGAAATATTCTAATTCTTAATTGATTCATGCATATAGCTGGTAATATCTTCAAAGAAACCTAAAAGATAAAAGCACTAGTTCTACTTTGATCATTCAGCAAGACTGTGATGAAGTTGTATATATGTGTTTTTATATACTAATATATAACTATATTACAAAATGTTGGATAAATCAGTTGAATTGCCTTCATTAAAGTGCAAGGGAAAAATATGCAGCATAGAATTGTGGAGTATTAGTCAAATCATGTGACAGGAATTCATAAGGCCCTGAAAAATATCTGTCCTTTTACATGGAAGTACTTAGAGCCAAATCTGTGCCTCACATGATCCTTTTGAGGAAGAAGAATGGAGATGTATGATAGCTGTGTAGAAATCTAATTTATTAGTCTAGTAAGGACTTAATAGAGGCATTCTGTAGCTTTAACTAACTGCCTTGGAATCTAGGCATCATCTGGGTAGACAGGAACTGTCTTTTAAGTATGCAACTCTTGCTCTGTGGTACCAGAGGATAGTGAAGAGAAAATTATTCTAGTTAAATTCTCAATAGCTTTACATTTATCCATGCTTCATTAGCAGAGTTGATTGGATTTCTTGGTAGAACCTTGTTCTGCAAGAGAACAAATTATTTCTGCCCGACTGCCTGTCTGTAAAATATTCCTGTTTACAGGATTTGACGTTTGGAGATTTGTTTTGGTCAATGGAATGACCATTCTAATGATAACAGCAACTAATTCCACTTCAAATAACTGATCTGTCCTGAATAAAAAACATGTGGATCAAAATCCTTCTGAGCTATGACTTCTTGTGACTCAATCTGCTTAAACATGGAGAAGCGTGGATGACTCCAGTTCCTCTCCCACTTGTAGCAGTAAGCTGCTTCGCTGTACCATGTAGTCCCATGAGAATTCAGAAATGTTAACAAACCTTTGCAGTTTTCTTAGAGTTCCTCTACACAGAAAAGCATTTATATGATCCCATTGTTATATTTTTGCCCAAGGTTAAAATGTCTTACGACAGGACTATCAAAGTATGATGCATGGCAGTACTGGATAGAGATATTTATTTCCTGCCTCTATTCATTTGTTATGAGTCAGGGTTTCAAAATATTAATAACTGCTAAGAGACACAGGGTTCAGTGTTGCTGGCTTCAGTGGCTTACTTTTCAGGGTAAAGAAGGGTTGTGTTCTCAAATGGCCTTAAAATCACCCTACCAGTACCAGTGATAATAACAAGCAATAGTAAAATATTAGGTTAAAAAAAGCACATAATAATATAAAATATTATGTTCAAAAACGTATAAAGCACACAAATAGTAAATAAAAATAGGAAAAAGCATTGCAAAGTACTTTGAGTGAAAACCATTATCAGAATGCAAGTTATCCTCAGGGGATTGTTACTAGCAACGATCTTGGCAAAAAGTGTTGTGTGACTGCTCAATCGTGCATGGACTTGCACAGTTTCACTTCCCGCTGACCTCCAGCCTCGCAAGACTGTGATTCTCTTCTGCAGTTCCATAAGGTGTGTGAACAGCAACCAACATGTGATAAAGGGCTAAATTACCTGGAGTCGTAGTTGTTTGTGCTTAAGCTTTGTCCAGAAATGACTGTCATCAAGGGTCTACGCCTGCCTTTAATGGAGCTGTTTCCCTGCATGGAGATGAAAGACAATTTTTTCAACCCATTTGTCCCCTGCTATTGTCTAACTTTTTCTTTCTGCTTTGTATTTTCAGTTGTTCTTCTAAGAAAGCCAAGTCTCATCTTTACAGTTTCTTACCAATTTTAAAATGGCTTCCCCGTTACCCAGTGAAGCAATACTTATTAGGAGACATTATCTCAGGTATAAGTACTGGGGTTATGCAGCTCCCTCAAGGTGAGTGTCTTTCTGGACTTATTTATTCTCTTCTTTACTTCTTCTGTGTGTGCCTTTCTGGTAGTGCTTGGCTTCCTGAACAGGTGCTCGTGAAAATAGGATGTATATTTCAGGTGTGTGTGTGGAGATCAGTACAGCATTCTGCAGCCCAGCCCATAATGATGATTCCCTGAAAACTGCAAGTCAGTATATGCAACAAACTCTGACAGAAGCTTACCTCTCTGATGAACACCAATAGCTCTCAATGACAGAACAACTTTTCACAGTTTAAGTGCATGTTGAAACCTTTGCTGAGTGCACCAAATTTCTGATCTCCTGATCCTGAAAGGTGTAGCAAATTTCTTACAGAGGGTAGGAGTATCTAATAGACATAATGTTTCAGAAGAGCAACTGTTGCAAAGTAACCAAACTTAATTCAAGCAGGGAAGAACCTGCAAGAAATCAGAGACTGATCTCTCTTTTTCTCTTAAGGCTAGAAGTCACCAGTTTAAGCTGGAACCATAGTACTGGGCAATTATTTATATGGTGGAAAGAAATCAAAAGTGTCTCCTATTACAAGACTGCAATTTTGTGGAATTTCTATTAAATTACTTGGAAGTTTCACACCAGGTGGAGCCTGGCCCTGAAGCAGGAGCAGGCTCTGTGGAAGACAACGAGAAAGCCAGTGTTCACTGTTCTGTTCAGCTCTTGGTGACTGGACCAATGGAATCTTTTGTTCAGCCTGTCAATTTACCATCGGCAGTTTCAGAACTACTGTGGGATTAGAAAGTGACAGCATTTTTACAGCAGTATCGTTATGGGGTTCCATCACTGCTCTGGGAATAGCAGCTTCATGACAGCTACCACAGTCCCTGTAGATTTCCCTGGAGGTCTTGGAGCAGAGGGAATTCTTGAATGTGTCCAGAACGGCCCTCATGCTAAGGGTAATGTAATTAAACATATATAAGTTTACCTGCATTTTAGTTTATTTCATATTTTCACCTCACTCATTCCACTTTAGGCTGAAGCTGGTCTGAAGAATTAATCTGTAAATCCAAGAAGCCTAGATTTTAGTAGGCGGTAACCCATTAAAGCAGTGGAATATCCTAACTTCGTCTATGCAGTTGACGTCTTTATTTCTGTAGCTTCCCAGTTTTGTGCAATTTTTTTATAATTAAGGATATTTTTTCTTACAAAAATGTAAACATCAACTTATCTTAAACTCATAACTAATGTGGTTTACCATCAGGCATATCTGTCATATACTAGACACAAACATTACCAGTTGTGTACTGAAACACAGTTTATGTGATGACCAGATAAGAACACTAAAATTTAAGTGGTCGGCAGTGAACTTTGTACCTAATTTTGTGACTTTGTTTTAAACTAAACATTATTCTTTCCTTTGGTGACTGCAGACATGCCCTTGAACTGCTCTTAATCTTTCCTTTTTAAAAAGACAAAAGTTGAACTTTTATTTTTCTGGAATGAATGTCATTATAGCAAACCTGAGTTCAAAGAAACCTGGGAATCATTCCAGGCAGAGCTACAATGACCAGGGTGTTGAAGCTGTGAAATCATGTTGTGTCATTATCTCTTTATTTCCTTGGCACTGACAGCCTTTAAAAATGCCAGTACAAGTGAAAAGGAAAAAGAATAAAAGGGTATTCAGATCAGGAACTTCACATGGACCCGCCCTGCTCATTTCGAAACCACTGGTTTTCAGTTCTGGTCACTTGTACTGGTTAAGTTCATCAGCATGTTAAAGGCCAGGCTGTTATAGTACAGGGTGTTCTGCTGATACTCTTGGTGTGAGAAGTAGCCCCTGAGGCAGTGAATGTATGTGGGATGAGTTTCAGAAGTACTTAATGAAAAGCTCATTGCTGCAAGAGAATGAATGATATCATCAGTCCAGTTCTCACAGGAAGATGAATCCTTGGTTAGGACTCAGACATTGCTTTGGGCATGAGCAAGGCTGTGTGAGCTATTACACTGCGCAAGAGTGCTTGGATTACACAGAAGATCCCTTCCGGGTGTTATTCTTTCATGATAACCTGATGCTTTGTCTCTCAATTTAAAAATGAATTAATAGGGAGAGGTGTTTTCGAGTATCACTAGCTCTCCATGGTGGGTGAACCATTGCTTCCTTTTATAATTTGTACTGGACTGTTGACCTTTTCAGTCCTGACTTGGACCAGTCTGCCCAAGCGTGGTAAGAACACACAGCTTCGTCAGGTGGCATGAGTCTGCACTTGCGAAAGTGAATTGGAGAACCAAGCCAATCCAGGATACAGTGTTTTCTTCTCAAGGCCCATTTGTTCAGTTCTGGTGTCTGATTTTCATAAATGCAAGCCATGTAGAACTACTGATTTTGCTGGAACTGCTCAGGACTGTTACGTGCCATATCATGTGATGCACGCAGTTTGCTCGTGAGCCTGGTCCCATGATAAGCACACACTCACTCACACAGAGGGGGAGCGCCATGGGAGATATCACTACCCGGTGTCCCTTAGAGCTGTTCCTCCACAGCTCCATTGCCGTGCTTGTCAGCCCTGCTTGATAGGAATGCTGTGGATTGCACTTCCGCTGCATGGAACTGGACAGGACTTAACAAAAAGGGCTTAATTTGGGGGAAGTATACCAGACTGTATAAGCTCTAGATTGTAAGCAATGCTTCGCTGCTTATTTTACATTTTGGAGCATGTTTTGTGGAAACAGAAACTGTTATGTCATTCCACTTGTACTGGGGTGAGGGAGGAGGGAACTATTTAATCAGTCATGGATTGCCATGAAGAACATGTCTGCTTAGAAAAGGAGAAGAATAAAATGTGTCCTGCTGGTTATGGGGTTTTGGGTGTTTTTAATTACATTCTTTGACAGATGCAAACAAAAGCAATAAAAACTGCTTGTTAGCTCTTAAGAAGTACTTCCAGCCACAAGGCAAGACAATGAGAGCACGGCTACTCGGATGTACACACAAACACACACACATACACCTGCAATGCCTGTAATCAGAGACGTCCGGTGTCCTGACTCAAACCATCAGGTTTCTAGACTGCTCTACAGTATTACACATATTAAAGAGTATTCCCTGCAATGTGTCTTGTATTTTAAACCTATGATATGTTGCTAGATTTCCTGTTAGATGAGTTCAATTTTAGTAGGCTTAAATCCTTTTGCTACAGATGGTTTCTTTCTTTTGTTTGCCTAACATACATATTTGTGTCTGTTTTCCAGGTTTAGCCTATGCTTTGCTGGCAGCTGTTCCCCCAGTATTTGGCCTATATTCTTCATTTTATCCTGTCTTTCTATATACTTTTTTTGGAACCTCCAAGCATATATCAATAGGTATATCTGTATGGATAACTGAAAGTCTGTGTGTATGTGTGTGTTTATTAAAGTGGTAAAAAACAAAATTGGAGAAACAGAAAGTGTAATTGTTTTCCATAAATTCAAATTTAAGTGAATAGGAGAAACACAAATGTGTCAAGCATTGGCAGTATTTTTAATTGTGAATTTATCCCTCCTACTTAGGAAGGAGTAGAAGAGCATCTTTTATTGAATTAGATCTAGAAATGTGTGCTGTGAACTTCTGAACTGTAATTTCATTGCTGCAGTCAACTGTCTGTGTGGCCAGGATGAATCTTTAATCTGTATAATAGAAACTGAGATAGAAGATAATGCTGGTGTTTACTTACCGTAGAGGTGTGTGTTCACCATCTAACGAGCTTTAATGGTGCTGAGTACTGGTGCAGATTGTGGGACTAAAAGATAACAGTATTTAGATAGAAAACTCTATTATAGTTTAATTCCACATATCTCTTAATGAGAGCCACTCCTAAAAAACACCCGCCAGGATTTTAACCAATTATTTTCCTCTTTTTCTTATTTCAGGCACTTTTGCTGTGATTAGTATGATGGTTGGTGGAGTTGCTGTGAGACAAGTGCCTGATGAAATAATTTCTGTAGGCTATAATTCTACAAATGTTACAGATTCCCTAGACTATTACTCTGCTAGGGATATCAAGAGGGTAGAGGTAGCTGTGACTCTCGCCTTTCTTTCAGGAATTATTCAGGTATGTGCTTGCAGTTTGCTGTAAGGGCAAGTTCAGATGCTGCTGCCAGACTTCTGGTTGCAAGGGGCACTGGGTCATGGCGGATTCCCTATCAACAGACTTGTGCTTCAGCACTACACTGTGTAGAATAAAGGCTGCTGCATGGCAGCCACATAACCAAAGCGGGGAGGGATACATTGGAGCCAAGTCTTTGACTGGCATCTTGGCTTGACTGGGAAAAATGGGACCTCCTCCCTTTCATTTTACCCTGTGCCATCAGAAAAACTCAACCTGATGTTCTCTAATCTGCCCATAAATGCATACAAACTCATGTGTTTGCCCATATCGCACCTGCCGGTAGCATGGAAGATTTGGTGCATTGATGGCTGCCTACTGAACTGTGGGCCTTGGAAAGGCTGAGTTCAGGTTTGCCTGATCTGGCTTGTGCGTCAGGGTAGGAAGAGGTGTCCTGTGGCCTGTCTGCTATATAGTGCTGATGTTCAGGCTACAGTGTGAGTCACATGGTTAATACTTGTCTTGTTCATTAGTTATGCTTAGGTCTCCTTCGATTTGGATTTGTAGCCATCTATCTAACGGAGCCTCTAGTGCGAGGATTTACTACTGCTGCTGCGGTTCATGTCTTCACTTCTCAATTAAAGTATTTCCTTGGCATTAAGACTAACCGATACAGTGGACACCTCTCAGTTGTATATGTGAGTAACTGCGTTTACTAAACATGCGAAGTCTGCATTGTCTGGATCTAGCACTGAAGCCTTTTCCTATTTTTTTTTTTAATTATTTTGGCACTAAGTAGAATAATGCTTCAGCATTCTAAACTGGATATGAAGTCTTTAAGTGCTATAGCAATAGAAAGTGCAGCTTGGGTGTGACTTGATAGATCAGCACAGTCTGAGATGGGCAGATTTTGGGATTCTGCTAAAGGTAGTTTTGTAATATGAATAGATAATATTCATTGAAGCAAGTCTCTTGTACATCATGGGAAAATGTGCTACTAAGAAAGCTATCCTCCTGATAAAACACAAGCCTGAAGCCCTAGCGAATATGCTTCACAGTAGATCAGACATGTTTTGCAAAGCTGGAAAATATTATTCTCAGAACCTTGCCCAGTCTGTATTTCTTTAATTTTGCACTCAATTCCTGATGAGAGTATTCTTCATTTCCTGTTTGTGAGCTGTTTTGTAGTGTGGTTGGACACAAAGTGCTGTGTCATTGTAAATGTACCTGTTCTCTAGAGCAATGGGAAAAACTATTTTGAAAGAAAACAGTCAGTGTAAAACATTGCTGTTTATTGAAGACCCTAAGCATTAAAACTGATCGTTCAGAGCATGTAGGGATCCAGTATTTGACATAGCTCATAGCCTAATCTTCTGCTCACCTTCTAACATATAGTGATGCAAGAGGACAGAAGAAAACCCATGTAGTGTAAAGCTATGATTTGGTTAATATGACTTAAGTAAAACCAAAAGCTTTTGTTCACTTGAATTTAAAATTGACAGTTGTGCTTTGAAAAAAATGTAATAGATCCCGTGCAGGAAATTATTTGTGTGAAGTGGCATTTCTAATTGGAATCACAACCAAAGCTTTTAAGTTTATATAAGCATTATTTTTCTTGCTGTTATGAACAGGCTGAGTTGAAATCCATCTGAATCTGATTTGCTTGCCAGTCTAGGAAGCCCCAGGTTGTTATCAGAAAATCAATGCTCTGATTTTGCAGACAAGAAATCCTGAGTGGAAGAATAGAGAAGATCTCAGATATTTGTGAAAACCCAAGCTTTTGGGCAGATTGATGGCTCAGCAGTAATGAAGCTTCAGGATTTCGACTACAGGCAGGCTATAGAAAATACTTTGTGGGAATCTTTGTTGTATATTTGTGCAGATATAGCAAACCTTTTGGAAACAAGGCTGCGCTAATGGTGAATTCCTAAATTTGCTATTTAGTTCACTAATCCGAAAACTAGAAGTACTAACTGCCAGGCAAATAGGAGGGAAGGTATACATACAAGATGTACTGCCAGGACATCTTGAATGTATAGTATCCTGATAGTTGCTGCAATTTTCCTTCTGTCTAAAGAAGGGTAAATACATCTTCTTTTAAAGACCTCTCCAGATGTGTGGGGTTTTTTGGGTTTTTTTAGTTTCTCTTTTTTTAAATACAGTAGACGAAGGAGGAGTAATTGGTAGGGGAATCATTTACCCTCTAGCAACTTGCGTGTTCCAGCAAGCTTTCCTTCCTAACACCCTTTAATAGTGTTTTCAACTAAAAGATGTTGGAATAATGGCCAGTTTCAGTGGTGTTGCAAGATCACTGTTATTTAATCATATTGCTACGGTAACCTCAATGGTTGTATCAGCAGCTTTATTGTTTTAGAATGGTTTATGCAGCTCTAAGTAGATGTGACTTGCCAAAAAATATTTGAAGGTATTAGAAGGGCTTTGCATTTATTACTTTTCAGGTAGCTGCTGGTATGAAATATGTGTGAAAATGTTGAGGATAAGAAACATAGTTTAGTTTAGACTTCTTCCCCCTCCAAATTTTTGCCCTATTGGAGGAAGACTGATATTGTAAATGATTGCAAGTGCATCTCTGCACTCTGATACTCTGAACTTCTGGGTTTTGTGGGAACGATGAGAATTTTGGTGAGGTGCTAATTAACTGTGATTGTAAATGCAGAATAAAACCACAGCTGAACAGCAGTGTATGATTTCCTCTTTTGTGGCAAATTTCCAAAGAAAATAAATTCATTGGAACAAATATGATCTTCGTGGACTAATTATGATAATTCCGTTGTGTTGCAGAGCATAGCTGCTGTGCTTTCAAAAATAACAACGACCAATATTGCTGCATTGATTGTTGGATTAACATGTGTGGGTCTATTGTTAATTGGCAAGGAAATCAATCTCCGGTTTAAGAAGAAGCTCCCAGTTCCTATTCCTATGGAGATCATTGTGGTAAGCCAGTTGTGGAATTCTATAGTTAAATTGCATAACTGTTCTAAAGCTGTAGGAACGATCTCATTTTCTATCAAGTCTTACTGAGCTCTAGAGTAACTTCTGTTGAACATAATTCATTTGAGGCTTGATCCACTTGAAGGTTTGGATGCTTATAAGGTTAGGGACTGATGTGCCCAAGTTTTAGGTGTGAAGTCCCAAAGAAGAATTGAAAACCCCATTAAACACCCACAGTCCCCTATAGCAATGGGTAGGTGAAGATTTGCTGTAAACCCCACTCTGTCCTGGAGTTTCGGCACCTGAATGAGTCTCTGCTAGAGATGCCTCAGAGTGGCATTTCCCACTTGGAGTCTAAGAGCTCAAAACTTCCTCCTGAAGGAAGGTTGTTATGGTTTGGCTGCGGCCGGCAACAAAAAGTGCCACGCGGCCGCCCCTCCCCCCGCCGGGGTGCGGAGGAGAATGGAAAGAAATAGGCAGAAACTGGTGGGTCGGGATAAGGGGAGTTTAACAGAACAGCAAACAGAGGGAACAGTAACGACAATGATACAGATAAGGAGAATACACAACACAAAATAGCAGAATGCAGAGCTGCTCTCACCACCCCCCACCACTGCGTGCTCCCAAGCCGCGAGAGAGTTCCTGCCGCTCAGCTCCCCCCCACCGGAACCCAGCATGAGGGCACATGGTATGGAATACCCTGCTCTGTTTGGCCAGGTGTGGTCAGCCCGCCTGGCTGTGCCCCTTCCTGGATTCCAGTGAAAACTAACCCTGTCCTGGCCGAACCCAGGACAAAGGTGCTTACAGACACCTATTTGAGAGGTTCTGCAGGGCTTGCTTGCTTTCTGAAATGCAGTGGTAGAAAGAAGAACAGGAACCAGTGGGACTTAGTATTTAACCTTCCTTTCTCTCTTTCTGAGACTGATAAGTGGTTGCAGCATTGATTCTGTTTCAAATGACTACTCTAAAATACATGGATAAAGCAGACTATGTTAATACACACAAAGGCACTATCTCAGACAACCTTTCACCATTAAAAGCAGTTGGATTTAAAAATGAGTTTTTAGATAACTAGAGCTCTCAAACAGCCTGCACAAAATCAGAGCTGAGAAAGGGTATAACTGAAGGTGTGAGTACAATCTAGATAGATGGAACAAAGAAAAGGGATGCTGCTGAGGGATGACGGAGGTGGTATAAGAGGGTATTGTTTGATAGTAAGGCAATAGCAAAGCGGTCTTACACCTGTTCCTTTCACTGCTGCTGTACCAGTTCTGTATACAGATAACATACAGGTTATGCACATGACAATATGGCAGTGCAGACATCCTTGGCTTGTCCTAACATTTCATTTCACAGTACGTTATTCTGCCTGGGCATGGCTCAGGCAAAGGGAATTTGAGTGATTCAGATCATACCATAGTATGTTCCATGTAACTGTTCCTGAGATAACTTTGTAAAATCAGTAGGGGTTGAAGATGAGGGAGAGAAAATCATGGAACTTCCTCCTTTTAATAGGCTTTACCCCCTCAACCTTAGGAAACTATTTGACAAATAAATGTAATCCCTTGTGTATATTATTAATAATCAGCTAACTGTTACTAGTTCTTCAGGTGGCTTTATCTCTTTCTAGCTGATGTTTACGGATGTGTTTGTGGATTTTCAGGTAATTATTGGCACAGGAGTTTCAGCTGGAATGAATCTGCGTGAGTCATACGGAGTCGATGTTGTTGGGAATATTCCTCAAGGGTAGGGATGATAAATTATTATTCAAACTATAGCTTTTCTATATGGCATGTAGCATTTATTATAGTAATCTGTAAATATTTATTTCATCTCCAAGGTTACGTCCACCAACAGTTCCTGACATTCAGCTCATGCGAGCAGTATTTGTGGATGCAATAGCAATAGCAATAGTTGGATTTTCAATGGCTGTATCAATGGCCAAGATCTTTGCCCTTAAACATGGTTACACCATTGATGGTAATCAGGTAAAAGTATTTGAGTTCTTTGTTGAAAATTCTCAGTAGCACCTTTGTTTCATTGTTAAAGCAGAATGGGATATTGGACAAAAAAGAGTTTCTTTCATAGTGGAATCAGGTCAGGTTGTTGACAGCCTACACATTTAAATGCCAGGAATTACTGTAAGTTCTTCTTCCGTTCCGCGTTATAATAACCAGTATCACTTCTAACTTCGTTTTTGGGAACTTGCTTCTGTTAGACTTGGACATATGAGTGAATGTTAATTGTTGGGACAGACATTACTTAGCCTACTGTCCTGATGGGCAGCTACATTATCTGTACTTTCTGTAATAAAGCGAAGCATATAGTTCGTATGTGATAAATACAGTGCCTTATGTGTCAAAGAACTATTTTCTAAGGCTTAGAAATCCCAATTACATTTTATACTTTCTTTTTGTTCCCACCCATTGCAAATAGGCAGCTCATAATTTTCTGGGGCAATAGTTGGCCCTGTCCATAGTTAGCATTCTGATCGTGGTTTGAGTGATAAAGGCTGTGGTTAGAGACTCTCTAAAACTAAATCAATATACCAGCCTCACCTACTCTGTCTTTCCTGTGCAATTTAGAATCAATATTGTAATTGAATTATTGGTTGGTACCATTGTGGTGTTAAGGGAGACAGAGTTCACATGCTGTAACGCATTTCCTAGAGCAGGCATCTGACACGGTGCAGATCAGCTGTTCTCCCTTCCCACAGTGGCTGTCTTCCTCTGAGAGTAAATGGAGTTTAAATGACTTTTACCTACAGAGTCTTACATTTGGTCAGATGAATCTCATCCTTCATATCATTGTTTTCTGTTACCTGAAGAGAGAAGACGACAAATGCATAGCTGAATGAATAGAATTAGCTCTATTTGCATTGGTTAAAGTAATGATCGCTGACCTGAGTTAAGCATCTAGATCTTTGCCTCAGGAGGTGCCAGATGCTACGTCAGCTGGATGTTAAACTGTAGAACTACCTGTCATAGGAAGCAGTGCATGCTGAGTGTTTGAATGCGTCAAAAAATGATTGTACAAATGCAAAGAGAAAAACTCATTGAGAACCATTGAAAACGTGTAACTCACATCAACTCAGTTACAAATAGCAGGATGCAGAGTAATCTAGGGAGGCTTCATTACAAGCAAATACTTCCTTAGGCATCAGAAACACAGTACTGAGGTAGACTGAGCTTTGATCTCGCTCGTGATAATGGTTCTCATGTGGGGTCTTCCTGATAAAGCAGTGAACACGCATTGTTTTTTTCATGTACAGCAATGGATTACCACCATGGAAACACAGCCGAGGCTGCTTTTGGTTCGAGTAGTATGAAACGGATAGTTTAGAGTGGGAAGCAGAGAACAGTGTTTGTATGAGAAACCATTTTCCATGTATATTCCGTGTTGAAATTCAAGTTATCCCCAAGTTGAAAAAATCCTTAAAACAATCCATGTTTTCATTCATTTTAGTTTTCTAAAATGTCTGACTCATTACTATAATGTTTAAGGATGGGAAATGTCTCCAGCATTTCATCAGATAGTTTATTTAACAGATGATTTAATATGCATCAGCTTGCGCATGTGTAAGAACCACAAGTACAAAGTACAATAAGGCTTATTTTCTACAATAAGGTTGCTAGAAAGCACTCTGAAAAAGAGCTGGTGGTTAATATGTATGGATAGCTGCAGCTTCATACAGTTGCTAGCTATAACTATCTTCTCTGTTGCTCTGTTGTTTGACACAGGAACTTATTGCCTTGGGAATATGCAACTCTGTAGGGTCATTTTTCCGAAGCTTTTCAGTCACTTGCTCAATGTCTCGGAGTCTTGTTCAGGAAAGCACCGGTGGGAAAACTCAGGTTTGTAAAGCCACATTTTGAGCCAAACAAAGTAGTTCTTTTTGGAGCTCCAAAGCTGAAGTCTGAAGCTTCACTAGATTGCTAGATGCCTCTGCCTAGGCCAGAATTAATAACTGGGGTATCCCAAGTTCCAGTCTAGGTTGCGCTAGGATAGAAGGCTGCACAACAGTCAAAATGGATGAACTGAGTGGGAGGAATCAAAACCCACTTGAACAACCAGCCTCGTGGAAAGCACAAGAGGGGTTAGCTAATCAGTAATACTGCCCTTTGGGGGCACTTCTTAAGAGTCTGACATCATTTCTGGCTCCTTTTGTTCAGATTGCAGGTGCACTCTCTTCAGTTATGGTTCTGTTGGTACTTGTGGCTATTGGATACCTCTTTGAACCACTTCCACAGGTAAAGACGTTTTGCCTGTTAGGCATCGCATTGTCAGTGAACAGAGGCCAGTGAATACTGCTTAAAATAGAGATTGTGGAATCATTACTAGGAAAACACAAGCCTTGATCCTGAAACTTTTAAATATTCTATGGATTTTTGCTGTAAGTTAGACTAGCAATTAATAGTATTTTGAAGGATCCGGCATGCTTTTTTTTGTTGTTGTTTTTAATATGGGACATTCTGGACTCTGTCTTTAGAATGTTAAAATGATACCTTCAAACAGTTCCTCTTTGCAGCATGGGAATTCAGGGAAGAGGTTAAAAAGCTACTTTCTTTTAAAGTAACAGCTTAGCTGGGAAAGGGTTGGGGCTAGGTGTTGGCTCAGCGTAATGAGTTGGGTTTGCTGCAGTTTTACTTATTTCTATAAAAATACATTTACATGTATAAATATATTCTCACTTGAAAAAAAGCTTAGTTCTGGGGCGTACATAGGGTGATATTCAATTCCTGGGGTTTTTTTACAGGAGATGTACCTTGGGTTATGCTCATATGACACTTGCACGAAATGTTGCAGTAGATCACAGAGAACCGTGAATTTGAGATATAGCTTAGCTGCTTCAGCCATTACAGGCACTGTAATTGCATGGAGCTCAGGAATATGGGATTTCTCTTGCCAGGAAAGAGTAAATCAAACTGTATTGCCATTTCTGCTGCTCCAGTAAAAGCATATCTCCACTGACTACTTGAAAAGTTGTTTTTTTACATGGAACATCTGTTCAGTAGACTTATATCAGTTGTACAAAGCACAGAAATATGGTTATTTGTGATGCTTTGAAGTTTTTATTTGGCACTAGGTTTATTTTGCTTCTGAAAATTGTTTTTGTGTAATATTCCTAGACAGTGCTAGCTGCAATTGTCATGGTGAACCTGAAAGGAATGTTTAAACAGTTTGGAGACATCATGCACTTCTGGAGAACCAGTAAGATTGAATTGGTGAGCAATACACAGCTCAGTGCGTGTATTTTGCTATATTAAATTTGTCATTCCTCTTCTTCCTAACTCCCAGAACAGGGTAGAAACTTATCAAGGAGTTAGAAATTGGTGTTGCATTGCAGATGAACATAAGACATGGAGCTGTAAGTACCCTAGGAGAGTCATCTGTTGCAAACAAAATGTTTTTGTTGTTTTTCAACAAACTGTAACTTGGGTCAGAAATTGTTCAGTTGCAGTAAAAGTAAAGCTGTGGGAATGTCTGAGAAGAATTTGAAATACAGAGTAACAAAGAAAACTACTGGAAAGTATTTGCCAGCTTTTAAGACAAACCAAAAACCTGGCTGGAGTGGGCCAGAGCTAAGAGTGTATCGCAAAGAACGATTTGGTGTTATTTTTCTACTGGATAAACTGGCTAATGGAAGTAAGTGAGAGCTGCTTGCAGGCCTTGCATATTTCTTTTTTTATCGTAAGGTATTTGGAGTCTGATGGTAACACAGGTTTCCTGGGAGAACAAGACTGAAGACATTAATTAATATGTGACAATTTGTCAGATGTTATGTTAGTGTGCCTTGAGCTTTTGTGCACTTCTGAAAGGTTAAGGCAATGACAGTCTGCTTTCATGATGGATTACATTATAGCCTGTTCCTGAACAGGAGCGATACATGAGTTTTGAGGCTGAATTATGCTATTGTTTTTGCTGTTAACAGAAAAGGATGCATAATAATTCTTCTTTGTTTTAGGCCATCTGGGTGGTAGCTTTTGTGGCTTCTCTTTTCCTGGGACTAGACTATGGTTTACTTACTGCAGTAGCATTTGCAATGATAACCGTTATTTACAGAACACAAAGGTCAGATTTCTTCTTTATCAAAATTAGTGTTTGCTGATTTTCTGTGTGGTTTTGTTTGTTTAAGGGGTGCAAATAAGCAGAAAACCTTTCCACCCTCTTCAGATGCATTCAGTATAGAATCTGCTTCATAATGTAGGCCATGCCCTGTGGCTCTCATCCAGGGTTCACGTTTTATTTTTCTGAGGACAGAATTTCTAGAGGGCGTGAAACTTGCAATTTCAACAATAAACAGAAGACTTTTGATTTCTTATATTGGTTAATCTTCTTGTTTGCTTTTTTTTAATGCCTAGAGTTCAGAAATTCAAATTTGCTTGATTCTAGTTTCAGTAAATGATTACATTATGTGTACACTAATTGTCACAGTCAAGCAGAAGTTGTGTTAGGTTATGACCAGATTAATTTTTAGGTATTTTGTAAGAAAGTTCTAATTCATTAGAAAATTGTGCCTGCCCTTCTAGTTTTTCAAATCAATTCTCCTCTCCCCCCTTTCAAAGTGACAAAGTTTTTACTGTGAAGCTTTCCAGGTCTACAGCAAAATTATTTCTTGCGTGTGTGGATAAGACTGTTATGTGAGGCTTCTAGGCTCAAGGTCTGGGATATCTGGGTGGAAAACATATAAAAGTGTTGGTTTCAGTCTGCATTGGTATGAAACTAAATTCTGAGATTTCCACTCTGTATAAATTTTTCTGCCCTGTGTATGTGGTTTTGTTCTTGCAAATGGAACAGTAACATACTTTGCTGTCACACTGCTTGTGAGTTGGGAGTACTCATCTTCTAGGGCATTGTCCTGGGACCAGAGTGGCTCTCTGAAATTGCAGCATGTTTTCTGCCAGTATGAATTTCCATATTTGCAACATAGTCAATGGAGTTGCACCAGTTCACACCAAAGAGAATTTCCCCTCTACCTTTGCGTGCTTTGACCCGTGCTTTGCAGAAAATGACAACATTGCAGTGCAAATTTTCTAAATTGGTTTTGCACTGACAGAAGCAAACTTGCCTAGTCACCAAATGGCCCCTTTATTATGTTCCTGCTATAAAGTGCCCACTGCATTTGACCGCATTTCAATCTGTATTGAATACTGACTTTTCCACTTTGTAAGTGATAATACTGAAACATTTGCTTCCATTTCTCTCTAGCCCTCAATACAGAATCCTTGGTCAGATTCCTGACACTGATATCTACTGTGACGTGGAAGAGTACGAAGAGGTAGGAGTGTATTCTTCTGCATTGAAGAGTTTTGTGGAGTGGAGCAAAGACAACTGTGGCAATTTGCTGCTTAGCCCCACCATGCTGCACATATAGTGCTGTCTGCCTGGCATTCACCTCTGTGGAAGGGGAGAAAAATAAATTTTGTTTTAGTAGTAAAAGCTATTTTGTTCAAAATGCTGTCTTTTTGTACTGCATGTACATTTGACCAGGAGGTGATCAAAAGTAACATTTATACTAGTTCCATTGTACTAGCTTGTACAGAATGGTGAGGTTTACAGGAATACCACTGCTAAACCTGCTATGTACACAAGTGCGTACAAGGCCACCTGCTTTACTTGTGTGGCAGTATTGCAGGAAATCCATGAAACCCAGGTCCTAAACTGATCTGTTCTTCAGAATTGCACAAACTGTACAAAATGGCATCTCCCTGCCTCCACTTATCCCCTGCTTATTCAATATACAGGATTAATGGCGCAGTTGCTCGCCATGCACTTAGCTTTTTATAAATGCCATTTTGTTCAACCAGAAGTTGGTGAAAGCAGTACATTTTGTCAATATAATGGATAAAAACATGCTGTATTTATTCACAAACAGCAACTACAGTTTTCTGCGCTCTCTGCCATGTTCTCAGACATGGTGCTGTGAAGGCTAAATCTGCCTTTACTAAGGAACCAGTCTGTAAAAACCCATGTGAAAAGATGATGCTGTAATCTGGATACATTCTCTCACCAGCAGTTCTGCTTAGAATGTGACAGAAAGCAAAAGTATATGTGGGCATGTTTATAGCTGTGTGCAAAGAAGAGGAGACGCCATGTTTGTTACCCTGAATGCAGTTAGCATTTCCTCCACTTGTATAAAGGCGGGGTTGGCAGCATATGGCAGGCTGGATCTCTGCTGCTGGCCACGTCATGTGCATGTAGAATGTCAGAGCGAGGCCTCTTTAGAGATGGCTTCATTTAAAGTAGAGGGAAGAAGTGATATCGAGACCTTTCTGGAGGCCTGTTTAAAACCAAAGATTTGAAAGAGGAGACAAGAAAGAAAAAGAAAGAAAGAGAGAGAAAGAAGTTATGGCTGTGGAAAGGGAGGCTAAAAGGAAGCATTCCTAGATCTGCATGATTTCCTAATGTTAATACCAGCTGCGTATAGCAACATCAGAGAACTGCAAATGTTTAATTCCTTTTTACGGCTGTACATTTCATTGTTACAAAGAAGGAGAAATGTTACATGGCATTGCTCGTGTACAACATTACTGGGAAAGGTGGAAGTTCTGATCTTTTGATTGGCTTTGCTCACAACAGTGCTGACCTTCTTTGTTTGACAGATGCTGATAGCCATTCAGGGTTGGCTGTTGGGCTGCATGTTCATGTGTCTTGTGATCACACAGGTGCTTTTCTTCTAGTGCAGGCAATATTTAACTGTGCATATCCAATATTCTTTTCCTTAGGTTAAAGAATGTCCTGGAATAAAAATATTTCAAGCTAACACATCACTTCATTTTGCGAATAGTGAGTCATATACAAGTGCACTGAAGAAGAAGGTGAGTAAAGCAAATTTTTTTAATGTTTGTGTCATGAAAATTCAAACTGGCTTCTGAAATATGCTCATCTTTCAGTCTGTTTAGTGTAGCCCCTAGCACAGTGTTTCTCAGCCTGTGGCTCCTGGTGATCAGTAAAATACAAGAAGGTGACGCTCCAGCCAACTGCAAATCATCTTAGGAAGCAACAATATGGTGGGAGGGAATACAGGGAAAGTGTAGCTTAATACTGCCAGCTTGTGAATGGGAAGTCTGGGGCTTGCAGAGCCCAAACTGGTCAAACACGTTTTTTTTTCAGAAGGAAATAAGTAGTTGCTGAACTGAAAACAAAATGTCTGGGAGTAAAAGCATCCTTCTTGGGTGACAAACTTCACTGGAATGTAAGACCGTGGAATACTGTGGGCGTTTAATGTCTCTCGTGAGCAACAAATTACCTGCACACAGAGTATGCCTTCCCTCATGTCTAACCCGTGTTTGACTGGGTGGGAATGGCAATAACAGAACTAGCTAAGGGCAGAGCTGCCTGACCCGGTAGCAATTGCACCCTTACTAACTTCTGAAAAATTTTTCTGTAGCTCCCATGCCGAGTCTTACAGAAAACAGGTGGGTGGTACTTATCTTCACAAAGCAAGTGGTATTAGTGATTTATGTCCAAATGCACTTCTCTGCCCTTTGCTCTCTGCACTCGAATCAGCATTTGGTTGGAACATGGCGCACACTGATTTCAAGAAAAGAATGTGATGCATCTCTTCCTCATCTTGTTAACATGGTGCTTGCCAAGATTATTCCTTCTTACTTTATGCTGTCCTCACCTCCACCAAGAGAAGCTGAACAATGCAGGCTTGCATTTTAAATTTATGACAGTGATGAATTCAGTGTCAATTATACTGCAATGCTGTCCTAACAAGTTGAAATCTCCTCTCATCATGCTTTCTTTTCATGACAGACTGGAGTTGACCCTTGTGCCATATTAGCAGCAAGGAGAAAAGCCAGGAAGAGGCATGCCCGGGAAAAAAAGGCGGCAGCTGAACTCGGAAAGAAAGCTGTATTGAAACTAGTGAATTCTTCTGTAAATATTTACCTCTGCTTTATCAGCTAACATGCTGCTTTCTGGTGTTACCATTCTTGTTTATACAAGGCACAGAGCACTACTCGGGTAGAAAGGCTTAGGGAGGAAGCACTGTGCAGCATGGAGAGGCTGCTGAGGGAACAGTATTAAGGATCAGAGGCTCTCGGCTGGATTGGATAATTGTGTTGAACCTGATTACATTCAGGTAGCACATAGCAGAGCAGAGCCTTTCCACACTGTCATACTGTCTCAGTGGTGGTGTTGGCAGACAGTAGAGGGATCCTACCTCTGCCCCTCCCCACACACTTGGAATAATCACGCAGAAATAGAATATAATGGAATGAATTCACATTAGCAGCCCCTGTAAAAAGAAGGTGCCATCTGCACTGCTGATCCTGGCCTGGTTAATGGAGGCAGGTACATCGAGAGGGGTTGTCTGAAGCATGCTTGTGCTTTTGTGCGTGTTTACATTCACCCCGATGGTGGGAGCTGCTGTGTGCTTTTTACCATGGGAAAGCAACCAGCTGCCTAACTGAAGAGCCCGACTGCTGTTGCTTCTTTTGAATAGACAGGCCTTGACAGGATCAGCAGGGACAGGGCAAGGAAGTGGAGTGAAAACATATGAACAGGCGTTGGTGTTTGAAGGAGATGGGTAATTCACTCCTAAGATAACAGCTTTAAGCTGCTTGTATGTGACTGTAGAAAGGCTGGGCATAAGAGCATAAACCTTGATACACGTAAGATATGGAAGTATGTGTGCATGTAAAGGCAGTTTCTGTAATGGTTAGAAGCTGGATGCCTTTTAAAGGCTGAAGGAAGAGATGAGTTTGGGGAGGAAGGGGATCTACACTGAAAAAGCATTGGCTGTCATTAAACTTCATCTGTCTTCTCTCCTAGACTAATGACGTGGAAGCAAGTGTAAAACATGAGATAGCAAATGATGACTTAACTGTAAATGGAAAATTTGCATCTGCGGATGCTGGTGTGCAAGACATGTCTCTTGATGAGTGCAAACATTTTGTGGAGGCCAAAACAAACATCCACTCTTTAATTCTGGATTTCACCCCAGTGAACTTTGTGGATTCAGTTGGAGCAAAAACATTAAAATCAGTAAGTAGGGCTTTTTCCCCCAGAAAAAAAACATAGGAGACTTGTGAGATACCTAGTAGGGAACCTTGTCAGCATGAGGCACAAATGCTGGCTCAAATCCAATCCCGTATCTCACCTAATCACAGTTTTAATTCTGTAGCTCTGTAAGTTTCAGCTAACTACTGGGGAATGCGGACTGTGGAGCTTTCGCAGTAATTGGCTTACATCTTCCAGAACTGCGATGTGTGCGATGACATACCTGCGCTTCAACTTCTGTTTAACTCTGTTGCAGGTTATAAAAGAATACAAAGAAGTTGATGTCTGTGTCTGTATCGCCAGCTGTAGTGGTGAGTTGAGGTATTGGGGGGAGGGGTTTTGTGAGCTTCATGGGAGAGACTGTGTTTTATCTCTTTCCCTCTGACCCTGAATTTTCTGCTGCCAGGTGCCTCAGTAGTATTAGCATTTTCTTCACTTTCCATAAAACTGGATTAAAACTGGATTTGAGGGAAACCAAGCCCATCTGCATTGGAGCCTTCACTTTAGTGAAGGTAGAGCACTGACATAGTGTTCTGTGAGGACCAGATCCTGCTCCCATTTATTCCAGCTGGCAAATTGTAAATGCCACACCAAACTGTGTATCTTGAAATTGTTGTAATAAGGAGAAAAGCCTGCAATGTTCCAGGTCTCTGATATTTAGAATTCTGTAGCATCTTCTGCCAAGAATAGGCCTCTGTATATGTCTGGGTAAGAGAATTACCCATTTGGAGCAGAAGTAGCATGTGATCCACCTGGCTATTTTAAATGTTTTAAGTAATAGCAAGTAAGGGAACAAGCTGTCGTCTTCTTCCTGAGATTTATCTTCCATCTTAGTACTTCAGTTTATGCACTGATGGCATGTTTGGCTTTTATTTTGTAGGCCCCGTTATGAATGAGCTGACAAGACTGAATTTTTTTGATAACATTGTAACAAGAGAGTTGCTGTTTCACAGTCTTCATGATGCTGTCCTTGCTTGCCAAGTGAAAGACAGGTCTGCTTCCCAGACTGACTTTGACCTCTGAAGAGTGGCATTGAGCAGAACGGAAGCCAGATTTATGCTGATGGAGACCCTTTCTTAATATTTAATTTGCACAGTTTAAGGAGAGCCTAAGGCTACTTGTATCTACGGGTATAGGGCGGTGCTTATTTTCTGTAGGAAGACTGGATAAGGAATCAGAAACCTTCATGCTCTGGAGTTATTTCCTTCAGTGAGGGTATAGCCTTCCCACAACACACCAGCACAAAATTATGCAAGACAAGAGAATTCAGTGTGTTCTGCTGCAATCAGAATCAGATAAACCAGGTGACATTCCTGGTGGGAAAACAGGCACTTCACCTCCGTATGAGGTGGGATCTTGCAGGAAATAACTGTTCTGCAACTGCAATGCACACAGTACCAGTGTCTTTAAAGAACTTTCTTAGATGACTTTTAAAGCCTGATGTTGACATCTCCATACATATAAATTATAATAATCTGCCAGATGGATTAATAAATTCACACTGGCGGCATTTAGCTGCTACTCTTTTTAAACCTGGATGGTACAGTTATTTTTTTAAAAATGTCTTAACCTGTTTCAGCTGTACTCAACTCTTCATTGCCTGAACATTTTCACTCTTAAGTAAACTTCACATTACAGACTCATTGTTTAATAAATTATCAATATGGTACTTTCACTGCCAAAACCTAGTTACGCTTTCTAGAAAAGCATACAGTCGATTTTAAGCTAAAATCAGTTTAGCTTCAAAGTTTGAAGACAAAACTGGTTTAAGGTGGGAGTGAAGCCTATTAAAATTAAATGAGAAACTGATGCCCTATCTGCAGTCTCTTAAGATGGAATAACAATGTAGACAAGGTCTAAAGTCTCAGACCAAAAAAAAAGAGAAGTACTTTTCTGTTGCCTGAGATATCTTCCTACTGGCAGTGCTGCTTCTGTCTCAAGCTTTTAAGTGCTTGGAGAAATAGATTTCAATGGAACTCAATGTTACATGTTTGGGGTTTTTTTTAAAAGAAACAGTATAGTGTGGGGTGTTTTTTCTGCTGTCTTCACAACCTGGCCGCTGTGGTACTGCTTAACTTCAGGTGTGAGATGAAAAAAACAGAAACATAATTCAGGCAAAAGAAAGAAATCTTCAATGCCTGTGCTTCCCTCACAACAGTCACCACCAACCTAAGCAGAGGTGGGAGCCCACGAGGGTTTCTCTGCAGGTTGTTTCAACAGGCAGCGTTGGGGAAGTGGAGCCTCAGTGACATTTCATCGAGCACCCTCCAATCAAAGGTCTTGCACGCAAGGGATTTCAGACGACTTCCTCTCTTCTGAATGCAGAACTTCATACTTTTATTTGGCTTCAAGCTCTGGTGTGGTTAGGGCTTGCTTCAGGTGAACCAAGTTTCCCAAGAACCGGCAGCAGTCGGGGAAGATGTTGTACTTCCTCAGACTCCCCTGCCGATAGGGATAGGAAGCTTTCTGCATCAGAAATTAGTGCTTAGCTAGAGTTCAAAGGATGAATTGAATGCATGCTAACACACTGCATGTTTATTTAAACAACTTTTGGTACATTTTTATAACGCTAACTAGTTTAACAAGCCTTTGTATCTACATACAGTATATTTTTCTACTTTCAGCTTGTTGCAGCTTTAGTTTTTACCTATGTAGTCTCTTCAGTTCACATCACAATCCTGTCCATTTCTAAAATAAAGTGATGATCGTTACTTGTCAAAATTTTTCACTTTGAGACTCCGTATGTGGGACAAGCCAAGGTCCCAGGATGCAGGTGTCTGTGGCTGAGGGGTGGGGGGCAGGGTCCTCATGCTTCTGGCTCTCCCACCATTTCCCATCCTGGTACCAACGGGGAGCTGCTGGAATGCTGGACTGAAAGCCTTGGCCCACGGCAGTCCTAGATCCCAGCCTGCATGGCAGCGGTGCTGTCTGCTGCTGGTAACTCGCCCAACGCAATAGAAGCTGGCCGCTCCTGCCATGTCTCTTCACGGGCTTTGCTGCCACCAGTTGACGTGCTGCTTGCTGCTCTCCAGCCTGTTATCTACTGAAAAGCAAATGGACTTCCTCTTCCCTGTACTGATTAATGGACCACTATCCAAAAAATTTAAATCCTACCTTAGGCTTGTCAGTGCCTGATTAAACAAACCCACATCCTTTCATCTCTTTCCCCTCTCCAGTTTGTCTGTGTCACCAGGGCAGTGCCTCTGCCCACTTGCTGCTGAAGCCCCTCCACAGCAAGGTCACTGGAGGGCCCAAGTCCGCTTTGACGCAGAGCTACCTCTTAATAATCAGAATAATATTCCTCTCCCCCTCCTTTTTTGCAAGGGTACTGATGATAATTCAGGATACCTGGTAAGATCCAGACTCTTCACATACTTCACTTACCTTTCTTAAGTAACAGGTACACTTAATTTCAAGTGCTGCTCTTGGCAAATAGAGAGCTGCTCTGTCAGTGCTGCTTTCCGCACCACCTCCCTCTTGGCCCCGAAATGAAAAGCGTTCTGTCCCACCAACAAACCGGCACCCCTCCCCAAAATGTTCTTAATGTTCTTACCAAAACAACACATAACCGGTGAGATCAGTTTTTCAAGCAGGCATTGGCAAAAACACGGGATTGCCTCAGTTGGCTCATCAGGATACCGACGCTGGCCAAAACCCTAACGAAGTCCAGGTGCCATGTACACACTTTTCTTACTGTACGCACTCCCCCCCCCCTTCAAAACACATGAAGTGGCTTCACAACCTAAGCTTGACAAATTGATGTCAGTTGTAATGAGGCAGGATGTGATTAAAAAATCCTCTCACTTCCAAGACAAAGCAGTTCCCAAAAGCTTTTCCCCCCGATATTTCTTCAAGCTCTTCCCCACCCCAGCTTTAATGCAACGCTTGGAAAAGAGCAGAGGCAAGGCTGTTGCTTTTCATTGCCCAAACCCTGCAGCTGGACAGGAGCATGCCAGGTGGATGAAGAGCAACCTTAATTTAATGGTGCCTGCTGACATCAACCAGCAGCTGCCACCCACGCCCCGGAGCATGAGGACCCTGCCAGGGCCATCCTCCGTGCGCAGCAGCAGCTCGGCCAAGTAACACGATCTATCAAAGTGCTCACTCATGCAAACGTAGGGTTTTTTAGAGCAGGAACAGGAGACAGGAATCTTCCTTCTCTTAGTGCAATGGAATCACACTTGCTTCTTCCTCCCTCTTGACCCAACATTTACTATTTTGTAAGAAAGGAAAAATCTCAGCAAAAGGGATGAAGAAAACCAATGAAGGAAAAAAACCCACAAGTTATGATGGTACCAGAGCGTTCACCCATGGAGAGAAAAAACAGCCCTTCACGTCTTCCCTATGCTGGACAGTGACTCAGACCACCAGGCACCTGAGCTGAGCCTCACGTGCCTTCTCCTCAGCTCTCTTCCCATGCAGTTCCTGAAGGTTTTCCTGGGATACACCTACACCCCGGTGCCGAGCATCGCGAAAGCATTTCCGAAACACTGCAGTCCCCTGGGGATCTCGCAGTGCCCACCAGCTGAGATGGTACGTTCTGGGGTGTACAGGGTGACTGGAGAGCTGAACCTGGGATTGCCCAGGTATCTGATTTAAACACGGCTCGGGTCAGGCTGTGTTGCTGGCTCTTCACTGAGATGTTTTTCTGCAGCAGCAATACTCCACTGGTGTAGAACACACTCATCACAAACTCTCACCTACTGTTTGGAATACTCCATTTATTTCTAGCTTCCAAGAACAAGACATGAATTACTACATTTGCATTTCTATTTGACTGGAAGTTTAACAACAGGAACAGGAAAAACATTCCGAGATATTAGTTGTAGGTCATGTAGCGGGGGGTAGCACTGAATTTCGCGTATGATTTAATGACTTTGTTCACTGCTTCTAAGAAGTCTTTCTCTGTTGCAATTTTTCGACGTGCTCGAATAGCAAACATGCCTGCCTCCGTGCAGACACTGCGAATCTCAGCGCCTTTGAAAGAAAGGGATAAACGAATTCAACCCTGACCACCAGTGGAGATGAAGCATACACAAAATTGTTTAAAAAAAAAAAAAAATCAGCTTACCTGTGCTATTCGGACACAGCCGAGCCAACAGCTCAAATCTTATGTCTCTTTCAACACTCATGGAACGCGCGTGTATCTTGAATATGTGAGTTCGCCCCTGAAGAAAGAGAGGACAGAATTGCTCATGCTATGAAAGAGGTGACAACTCTCAGCACGCAGCTGTCCACATGCAGAGCGAGGGCAGATAGAAAGTCAATCTTTTATTGCTCCCCAGTTTCCTATGTCTGGACTAGCATGTTTAAGTGCCTATGATACCAAATTAAGAAAATAACTTAAGAACTTTAATGGTAAGAAATACCTCAAGAAATCTGTCTCAGAAGAGCCAAACAATACACATTCCAACTCAAGAACTGAATCACGGAACTGGTTACAGGATTCCTTATCTGCTGAGTCAGGAATAGGCAGTGAATGTAGCTCTTTACCATGGCTTCTCAGCCAGGGATGGAATCTGTGCAGTGTGGGGAAAACCTTCTCGGTACACATTTAATACCCCAAATTTCCACGTAGTTTAACGTAAGTTAAGAGTGCTGCTTTCATTAATTCTCATAAACTGCTTCCAGACAATAATCCCCCTCACTGAAGAAACTCTCTGATATCAGAATATGCTTAGCTGTGAAAGAAAACGTTCTCACCTCAAGATCAGGCAAGCTAAATTCTATCTTCCTGTCCAACCTGCCAGGCCTCATCAGGGCCGGATCCAGAGTGTCGGGTCTGTTGGTAGCCATCAGCACTTTGATGTTGCCTCGTGGGTCGAAACCGTCCAGCTGGTTGATGAGCTCCAGCATAGTACGTTGCACTTCATTGTCACCCCCAGCCCCGTCATCAAAACGAGCACCTGGGGAGAGGAGACAGAGGGGTTCACAGAGGAAGAGAGGGACCATCGGAGCATGCAGGGGGTGTCACAGCTGCTACATAGCAGAAAACCGGGAAAAATAATTTAAAATTACACACAAATATTTATGCCGAGTTTAAAAAAGGTGTGAGGGGGTTATTTGAAAATGACACATTTCAAACAAAGAGTGAGTGGTGTTATCTGTCAGTTATAAGCACCGTATCTTCCTCCTCAGTGCGAAAGGGCCTCTGGCCCTGCCAAGCTGCTGAAATTTATAAATGTGGTTGGTTGGTTTGTTTTGCCTCCCTTCCACCAAAATCTCCCCCACTGCCTTGTCTGTGTAAAAATTGTTCAGCTTTCACAGGACCTAAGTACTTTCTTTGGGGAAAAAAAATATTTAATTTTCTGGCAGTAATAAAGATGTAGTGTGTAGTCAAGAGGCTGAAGGGGGTTTACGTTAACAGTATTTTTTGCAAACACAATACAGAGATTCTTCACTGAAGCTTACATAATCTGGGTGTTCCAAACATGCAAAAATGACTTCTCATCTGGGCTAAGTATGTTCAGACTACACAAACCACTTCTTGATAGCTTCCCAGACTGGGACGTGCTGGTAGTAGTTTGACTAAACAGATATGAACGAGCACATTTCCTGACAGGCAGCAATACAGATAAAAGAATTACAATATGAAAACCTGGAAGTTCTTTGTATGAGATCAGAGCTATAGATACTACACACATACCTCCAATGGCATCAATTTCATCAAAGAATATAAGACAAGCTTTTTTAGTTCTGGCCATTTCAAAGAGTTCACGAACCATTCGAGCTCCCTGAAATCAAAAAACCCAAGATTTTGTTAGAGATTCAACACACGTTAAAGGAAAACTATCAAAATTAAACTTTTTATGCTTCCAAACACTTGTAAGTTTCCAATGACAACACTCTTTTATTTGTACACATATATATAACAAAACACTAATAAATCTTAAGGCAATTTATAAAGGAGAGACAGATTACTACTCTTAAATTCAGAAGTACAGATGAAGTCATCTACCTCAGCGCCACATGAAAAATAAGTGGCAGAGTTTGGAACAGAATCCTAATCCTAGAGCCCTCTCAAACCATAGACTAAACTCTGCACTGCAAAACCCATCTCACCGATGACTGCACAGCTCAGGTCTTACACCTGACGGCCTGATCCACAGGGATTTGTTTGACAGTTCCTCCCCCACTTGTATCTCCAGCATGCAAGCACATTCATCCACCACACCCGCTTCGGTGTCTGGTCCCCACAACAGGACATCTGCAAATGGCTCCACACCTCCATCAAGCTTTTGCTCTTACCTCTCCCACGTACTTCTGCACCAGTTCAGATCCAATTACTCTGATGAAGCAGGCATCGGTCCTGTTAGCAACAGCACGGGCACAAAGCGTTTTGCCTGTACCAGGTGGCCCAAACAAAAGGACTCCTTTGGGAGGCTCAATCCCAAGGTTAACAAATCTTTCAGGCTGTAATGGCGGGAAACAGAAGGCAAGGTTATGTGCAAATTAAAGATTATGTGTATCAAAAAGTATATGTGAATTGAGACAGTCATAAATGAAGAACAACACAAACCAGGCTAGGCTGGATTCCACTTGTTAAAAGCAGGCTTCCTTTCACTTTGGTGTTTACATGTAGTTACGTTACCTTTTCTTGCTTTTTCAAATGTTAACAGATGACGAGAACGCTTTCAAATCGGGAAAGTTTCAATCTGGAGGTTACTTACATGAAGCAGAGGGGTTTCCACCACCTCTCTCAGCTTTTCAATCTGCTCTTTACATCCACCAACATCACTGTAAGTGACGTCTGGTTTTTCCTCTACCTGCACAGAAAAATAAGTGAGTGAGCCTGATGTTAACAGCCTGATGCTGCATATCCCTCTAGGCTTTGTAGAGCCCAGAACCAAATCCAGCCGAAGTAATCAAAATTACAAGACAAAGCAATGTCATAATAAGTAAAGGCAGTGCTCACTTGCATCATGGTGACTGTGGGATCAATCTTTGGAGGCAAGGGGATATGGATTTGATACTTGTTTCTGTCCACCCTGGTGAAAAAGCATGAAGACTATTATTTTAACACCGGTTAATTAAACTGTCACGTAGAAACAACCCTGTAAAGTAGAAGCTGAATTCTTAAACTGTTCTTTTCTCTGGCATCAAGACAGGCCAGCCCTTAAAGCTAACAGTCAGGATGGGCTAGAGACTATAATTCCTTCTACAGAGAAGTTTAAGGTTTCCAAAAACATTAATTCCAAAGTATTTTGAAAAACTAAACTTCAAAATATCCCACAGAGCAAACTGGCAAAACATTGATTCTAAAAGTAACTGCTTCACCTCCTCAGCGAGCATTTCCCATAGACGCCCAGTGTGTAACTCTGCAGACTGCCACAGAGGAAGCAGGCTACGCAGGCTCCCCGAAAGCTGGGACTACTGGGACCCAAACTGAAAGGTTTCAGTCTATGATGCACGGTTCTCGTTAGAATAACATCAAAAGATTCCAGCACAGCATGCAGGTGAGTTACTGTCTTCCAGCAGAAAGACACTATTGTTACAAATTCAACCACTGCAAAAATATGACAGTTGCTGATCTGTCAAACTAATGGATCAGATGAGAAAGCTTCAGCCTCCAGTAAAACTCGTAAGAACACGAAGATTTTGCTTACCCAACTCTCATGCCTTCTTCTATGTCAGTAGGTGCCACCTGGTCACTGAGATCCACGACGAACTTGGCAAACTGCTTGACATTGATTATGTACTTGGGATCCTCAGAGTCTGCATTGATTATCTTGGTACACCTAACGCAGAACATGCAATTAACACCACCAGGCAGACAAACTAACCGGCTTGCTATCCGTATAAGCATCGAGAGCATCATATTTTCAAAATACACCTAAATAGCTATTGTACTTGTGATTCTTTTATTATACCATCATACAGTAATTACAGGAATAAGTATGAAGTATGTAATACATCATCAAGCATAACACAGTTCCTTTTTGACACAATGGTAAAAGGCACTTTCAAATCACAAAATTGTAGAATGGATGTAGGTGGACCCTAAAGACCACCCGGTTCCAACCCCCCTGCCATGGGCAGGGACACCTTCCACCAGACCAGGTTACTCACAGCCCCATGCAGCCTGGCCTTGAACACTGCCAGGGAGGGGGCAGCCACAGCTTCTCTGGGCAACCTGTGCCAGTGCCTCACCACCTTCATTGTAAAGAATTTCTTTCTTATATCTAATCTAAATCTGCCCTCTTTTAGTTTAAAGCCATTATCCCTTGTGCTATCAATATGCACAACATGTGAACCTTATTTTCTAAAAACGTCTACACACAAGCTATAAACTACAATTTTAACACTATGCAGCTCTATTTCAAAGAGGAAGAGTGCACTCACCTTGCAACCTGTAGTGGCTGCTCGCTTTGGAGAGTTTGCTTATCTGCAGCCAGATCCCAAAGGGCAGGAGGAGCCAGACCAGTGTCGGATTCCTTGATTCCTATGGGCAACAGGGACAAGCTGAGGAGGAAGAAGCTAACTGGTACGTCAGCAATCCTTTGCACATCAAGAACCTTAGACATTAAGCCTGCAGGAAGCTTTCTGAGATCACCAAAACGCAAGCACACCCATCTTTCATGAACTTCCTAAAAAACGAGTTTCCTAAAGAAATGAGGCCTACGTGACTGCGCCAGCTAAACACGCAAATACCAGTCTAGCCATCCTCTAACACAATTTTGCAATGTGGAGACGATTACAACCAAACTTGATAGAGAGATAAGCACGTTTCTAGAAGTTTCACATAAGGAGTGAAACTCCGCAACTGCTTTCATTGAGGGGAAGCTTTAGTGCAAGGTATCAGAAGCTAAGGGATTCACACAGATCAAAAACCTAATGATACTCCATTCTAAGATGAATAATAACAATACTCTTCTAATCTATTTTAAGATAAAAAACCTAATACACTTTCCAAAACACAGATATAGAAAGTGCCGTCTCCATGATGTATTTGTTAGAATCAAGGATTTTACTGGAAAACAGAAACTGCGGGCTTCCTGGCAGAACCGAGAGCCGCTACAGATTAGCAACAGGGCAACAAATACACAGCAGCGAAACAAACAAAGAGCAATTAGGGAACAAATTATTTTTTACTGTAACTGCCATAACTGACCTGCTGATTTTAAACCAGCTGATTTTAAATGCTAACTGCTCCGACACACCTTTCTTCATTAGACAAGGACTGGTACCATTACATAATGATAATACGCTGGGTTTTTGCAGTCTGTGGAAGTTCACTCACTATTCAAATACAGCTTGACATTAATGACGACAAGTTATCCAGTGGTAGAAAAGGGCGTTTGTTTCATGCTACCATAATACATAAAAATTACAGTTTTGAATAAAAACGCATTAAACTACAAAATTGCATCATCATATGTACAGGTTAGCCCAGCCCAATCAAAAAGACCATCACCTACAAAGCAAAAATCTCACATTACCAAATAAACAAATGTATTCTTTTGAGAAGAATAACAGTAATAAACCAACGCAGAAGTCATTTAAAATCAGCTTCTTAAAACACCCAGTTTGGTACATGTGGCTCTTCTATTGAAAGTTATCTGAAGAAAGATAGATACCAGTGAGCTCATTGATTTTCTTAAGCAGTTGTTGAATATCGTCTTCGACTTGCTTGATCTGCCTTGAGTACGTGCTCTGGCCCTGGAAAAGAAACAGCACGTAGACTTCGCAACTCGAATTATTTTATGTTTAGGCAAAAATGCCAATAGCTGCTGAGTGTCAAGATATTCAATAGACTGCCTCGGTGTAACAGCCAACTACTGATCACAGCCAAAAAGGACACTGTGAAGTTCCAGTAACAATATTTCTGTTCGCAAAAACAGAGTACAGCTACATACACCTGACCAGTTGCGCAAGTGGAAATTTTTCACATTTGTAAACTTCAAGGATTTATTTGTTTTTCTTTTAAACCTGTTCAGCCTTAACTTTTTTAAATTATTTTTTCCAAAGTTTAAAAAAGACGTAACAAAAATTACATAAAGGCAGAATTCTGTATACATTATCTGAAAATCATCTGTACGAGTGCTTTCACTACCTTACCCAACCTTTCTATTTTCCACAGAAGATAGCAAAGATCATAGGGCAAATCAGAAGCCAGATTCTTGCTTGTGATAAAGCACTTTACTATCTTGCCCTGCCTAATGCCGGCACATCTGGATCTGGATTTCCTTTACAAGATCTGCTTCGTATCAACTTGTTAACAAAAAAGAAGCCGCAGTGGGCACGAGCCGTATTTTGGAGTCCTTCCCCAGTTCCAGAGCTTCCTAAAGGAGTCTCAGTGCCAACCGAATTCAGACTTCTGGCAAATACATCCAAATGCAGGCATACCCTAAGCTACAAGATCCAGTTTTCAAAAGTTCTTTCACAGACCCGCTGTGCTTCCTGGTGGAGAGGAGAGATTTGCATTCCAAGCCTTACTGTCCTCAGAAGACACCTCCCAAGATTACATTCTCTTTGACGAGTGAGGTCTGTGTATCCCTCACTAATAGTTTTTTAACACAATGGCTAAAAGCAAGTAAATTTGATGGGAGAAGGGATCTTCAAGATATTGTTCTTTAAGAACTTCCTCATTGGAAGGGGAAGGGAGGAAAGATTTTGGCAGGAAAGAAAAGCAGCAGGAGAAGCTGATTTACTAACTACTCACTAAATACACATCCCTCCACTCTTGCATTCAGCTCCCAACAGAACTTTATTTTTATTCTTTAACACTTTTGTGTATGTGTGGTACTTACATAGGTTTTCAGCAAGGCAATATCTCCTTCATCCAGAGCTGAAACAAGACAAGAAAGACTGAGCTTCCAAGTTTAAAAACAAAACCAGTAATATCAATTCTGCTTCCAAAAGATGAAAACACACATTTTAAAGGGATTCTTCTGAGTTTTTACTTTTTCACTAAACCAAAGTGAAACAAAAAAAGTATCAGACATTCAAGAAAAACAAAACAGGGTCTCCAGCTACTCTCTCCAGCCCAAAAACTTGTACCACCCAGAGCTCACATCAAGCAAGCTCACATCATGCCTCGCTCAGACTAGCTTGCAACCTACGACCGTACAGAGAAGCACCCGAAAATATCAAAACTTCATCTTTTAAACTTTTTGTTTCATCAGTGAAAATCTGCCACCACTTTCCAACAGTGATGTCTCTCTTCCAAACTGCCCAGTGTGAGCAGAGAACAGCAACCAAATCTAAGCTGGTCTCAGTAACAAAAACCAACTGTAAACTACTAAATCAGCCTGGAATCAGTAACCGATATGATGCTGAGTTTTAATATTGTAAAACATAAAACATGGGAACAGTCGTACCAGAAGAGATAAACAGTCTGCTCCAATATCCCTCCTCCAACAGGAAGGGTCTACGAACGTGGCAAACATGCAGCGAGCTCCCACTCCTGGGTCACACACTGTTATTAACGGCCCTCAAAACTTCTCCTTATGTGAATATTTCTGTCAGTTTTTTGAATCCCTGCAAACTTACAGAATATGCAGGAAGGAATCCCCCGGTTTAAATCAGCATTGTGTTTCCTTTTACTTGTCTTAAACTTGGAATCTAAAAATGATACTCAAGCTCAGAATTCCCCCACCAGAACAAGCAGCATCAACTGTTAAGTGTGCAAGCTTTTGCATAGCGCCCTGCAGGATCGTTCCAGTGAACTCTCTCAATTAACTAAGATATAACTCTCTTATCACTGTCATTCCCTGTTTACTTCCATATCACTTGCCACTTAACAGACCCTTAACACTCCCTCCCCCTTCCCCCAAAAGCTCTCTCTTTTCCCGACCAAATGACAGTCTGCACCTTCAGCATCCCGGCCCTCAGCCTTCTCTCTTTTCTAACTCCACTGTATCTTTCACGATGGAGGGAGCCCGAACCACACAGCACCGAAGATCTGTATCTATCACGCACTATTCTGAGAGAATTTGCTTTTGTGTTGATCCTTATTTCTTTCTTTACAATTTAAAAATCCTTCCTGAGCAGCCACAGTTCAAAGTCCATCACTGATTACGTGCAGTATTGCTTTTGCTTCCAGATGCATTGTTTAATGTTTACTAACATGAAGTAAAAAGGCAAATGAAACGTAAACACACGGAGCAATGCCAATTTTCACACCATGCCGGCAGTGAGGAACTGGAACACCGTGCCACACACAAGGAAGAACTTCTTCCCTCTGAGGGTGACGGAGCACTGGAACAGGCTGCCCAGGGAGGTGGTGGAGTCTCCTTCTCTGGAGATATTCAAGACCCGCCTGCACAAGGTCCTGTGCAGCCTGCTGTAGGTGACCCTGCTTCGGCAGGAGGGTTTGCCTGGGTGACCCACAGAGGTCCCTTCCAACCCCAAACATTCTGTGATTCTGTGAAAAATAGTTCGTTGCCAGGAAAAATCCTCTGAAGCCTGTAATTGGGCTGTATAACTGCCAGTAACACAAATATAAATGAGAAGTTTTGTAATTTATTCCATTCCTGACTTGGTCATTTCTGTCATCTTGAAACTTTGTGTCCTCCACCCCCCTACCTTGGACCTCTTCTTTCTCCATCCAGTTGCAGTGGGGTATGCCTCACCTTCCCAAGTGCCCTTGCCATGGGGCACACATCCCCCTGAGCTCGCTTGTCAAATTTTCAAAACGTGAAGGATTTTTCACTGCCTGTTCTTTCACAGAACAAGAAATGTCCAAGTCTCCTCCTTTAGGCTGAGAATTTCTTTGTAGTGTCTGATAGCAGAGGTGCACCTCCCTGATATTGCTGGTGGCAAAGCTTTTATCCCCAGCCTCTGTCCTCATCCCTTCCTACAGCTTCCGTGTTTATGGTAGGGGGAATGTTTTGGCTAGAGCTNNGCTGGATTTCTTGTGCACCTACAAGAAANTCTTTTGAAATAAGAAAAATTAGNTACTTGGTCATCCTATGTGACCTTGGCATAAACTCAGAAATTGTGCCAGAAACCGCTTTAAACCGGTGTGAAGACCCTCCTTGAGTCTCTGACAACTAAGCGAGGGGGATCTCTATTGCCAGATTTACCTGGATAAATGAACAGTGCCAAAATTACTCGATCCTGTATGCTCCCGCTTGGTTCTGCTCTTTCGATTTCTGGTACTGATTTTTTCAGCTGGAAGCTTTCAAAGCGTAAACCAGTCGGTCGCCCGAAATTCCAGCCCAAAGCACGTCTGCACCTGTCGCTAAATGAACTGCCAAGGTTGGCCCTTACTGTATTCAGGTGGCCTTTGGCATTTGACTGCACTTGGATGTCAGGTCTTGGAAACTGTCCCCTTTGCTTGGAGCCACTGCGGTGGCTGGAGCTTTAGTTCTCTTGGGACGTGGATAAAAGGGGGCTGAACCAACTGCTTGTGGGTCTGGCTGCTGAACCATGCGAGCGATTTATTCTCCTTTTTTTTAGGCTGGCAGTCTCTCTGGCTGGCTTTTTCTGAGTATGTTCTTTCACAGGAGGTGATGATACAAGTCTGTCTGTCTGGGTTTCTTGATTTGCAAAACTGTGAGCGGACAAGCTGGAGGTTGAGGCATGAGGTTGAACAGCACCAGTAAAAAGCAAAAGGGCTTAAGAGCAGCAGAAAGAAAGAAATAGAAAGAAAAAATCAGTAAGGCAGTGTTATTTTATATTATTTTGGATTTTTGGTCTTAACCTCTGTCAGTCCTTAGTATGTTTTGATTTCATATGCCTTTTTCTCATCAAATTGCTTGAACTAAAACCGAGTACAAAACGTGTGGCCCGTGAAGCACGTGTTTTGGAAACACAAACCGAAATCCTTAGCGTTTCAGGAGTCTCTGCTGCGTGGTCCAGGCACTGGGCTGAGGGGGGGAATTTAAGATGTGTTACTGACAGAGTGGGCTGGAAGGCAGCGGGTTCAGGGATGGCTTTTTGAGAATCAGAATAAAGAAGGAATAAGCAAACTGAGAAGGGGGGCGTTGGAAACAAAATCAGTCTGCCCGGGGTGTTGGCGCGCTCATTTGGTAACGGACAAGGCTGCTGTAGAAGCTTTGGACAGTCCCATGGGAGCCCGCGGCGTGACGATAACAGCGCTTCGGTGTTCCCGCGCTTGCGAGTCCCCTGCGTGGCTGCGTCCCAGCGTGCCTGGACGCGGCTCGGACACGGGTGACACGGACAAAACGGCAGCGGTCGCGTGTTTGTCGTGGGACGCTGTGGGTGGCGGGAGCTGGTGTGGAGCAGGACCTGTCTCCTTCGGAGCAGGCAGGGCAGGGCCAGCCCTCTCCGTAACCGAGCTCTCCGCTCTCCCGAGAATTTACCGGGGAGGGNGAGCCGTGGTTTTCCATCTTAGGCCGCTGTCACCGTAAAAAGCTTTTAAGTGCTTAATGTAAAACTGCAACGCAGCTGCTCAATACCCCGACCAGCGCGTCAGCGCCCAAAGAGCTGTGAGGATTGCTTAAACTGTCGTGACTGAGAGGTGATCTTCTGAGTACAAGGTCAAAAATTAAAATATTTCTAGTAAAGGGCTGGCCCTTTCTGCTAACCAGCCTTTTCAGCTGCAGAATAACTTCCTCTACCTTGCAGCAGAGGAGTGCATAGCATAAAAATCGCTCATTTTGATGAGTGTTGTGCCAGACTTTAATACCTGACTGGTTTCTGGGTGCTCGTTCCTTCTATTTTTTCTTTATTTTTCCTAAGAGTGGTGTATTTCACTGCTTGATTTGTAGCACAGGCGTGCCGTGGGTGCACCCCACCTCCGGGACAGGGAGCCCTTCACCGGGCGAGCGGGTGCTGGCATTGGCGTGGGCTCAGGCTGCGGGGAGGGCGACCCGGGGGGACCTGCCGTGACCGTGGGGTATTCCCTGGGGAGAGCCAGGCGTGGCTGTGGCCCTCCGTTGCGTGGTAGCTAATGGAAAAAGGCGAAGTGTTATTGCTGGGTCTTGTCCCTGATGTCTCGCAGCCGAAGGAGAAGCGTGCGGAGTGAATTGCAAGCCCTTGATGCTCGCAGGGGCGACGAACGCAGGGCTGGGCGCTGACAGCAGCGATGGCCGCACAACGGCGTGGCTGTATTTTTTTTTCCATCGACTAATGAAGCGTGAAAGCAGCGTGCAGCAAGCTGGAGACGGCTGAAAATCAGCCGCGGAGAAGGGCAGCGTTCCCTTCGCGGTCCCGGCTGCCGTTCGAGCGAGCGGCGATCGATCGGTCGAGCGTCTGGGGCTGGCTTTCCATAAAAGAAGGGCTGTGGCTTTAAGTAATCGCTGGCTGCCTGTGCCGATTGCAGAAGCTGCAGTGTCTGCCGCTGTGTCGGGAGCGATCGGCGAGGTCCGGCGTTGCCGGTGCCACCGGCGCGTCGCCTATGAGTGCCGGGGAGCCGAGCCGGGGGCCGCCGAAGCCGGACGATGGGCTGCTCCAGCAGCAAGCTCTGCCTCTATTCCCAGTGCGCTGCGGCAAGGGTAATGGGTGCTCGTTTCGCAGCGCTTTTCCGACGGCTGGGGAGCCAAGGTGAAGGTGGCTCGGCAGCGGGGAGCCTGGACCTTGTCCCCCCGCGCCGGGGCCGTGGGGTGCCGGTCGCCGAGCCCCGGGGAGCCGTGGGCATGGGGTGCGGGTCTGGGGCGAAGCGGGGAGTGGGGTGCTTCTGCTTGCTGCGAGCACAGATTTGTGACGGTCCCCTCATTAGAAGAAACATCGTCTGTCTTAATTTTAAGAGCTGGGAGCTGCGGGGTGGGTTGTGTTCGGCTCCGAGCAGGGCTGTGCCTGTGCTTCACGGAAGACGGAGCATTCAGCAAAGTTCTTGGTTCTGTGTTTAAGTAAGCTTAAGGTAAATAATTAGCGCATGCCTCTCGCCTATACACTGTACTCTTGTGCCCTTGACAGCTATCAGTTGGTTTGTTCTGGAGGCTTACGTGGCTACACCCATCATAAAATACATAAATAATTGCTGCAAAGTAGGATTTTAATTGCAGTGTTATCCCGGAAAAAGCTATTCTTTGTTTTCAAGTATAACTTCCTTAACAACAGAAGAACATCTGTGTGTTTGGTAACAGCAGAACTGTTACCCTAAGTGATTCATCTCTTGGCTTCTGGCTCTCCTGCCTCTTGCTTTCCTGCAGAACACATGTAAGTTGATGATCAGAAGGTGCCCTGCTCAGACCGCTAGTAACCAAATGTTTGGGTTTGTTTGGTTTTTTTTCTCTGCAGAGGGAGGAAGCACTGAAACAGCGAAAAGAGTTATCGCAAGAACTAGTTAACCTTCGAGGAGAACTAGGTAAGAATTGATTTTTATGTTCTTCCTGAGAACAGAAACGCAGCAAAAAACAGATCTGCGGAAAGACAGACGCCTTGGTACCGTGACGGCAGCCGCTGAGTTCCCGGGCTGAACTCTGCGCGGGTGCTGTGGTCGCTGCGTTTCTCCGGAGCCCTGACAGCGTGACCCCCAGGCTCAGCGAATTCCTGGCACCCATCTGCCTGCGCCGGGCAGGGCCTCCCCGCGAAACGTCCGTCTGCTGACGGCGGGAGCGCGGCTGGCGGTGCAGAGACCCGTGCTGGATCCCCGGCTCATTCGTGCGCTGTCTGCTGGAGAGCCGCTGGCAAAAAGCCACAAACCTGTGCAATGCACTGAGCAAAAACCTGCGGTTTTGCCTCAGTGGCTTGCAGGTGAGTGAGCGTAGGATGAACAGAAGGAAACGTGATCAGGCTAACGAGGTTAAACCTTCCAACTCGTCCTAGTGGGCAGCTCTAATGGGAAATTAAGCTGTAATGTGCAAGGGCTGGTTTTGCCAACGTTGCAGCTTGATTTAACTGCGTTTAATGGTAACTGCGTAGAATTTATTTGAACTTGAAGCAGAATGATCTCGTGGAGTGCAAAAAGTGATTGGATTGAAAATGATGGCACTTGAAAGCAAAGCTAGCGTTCTGTAAGAGCTCGCTTCTGTTATGAAGAAGCCCCTTTAAAACAGAAAAAACAGGCTTTGAAAGCAGAAGGAATACGTGTGGAGCAGCTTGAGATACGTCACTTGTTACTGAAAAGTTGGAGGTGTTTGTTTTCACGTGCTGTGGAGGTGGAGTATTGTCTGGGCCAAGCTGGAGTGTGAATGGAGGTGGTGCCTTGAATGTCCACCTGTATTTTTTAGCGCTGATCAGTAAGGTGGCCGTTCCCTGACAACTGCTCAGCGTTGGAAGTGGGGTGGGGCGCGAGGGCTCTCCCTGTCCCCCCAGTTTCTCCCCTTGTCACTATTGCTGCCCTCCAGTTTAGAGGGTTTTGTTGAAGTGCAGCTTGCTGGGAGCTGGATGTGATGGTGCACGAGCCTGCGGCTGCGTGAACAGGGAGCACCGCAAGCAGAGGAAGCCTTGCAGCCGCGAGAGATGGACGAGAGTACCAAAGACCACCCAGAAACGTGTAGCATTTTCTTTCTTGGCAGCTTTGGACTAAAATGCTGAGGCTTTTCTGGAGCTGGGTGCAGCCTGGCATCTGGCGAGGTGCAGCTTCTAACCCCCCTACGGAGGAAGCACCTGGGTTGTGGTTTTGCAGGTGTTGCGGGCAGGGCTGGGTAGGGGCTGGCTTTGAAGGAACCTGGCCTTCCTCTGCCCCGGAGTCCATCTGTCCTGCCTCGTGCTGGCGCTGCGGCCGTGCCCCGAGCTGCCTGGGGACCGCAGCCAGCTGAGAACCAGTGGTTTGATGGGCTCTTCGGCCAAAGCTGCCTGGCCAGGCCCTGCACGGGGCTGGAGGGGCACTGGGGTGGGGAAGGGGCGCAGGGCTGAGCCCCCCACCAGCTGCAGCCGGCACGGCTGCCACCCTGAAGCGACATCTCGGTGTGGAAACGGGCTCCTTGCATTCCTACAAAGTTGTGTTCTAAGCACTATAAGCTGGATTGACGTCTTTTTATGTACATACGTGTGACTTTCTGGGCAAACCCCTTTGTTTGCCTTATCATGAAAATGGCTTCAGAAGGGTTGCTGTCGGAGGAGGAAGGTCCTCTAGCCTTGCATGCACTCGCATCCTTAATATTATTTTTTCTTTATCAATCTAGGTACTAGGTCACTTACCAGGAGAGGGAAAATTCAGCTCAGAGGGGCAGACCAAAAGCTAGCCAGCACTTTTGGGTGGGCTGCTTTTTTTTTTCATAAGCTTAGTTCTTTCTAAGAGTGCTTCACTCTTAAATGAGCTTCCCAGAAACTTGTTACCTTCCTGCTTTGACTGACAGCCTGCTGAGCTCATATGTGGGACTCCTGTCGCAAGGATGTGCCATTCAGCAGGTTGAGAACTAGAAAAAAAATGTCTAATGCAACTGAGCTTGGTGGGTGTGTGACGCCCGAGTGCCCAGAGCCATCAGCCGGTGTGCTGCTGGCCGGGGCCGTCAGCTGTCCCCTCTCAGAGCTCGGCTTCCTGGGGCAGCTCCGCAGGAGCATCTGGGAGCAGGTTGCCCAGAGAAGCTGTGGTTGCCCCCTCCCTGGCAGTGTTCAGGGCCAGGCTGGATGGAGCTCTGAGCAACCTGGGCTGGTGGAAGATGTCCCTGCTCATGGCAGGGGGGTTGGAACCAGATGAGCTTTAAGGTCCCTTCCAACCCAAACCATTCTATGATTCTGTCTCCGCGGCAGCCTCGGGTCGCTTCCCTCGGTGAGGCTTCCCGGCCAGGGTCTCAGTGGGGCATTTGTCTTCATGCAGCTCCTGCGTCTGAGCCACGTCGCACGTCCAGCCTGTCTGTGCCTCTCTCTGCAGCCTGTAGAGTGAGGGGATTTAACCACAGAAATGAAAAACCGCACGGGTCTTCAATGCCATCTAGCTTTAAAAAGCTTTGGGTTTTTTGAAAAACTTTTTTAATTAGAAAATAAATACATGAACCCAGCCAGGTCTCGTTTGTTGAGGTGTGAGAAAAGCATTCTAGTGAGGGCAGCTTTAGCTGAAAATAATCTTGTTTAAATACACACCTGCTAATCGGCTCTCTGGTGCCGCTGTAAATGGATGTAGCTGAACCGAACGTTTCCGTAGGCTGTTTTGATGCAAGTACGGTGAATTTTGGTTCACAGCAGGATCTAGGCACAGACTGACTCAGAAAGTGAAGTCCGGTTTGAATCTTATTTTGGCCGTGTGGACACGTGTACGTGTTCCGCGGAGTCCCAGCTGCCGTGTTCTTAACGCTCCTCAGTTTCTTACTTTGACATTTGTGCGCGCTCCCAAGCTCCTTGAGCCACCTTGCAAAACCAAGCTGGCTTGCTGTCCAGCTGCCCGTTTCCCTGGGTTATCGTGTGTCACCCTTTCTAGCCAAAAGCCGTTTAAGGATTTAAACACACGTTACGGTCCCAGAACGTGCCTGCGGCTGCGCAGAGCGTGGGGACGATGGTCACCGGGCACTGCTCTCCGTAGCTGGGAGCGCGTGCGAGGATTAGCAGGAGTGAGGGGTCTGGGGATGGGCTTCTCCAAAGGAGTTAAAATTCATTGACAGTTGGGCTCTGAACTTGGGTTTCCTTAAAATCTTCAGCCACAAAGGTTTGAATGGGAACACCTCGGTTCTGGGAGCCCGGGGCAGGCACGGCTGTCCTGTTGGTCACCCATTTCCCATCTCATTAAGGTGCAAGCTGGCGTGTCCGTTATTTCTAGTTACCTGTTTAATTATGCAAGTAGAAATTGCAAGAGCCGCACGTTTCTTCAGAGGCACCAGACTACTCCTCTAAATTAATTGCGCTCCAGGTTGTTGCGCAGCCTCTGCAGCAGCGCTGCACGTGGTCCAGAGCCGCAGGGGCAAAGCTGGCCCACCCCGTGCCTGCCTCGGCCGCTTGGAAATCGCCGCTGGAGAGCCTTTTCCAGTGGGCTGGAGAGGTTTGCGCGCGTCCCACACAGCCAGGTGCCTGACCCCCCACCTTCCCCTCCGTCTGCAGCATCGCCATCGGTGAACGATACTTCCTTCAAAATACCAGGAACCTGATGAAGTTCAACAAGGGCAAGTGCAGGGTCCTGCACCTGGGGAGGAACAACCCCGTGCACCAGTACAGGCTGGGGCGGACCTGCTGGAGAGCAGCTCTGTGGAGAGGGTCCTGGGAGTGCTGGGGGATGACAGGTTGACCATGAGCCAGCAGTGTGCCCTGGCTGCCAAGAAGGCCAATGGCATCCTGGGGTGCATCAAGAGGAGCGTGGCCAGCAGGTCGAGGGAGGTTCTCCTTCCCCTCTACTCTGCCCTGGTGAGGCCCCATCTGGAGTACTCTGTCCAGTTCTGGGCTCCCCACTTCAAGAAAGATGAGGAGCTACTGGAGAGAGTCCAGCGGAGGGCTACGAGGATG
>Ga0065711_1027887_pt1 | contig 45246 bp, 28 predicted proteins | sample Hoacrofraction12_FD_59098 | JGI IMG/M metagenome (GOLD analysis project Ga0065711, IMG submission 59098) | Hoatzin crop microbial communities from Cojedes, Venezuela - Epithelial fraction 12 v2 (version 2) | ecosystem: Host-associated > Birds > Digestive system > Esophagus > Crop | place... | reverse complement strand
GGGGGGGGGCGGTAAGGACACTATGCCAGCTTGAAAATTTATTCTTTTTTTCAGACTATTAAGTTGTAATTTTAGCCTCTTTGTATTTCTGTTATAATTAGGCATTAAATTCTGTCAATAAGCTTGAGCAATTTTCTCTAGAAATTCACTTCCCACCTGATTTAGAAGCAGCTACCCAGGAAAGTTTTATCACCACGCATGCTGATTTTGTCCTGTGTTTATCTCTAGCTTTGAAACAGAAGAGATGTCTGCAGACCATGTCACCATAGAGGCTACTTCATTCGCTCCTCCATGGTACTCAAGAGGGTTGTTGCAGACTGATAGAAAATATACTCCTTTAAGAACAAGAGTTTACACCAAGAAGAAACAAAACTGGAGTAACTATAAATTTGAGGCACAGTTTTCAGAAATGTGAAGCCCTTCAGCCCAGCTGAAGACAGCGAAGGCTGTGGGTGAAAGTAGAATCTGTATTTGAAAGAAACAAGCAGGAAGGGAAAATAGTAACTTAATTACACCAGCTAGTCCTAGATGGATCCTAATTCATCCTTACATTACCAAGTGGAAGAAGGGGGATCTCTTCTCCAGCCTTGCCCTGCTTCAAGCTGGTCTTTTCATTGCTTTTCTCCTTCCTTATTTGCAAGTGAATGATCTGCATAAACCTTTGCCTGTATTCTGACAGAACTCTCTCTTAGAGGGATGGAAAGCCTGATGCTTTCTCTACTTACCTGCTATCTCTTCCCAGCCAGCCTCTTAAAACATGGAGTTGTGTTTTGGTTTTTCTCAGCTCAAAGTTTCCAAGATTTAGGTGAATACAAACTGAACTGCAGAGTAGGTATCAGAATAATCAGTAGGTGCTTAGCTAAAAGGAGCAGACCTTGTTCTGGAAAAAGTCCTGCAAATCAGTCTTAACTTTTTCTTCAGTTGAGCTTCTGAGAATGGGTTTTGGGGTTTTGCAATCAAATGTTTAATCATTCTTCGTAACTTTTTCCTGAATTCGTTGTAGCTTTCATGCCCTTCCCGAGTTGTGAATACCAACCACAGATACCATGTTGTAAGAAGAAAATTGTCAGTACCATGAAGAGATGAAATGCCTTTCCCAAGCAATTTTCTGCTATTCATCATCCCTTAAGAATCTATTAGCATTGTTTACTGAAATCATGATCTGATGATGGCTCTTTTGGAAACTGCCACGTGAGAAGTTATTTTTAGCAGTATCTGCTATGAAAAATGATGATGAGTGCAGAGAGACACTGAGTCAGTGGAAGGCCAGAAGGTAGGGATTTCAGGTCCTTCAGAGAGTGATTTAGAGAGACTGTAAAAGACTATATCAGATGAATTGCAGATGGAGTTCATGGATTCTCCGCTTTCTATATCCTTAGCTTTTTCATTTCTCCTTTTCTCTTGCATCCTTAAGAGGGGAAAGTGGGTTGTGTTTCGTTGTTAGGGACTACAACACTCCACAGTGATGAGAGATGTTCTGTTCCCATCTATTTCCGTCACAGGGTCCTACAGGAGCATTCATTAAGTCTGTGGGCTCAATCAAGCATAAGAGTTGGAAAGAGATTTCCTCAACGAAATACTTGCTATTTAAAATACAAAGAGCATGGAGAAGATGGGGAGAAGTAACTGAAGAAATAAATATATGTCTTCATAAGGAGATGTTTTAGTTTGCTTTGCTTCTCAGATATCTGGGAAGGGGAAGAGGAATGTGCTCCCCTTAAAAAGCACGCAGTAACCTGAACACAGACAGAGAGGGTTGGTGATTTTACTCTGGAAGTACGCTGTGTTCCAGAGAGATGTCTGTTTCTCCTTGCGTTATGGAGGACAAGATCTCTAGAAAGTTATTTGTTTCAAAATTACAGTACCTGTCTCTTATGCCTCAGAGAATTAAAAGATCTGCATTGCTTTCAGAAACCTGAAAATATACTTGAGGTCCGACGTTAATATGTAGCCTCTGTACTGCACAGATGAGGCTATCGAGAAGCTGCATTCTACCACAGTTCTCAGTTCATCTGGGCTCTTTACTGGTGCTAACTGATTTACAAGGTGCCATGACCTTTGTGTTTTATTTTTTCTGCTGTTGTTATTAAGCTACGTTGCAGAATTTCCATTTATCTTAATGAATCTGCTATAACATGTATTTACTTCCTTATTAAAATGTTCTGCACAAAAAGCATCCATAGAACAATTTATTTCAGATGAAAGAGAACTACAAAGTAAAAAATAAATTTGGTATCTTTGTGAGATAGCATGTGTATATCCCCTTTGCAATTTACAGCATCATTCATGCCTCACAAAATGGAATTGTCCCTTAGAGGTGCAAGAATTTGTGAAATGTGTGGGTAGACTGCAAGAAAAAAAGAGTTTTATCTTCCAAGAATCCTAGCAAGGAGCTGGGCCATACTGGCATTCTTACACAGAAAAATGGAAGAGATTTATGAAGAGAGAACACATTTGCATTTGCGTTATGTAATTTCAAGTCATCATACAAATGAAAAACACGATGACTGCTCAAAGGTTGCACATTGCATGAAGCTTCAGATAAAGATTTTAATAAATTCACAGCTAGAAATGAGCATGAGCCATAGCTCTTTATAGCGTCTTAATTATAATATGTACAACACAGAATATCAGCTTCTTTTTATAGATAAAGCTGAAAATCTCAGGAAAATAAGAAGTCTATTCTACTATCACTAAAATTAGCAACTACTTCACGCATTACATTCTTTAATTTGGAATTGTTCTGTACCCAATATGACAAGGAATAATGGTTTTAAAATTGTGCTCCAAAACAAAAAATATTTGAACTATATCAGAATTGCCAGTAGAAATATCTTAGATATATCATATACCTATAATAATGGGTTTCTTGCTGTTTTAAACATCTCTTAAAAATAAGTTACTGGACCTATTTTACAAAAGGAGTCTAGCATTAACTTTATAGAAGAGATTCTTTTTCATGTTATTTCTGTAAAAGAATTTGATCTGGGTATTCATAAAGGACTGGTTACTGTTTCTTTTACTAAGCTATAAGAAACTGTAAGGTGAGTATGGGGGAATAAGGAAATGGTACTCTATCCATTCTACTGTTCATGAGGTCTTTTCTAAAGAAGACAGGATAGAGAATGAACACCACAACATTTTTAAAAAATGTTTTCTCCTGTGCAAAGTTCCTCGTTTTTTTTCTTTGTTTATTTAAATGGAAAAAAAAAAAAAAAAAGAAAAGAGTTAATACTCTAATTGAAAACAGTTGCATCCTTGGCCAGGCTGAGAGGGTAAGGAGGAAAAGGCTGGAAAATGAGGTTCTCCTGTTCTGCTCTCTGCCATCAGCCCAGCTGTCCCGCCTCTGCCCGTAGGCGTGTTCTCAGCACCTTTTCCTCTTTTCTCTCCTCGCTCTTTCACGGCACAGTTGAACACTGAAATCCATTTAATTTGTATTTCTAGCAGTTCTTGTTCTTTCAAATCCTTCTCTTTGCTCTACCACAGTCAAAGAAAATAATTCAAAAAATGACGGATCATTTATAACAAGAAATTTGCGTCTATTTTAACTATTTCACAAAACCCCAAGCCGACCAAAGAAAACCTCAACAAAGTACTTGGAGACTTATTAATTCTGTGCCACAGCTGAAGTTGTTTGATCCCTCTGCTCATATCTTTGTGAAGCTTGCCATTGATTTGCACTTCACATGTCTTAATGTGTCTAACACAGAAGCACTTGGACTTTCTTGGCGATGATTGCACTGTAAAACCTAAGGAATCTGTAAAAAGAAATGGATGCATATAATCGTCCATTGCCATGGCTGGGTATATGTGATGTGTCTCCTGAACAGCATGGGTTGCAGCTGAGCTCACATCTCGATCTTCCTCTCAAGAGGGCATTAAATTTGTCTCTAGCTTCTGTACTGCTGGTCATCTTTGTAAAGTCTGCAGGAACTTCACAACTTGAGGTCTCAACTTGTCTGTCACGTTTGGTTGAAATCCACCAACATGTTCACAATTCCACTGTGGCAAGATAGACAAACACTGTAACAATATTAACATTATTTTCATTGGAAAGAAGGCTAAAAAGAACTGTAACAAAAACAGGATTGGTGCACTCCACCATTCCTTCTCAAACTGTCTGAATTTTCACTGTGCATATGGAAAACTTTCTTTTTAAAACTAACCAGTTATTCAGATTCTGGAGAATTTTACAGGATGTCATATTTTTAAACTAAAAATGAGACCCGGACAGAGGCAGGAAAGGGATTTCCAGCCAATTTTCTCTGACTAAAGTGTCCAGTAAAAGCTGCCCCAGAAATTTATTTCATAATTTGTGTCATACATGACTAAGCTTTTGGTTGTGGATCTTTCCTGCACTTCTGCTGTCAGAGCAGTGTCAAGCATCCCAGTGCTGTCTTCCATGTTGGTCACCTCATTACTTTAGCAGAAAAAGAAATTGTGTTAAGAAGCCTGGGAAGAAATTAATGCAGGTAAAAGAACAATGTATCACACCATTTTAAAGCAAAAAATAATTGTCATGGTCTTTCTGACCATCTCACAAGACATCCTTCACCTGTGGGTTGTACATGTATTTAATACTGTTCGTGCTTTAAGCTCTGAATTTCCCTGAGTCCTTTTTTGCTTGCTGTGAAGGTAACTGGAGCGCTACTTATGATTATGTGATTTCCTGTGGCTGGTCTGTGCTGACTGACTCACTCTAGCATGATTTTTGAGAACACATTCACAAAACACAATATAGCATAATTCTCTCTCCTCCAAAATATTACAGATATATGTAGATGATGGTTTTATGCCTAATCATCTCCTTTGAAGCTAACCCTTTAAAGAAACCAGTGAGCAGTGGAAATCATGAAGTGAGAAAACAGGTTTCATTTCAGTCACAACCCCGGCACCCTGCAATCTAGAGTATGAGTGCCAAAATGGTGCCAGCTGGAGTAAAAGAGGCTCTTGGAGACTCCAACCAGCACAGCACAAATTCATCACACTGGAGGATGAAAAATAGTGATTTTTAACACTTTACTTCCCCCCTCCTTGATGGAGAAGAAAAGCTGGACCATTATTTCCACAGATAGAGCTTTTGCTTCTGCTTTCAGTGCTGTTGCCAGCTTTACTTTACCTGCAGTGCTAATAGTTTTCCCTCACTTCCAGAATTGATGGCACCTGGCTGCCTTATGGCAGCTGGGCTAATTTTGACAAGTAAATTACTTGAGCAAAGCTACCTCTTTGCTTTATCTGTGGCTAGGGTATACTCCCCCATGAGAGGTTAAAGTTGGAAGGCAAGGGGATATGTGATCCTGGCTGCATTTTTAAAATCTCAGAATGGTCAGGGAGTTCATAACAGTATTGTTAACACTTGTTTTGGTTTGGCCTGGATAAATGCCAGGTGCCCGCTACAACCACTCTATCACTCCCCCTTCTCAGCTGGACAGGGGAGAGGAAACATGATGAAAGGCTCGAGGGTCGAGATAAGGACAGGGACTCACCAATTACCATCACAGACAAAACAGACTGAACTTGGGGAGAAAAGGGAGTTTAATTCATCACCAATCAAATCAGAGTAGGATAGTGAGAAATAAAACAAGATCTTAAAACACCTTCCCCCCACCCCTCCCTTCTTCCTGGGCTCAGCTTCACTCCTGTTTTTCTACCTCCTCCCCACCTCCCCAAGCGGCACAGGGGGATGGGGAATGGAGGTTGTGGTCAGTCCATCACATGTTGGCTCTGCTGCTCCTTCCTCTTCAGGGGGAAGACTCCTCACACGTTTCCCCTGCCCCATTGTGAGGTCCCATCCATGGGAGACAGTTCTCCACAAACTTCTCCAACATGAATCCTTCCCACGGGCTGCAGCTCTTCACGAACTGCCGCAGTGCGGCTCCTTCCCACTGTGTGCAGTCCTTCAGGAACAGGCTGCTCCAGCATGGGTCCCCCATGGGGTCACAAGCCCTGCCAGCAATCCTTATCCAGCGTGGGCTCCTCTCTCCACAGATCTGCAGGTCCTGGCATCCGCCTGCTCCAGCGCGGGCTCCCCACAGTCACAGCCTCCTTCAGGCATCACCTGCTCCAGCATGGGGTCTCTTCCATGGGCTGCAGGTGGAGATCTGCTCCACCATGGACCTCCATGAACTGCAGGGGGACAGCCTGCCTCACCGTGGTCTTCATCATGGGCTGCAGGGGAAAAATCTCTGCTCTGGCACCTTGAGCACCTCCTCCCCCTCCTTCTTCACTGACCTTGGTGTCTGCAGAGTTGTTTCTCTCACATAGTCTCATTCCTCTCTCTCGACTGCCCTTTCACCACAGTTTTTTTCTTCCCCTTCTTGAATATGTTATCCCAGAGGCACTACCACCGTTTCTGGTTGGCTTGGCCTTGAGCAGCAGTGGTCGATCCATCTTAGAGCCGGCTGGCACTGACTTTATCAGACATGGGGGAAGCATCTTGCAACTTCTCACAGAAGCCATCCCTATAGCACCCCCACTACCAAAAGCTTGCCAAGCAAACCCATAACAACACAGAAACACTTTGGTTTTGATGGAAGACTGAATTCCATTCAGGAAGCTGCTTAAATAAAAATCTAATTTTCTCTCCCATTGTACAGGAACCTGTGCAAACAAGTAAAATTATTTTTTTCCACAGGCCATCCCTGTCAGAATATTCAGGCTGGAGTTATTGCAAAATCACAGCTTTGATTTTCAATGTACCATTTTTTTATAGAGCAGTTTTGTGATTAATAGCCCTTAATGAATTATTTTTTTGCTCTGAATTTATTTATTATTTGAACACAGGTAAACCTGTGGTGTTCACAACAGCCCAAAGCAATGAGTTTCATCACTTAATTATATGCTTTATGAATTAGTACCTTCTTTTGTATGTGTTTCTCTTGTCTTTTAGTTGACACTCTATAGTCCTTGCATTATGAGAGTGAGAAAACAGTTATTGCCTATTCAGTTTTCCCTGTGTCATTGCTTATTTACAGATCTCTGTCATCTCTTTCTTTGAGGCTTCTATTTTCCAGATGCAGACTCCTAATCTAGTGAATTATTCTTTGTATGAAAACCGTTCTTTACCCATAATAGACTTTGTCTGTGCCTTCCATAGCTGTATTATATGTATTTTCACTGTTAGGGGGAAGCACTGCACACATTATTCACAGTAAGATGGCACCATGGAATTGTTCATTGGTGTATTATCCTATTCTTTCCCTGGTAATTCCTAACATTCATTTTAACTTGTGGATCAATACCAAGCAGTGAGTTCATGTTTTTATAAGACTGTCTGTTATAACATTTTTTTTCTCTGAACAGGACTAAGCTATTCAGGACTCATTCAGGAATGCTTATTAGAAACACAAAGTTAAGACTGGGCTGTGTTTACAATCTGCACCACTTTTACCTGCAAAGAATTTCATTTGATGTGGGATTATTCAGTCATCCACTATCATGAAATCCTTCTGTAACATTTGCAGTTTTCGTTCCTACTGTCCCAAGTAACGTAGTGTCTTCACAGCCACTTTGGGTACATCATTGATCCCTTCTTTTTTTCTAAGTCACTGATAAACATTATGAACAGCATAGGTCTAAGCACTGATCCATGTGTCTCTACTGACAGCTTTCTTCCCCTGGGAAAGCTGATCTATTCCTAATCTCAAACTACTGTTAAATAGTATTTAATTTAATAATCATATTAACAATGTTAATCCATGAGAAGATTTTATATCAGGTGACAATGTTAATCACTTTTGGAAGGCGTGCATTGGAGAACTTGTCAAAATCCTTCTGGAAATCCAGTACAATCAGGCAGACTTGTATTGTATTTTCTGCTCTTGGCAATTTACCTTGGCTTGAAACTGCTCCTACTACCTTGGTAGATGTTTCAGGCAGGCAGGTCCTCTGGTGCATCAGCTACATGGGCAGAAAAGGGACAGGATTCTAGCCCAGGAATCTCCCCGAACTCCTCCATGGTGAATCCAGATGCAAAGTACCCATGTAATTATCTGCCATGGCTTTGTTTTCTTAGAAATCTTCTTTTACACATTCATCAATTATTGGCCATACAGACTCTGTCAGATTCTCATTCCTGATATAGTTGAGAAAGGGTTTATTATTTGTTGTTATGTCTTACAGACTTTTTTTCCTGAGAATATGTTTTGCCTTGCTTTATTGTATTTTTACACATGGTTTCCCAAAGTTTCTTTTTCTCTGTTTTCTGTGTTACTGTAATTTATGCCTTTTGAAAGGTTTCTTTTACTTCACAGTAGCCTTTCTTATGCGGGTGTGAATATGTCATCTAAAAATGTTATTTTTGTTTAAATGTCACACAGCAGTACAATGTCATCATCATGGCAGTTAAATGGAGTCTTTCATTGTGGGGCTTTCCACCTTTGCAGCCTCTGTAATTTACTTGAACACACCACAGATGGCATCACCTTTCCAGTAAGATAGTCTGCGCTCTCTTTCGATGGGATTCTGTCTCTTCAGCCTCCTTTTTGAGTTTTGCCAGCTTCTGCCCCAATCTTAATCTGAAGATACAAAGCTTTTATTGACATCAACCCAGAGGAAACGTCACTGCAAGTATCATACTCCTTCACATCCATTCTCCACTCCCCTAGTCCTTCCTCTAAATATTCTGCCAAAAAATCTGTTTAACTTTTACTGTCAGCAGTGTGATGTCATTTTGGTTTAAATGAAGACCATCTTTCCTGAACAAGCTACAAAAGTTTCCCCCACTTTTCACTGAATATCTGTTCTTCCTCCTTACATGATTTCCCCATCAAAACATTGTCTCTTTCTGGCAGTATGCATGATTCCGGTAAAGAATTTTGGAAAATATTATTCTGCCACTCGCGGCCCTTTACCACCTTTTTAAAAGCCCAGATTTTGACTCCATAATGTTTGCTATCATTTAATCTGTCATAGCTGTCCACACAATGATTCAACCACTGAGCTGTCTCCAGATTTCTCAAGAGCCCATCCGGATACCCTGCATGACGTTTGCATGGTGGCCAGACAAGCCACCCTCCAGTCTCCTGTGACATTACAGACCTGGCTATCACCTACCAAACGCGATAGGCTGGGGTCTCCATCCCACACTGCTTCATTTGGGGTTTGTTTGTCTTTGTGCTGCCCAGGCTTGTCTGACTTATCTTGTTTTAACTTAACTCTGCTCTTAAGGATGGAGACAATGTCAGCTCCTCTCTTTTGCTGTTAAACTGCGCTTTACTTGTTGGCTTACTGTATGCTTTACCTGAACCACGGGAATTTTCTGGCTTACACATTTACATATGTGGCATGACTTCTATACCAAAGATAACCTAACGAGGCTGCTTTCCTTGATTAGCCATGAGTGCTTCTATTTAATTAAGGATGATTGATTGGCTGTCATAATGTCCCATACCTTTGTGCAAAATTCCTAAGCCAGTTTTGTATTTCAGAGTTTGGGATTAGTTTAGCCAGCTGCTTGAAATGTGAAGATGTGTTTCGAACTGTGAGTGAATCATCAAGTTCCTGAGCTCTAAGATCCTTTTGATAAAATATTGATGAAATCTGCTGAGTTGTATCTGCTGTTTCTCTAGGCTTGGGAAGGAGAATAGGGACTGAATCAATGTTGCTACTGTGAGAACGCAGATTAAAATGAAAGACCCGAATAATAATTCAGATCCTGAATTATGTGGTAAATCAGCACTTCCACTTTAACCAGAAGACTTCCCTGTTAGAGGCAACATAGTGAGTTAGTAGGTGGAAAATCTGTGTTACTAACAGAGTAGTATTCTTTAAAGATACAAGAGTTTTGATAAATATTATTGAGTAACACCATTTTGTTTTCTGGTTAGCTTGTTGGAAAACTGAGTATCTCTGATGACCATTTAAAATTGATTTATTCATATTGTAACATGTTTTAAGCAAAGCTAAACATGCTCAATCCCACTAGCTAAATCCCACTTTTGTCTAAACTGGTACCTGGGTTTCACCAGCTCCTGGAGCTCCATGGCGGCTAGTCTGTGAAAGGCAGAGCTCAATGGCAGCAGTTGTGCAGGGGAAGAGATCATTATACTCCTTGTTGTTGATCTCACCATTTGTTAATTTATGAAACATTTCCTCTAAGAGCTAGAAACTTCTATTTCCTATTTCATGGCCTCTCCACAAGCTTTCTTTGTTACTATTCTAAATTTTAATATAGCTGCTTGCCTTGCTTTAGCTCCGTTAATGAGGGCTTCTTTTAAATATATACTTTGTCAGCTTCTGTCATCTTTTACATCCAGGCTGCTTAGGGAAATGCAGATTAATGATTTGTTTTCTTCCACACTCTGACTTTGTCTTCCTCTCAGCCTTTTGCAGTTCCCTGCCATCATCACCTGGCTCTCTATTCCCTGTTCTGAAGAGTGAACAAAATTTAGTTTTTCTGATGAATCAAAGGAATGTGTTCACAGTAACAAAATGAAATTTAAAGGAGTCGAACACAGGTCACTACACTTACAGGGAGGAATGGTGTGAATGAAGCTGAATAGCAGCAGCAACTGTGCAGAAGGGTTTGGTTGCTTCAGCAGTCAGGGAGCAAATCTGTCTCAACAGCACAATGTGATGAAAGCCCCGGATCTCACCCTGCAGCACATTGACCAAACTCTTGTATGTAAGACTCAAGAAGGTGGTTTGTATACCTGGAGCATGGTGCCAGGTGTTTGTTAGGTGCCACACGCCATGGAACATGTAGACAGACTGCAGTGAGTATTTGGCACTGAGTGGCATTTTGCAGTGAGGAAGTGCCATAAGGAAGGGCTGGATAATCGGGTTCACTTAGCCTAAAAATAAAGGTGATAGCAAGGAACAGCAGCAGGCATGATAACACTCTTCTCAGCTGTATCTTGAAGAAGAAAAGTGAAAAGCAAAGCAAGAAGAAATCTGCATAATTTGCAGCAAAAAAAAGATGTAAATCAGACATGAAAGGAATGTGGCAAGGGTCATCATCCGTAAAGGAGAATAAATCAAAGTTTGCTGGGGAGGCTGTGGACTTTCCTTTTCTGACGACTCGTAAGAACGTATGATACAAATGTCTCTCAGGGACAGTACAGGTGTATTGATCCTGCTTCAGGCAAAAGGACACACTGGATGAGCACTTTCCTTCTTCTTATACAATTCCTGATCTCCCTGTCATTCCTTAAGATGCCTTATTCCCTGCTTCTGTCTGTCCTGCCTTTTCTGATAATTAGCCAGTCATTAATGCTGTCCCAGTTCTGTCTTGCAGGATGCTGTAACCGCAGTCATCGAAAACACTGGCATGGATTTGGGCAAGCAAATGAGCTGTGCACCTTGAAAGCTTCTTTGTTAGGAACTGTACAAGTGTTGTAAGCTGATAAGCACAGATCTGCGCACTGAACAATGTTACCATTTAAGAAGCTATTGTGTCTCTAGAAAATTCTCCTTCCCTGAACTCTCAAAATGAAGTGCTGGGGACTTCCCCCTTCGCATCTGTCTATGGTGCAGCAGTGCAGCACGGTTGTCTTTTCCTTACCCTGGTCGAAAGATGTTCCTGAGCGCAAATAAGCCAGCTCTGATTTTAAAAATTCCGGACTACAAGTAAACCTAGGCAACAACAGAGAAGAACTCATTGTCTTCCTGAAGCGTGGTCCAGCACGCTGCAACATTTTTCTATGCGATGAGTCCTCAGTGCAGTATGTTGTGGGTCTGTAGATCACAATAGTATTAAATATGTGAGGAGAATGCCTGCTTCTGTTAATCCTTGTGATTTGTGACTCTCTGCTCTTGGTTTCAGGCATGCCAGTGTGCCCTGTGCCTCCGACTGACACGGTGTTTTCCTTGGACTTTCACACGGAAGTTACACCTCAAATACTTCAAAAAATGAGAGAAATGGTAACTGTAGTAGTAAATGTCACCAAAATCAGAGACAATGACTTCCCTTCAGGAGCTAGAGGCATCGTTGTCTCCTACACCTTGCCTGTCCACAACCTGGTTTGCTTCTCAGAGTCCTGCAACAAGGATAAACATCTCAGAGGTCATAAATATCTGAACTCCCAGAGATCCTCAAGTGGGCATAATATTGGCAAGGCACTGAGGCTGCTGCCAGAAACTTTTTCAGGTGAATTACCCAAGGTCCTGACAGAAGTAAGAACCACGTATTTCAGCCAGATCCCATCACAAATATGTCTTCTGTCAAGCACTGCAGTCCTGAAGTAGAGTGAACTGTATATTTTTCCTGTCGTTTTTGCCTTTAATGATATCCCCAGCATGAGAAAGTCTTTGAGGTAATAAATTTGCTTACTTTTCTTTTTTTTTTTCAATCAATAAAAAGATCTACACAGGCTAAGAAAGCTGTAGAAGAGGACAGTTTGACAGTTTTACAAAACAATGTGGAAGGAGGAAGGGAGAGGTTACAAGCAGAACTGCAGGTTTCTGTTCAGAGTTAGTTTTATGACACTGCAAGAATCAAAACTCTTGAATTTGGAAACTGGTAGTTAAGAAAACTTGAGGTGCTTAAGGAATCTGGTAAAGAATAGCCTGAGTCTGGGTGACTCCTTATGGTTAGTTGAGAGCATACGTTGATAATAAAGCTTTTAATTGCACCAAAAAAAAAAAAATCATGGTTTCCCACTACTTCCTTTCATGCTTGCCTTCCTCCCTCTCCCTCTCTCCACACCTAATCAATTCTTGTGCGTGTTAGTGGGTTAACAACAGTGCTTATAAGGTTTTTTTGCAAGCCATGCCTTTAACAGCTTCCTGCCGATTCTTGCAGGGTTGTGTAAACCCCTTTGTCCTCTGATACCTCTCATACCTCGGATGAGTCCCTTGAATTGCAGGCTGTGCTGAGTCCTTCAGGGGTTCATGGCTGCTTCACCAGGTGAGTGTATTTCTGACTTTTCTATACTGGTTTCTCTTTCAACCTTGAGCTCTGCCCCCATGGAGTAATTCCACATTACCGCTTTCTTTTCCACTTTTGCTATCAATGTAAACTTCTGTGACATGCTGTCTAACAGCTGGTGAGAATGCTTTATTTTTAAATATCATTTATAAACTTTGGGGACCATATTCATCCTAGATGTGACTGGTGTAATGTGGAGTTCACCGAAAGATTAAATTGGTGCATAGTGTGTCAATTTTGGATAAGAAATTGCTAGGTAAAAAATTGTGTACAATAAAACCCCAAATATATGACTCACAGAGATTACCAAACAAGGTAGAAACTGAGCAGAATACTGTATTAGAATATGTATTGCACATAGTATTTTCCTGCAAAGATGTGCAGAAATAGTAGATTTTCTCCAAAAGAACTGAACTGTTTCAAGCTGCTATCTTCTGTGGTAGGTCTAGTAACTCACAGGAATTCAATTGCTTGTTAATCATCCCTTCAATTACTTCTTAATTATTTCTCCGTCATCTGAGTATAGACTGTTGAGAACTTCATCCATCACAACTCACTTCAATGTTCGTTTACTCCTAGCTGTGAAAGACAAACAGTTTATTCACAGGGAATTTTAGTATCAGCATCTGTTCTTAAAGGAAAGATGGTAACACATTTGCTTCATTGTCAGCAGTGTGATGTGATTATGCAGAAGTGATTATCTGAAGGTGTTAAGTGCACTGATGGAACCAGTATAATTTTAGAGGTGTAAGATACCTACCAAATCAGACTGCTCATTTCAGCACATCCTAAACTTGTAGTTAAGCTGTGTGGTTTCCATCCAAGGAGACGTCAAATTAATGGGCCCCCTCAATTTATAAGGAGCATTCACTTTTGTGGAGGTTTTGGCTCAGCATTTGCTTTGCGAATAGAAATCTCAAACAATACCTCTGTGGGGAGCAAAAAAGAGCTCAGCGTAGATCAGTAGATCTTATCTTCTACCTGTCTAAACATGAATACTTATATATTCTCCATTTATAGTCCGCACAGCTTTATCACTGACTCAAGAACCCTCCACTAACTACAGTCTCAGCCTAGACCCATAACTATTGTGTTGCTGAAGTTAAGGAGGATGAGACCTATTCAGTCCTGAGTGCTAATTCATGCTACTAAATATGCTGTTTCCCAGCATATTAACACAACTGATTCCAAAATTGCAGTAGGTGTTCTGTTACAGTGGATTCTGAGCCATTCCTGAGATGATCCTCTGTGCTGCAGTAAGGGTAGCTGTTAGAGCATCATGTGATACACCTATTAATTGCAATGCCTTGTTGTTTAATTGCCCATCCAGTGTTCACTACCTCAGAGAGAGTTTTCTACACTAATTTCAGTGGATGTAGCTTCTGGCCCTCAGTCAACATTAAGGGGGGGGGATAGCCCAGAATTTAGCTAATCCCCCAGGATTAGTTTGCAGGGCTGGATCTGAATGTAATACAGCCTTGTCAAAAACTAAGCATGTGCAAGTTCATTGTCTTCATTGTTTTATTTTAATGTACTTTAACTTTTTCATAAAGAGAAGTACTAATTAATTTATGCTCTTTTACAGACAAGTGCAACCCAGATCTCTATCCTTGTAACGTCACAGCTGTTTCCCACCCCAGGAATATGCAAATGCTGCTGTCATCTTGGGGAGTTCATAGAAAATGACCAGCAATAAATTCCAGAAGGTTAGAGACTTCCTGAGCAGAACACTTGATGCTTTAGAGATCTCCCATCAGCACAGAGTAGCTATGGTGAGCCATCATGGTCTTCCAGGAGCAAAGAGAATGAAAGTGGAATTAGAAATTTGATCTAGTAAGCTGCAATGCTAAAGAATTAGTGAGAGTGCATGTTACAGAATCCGTTCAACAGCTGAATGGAGGCAGTGCTGTTGGCTTTGCCATAAAATGGACAATTAAAAATATTTTCCCAAAAGCTGCCACTCAGAGAAACCACAAAGACATCGTTATTTTATGTGCTGGAGAATCCAGTGAAATCCAGTTCAAAGAATAGACTTTTTCTGTTGCCATTTTCCTGGGGTATTTGTTCATATTTTCATTTTGTATTTGTTTTTAATTAATGAACAGAAACCGTTGGCCCCATAACGTGTCCCTAAAAAGATCCCAGAGAAGGCTTCTCATGGCACGAGCCACAAAGATGTGTGAAGGATGTAAAAGGGAGACAGACTCTTTTTTCCAATCATCTCTACTGCTCTGCAGACTCTTCATAGTACAGGTTCAGAGGAAATAATATACTGTAACTAACTCAGCACCTTCGCTCTCTTCTATGGCTAGCAAATGGATATTGAAAAGAAAGAATTTTTGATAAAAACAAATATATTAATCTCTAGGCAAGCATTAAAACTTAGCTTCAAAAAACCTTAACTACAGCTCTGCTAACTATTGCTTCCCATGAATGTAAATAATTTGTGTTAGGAATGCTGTGTATGCAGATAAAAAGATGTTTTTAAATCTATCATAACATACCTTTGAGAAAGAGACCAGTTTGGGCAATGTAACAACAAATAGTGGAGAAACACACTGTTGTTATTGCTCAGGCTTAAGTGTATTGATGTTATGAACAGTAGAAAATCAAAACCTTTGAAAGTGAGTCCAAAGTCTGATGATACATTCTATGGTAAACTTGATTTCTTTGTTCTGCTTTCTCGACAGGCTCTTCCAACAGTCACCAACCAGAAGATCTTAATGAGTCTTAAGACATCATGGGAGTTTAGATCTACATAACCCCTTGGGAGCTGCTATAGGGCTTCTATTTATTTGGATTTTTGTACGTAATCTTTTATTGAAATAGCTTAGTGAATTTTTATACACACACCCACACGCCTCTCTAGTAAGACAAAGACTCTGAGTTTAAGTGGTTAAAAAATTATGTAATATCATATATTTTAGTAAACATATAAAGAAAAGGGAAGATGAGACTATTTCTATATAGCAGTTTGCTGAACTGAACAAGACAAAATACTGCAAATGGATAGGAAATAATCAAAATTCCTTTCTCACTCCTTGCATAGTTGATTAAGTGACCAAGTTTCTTGACTGTGCTTTCTGAGAGACAGAATTTCTTTCCTTATGCAACACAGAAAGTGTTGAAAGATGACCACAAAATCACTAGGGATAAAAACTGTCACCTTCAGAAGACACAGGCTCTAAGTGTATTGACCCAGTTTTCCCAATACTTGTGACTGGCTATAATGTTATGAATTGTTTTACTGGAGCCAACAGGCTAGTTCATGATAGCAGAGCATGCCTAACATCAGGTATTCAAATCAACAATGTCCACTTTCACCGAAAATATGAAAAAACCCTTTCATATTTCACCTAGGTATTAATAACAGACTGTTATCTCTTAAACAAAATAAAAAGGAAGAATCAAAAGTCTATAAAAGACATATTATAGCATCTTAGAAAGAGGAACTACTGTAACTGTTGTGCTGCCTGACAGTACCAACATTTCTGAAGGCTCAGCCAAAGCTCATTTCCCTACAAGTGGTGCCATTGAAGTCTGACAAGATTTCTTATTAGGACTGACATAATGATTTTTCCATTCCACAACTTCACTATATACAGGCAAAAGCCACACTCAGACATACAGTTTACTGGTTATGAAACTTCATTGCTTGCCCCAGTTCGTAACTTTTTAATGATTGCTAGAAAATATTTTGACATTGTAGAGGTAAGGTTAGAATGCAAATTCTTTTTATACTGTAGCCACCATACAAAACAGTCCTATGCTTGACACTACTTAAAATATCCTACAAGCTTCATATGGTGTCAATGCATGACAATACCTGAAAATATAACCTGTTCTACTTCTTTCAAACTATTTTGTCACAGGGCAAAACCATCAACCAACCAATGCAGCTGAAGTGGTGACTCCTTTCAGGTGTGTGAGGACCTGTTTAGAACTGCATGCCAAGCGGACATGAGTAATACAAACTGGACTTACCCCCCTTTTCCTTGGTACTCTGTGATACATGTGGACTGAGAAAGCCTACCTTATTCCTGAGTTCATAAAACACAGAGGCAAAATACTTAGTCTCTTAGGTAGTGTCGGCTTCTTCACACAAACAAAGAGAAAACTTTGTTTAGCACAACACAGAACAGAAAGCAGGAGAAGGTCTGCAAAGAAATGTTGTGCTGTTCTTCAGCTCGCTTCCTCTTTTGAACATGTGAAACTTGGGGCGACGTCTGCCCACCACACTAAATTATCCAAGTGATGCAGTGTCTAACGAACAGCAGGTAGAGTCTCTAAAAGCAGTCCTCAGTCAAGCTGCTTTTTCCAGTGAATTCTGAGACTCTTTAAATAAGACACATATTTCTTGAATTCTTTTTTTCAGAGAACTCAGTTCACCAGTTCAGAGCGTTCCCTGCTTCCAGTAGACATTCTGCAGTAGGCTGACATTTTTTTCCAGCCATGCTTACATAATGTATGTCAAATTAGTGTTGTTTGTTGTCAGTGACCTTCTGAGCCCATCAGTGCCGAGGGGTTCAGTCACCTGGTTTAGGGGTATGATATTCTGTCCCTGTAAAGCAGAATCTGGAAATGCAGGTAAAGAATAAGTTACCTCCTAAGACAAAGCTTAAGACAGGGAGACTGAAAAAGATTTGGAAATCTCAAAATCTGGATCAGAGAGTAGAAGAGTGGTAAGAAAGTTTACTGCCCCTGTCTGCCTCTCACATGACCATTGTATGTTGTAAGAAATGCTTCCTGCCGAAACCCTGTGTTTGGGCTATTTCTGATACCCCCACTGAATGACAGAGAACGCCGTCCTAGCGGTGCTGTTCCAGGTTCCCAGGACAGCAGAGCTTCGCATTATACTAAAGTCAGGAGCAAGCTGGATGCAATGCACAAAGTACAGCCGAGGATCTGACACAAGGTTAAGCTGATCTCAAACTACCATCAACAGCCCCGTGGCTCCGGCAGCTGAGCCTACAGAAGCAATGCAGAGGAACACTGAATATAAAGAGACCCAAGTACTGAACAGGGAAGCTCAAGTGGACTTTATTATGGTTATTAGCATGTACAGGGACATTAGTGCACTGGTTCTCAATTTCTCAAATTCAACGCGGGAGCAGTCAGACGCTGTAGTACTTGTAGCAGCTCTTTGCTTTTTGCATATTTAGAATGTGTGTTGTGGGACGTCTTTAAATAATATTCTGAAATGCCCTTGAAGAACAATGCAGTCAAAACAAGGCTAGACTATTTCTTCATAGACTGCCCGGTATTTCAAGGAAATGCTATAGATATCAAACATCTTTAATAAAAGAAGTGAATAAGAAGTGCTAACAGGGTGGTAGGATACAGATAACCGATTTTATCATCACCTTTATAGTCTTTAAAGTCCATTCTATTCCATAATCTGGAAATAGTCCTTGAAAACTTCATTATAACACTATTTATTTATTACAAATATTTACATACTATATATAAGTACAACTTCTATTTCCACACTTTAACGATTCCATCCCTTGATGCAGTTACTATAAACCCTTGTGTGGTCTGGAAAGTTGCGATATCTGTGATAATATCATGATGTCCGACGGGGAGAGACTCTGGACCCTTCCGAGGCGTCTCATCAGTGGGACCCAGTTTTTGCTTGTTTTGAATTTCCTGTACAAAAGCAAAGTGAGAAATATTATTTACAGACAGGTAAGCATTTGCAGAGGGGAATTATCACACATATTAGGTTGCAAAAAAATCAAAAACCCTCTTAAAACAAACAAAAAACCTCCCAATCACCCACCCTTTGATGGCTTTCTTAGGATTACTCTTGGTTCATTTATTTTCATCACACAAAACCTAAGTCTTAATCTCAACTGACATTACAGCTCTCTGATTAGGGAAAGAATGCTTTTTCTCATATTGATTTCAATCACACTAAGATTTGATAGTTCGGGGAGGGGGGAGCTACAGCGACACATACATCTTAGCTTCCCAAGGGTTTTATAAAAACTGGCTCAATAGCATGAACATAATTAAGAACTTCACATGAAAAACTGAAAAATCATAGTGCACAGGTAGACTCTCACTGACTTGACTTTTTTTTTTTTTAATACAGTCACCTTTGAAGTCGCATTCGTTCAATTGCACTGAAACCAAACATTGTGCTATTCAACAACTACCAACACTGCCCATTCAAAAGTCACTCTGCAGGCTGTAATAAAAACTGCAGAGTTCCGCTACCGTATTATTTTGGTCCCAATACATCTCTCAATGCCTTGCTAAGGTCCTACACAAAAGACATTCCAAAGACTGATCAAAATCTAAAGTGTTAAGACACTAAATTTCAATACCACAAAAGAAACATGACTCCAGCTTCTGCATGTATTATTTGGTAAGTCTAATTATGCCAAAAACAACTGATTTTTTTTCTTTTAAACAAATTTCTTCCTAACTGCCTGAAAATGCAATGGTGACTCCATCCATAAAAGGTAAGAGTGAGATAGTTATAATTAAAGCCATCATGCAACTAATGTAACCCACAGTCCCATCCAAAGGCCAAGCAGAATAGGTGTCCATCAAACAAAGCAAAATACCTGAACCACCTCCGTGCCCTCAATTATCTTCCTGTAGTAGGAAACAGATGGGCAATTAGAACTTCCAGCAACAACATACGATCTCTCAGGGTAGGCTAGATCCCAAAACCTAAACACAAAGAAAAAAAAAAAAATCAAGTTGAGATCTTAAATCTTATCAGCTTAATAAAGCTGTTTAAAAGTGTCTTGCTCTTACGATGAAAATGAGTGGGCACAAATGCTATATGCTTTCACGCTTAGTGGAAGAGTGATGCAGGGAAATCAACATTCCTAGCAAGCTTACACGAGTTATTGTTTTGTCTCTTGTCACGTAGCCCATAATCACCTTTACAGAAGTGTACACATTGTGTTTCAGAGCAGCACTGAGTTTTGCACTACTTTTGGCTGAGAACAATTCTCTCAGCTCACTGGTGCTTACTGATGAACACATCTTCAGCATTACTGTTTTCTTGGAGCTTACTTAGGCAACACTTGGCAAAATTTAGTACACCAGCAGGGGTGGAGGGGAAGGTCAAACAAAAATGTTCTTGGTTTTATTACCTTATTTTCATGTCCGAGCCTGCTGTCAGCAATATGGGATTACCAGATGCTGGACTACAGTATATTCCATGGATGCTGTGAGGAGAAGGCTAATAGGGAAAAGGGATACATGAAAATAAATTATCACCAACAGCTGTTGCCATGTTTCACAAAGGGAATACGTTCTTTACCACATTCATCCATCCATCCAGTTCCCAAATGTTTCTGACGAATGCCAAGTTACTTTGTTAACATGCCACATCTTAATACCTTTTATTCCTTATGTTTCACGGAGCAATGCAACAGCTTTAAGTCTGCTTAATGCTTCTTTGGAATCTTGGGAAATTATATTCTCAGTGATGGCAAACGAGAGAGATTGTTTCTAACAGAATCAGACAGGCGAATCATGCTGAAAAGCACACGGATGCTCAAATTTTTATGCTATAAAGGCATTAAGGGACAGACGTGTAACAGAAAACCAGCTTGAACCACAAGCTCCCTGTGTGCAAAGTGCGTGACGCAAATGAACTGAATGTGTGATCTTTGTAGCATGTAAAAATTCAAGTTGAGGTAGATTCCAGATCTGCATTTCCAAGATTTATAGAAGCAGCTGTGGTTATTTTTGTGTAAGTGTTTGTGTTTTAAGAAAGATATCCCAGATTTCTACTTCCCAAATTAACTGCTTGAAGAGAAGGAACTTTATGTTTCAAACTAACAGCTGAGTGTAGTAGTGACATTATATTATGGAAAGAATGTGTGAAAGAGCAGGTGCTTACAGAAGTACGCACAATCCCAGAAACAACAAATAAAAGCAAGTACCAGATGCTATGCCATGAATTTTGGCTTTGCCACAATCTGTACAGGCTTGACTGGCTCACTGCTTTTCTAAGAACGTGACTGGATGTAGCAAGTGAATGTTACAAGCACATTCCACATATAGTGGAAGACATCAGTGAAGATTCAGGTTACGCTGCTGTTTTACAAAGGGGATTTAATTTTGACAGCAAAACAGTTATGGAGCCAAAATAAACCCCAGGGCAAGTTCCTGGTGCCAAACTGGCAAGGCCACGCAGACAGGTAATCGTACTGACACACAGCACGGAGTCTGAGGTTGTTCTGCCCTGGCTACAGAACAGGAAGAGAAAGAGACAGACCTGCAGTTCTGAAAGAGGAGGTGCGCTGCTGGCCCACAAAGTGAAGCGTCGATCGCCAGTTTCCATATCCCACATGGAGACTTCATTATTGCCTTGAACAGCTACAGGAATGATATCGTCAATGCAAAAAATATAAACCAGGTCAGTTGGTTCTCGCTACCTGTTCTACTGACATGATACAGAGGGTATGAGATAAAGACACTCTCCACTTGCTCTCTGCAGCATTTATGTTAGTCTTGTGTTAGCAGTAAAGCCATGCATGCATTTTGTTGGGTTTACCACTTGGTAGAAGCTTCACTAGAGTTGAGAGGGCCGCATTTAAGAGACTTTACATGAAACCTGTTGTAATCTCCAAGCCTTTTTAAAACGTATTAAAACCTCAGTTTCCTCCCTACATAACTTCTCACCCTTCTTTGAGAAGGATGGATGGTCTGCTCAGCATGGTCATCAGGGACTTCAGAGATTACTCCTGGGCAGGTGAGACAGCAATCCAAAGTTACAGAGTTCGGTAGCTTCAATGAAGTTCCACACCCATGTTTAGTGTGGACAGGCAAAGAATTCTGTTAAAGGGATTGTTTACATGCCTGGCAGCAACCTAACAGGCAAGGGCTTTCTAATAATAATCCAAAGTGATGAACTTTGTCACTGATTTATTCTTTAGCAGGGAGGAAACAAACTAGAAAGCACAGTGAAGCTTACTTTATTCATATGGCTTTTCAAGAGATTTATCTCCCAGGCTGGTTAAGAACTAAAATAAGAACTGAATCCTAAGAAGCAAGTAAAATAAGAAACTCAAATTACTCTCATTTTACAGGAACTTTTATCAATTTTGTTATTGTAGGATTAGTTTAAGCTATGTGTCCATTTTGGAATGTGTTCCTAACACAAACACTTAAAAGTATATGACAGTACTACATGCAGCGAGGATGCAGCAGCTGTGAACATACCAGGTGAGGAATCTTGGGAGATTTTTGAAAGCTCTGACCCATGACACAGCTGGGTTAGATTCAAGAGGGAACTGGAATGGGGCAACCTTTCAGTCTCTGGTCTACAGAGGCACTGAAGGCAGAATTCCCATCAACTTCAATGCATGTGATGAGTTTGGGGTTTATCTTTTATAACATTTTGTCCTTTGAAAGTGATGTGGTAAACAGCACACAGGGAGGGACCCTCATGAAAGCTGTAATCCTCAGATGATGATAATTGTAAAGGCTGTCATTTTCACAATAGCTTAACACTATTCCCCCCTCCTTTTCTAATTTCAAAAAGCCAGGAAGAGCACAGTGGCACAACACAAGTACAAACCTTCCCTTTTTCCTCTCCCCAAACAAAGCACAAGAAAAATTACAAAGAAGAGAAAAAAACCCGAAACCAACCAACTCCCTCCAGGGCTTGAAGCAGAAGCTGAAACAGAAGCTGCTTTAATCATAACCCACAACAACTGTGAGGTAAGTTTAAGACATCTTTTACCTGCAATTACCCAGGACTGATAGACAGGATGCATGAGCAGGCGTCTGATTCGGGCCTTGGAAGGATGAGAATGGCTGGAGATTGGTAACTGAAACCTCATATCCCAGCATGCCATGGTACCATTGCTTGTTCCTGATGAGAAAAAGCTCCCCACAGTCACAGAGATAAATACATGGGGTTTTGTCCATAGCCTTGGGCTCTGTTCCTAGGGAGATGGGCTTCAGCCTCAAGTAGAGGGCAGAATATTTCCCACAAATAGCTCAGGAGGTATTCCTCTCCTCTTGTTTGAGAAAAGCATATTCTAGTCAAATCAGATCAGGCAAAAGCTTGAGGTATGGTTGTGGTAAAGGAAAACCAGAAGGGGCTGGGGGGAAAGAAGGAAGCTAACAAGAAATACAGCCTTACCAATACACAGCCAGCATTGGTGTATGTCCACAGCAAACGAAGTTATGAGGCCTAACTTCAAATCATGTTTCAGCGTCCAAGCGTTGCTGCTAGATCGCAAATCCCATCCAACCAGAGATCCATTAACTGTACCATAAGCCAGTACTGACTGGGCTCCTGAATTGAAGTGATGCATATCCACCACACAGCCATCATCCTTCAAATCTAAGGACCTGTGTTAAAAGAATAGACTAATTTAGAAACAGATACTACTCCCTCCAAGTTTAAGACTCCTTCCAACAGCTAATGCCGAGCAGCATTTTCCTCTTCATGTCACTTCTCAAGGCATCTACCAGAAACAACTTCCTGACAGCAGCACAACAGATGTTTACGCTCTCTCAAATCCCTCTGCCGACAGGACCCGCAAGCCTTCTACACATTAGCAAAATGCTGTCCGCAGCTCTGTGCAAACAAATGCAGCTCTCTGCTCTGGGTCTCTCAGTGTGTTTGATACTTCTCTCCTATTCATGCTCCACGTTCATCAGATATTCCTCTACCCAGAGTTTACAGGCAGGAACACCCCTCTCCATGTTATACTGCCAGCACTGTCAAATCTCTTACTGTGTGTGCAAATGGAGACCTTAAGACACAAATGCAGTACATACCAAAAGGGAAAACCTGGTTTGTAGTTTCCATCTCCATTAGATTTGGCTTATTGCATTTCTGAACTTGATCCCAAATAAGAGAGGACATTTGAGACAGACACCTTACTTTTACTTTGGACAGAAAAGAGGTCTTTGAGGTGGTTTCTAGACTGGCTTGTGCTTGGACATGTCCCTCGCTCAAGCTGGAAGATTAAGCTGCTGAATCAGCACCCAATATTCAAAAACTGCTCATACGGCGATAGGTAAGAAAGAATTAAACCATCCCCAAAGAATCCCCTAAATAGCATCCCATCCCCCATATCTTTGCCACCTTACTCACACTAAAAGCCTCGGAGAAAATACTGCAGGCCTGAGGCCAAACGACAAAATGTACATTTGTAAACATTTATCTAATGATCTGTAAAAGAATCTCCAAAATCACTTTGTAAGTATTAACATCGTAACAGAGGAGGTAAGAAACTACTAATCCCCGTGCGTAAATAAAAGAATTGAGAACTATTCAGACTGACTGATTCATTGTTTCAAGCTCACAATAAGCCCAGTGACACAGGAGGCACCAATGACCCAGAGCCATCAATCCTCAGCCCTGCACGGTTGCCCTTCAACCCTTCTTTATCAAGTAGGCAAAGATCATGGATTACAGCCTTCCAGTAGAGCCTGGGCTCAGCCAGCAGGAAGCCTGGAGCAAATCAAGGTATCTAATCGAGGGATACACTAAAAGCTTGAGCTCTGTGGTGAGATTTAACTGCTCTAAGTACATACCTGCTTTGTATTGGATTAATTTTAGGAGATTTAGGGAGCTTTGAAGCTTCAATACGAAGGAGCTGGATGGCACCATTATCCGAAGCTATAGCCAAGTAATGCGAGCCTTGGCAGAATGTAAGTGTCTTTACATGCCCTCCAATCCGAGAGTATGTCAAAATTGATCTAAATAGGAGAGAGAGAGAGCAAGAGAAAGAAGAAAAAAAGAAAAAAGAGGATTTTTTTTTGTGGCATGTTAAAAAGAAAATTACTTCTCTTCAACAACTACTTAAAACCAATGACTCTTCAGAGACCTCTCAAAGTAACATTTTCTAAGTGTTCCAAAATCAGAAAGCAAAATAGCCTAAGATGCCTCTGCAAGCTTAACTCCTCATCTTTGAGCCCCTAAGTTATGGCAGTCTCCAACTGTAAATGCACACATTTGTCTATGGATAAAATGAAAAAGTGTAACCTAGATCTGTATCCAAGTAGTATACTGTAGTTACTGTTATTTAACCAACACTGCAGTCCACTACGTCTTTTTTTAAAGTACTTTGAGACAGACATCCTCTTCTCCCAAAGATATCTCTCTCTCAGAGATGGTCAGCCCCATACCACCCATGTTTCAACCAGCAATACAGCCTTCCTGCATCAAGTATCAGTGGATGAGACAGTACAGCATAAACCTAATTTGTTCCAAAAACCTCAGATGGCTTTAAACAGCAGCGCCAGAATGTATTTATGTCTGTACAGAAATGAAATCAAAAAGCCTGTAATTACTACAACTGCAAAGCAGTCCCTCTGCATTTTCTAGCAATTTTTTTTCTTTCATTAACTAATTGAAACAGCAATCTAATATTTTATAGTTGCACGCAAACAGGAACACCAGTATATTTCACTATTGAGATCTCTAGCACACCCACAAGTGATTCATATTTTTCTCCCTGCTCTAATTTATTTTGCACTCTAAAACAGCAGCCCCCAAATCCTATGAGTTTTAAATCTACCTGGTCGTAGTGGTTTTTCCTTCCATTTTTTGGCTGTTCCAAATTTTCACTGTGCCATCGTTTGAGCAAGTTGCAAAAATGGAGTGTTCATCAGAGACCTGAATGCGGTTCACCGCAGACTTGTGTTCATGAAGGTGAGCTACCAACAATCCCTTGGGACGCCATCCTGCGGGGAAAAACGAAACCATAAAGTCTGGTGTTGATTTTATAATTTAACAGGAACAAGAAAATCCCCTGATCCCATCCACCAACAGCTATATCGGGGTATGGTCATTACAGCTGCAAAGCACAGAAGGCACTGACAACACAGAGCTAACAGATTTTAAGTACTAAAGGTGAAAGCCTATTTGCTCAGCTCTTAAGCTAAACCCTACTGGCAGTTCTGGGTAAGAGTTTTCTTTTAGACGAGTTCCCTGTACATTCATGAGAACACAAAGTGCCCTTCTTTGTAGACTTTGTAGAGACACCAGCGCACAGTTCTCCTGCTATCAGCCTATGCAGATTGCTGTGCTGCAACTGGCAAGCCCATAAAAGCCCACAATGCACATGATGAGCAACAGGTTTGAACAGACTTCAGTTCCTGGATTGTCTGCAGAGTGCCTGAAGTGACAGACTCAGTGTTACACTACCTGGTACACTGCCAGCCTTAGGTACCTAACAAAATGAAACAACAGCTCTTCTAAATATCACAGAAAATCTATTCCAGAACTTTAAAAACAAATTGAGTAGTTGAGCTGCCATGCAATAACTCTTGCCAAGAAATTGCCAACATTTGTGTGATGTTTCCTCCTCTGAAATAAGCAACGCAAAAGTATCTGGCTGCACTTCTCACATGCATCTGCTATAGTGAAGGATTAAGAGCAGACGAAGATAATGAAGGACAGACCACAGCAAATTTCAGAATAAGACACAAACGTTAAATATGAACATTTTTCTTGCACTCGCTCACTTGTACTGCAGAGCAGGTCAGCTGCTTGTACTGAGACACGTTATTCCATAGGTTGTAAAACTCTTCAGAAGACAAACACACCGCTTAGCCAACCTCCGTCAAGGTTAGCTATGTTCAAACGCTATCTGGTTGGACCATTTTCCTGATGATTTTCTACTATTTCCCTTAAATTAGACATGGTAGCTGTACGCGCCCAGGTGTGCACATTTATGCGACATCTTCCAAAAGACTTTAGCATCACTATGTTGATTGCCGCAAGCCTAGCTGGTACAGATTCTGCTCCCAGCATCTGGAGTTTAAGCACATGAACTGCCCTTAGTAGAGGACACTCGGGAATCTCCACACGGGATACCCAGCAACAACTGCATGGAGTGGAGAACGCCAACAGAAAACGCTGATAACTAATCTGGCTAAATCCCAATCTCAGTTTGGAGCTTCAAAATTTAGGCTGAGGCCATAGGAAGACAACTGCGACTTGAAACCATGTGTTTTCTCCCAGAGTGGCTGCCAGAGCCCTCATTAGCAAAACCTGGGAGTTGCTCCTTTCTGGCAAAGAAAAGGGAACAAGATGTGAAAATGTCTCCCCTTCCCTTCTGAAAGCAAGAGTGTAGTATGGGAACACACATCTTCTCTTCGTGGCTGGGCACTGTATCGCTGTCACCACTGCTGACGGGGTCAGGCTCCTTCGTAAACAAGGGCAGCTCAAACAACCCACCCCAGAACATGTGCCCTTGGGTAAGAAAATCTGGCCAAGAGGTTACAACACTCACAAGAAAGCCGAAAATCTGGAACCACCCCAGGCAAAACACATTTCGCACCTGCCGACACAATGTTTCAGCCCTTGCCCAAGCCAAGCTACAGGCTGTTACAGGGCAGCCGGTTATCTGCCATAAGCCTGGTTACAACCAACCAGCTTCAGAAAACTCACTGGAACAAAGCACACAATCCGGGCTTCAGACCAGTGGTTTGCGTCCGTTACTGCAAAGGTAAAGATCTCTGTTCAAGACCCTCTTTCATAGGTCATGCATGTATTTTTCCAAGTAGGTGTTCTGCACAGCAGGCACATTTCCTAAACTAGTAATTTCCCCTTTTTCTCATATTTTGCATTTTTTTCTTGAGATGATGGTGTTTTGACTCAAATTATATATATATATATATAGTGTATAATAACCTCAGTGGCTTGAGATTTACCTGGAGGTGGGGGCTTGCTCTCCCACTCGGCATTCTCCATCATCTGCTTGGCAAGTCTCTCTGCATTGCACTGTTCTCGCTTCTGCTGGATCAGCTGCTGAAGTTCAGTTTTGCAAGTGGTGATGCGTAACTGGTGTGCAGATGGGGATGCTGTACTGCTCAGTACCTGCAAGGTCGGTTTCCTGGGTTGAACAACAGTTCCATCAGATGCCTGCAGGAGAAAAGCACTTAAAATACATGCCTTACCTTCCACACATAGGTAAATCCTGCTCTTATGATTACAGGGTCACACTGAAGAAAACTGGAAAAAAAATCTTTCTTATTGGATCAATTAGCAAGGAATTAGCATTAAAAAAAATTAATGTTTGCATGAAAACAATTAAAAATAGTGAAAATTATTATCTATATAAAAACTTCACCATTCATCTATTTCACCCTGTTTGACTAGTCTGTATTCTTTTTGTAGAAACTGTAACGTGCTGTGCACACCTCTTAATGTGATTATTACAGAAGCAGCTATTGCTCTCAAGACTGACAGAATTACAGGTTAGTTCTCAAATGATTATTTGTTTATATTGGGCTTTAAAAACAGAAGTATGAAGTGTTTCCCTCTTGGTTCAGAGTGGACACTCATTTAAATCTATCAGAAGTCAATCTCCAACTAGAAAAAGAATAGAAAGAAGTGTTCAGTGTCAAGAGATGCCTCCACAGCCTGCACGGATCCCAGCCCATCCTTCTGTAGCCAGTATTAAGTATTACAGGCACAGGATGTCTAAATGCAGCTGTGACGTGATACACCGGTTCCAAGTTAAAATCATGACATCTCCTCTTCCTCACAACACACATCAGAGCGTGCAATTTGAGGAAAAAAAGTCTTCCCTGCCAGAACAGCTTACCTAGTAACTGGCTAATCCACAAAGCCCCATTTCTTCATGAAAAGCATCTATTTGTTAGTGAAGCTCTTCTGTTCAAGTAACTAAACTTCCATCCTCTATCAATCCCTATTTTAAAAACAAGAACTTGAAAGTCAGCTATTCTGCTGGAGAAGATGCCAGGGAATAGCACAAGGGTAAAATAACCTCCAAAAAACCCAAGAGCGCCACATCCCTACAGTCCCACTTGGCTCTAAAACAACAGGATCATTTCAGTTTAAGATGTGAAGATGGTATTTCTCAGCAATACCTGTGGGGAGGATGACAAAGTGGCACAAATGCCAGCTGAGGACTCTGAACGAAGAGGTTTCCCAGCCTGGATGGCTTCAGGATCAGCAGTTTGCCCATGTCCTTTGGGTATTGGCTGGGAGATGTTAGTTGGTTCCAGGGACCCAAACATGCTTTTCCATTCTTCATTTACATTTGAATCTTGCTTTACGTGTTTTCTAGCTATAAGCAATCAGGAGGGAGAGAAAAAAAACCACAATCATGACCGTATTCACTCAGGCTGGTCATTACTTTCAGACCACATAGGAGTCCAATGTTTACATGCTAATTTATTATTTATATAGTTAATAGAGAAAAACATACTGACAGGTTGTTTAAACCAGCTGACAGGGATTTATGAGGCAAACAGAACACACGTGGCAAGTGCTCTGTTTACACCAGCTTAATCCTATAGTTGACTCATGCAATAAGTCATTCTGGTATAGGGAAATTTTGGATCTAGAAGGCTGCAGGATTAGACTCCACATAATTTTTTCTTATGAGAGTTACTCCATTACTGGCATCAGACAGGAATAAATTTGTAATAGTACAGTATGCAAATTATTGTCAAGGTCAAATACAATCAATTTTCTATCACAATCACACCACCTGTAGATTGAACAATGTTATCTGTAAATAGGAGTTTTATTTATTTTCAGCATTCCTCTGGAGTCACTTTAAACTGTAAAATACAGAAAGCAAAATGAAAACATGGGACAAATTAAATTTGGACAAAATCAGTGAAGAAGTTAATCTAAAACTGTCACTTGCAAAGTCTTCACACCTTTAAGTCAATCAGTTCAAATACAGGCTTCATATACTAACATTTAAACTCTGTTCACTCCTGACTCCACAAGATGCAAAAAACTGAAAAACCCTGTACTTATGTACTTTCCTTTAAAATGATATGCAAAAAATTGCAGACTAGCATCTTAATTCTGTAAACAAGATGGCAATAACTAGCTGGTTTTCAGATATTTCTGTATGCTTACACCTGAAAACACAGAACCCAGCAGCAGTGTACAGAGGAGAGCCTTACAAACTTGACAGAGCAAAGAGGAAGCTCACCGTCTGGAAGAGATTGATTTTGAGGATACAGAGAACTGGAACAGAGTTAGCAGCAAGTGGATTTCAAAGCTGAACAACAAAATTTAAGAGGTTTTTCAAACTGAAACAGGAGCAGGCAACAAAGTAAAATGGGTGATGAGCAGCTGAAGAACCCTAAGGTCAAAAAGCACGTACTTGGTGGGTGAGCAACAGCTGGCACTCCTCAGTGCCGTCCTGTTTCGGCATCACACCTAGGCCTCAGTTTTCTCCAACCTACCTCAAGAAAACCTCCTGGATTTTCACAGTTAAAGAGCTCATCACTTCTTGAGAGGAAACAGAAATAGCAGTAATGTAGCCTTCATAACTTACACTGCTACCATGGGTCACTAGAGTCCTGTTTGTCACAATCAGCTAAACAACCTGTGCACGTTACTACTCCAAATGCAGTCAAACTAAATTAAATACTCTCAGGGGCAAAAATACCCCCATCCTTCACTGATCCAGAGAGCATTCCAGCACCTCACATTTCAAATAGCAGCAGTAATTTTCTTCTTCGAAATTCTGTGAGGACTGTGATAGTTATGTAGGCTGAATTACCGAGAACACTTGCTGAGTAAATTTAAGACTTAATTCTCTGACCCTCAAAGAAAAGTTATACTTTATCTATACAGATCACAAAATATACCAACCACGTTTGTCATCAGGGTCCTGCTTTGCTTTAACAAGATCCACTTGTCTCCCAGTTATTCCCAGAGCTGACAAGTCAATCACCCCTTTCTGACTGCTGTCATGCAGGTGGCTCTGATCCACTATATTGGCTTTAGCTTTATTTGATTTTAACATAAAGTCTTTCAGTGCTAACAGTTTGTCTTCTTCCTCCTCAGTCATCCCCTACAGAATAAAAGAAAAGATATTATGATTTACTTTTGAACAAGAACACGTATCCAGGCACGAAGATGTAAGAAGCAGTAAGATTAATGACTGGCTCAGGAGTGGAAGGAGAGAGCGCATCCCCAGAATTCAAGGCATCAGTCTGTCACTCATACAAGACTTTGGGTAAGCTGATGTAGTATAAGAGTATCTTTCCTCCTCAGGAACAGAGCTAGGAATAGAATCATAGAATGGTAAGGGTTGGAAGGGACCTTAAAGATCATCTAGTTCCAACCCCAATAGTGAAAGGGCAGAAGAGCATTTAATATTAGATCACTGCCTGGTGCAGTCTGGCTTGTTGCCACCTAGGCCACGCTTACAGCCCACAAGCCACAGGAAAAAAAGGGGCAAAAAATATCCCGAAACTCTCCCCACACACACTCAGCTGCAGTCCTTCCTCCTCCTAGTTCCCACTACTTTGTGTGGGGGATTCTTAGTGCACCCCTCTTCACATATAAGCCTCAACACCTTCCAGCCCCCTTTGGCCTTGTTACTTGCACGTCTATCTCTTCAACAAATGCATGCTCTTCTCTCCAACACAACACGCAGCACGTATACCACCACAGAAATCTGATGCACACAGCTGAAGTCTTTAAAAAGAGGATGTATTGGGGAAATCCAAATGTAGGGCTGCCCTAAATCTGGCAGATCTTTTCAGAATCTTCCTTAACTCCTAAACTCATTCTCCTATAAGCATGTACTGAAATCAATAAAGTTAATGGTTTGCAGGATCAGAACCTCAGACTGGGAGTGCACCAGAGCAGCCACTGCAAGGTTCGGGTCTGTGGAGACAGAGATCAAGAATCTCAAGCCTGATTTTCAAAGTACAAATGAAAAACAATCACTTGTGAAAGAAGCTTCTTCAACAGCTGTGCGATGGCAGGGTCCTCTGGGGGTGGGCAGTCGGAGAGAGCACCCATCCTCCTCTTCTGACGCATATGAAGGTGTCGGAAGAGGCTCGTGATATCCTTTGATCTTAAGACATAATCAAATATGGAACGGCTGACAGGCTCTTTAAGTACACTTAGCAGGACTATTTCTTTATCTATCTGCAATTCAAAAAGAGACACCAGTCAACATGGAGGAGGATGATATCCATATAAACATGGGGAAATCTAGCTATAAATGCTGCCATCTCATGTCTACCATGTCTGCACTTTTTTTTTTTCCTAGCCTGAAAATCACTAACTGGACAACTACAAATATTAATATTAAAATCAATCTCTTCCTCTGAAGACATGTTCTAAAAACCAGTTTCCAGCTCAGTCCTGAAGAGAAGCTTTCAAACTTACAACAACAAAAAATCTTGTAGGACTTGAAAATTATTGCCCATGATTGTGCCAATAATCTAGATTCAACTTCTCTGCTTTCATGAAAATAATCTCTTTCCCTGTGTTGGTCATACCAGATTTTCTCTGTTCTTTTTCCCTGTTCTCCCAGCAGTCTCAGAACATTAACTTGGCATTGCTAGATGGGATTAAAGATACTACTACTATTACAATGATATTTCAAACTTTGCCTGTCCTTGTCCTACATTTATCCTGTAAAAATACCGACTAGAAGAGCTCTTCCCCCGTGTCAGTCAGATTACCGAGTTTTCTCTGATGTATACAAGGGAATAAGAATGCACAAGCATGTAATTAAGTAATATTCAAAAGCATATTGGGACATTAGTAAACCGTCATAAGAAACTGATGAATTAAGGTATAATTTAGAATCATTAACTGGGGCAGTCCTTATAAAGATTGTTCATTACTATTAAAATAGAAAAAAACAAACAAGTTTCTATTATTCTAGGTGGCGATTCAACATCTGCTTGTGTCCAGAGAACAGGTTTGGACAAAAAGCTTGTACGCAATTCAGATTACTTGCAGCCCCAACATTCCTTTGAGTTTGTACTTTTATTTAGTACTTGATCTTTGCTGTCTCAAGAGTAGGTCTTGACATGGTGGGGGGGAGGGCAAGCCATATTCATGAAATAGGCCCCTGGTTACAGTCCCACAGTTAAACAGCCAAACGTAATTCAGCCCAAAATTACGACATAGATGCTTGTATAAAAGTTAGAATACTCCAAATAATTAACGGGAGACAGTAGATTTGGGACTGCCAATTCTTCCTTCACAACAGTTTTAGAAGACCTCATTCCTATGACACGCTGGCTGTCTACATGAAAAATAAATTCAAAATGAGTTCAGAGTGAGGACTTCTTTATTACAGTCCAACTCAATGTTACCCCCTACTTGCTTGTTATATTTAGTGTTGCATAGCAAAGAAAAGATTTATATACTAAAATGAAGCTGCAAGTGAACAAGACAGACATTTATCAATGCCTAAAACCCAGCACAAGGTGTCTAGGGAGATGTAAACATGGAAAAATATTATTTTAGTGAAGTTACCACCTGCATGGTTTACAAGAAAATGTGATGCACTTTTCAATGTAAGTACTGCAGCGGTTTCTTATTTAAACACCCGAGAGATGCATTCTACAGGTCCTAAAGTTACATGCAAAGGTGCCTACACAATCCTATTACCAATAACATGCAGGTCATTCCTAGACACGTGCTATTATGAAATGACTTAACTCATTCACGCTGAGCACTCTGCCCTTACCCCTGGCAAAGCACGGAAACAGAGGAGTAGCACTGCTGAAATCCTGAGCACAGCAATCGCTACCTAACAGAAAGCTCATGTTTTCAGAGGGTCAGGCCCACAGACAAATGGGTTAGCGGGGCAGGGCTGGAATAGTCAGTCTTGTAGATGAAAGCACAGAGGCTAGAAACACTTGTTTCCCAGCCAACTTCTCACGCCTTTCAGAGTCCTATAAACTAGCACAATATTGCAAGAGTTTGATTGTAAACAAGGCAGAGAAGGGCTTGAACCAAAGACATACCTGTTGATTTTAAGCTTTGTAAAACGGTCTGCAATTTGCAACAAATTTGAGACAACATTCTTTCAAACATGGAAGGCAATGACCATTCTGTCAATGTCTGCCAGCAGAATTCAAAAAAACTGTATCGCCTCTAACCTTAACTGAAAAAAAAAAATTCTAATATTCTCATAGCCAGGACCATGCCAAGACAGACTTAGGAATTATGACTAGTCCAGATATATTCACATTAATATCATTTGATATTATATTACCTGTATTATTGGTTGTGTGATAAAAGGATGGAGGTATGGCATTAGTTTGCAGTAGACATCAGCAATATTCAAATACTGTGCTACCACAGTGATAAATCCGACTGCACCGTACCGTATCCAAAGATTAGGATGACACAGGAAAGGTGCTGAAAGAAAATTAGGCTGTTAAAATATATCATTAATATTAAAGAGTGGGGATCATCCTGTATATGGCATCCTGTGATGTCATTTCCTTCCTCTAGAATTACGGCCAAACTAAGCTTTCCCTCCTGCAGAGCAGCAATGTTAAAACACTCATACTGAGAAAATTATTTCATGGACTTCACTGTACCCATGCTGCTCAGCTTTTTTGCTGTTGCCGAAAAGCATATTTTTCTTGTTTATTCATTTCAATCCCTAACTGTCAACTCCAGATTTGCAAAGAAGACTAATCCAAAAGTAAATCTCAACCTTACTCTAGACAATTCGGGAGAATCCCAATACCAGTGATGATTTTTTTTTTAATCAAATATTTTATTCCTTCTTTCTTTCCCTTTCTTCCTTGAATAGTCACTACTCATACTGTAAGATTATCAGACTCGGAAGTCTGTCTCAATTATGTGGGTTTTAAGAAGTTGTAATCAAGTGACTGTATCTAGTCATGGGATATAATCACAGGTCAAATGCCCCAAATTCTGAGTGCATTTGAAAAGCCATAACACTAGGAAGAAGCAGACTACATCTCAAACGTTCAGTTGGTATTTTATTTTCCATAAATAGCTGGTAAATCTTGGGCACTTCTAAATTAAAGTGATAAGCCTGATGAGAAAGGAGAGACCAACTCTGTTTTCGAAGTTCTGCTGAGTTAAATGGTATTTTATGGTGTTAGAAATAGGATGAAAAAGGATCATGTACTATGGAAAGGACTGGATTCCTTCTTTCCTCAAAGGCTGATGGATAAGAGTGTGCAAATCGTGTGCCTGATCAACTTCCAGAAGTAACCAGGAGTTATTCTTTATAGGAGGTTGACACGAAGAACAAGAAAAGATCTTAAAGCAGAAATTTTGTGGGACTAAGTGTTGTTTGCTGCTATCCTATACAAAGATCAGTGAAGATGCTTCCAATTTGTTCCACCAAAACTATTATTCTAGAGTTCTGAGCACTAACATGGTCTGACTAGCAAAACCTCATTAACACAGTCCTGTGCAGATTCTAAAACAGTACTATAGATTTGCATATTGGACAGCTAAGCTGACAGTGAAGCTTGTTGTAGTACCAAGATTTCTTTTCTTAACTAGCAAAACAGGGTATTCTCCAGTATTCCAACTTACCAATATCACAAGCAAACTCATAAATATGAGGCTTTTGCAAGAGCCCCAATTGGCACATACAAGTAAGAGCATTGAGGGCTTTGTAAATGACAAATTCTTCTGCATCACTGAGACCTTGCTGAAGCAGAGGTTTCAGTATTGATGAGCTTTGCCAGCCAACGTAAGCAGCAACACCTGAAACATGAAAAGAACACATAAAAAATCCAGCGTAGCACTTCCTTGCCTTTCCTCACCAAAGTTTAAAATTGCTATCCCACGGAGCCATCTGAGAACAGATAATCATTAGAAAAAAAAGAAGTTGCTTTCCAAAGTTAGAACAATATTCTGAAAACTGTTTGATAGAAGCAGATCCCCTTGCCTGCAGAGGTCCTTGCAGAAGCCAGGCACAGATGGCAGCACACAACTGGCCAGCAGAAGTCTGAAATGGCGAGGCAAAGACAGCAGTGCTCCTAAGGGGTGGGGATGCGGTGACTGCATGTGTGCATGGAAAGGACAAGTGAGCAACAGTGAAAGGTTCTGTTAGCAGGATTTTGTCTTTGAACTTTGCAGTGACTGTAATTTGAGTATCATTCAAACTCCTGAAAAGACTGAACTGGATACCAGACTAGTTATCAGCATGGAAAGTCTATAACATACATTCGCTTAGCCACAAAAGAAAGAATCACTAATAGTCAAAAAGGAACATTTAGAACAATCTTCTAAAACTCTGCCTGAAGTGCCTCCAAGATTTGCTGCTTAGTTAACTAGTCTCAAATTATTTGCCATCATGAAGCCACCTTGACTCTAGTTTCAAAAATAAATCCAATTTTAAAATATATTTCAAAATCTTAGAAAGATGCCAAGATCAAAAGCAAAGTGAAAGTAATTCCTTTGAAGCTGCTAGACAAAAATACATCAACTGCATCGCAGTAAAAGAAACTGTTTTCCTATTCTTCTTCCTTTCCCATGTGAAAACCAGACACTGGCCACGTGAAACTGTCATCTGGAATTGCTTGTTTGGATTAGATAGCCCATCTACAATAATTGATCTCTGGCAACGGTCAAGGGGATGGACCTTGTTGGATTTCTGATCTTTCCTCTAGTTTTACATCCATGAAGCTAACATTCCTTCCCACAAACAAAGTCCTCTGTTCTCAAGAGAAAAAAAATTAGTTTCTAATTGAATAGCTCAGGGTTATCGTTGTTATTATCATACACGGTACACCACACAGACCATAACTGCCTCTACTTCTAACCCAGTTATCTGGGATTAATAAATCCCAGACAATTCAACATGTTCATCACCATCAGAATCAAGATTAAACATAAAATAAGCTTATCACTTTTACTCTAGTAAGGTAACCCATACACTTGCTCATGTATTAATGGTGGGCTTTGCCACCAGTTGCAGAAAGGAAGAGAGGAAGAAGAGAGAAGAGGCACAGGTATGAGAAATCCCCTCAGTGCCCCTGTTAGGGAAGGGCATCTGCCCACAGCCACAGGCTGCAGCGTCTGCACACACTTAACCATGAGTTAGAGAGCTCTGTTTTAAAGATGTGGAAAAGCTTTAAGTATAACAGTGTAAAACAAAACATAAATGTTGAAGTTTATCCAAATTCTTCTGCGAAGGTTTTGAACAGATACTGGGAGAGGAGGAGTTAAAAATACATCTCTCTCCATGCCTTTTGCAACAAGCCAGGACACTGTGATCTGTTGGCTACCCCACTGCTCCTTCTAAATGAATTCTGACAAGTTATCAGCATCACATCTTGGCAGGGTTTGCCAGCACAGCATTTTATGGCTTCCAGTCATAGCAGAACGTGTGCCTACCATAATGGCCCTGCTGGAAGTTTGACTATGCTCCTTTTGCATGCCACACACCTGAAGTACCATTTTTTTCCCCAAGGTACCGCAGTCTGCTATGGGAAAGTTTTACTGAATCGCAAAGCCTGGGCACTGCCTCTCAGCAATAGTCATGTGGAATGACTGCCACCGTACATGGAACATCAGATACAATAAACAGCTGGTACAGAAAGCCATGATGGCACTAATCATTAAGTTTTCTGAGCTGACAAGAATCTTTAAGTATGGTTTTAAGGCACTAAAAAAAAAAAATTCAAATTATAATTTTAGCCTATACAGATGCATAGTTTTCATTGTATGAACAGGTCTGCTGAAGTTAATGGGACACATACACTCGTGAAGTGATGCATCTACTAGACAGCTTGCAGAAATCTTGGCATTTGTTTGTCACAATTTAGGCTTTTTCAGTTAGTGGCTTTAGCAAAGACTCAAAAAAATTAAGTATCATTTAAAGTTTATTTTTTATGCTAATCTAACCTAGTCTTAAATGCCTCAGTCTCATTTGTATTAAATATTTGGACTAAAAGATATTTGGATTTACACTGTTTCATCTTCCTTCCCTAAAGAAACATTTACACCCAATAATTCAGTGAAGTCTTTTCCTATAAATTACAGAAATCTTTATAAGAAAGGACTTTTATATGACTGTTAACAAGATATGCAAAAGATAAATTTATGTACATTATTATCTATCTGGCTGGCTGAAACCAAACACTTACCAACAATGCTGTCAAAGAAAGCTCCTCGAAGATGCCAGTCATTCTTATCATTTAAGAAAGTGATCATATGAGACAGAAGAACATCATTGGCTTTTTGACGTCCAAAAAAGACACAGAGACGTGTTATCCCATTTTCCATCAGTGTTTGTTTCACAATATTCTCCGGGTCACTTAGCAAAGTCACAACTTTCTGCTGGACCATTTCATGCAAGGCTTGCAACTCTGCAAGAGACAACAGAATGAACATTTGGCTTGGGGAGAAAAACTATGTGCATGGGTACTACCTGCTGCTAAAGGAGCTACACTGACAAGTCATCCTGAAGAACACCCAACTTGGTAAGATGGACAGTGCAACAGAACCTCAACAATTCCAGCAACTGACTTACCAAAGCCTTCAGGCTAAGCACGAGGTGGTGGCAAAGCCAAAGAGTATAGAAAGGTGAGACAGTCTTACCAGATCGTAATATATTCTAAACTTGTGATAACTTCAACCAAGATGACCCAGCTCATTTTATATATATATATATATGTATATGTAGGTGAAATGAAGATGTGAAGAAACATCAGAATGACTCAGCAGCAATGTTGCAAAAGTAAACAAAATGCTTCAAGGAAATTCTGGTTTGATATGTTAATTTGACTATCAGTTTCAAAATTTGTGAAGGGACAACACTTCCAAGAGTGTATTTTTAGTTAGGTAGATAGATTGGCTTCATTAAGGATACAGAGAGGAATAAACAACACTTGAAAAAGTGAGTACTTCCAATTTCATTAAATATCAGCGGTTACCCTAACTCTACAGATGAAAAATTTGAAGATGAACTTGCCTATGACTTCTACTCCCTGATGCAACTAAAAAAAACATTATTTCCATTTAATAGAAATATTGATTTGCTAATGCACTGGCTATTATTGAAAGCTGTACAAGGGAGGTTCTCAAACAAACAGCATAAAAATTTCAGCTACTGCCTTCCCAGCTTTGGAGGGGATGATTACCATTTGCCTGCAGTCAGAAGACCAGCTAATTTGCTTTCTATTGTGACTCTGTTTGTCAGTCATGTGACAAAGTTGCCTTCTGGGTTCAAATTTCTCATGCTTGGTTTTTAAAAGGGTAAAAAGAATAGCACTATTCAAACTTCTCCCTTGCATTGCTTCTTTCATCTCCAAGCCATTCTGAGCGACAGGGGACAGTATTTCTCAGAAATACAGCCCTTGCGACTGGGCTTCCTTTCTCTCACTCCTCAGCAACTCTGAGCATCCCATGCCTTGCATGCAGGAACCTGAAGGAGATTTTTTATGTTTGGTTTTGGTAGGGTGGTTTGTTTTTTTTTTTTTAAAAGTACCAACCTGCAATTAGTTAAGAGATAACTGAAAGATACCCTTTTCCCTACCAAATGGAGTATGTGTGGGATGTTTACCAATTACAGTTAGTCACAGATTGATCTACTTAGCCCAAACGAGAAATTACAGTTTTCAACTACAAATTCTTCCCAGCTTAGAAGACTTGCCCAGCATTGTTCCGGAAATCTATGCATCACTAAGAGGCACTGGAGCTGACACACAGGTCATTTATCGCCATCCCTCCTTCCCAAGGGAAAGAAAACGAAAAGCCATACTTAGGATTTTGATTCCTTCTCTGTGCTACAGTCACAACAGCACAGATAGCAGTGTTGCTGCCCCATGGCATCCATACATTCAGCATCTTCCATCAAAAAGATAGACAAGAATTGCCAGGAATTGCCAAAACAGAAAAGGAAGAATGACTGAAAAATACAGTACTATGACTATGCTAGAATTTGACAGGTTTTTAAAAGCTGACGCTGCCTGCCACTTCCATGGAAGTGGTATTTGGAACGCAGCCATGTTGTCCCAGCTGACTTCTTTACGGGACTGTGAGTGAAGCTGAATATGCAACGAGGCAGCCAACAGCACACTCAAATACCTTGAGAACTCTGGGAGAAGGAAATCGTGCTCATTTATATACTTCTTTGTCTTTCACGATGTTCAGAACAGAGGTGTCTGTTTCTGCACATGCTGTGCTACTGGTCGAGGAAAAGCATTCTTCCTATTGAAGAGGAAGGCTAAGCTTTGAGAGATGAGGAAGATCAGTGCTAACTAGGAGCTTCGGCCCACAATTTGCTATTATCAGCAGGCTAGGTAAGTAGAAGTGACATTACCTGTGTCATAGTTATCACTAGGGTGAGATGTCTCATCCATTTCTTCACCATTTGGTTCATTTTCCATATTCAGATTTTTCAGCTGTACTAATTCCAAAAATCTCAGAGCCGTTTCTGCCAACAACGCTATGTTTTCTGCAAAGGAAAACACTTTGGTTAAGAGGTGTCCTACTTTGCCAATTTACATCATCCCTCTGTTGAGAGATTATAACCACTGACAATACCAGTCATGATGGACAAATGGGATGGAAATTACACAACATGCTCTGGCCAGCCCAACTGTGTTGACCCTGACCCCAGTGAAGCTATCAAGTACATCAAATCACATGGTACTTCTTGTCATGTAAACAGTGGAAAACCATAAGGATATCAACTGTAACAAGGACTAATTTCAGTCTTCTATAACTAGCCCTACATCCACCTAATCTCAGGCTAATGACTAAATAACTTGATAGAACCTAAAGGCCAATTAACCTGAATTAACTAACATGCCCACATGGTAGACTGCAACAAAACAACAACAAACCACCACACCAGGATATGTATCCTAGGCAGTAACAACAGGGTTACGCTTGAGGGCTGGATTCCACTTTTAGAACATTTGTCCCCATATCTATCCACATGATTTGACATCGTTCTGCACTGTTTGGAAGCTGCCAAAGCAACTCAAACTGTATTATATGGGTCAGGCCAACGCTGGCACAGGAATAATCCCATCAAGGCACAAGTCCTACTTAAGCAGCTGTTCCAAGTGTTGTCCAAGACAACAGCAGCATGCCAGCGAAGCCTGTCCACAGCCCAGATCAAATCCTGTAAGTCACCAAGCTGACCACTTCCAAAACGCATGCTACAGTAACGCAAGTTAACTCAGGTATTAGATTACCTTTAAATAATTTGAAAATTTAAACTGCTTTCATAAAAGAAAAGCTATTTAAAATTAAGGCAACTTAATCAGACTTAACCATCTACATTTCAAGTAACCTTTTAAAATTTCAGAAAATATTCTAGCTATACTCAGTTTGAAAATAAAGTCAAATCACTGAACCCAGCGAGAACCTCTGTGGAAGCAGATGCAACTGGATTCTATGGGTATTGAGGCCTTTTTGCACTTGCAGAAAAGGAGAATGCATTTTGTTTCTTCCATTTCAGCTTATTTAACAAGTTCAGCTTCATACTAGTTCATTTAAAAACTAATTACAAACAGACTGTAATTTTACAAGATTTGGGTATTTTTTCTTAATCTACAAATAAAAGCAAGGCATGAAAAAATGGTTCTTTCACAAAGCCCTAAATGTGGAAGATCAAGGTGACAAAAAGCAATTTGTTCTATTCATTAACTACACATTGTCTACAATCATTAGTTTTATGAGCTTACTTCTTAAAGAAAAACATCACCTGTGACATTTTCAACTGAATTCTGCATTTATAACTATTAAAAACCAAACCAAAACCCAAAACAACACTCTTAAACATATGCTAGTCATAGCAAATAAGGGTACATGGTAAATAGGAAATATGGACATGACTACAAAGCTTCTTCCTGAACAGGCAGAACTCGTATATCTGAATAACATACAAAGAAAACTTTTGCTATGGTATAAGCCAGTCTATTACATAGCAACTAATGTAATTTCAGCCCCTGAATATCAAATTTAATTTTGTGGGAAAATAACTGAAGCATAGCAACACACTGATGCTTTAAGTTAGTTTCATATTTATTCAGTTCAGTCAGACTACTTCAAGCAAACAATCTGAGCTAATGAAATGTCAATTAAGATAAATTAATAAAAGCAGCAAAGGATGGGCAAGCTCAGAAAGCCCTGCTCACATATTTGGCTTCACAAAGACCACTTGGACAAGTATTTTTCTGCGTTATGCTCCTGCTTATCCAGGGAATAAAGCCAGGGCTGCTTCCTTGAGCGTGAAGCTCTAAACTCTGAGCCCTTATCTTAGCTGTGGGCTGACCTGCTGCATGCTACATCCAGGCCCTAGCCCAAAGCACACGTACACATCTTGCAAGTTGCTTTTACATGCAGAATTATAGAGAAGAACAAACGTTAATTTTTAAAAAAGTTAATTCACCTAGCAGAGAGCAAACACATGTTGTCAACTATTCAAAATGTAATTATTTACTCTGGGTACAGATCTACACTGGAAACTCATCTTTTAGTATAAATCAACTCATTAATAAGTTGCTGCCACCACCCGCACCAGTTTGATTAAGTGAACAGAGGTGTCTTTACCTGCAGTCATTTCTGAGACTTCTGGGAAGACTTACTGAAACAGAAACAGCAAGCTACGCAATGATTTTGAGCAGAGGAGAAAACAGTTAAGGAAATACAGAGAAACCCCAAGATTTGGAGTTTTGACTGGATTTCTTCTTACCAGCATATGCAAGTCTGACGATGGTGGCTTCATCCTGGGCCAAGTGTGCAATGCCTGGAAGAATGTATTCTGGGTAAATGTTAATATCATTGCGTGGCACCTCTTTGACGAGAGCAAGAACTTTAGTTAGTGTCCTCACAGATTCTGCCCTCACCCTGGGCACAGAGTCGTTGCTGAAATGTAACAGATAAGGAGTAATACGATCCAGAAGAATCTCTACACTTAATCTCGGTGCTAAATGAAGAATCAGTTCCAAAGCAGCCAGTTTTGAATCACAGTATTTGAGAGTCTGTAAACAGGAAGTTATCACAGACACTAGAATAACCAGCCCATTCTCTTTTGTCTCTCCCTCGGCTTTCTCTGTGCGATCATGCCCACAGAGATTGTGAATGATGTTGTCCAGATCTTTACGTATGACCAATATACGCTCATCTGCCGATACAAACGTTTCCTTGGCAAACTGGGCCATGTAAGGCTGAAGGAAAGTGTAAAATATTTCAGGAAATGCATTGTTACGTTGCTGTTTCAAATAATCTTCAGCTGCTAAACGTTTATCTGGCTCGCGATGGACCATCTGAGTGACCTTGAGAAAGGCAGAAGTAGGAGGGAGCGGGAGAGAAAGATTAGAGGTTTAGACATTTGTAATAAAAAAAAACCAAACCAAAACACCCAAACAATAAGCATTTGTCACCGAAGTAGGTGAAATAAGCCACAAACAGACCACACAAATGGTTCTAATGCTGTAGTCCATCCTTACCAGCTCTCTGATACTGCTGTCTTCAATTTTGTTTAGGACTTGATCAGGGGAGAAGAGGCCATTTCTATAAGCCAAAAGCTGAGACAAATCAAACAAGGGTACACCTTCTGTGAAGAGCTCTGCTATTACACACCCTGGAGAATCAAAAAAAAAAAACAACAACAGAGTCAAAGATGTCAGAGGATTATAAACAGACACTTTAACACTCAAAAAAACTGGCCATTACACTTCATACATGACATATCTCCCAATTATTTTATTTCAAACATGCCAACAGCTGAGGAGTTTGCAACCAAGAAACATAAAGCGGTGGCTTCAGCCACTTGCCAGCTGGAAAATACATCACCAGAAAAGGAACGTACATCATTGTCACGTGGAAGAAGCCAGCATGGATCGAGCAGTAGGTCAAAACTAAGCAGCCCTTTTCCAGAAGGTAAAGAAATAACCTCTAATTCCAGTTATGCTGGGACACAGCACATATTCACTCGCACAAGCTCATAAGCACAGTGAGAAATAATATGACTGCCAAACACAGCCCTCCCTGTTGTGTACATGACACCTGTGCTCTCCAAAGGTCCCACTCCTGGTGCTCCTAACAGTCAGCATCTTGCTTTATCAGTGGAGTGCCTGGAAGTTTGGCTGTAAGAGCAGCTTGCAAAATGAAGTAACCATCATCTTTAAATTCAGACTTTCAGTCACTTTAAGTGGGGTGGGGGGGAGGCCAGACTTACGGCTTTCAAACTGCTCAAGACAAAGCCCACAACTAAAGGCAGGCTGCCAGCATCAGACTATCAAATATTTGCAAATGTGACTATGACAGGAGCTTATTTAGTTATCTGACTTCCTGCCTGTGGGGAAAACGAAACAAGAAGGGGCTTCCAAAGCCAATACTGCCACATTGCCCTGAAAGCTGGCTTCGTCCCCAGGCAGCTGGACCTCAGGGGAACCGCTGACGGGTTCCTCCTCCTGGTTCCCATGAGGCATATGCTATGCATCCCCGGAACCTCAGCCACGAGAAGGTGATGGTCTGTGGCTTGCAGAACCATCTCTTTCCCAGGGTACAGCTGAGCCACAACAGAACAGTTTGTGACTTCCCTCCTCAGATAACAAGGTGATGCATTAATGTAGCTTACTGTATTGTGTCTGTCTGTACCCTTCCTGTGAATAAAAGGTTTAGGGTTGGGTTTTATGCTTAAAATAAGCAAGTTTTTCCACATGCTGTTCTCTAAGCCCAGTGTAAAAAAAAAAAAAAAACCCACCAAAAAAACTCAAACCCAAATAAGCTTTTCTGCACCCCAATCATAAACACAATCATAAACAACACACTGCTGTATCCTGACAGCTCCAAGTACCTGCAGAAAAGATATCCATGGCACGTTTTAACTCCCCTCTCGTTCGCTGATTGCTGTTTGCCAGGTCTACCAAAGGAGTGGAAGGGTCCCGCATGTTTTCCAACTCCGTAGCAAACATACTGCCATCAACAAAGCGCTCGGGAGCAATGTAGCATGTTCTCCTCCGCGATGTGTCAAAGAAATAATTGAAGTCAGCAGGATTGTCTTCAGGAAGGTAAGTTGGCTTAAAACTGGCAAAGTCAGTTAGAAGAACCCAGTTCCAGCTGGTCACCATGATGTTCTCCGTTTTGATGTCCCCGTGGCGGACTCCAGACTTGTGCGCTTGGTCCACCGCAGTCAGGATCTGGAACGCGATCCACCTCTTTTCAATGTTGTTCAGGAACGGCCTGGTACTGATTCGATCATAAAGGTTGTCCCGTACATACTGCCTGAAGAGCATGGCGGCCTTCTCGGACAGGGTCGCCTTCTGGAAGGGAAGGCAGTTCTGCGCCGAGTGTAACCTGATCTTCAGCTCCTCCAGCTCCTGCTTGTAGCTCGTCAGGGGCAAGGTGGGATCCTGAATGGCGAACACCTTCACCACCACCAGCCCCTCCCGGTGCTTGGCTCGGGCGACCTTGAAGAAGCGGGTGCTCCCCAGGCTCTTGTCGTATTCGAAGTCGTGGATGTCCGAGAAGTAGCTGTCCACCGAGAGGATCTGCGAGGGGGCGATGCCGGCCAGCTGGTTCCCCATGGCGGCACCACCTCCTCCCGCCTCAGCCTGCGGACGAACACAAGGCGTACTTCGCACCGGCGGCCGCAGCCCGGCCTGCCCTCCGCTTCCCCCCCGCTCCCCCGGCCCCGCGCAGCGCGGCCCCGGCTCCCCCG
>Ga0065711_1027886_pt1 | contig 45247 bp, 26 predicted proteins | sample Hoacrofraction12_FD_59098 | JGI IMG/M metagenome (GOLD analysis project Ga0065711, IMG submission 59098) | Hoatzin crop microbial communities from Cojedes, Venezuela - Epithelial fraction 12 v2 (version 2) | ecosystem: Host-associated > Birds > Digestive system > Esophagus > Crop | place... | reverse complement strand
AAGCAAAACACTTAGCATAACTGAACAGGCCGCTGGAAAGGACAGCTAAGAATAACAATTGAGAAAGTTAGCAAAAACAAGATGTGTTCAAGGACGTGGAGGCAGTCTGTTGCTATTGGCGTTAGTGTAGTTACCAATTATAAGGGAATGTGGGGCGTGTGAACAGTGTGTGATTTATGTCTGTAGCCTATCCGATGTAAGCGTAATCGTGTGGACAGATATGGGAAATGTATATAACCGCACGAGCGGGAGAATAAAGTATCTGACTGTGCATCTTACCAATGCGCGTGAGAATTGTTCCTGTCCTTTCACGTATGCTGAGACTCGGCAAACAGGCAACAAAAATAGACTTTTGCATTGTTCTGTGGATATTCAGAAAGAATTTCCTGTGCCAAGACCTTCTGATGGTTTCTTGAGAACAGCTTAGGAAAGTCTGCCAAGAAAGCCTTTGTTTCTCTCCTCACCAAGAAGTCAAGAAATCAAAGGTGAAAAAAATTCTCTGTCAGGTAAAAGTAAATTTTAAATAGCTCTCTAGGTAAGCTCTGCTGTCACCCCTCAGCTCCTTATGATATTTATACTTGCCATGAAAGACAGACAGTTGTTAAAGCCATTCCTAAACTGATAATCCAGCCACTGGAAATCTGAAGAAACTGAAGACTGACAGAAGTTTGCTAAGAATATAAAGGCCAGCATGACTTCCTGTGTTTGAGTACAGGTAAATAAGTTGTCATTCACGTAGCCTGCTAAGCAGAACAAGAAGAGAGATCGCTCTGGAGCTCTTCTTGCCCTGCTGAAGTGGGGAAACTTTGAAGCAGCTGGAGCAATACCTTTGACCAGACTCCTTGTTTGAATACAGAGGTTATCATCAGCACAACTTGTATTTGCTAAAATATTACTGCAACTAGAAAAAAGCATTTTCAAAGACTGAAGAGCTGTCACCAGTTTAAGAACTGACAGCGTGTTGTAGATATTCTGTCAGCTAAGAAGCAGTTGATACTAGTAAAAGGCTGTATTTCAAGTCAGAGCACACTAACTTTCTAAAAAAAAAACCCTCTCCCAACAAGCAACTCATTCATAATACTGCAACAATCTGAACAGCAACACTTTATCTTTTATAAAAATAAGCTCAAATTAAAGAACCCTTGTAAGTAATTGTTATAATTTGGCCGAGGCCGGCAACAAAAGCGCCACGTGGCCAGTCTGCCACCCCTCCCCCCACTGGGGTGGGGAGGAGAATGGAAAGAAAACAGGCAGAAACTGGTGGGTCGGGACAAGGGCAGTTTAACAGAACAGCAAACAAAGGGAGCAGTAACAACAATACTGATAAGGAGAATACACAACACAAACAGCAGAACGCATAGAGCCACTCTTACCGCCCACTGACGCGCACGCTCCTGAGCCACGACTGCCTTCCTGCCGCCCAGCTCCCCCCAGCCAGAACCCAGCATGATGGCACCTGGTATGGAATTCCCTGCTCTGTTTGGCCAGGTTGGGTCAGCCCACCCAGCTGTGTTCCCTCCTGGCTTCTGGTGAAAATTAACCCTGTCCTGGCCAAACCCAGGACAGTAATTTACCTAATTTCCCCCTGCTCATTATCATCGGGTAAAGAAATCTCAGTACATGTCTGACATTTTCCAATTATGCAATAAATTGTTCTACTTGAAAACATTAGTTCTCTGTGGTTCTTACCTGTTTGAGTACATCTAATATAAGCTCACTGAAGACTTCATTCACTGCCATGGATACCGTCTGTCGGTCCATCCCTTTACTAAACTGCCCACTTCCAATGAGGTCAATTAGCTCCCATGCAGAAAGACCTTCTTGAGTGGTGTTGAGAGCAATCTTATAATGGTCAAACTGCTCTTGCTGCCAGCCTGCTCCCATTGCTTCAGTGAGTTTTTTAAGTAAATATTCAATCTGTACAGAAATACAAACAGAAATTAATTCTTTTCAACAGACATGGAAATCAAGTGTTTCAGAGCTGTAAACTAAGCTTCTCTAGAGACTAGCATTACAGCTAGATTCCCACGTTCACACGTAAGCCCATAAACACAGGTGATTTAATGAGCAAAGATTTTAAGCTCCTGTCTCGGTTGAACTTTTGACTGCCAAGCTCATCCCGCAGCTACTGTCTTCATAGTAAAGAAACAAAGAATTGAACCTGACAGCTTATTTTAATATTTCAGATTCTTACCGAACACATGGGACCTTCCCTGCAACAGCTTCCAAACTGTGATGACTGAAGTGTGAGAAAGCAAGAAGTTTCAAAAAATATTCTTGTAAGATAAAAAGCCAGCAAATTAGAAAAAATAAGAAAAGATGGCAGTTTGGACAGTAAGTTAAATGAAAAACTACCCAGGTTCGATCACTTATCTTAGTCTTCACCTGACTCCTCTTCTCCAGCTCTCAAGCACTTCATCACTGGACACAATCTTGGCAGATGTATCAAGAGAAGTAAAAGAACAAATTTTTCACGTCCACTTTTATTGTTTCCAAAATAAACTCTCCTTTTCATTTAATCTTTCATCATTCTGTAGCATTACCATACACAGGGTAATAACACTAATAACACTAGTCAAAATAAACACAAGTGTGAAAATGAGGGAAAGAAGGCTGGATTTCTTCTTTTGTCTGTTTTTTATGTTGTTTTTAAACTCATCACTGTTCACTCTTTAAACAAGGCAGTATTTCAAACTAAGCTCATCTACAGCTTTGGGCACATGTAAAACAATTTTAATGGCTCTTTAAACAAAATAATTGGTGAGAGCCTTCCTACAAAGACCTCTACACTGCAAAGCAAAAGCCATGCTTTGAAGTTTCTCTGACTGAAGACTGAAGTCACAGGATACCAATTACAGCGTTTAACCCAGTTTGAACACAGACCAAACTAATGTGGCATTCCACTATTTTGGGTAATGGCTCCCCACTTCAGAGAACTCGACTGCCTTCAGCAACCAGCCAAGCCGCCTGTGCCCTCCCTCCGGAGGAAGCCTGGGGAGAGGGTGCTCAGTAACCCAGCACAGGAGCACCCTCCTGCAGCAGCTCACTGCAGGGACGAGGCAGCACCAGCTCCCCCAAAGACTGGCCTTTCTCTCCAGCCACCACCAGGCCAGTACAGACCTGGTAGGTCGGCCCACAAGGCTGCAAAGGACAGGGCTCCTGCCGGGTGCCCTGCTTAGCTGCAGAGTGGGAACTGCACGCAGCCTGCTGGAGGTGGGGAGGGAAAGCACCACGATCCTTTCACAGGTTCTCTCTGCACACGTGGGAACACACGAATTCCCTCAAGTGCTGCTTTTCTGAAGGTCAGTCCTTCACGACAGTCTGCTCCACTTTCAGTTCACATATTTTAGGTGTGGTTTTGGAAACACTAAGTGACTCAGGAGTCTGAATCCCATTATCAAAAATTATTGAGGTGTACAGCACGAACATGCCTTGTTAAAAAGTGGTGGAAATCAAGTATTTCCAGGACTTCATTTTTCTAATCACCAATGCCGGTTCACCTCTGTTCCTCAGCACTGCTTGAAAATGCAATGTAATTTCTCCTACAGGTAAGAAAAACCCTGGCTGAGAGAGCCAGAGGATGCTTCACCACAGAATAAATTAACTTCTCAGATACAGATCAGTCATTTTTCAGCAGGCTTTTGAGCACCCAGCAGTCTCTACGTAAGAGCTTTGGGAGTAAAAAGAAATTAAAAAATGTTTTTTCCCCCACACGTTTCACCACAAGGGCTCCCAGCCCTCAAGGTTTTGATACAGCATACACGCTAGTTTTGTGACTGTTGCTTCTCTCTCTTGCAACTGGTACAGGCAGATCTCTTCCTTTCTCTCACATCTATGATCAAGAAATACACAAGTGTGTAGCAGAACACACTCATCTGGCAAAGCAGTAATTACCAAATTCATCCCAAAGCAGTAATTACCAAATTCATCCTACAGATGGGTGGGCTTTTCTCACTATTTTCTCTCAGTAACTTAGTCTCACAGTCCTTACTATAGTAGCACATTTTGCTACAGCAAAATGGAGAAGCTACTGAAAGCTGCTGCACTGTCTAGAGGAAAGTTTCTGCTGTGTTGAATGAGCAGGAAGCGTGTATCCCTCTGAGATGTGGCTGTCGTATCCTCCTCGTAAACAGTGTCTTAGGAGAATACAGGCTAACCAGGCACAGAATATGCCTCCAAGGTGGGTACAGAAGTTGTAGAGAGCATTGCTTTTCATTTCAGCTTCCCTGAGCAAGGCATTTAAGTATTTTTAGCTCCTCATGCAATTCTTACCAGCAAAGATACAATTTGAACAGAGGCTTCTACAAACGTGGCATTCAAACTGTGGGCAAGTGCAACTAACACAGGGTACAATGTTCATGGTAATCAGCAAAGATGACTTTCAGCCCTGTGCTATGCCTGCCTGCCATTTGAAGATCCCCATCAACACATCACTAACGTGACCACAAATCCCATTAAAGTACATAAAATATCTAATTATTTTAAAATACATTAACTTGTCATAACTGAAAAAGGACCTATGCATATTACAATTTAATTTCTAAAATTAAAAAAAAAAAAATCAAGCTTTATCTTGCATTCAGAGAAGTACATGGCTAACCAAAGTCCCCAGAAAAACTTTATCTAACGTATCTGCACAATAGCAACAGTGAGTGCTGGGGTGGGGTATAAATATGCAACAGTATGACTTTGCATAAAGTAAACAGTAAAGAAGTTGGATCCGGTAAGTGTGGAAGCAAAGAATAGACCACACATTATGAACTCAAATGAGGAACCTCTTAGAGCAAATGACATTTCCCCTCCTCCACAAAGAGTCATGTCAACTCAGCAAATAACCAACAAATTAAGTCTACTGGCTCAAACATAACCTACTCTTGTGGTTAAAAAGTAGAGTGTCAAAAAGCAAATGTGAAGCAACATCAGAAGACTGGACCTTACTCACTTTCAGATACAGATGTAAAACCACAAGGAGATTGCTAATGCTACATATGCCAGTACGGACCAACTGGCTCCGCAGTATGAAAAACAGCTTCCATTTTAAATTAACAGAAACTTTTCAGTCAGAATTTGCCAAGGAAAAAAAAAAAAAAAAAGAACAGAGGCTCTTTCACATGAGCTATGCAGCCTGTTTGGTACCTTCTTTCAGGGGGCACTTTCTTTTCCCGTGTTTCCATACCTATTTGCTTTGCTTTTCCAGGTATTCCTGGCACTGTCCTCCATGGGGAATCACATATCATAGATGTTTCACATATTTTTCTGATATACAAGTGGGTCTCTTAGAAGATGAAAAATGATGTCAAGGAGGCCTTCGTGCCCAGCAGAGCATGGCAGACAAGGCTATTCTGGTTCACGCTATTTAAATAAACTTTGTGATATTAACAGAGCAGAAATAAAAAGTCTATTCACATTGTACAAAATTCTGTGGAAGCACACGTTACTGGGCAAGAGACATGAAAGCAGTTATATCCCCTTTCACAGTCATCACCAATTCCTTTTTCTCAACCCATCAGCAGATCACTTACTTTTAAGTCAAATACTTGTTTCCTCCTTTCCATCAACAAAAAAATCCCCATACTAGAATTTATTAGACTTCATGGACAGTAACTACTCTGGATTAATAGACTGTGACAACTGTGTTCATTATGCAGTGTAAGCCATTATCTTATTTAAATAAAATTAGCATTAAGTAATATAAGGACAATCTGCTGTATAAGCTGAATATGGTCTTATTTTTTGCAGGAATCAAGGAAAAGAGTAGCGAAATGGGAATAACAGACGCAAGTCATAAATAACCAAACATCTTTCTAACCATCAACTTGTAGAGGTCATGGGTCAATTAAAAGCCCATGCAAGCAGCTTTCATTCTAGCTGTATCAGTTTTGATTTTATTTCTGAACGGCCAAGGTTCAATTCCCAGTATTTCATTCACTGTATCAGTTTATGATACTAGAATGCAGAACAAGGAAGGTCGCAAAAAGCCTTTTTCTGCAAGGAACGCCTCCAGAAGAATCACCACTGGACTGCTTCAGACTTTCACCTCCTTAGTCTGAAAAGCATCACCTCATTTTCAAATGCATAGAAAGCCAATAGGATTAGAAATGCTACATGTTAATACATGTATTAACAGGCTAGAAGGCAAGTGAAAAAAGGCTTTACAAATCTTCTTTCCTCAAGAAGTGAGGCTTACAAAGCAGACACCAAATACATTTGGCTTATTTGAAACAAGTTACGTGAACACTATATTACAACACTCAGAGTGTGCAGCTTGCAGTGTACGTATCTGCGAGTTTCACCATTAAGGATGGCCCAGAAACACAGCTAACCACATACCACTGCTTTCAGGCAATAAAGCATTCCCAAGACTGCAGTCACACATCCAGAAATAAGAAAGGGGAAGTGTTTGGAAACCTTTTTATAAAACAGAAAACATCTGATAAACAATACCAAGGCACACAAATGAGTCTGTAACAACTAAGAGGTGAGTTGTAAGGGAAGCTGATGACAGACTAGAAATATTTCTCCTCTTATGGCTACAGTTCTCTCCACCTTTCTTCCCTTTATTTTACCCTTCTCATGGAAGAGGTAATGCCTGTGAGAGCTGAAGGAAACACACACTCGGATGTCTGCATCTCAGCTGATCTAGTGGAAAGGACCAGCTGTGGGGAGTGGAAGGAGCTCCCACCCAGGCCCCCACTTTCTGGGCGCATTAGTGATACAGCTGCTTGGTAAAGCAATTCTATTAGCCAAGAATTATAGTAATTCTGAAAGCTGTCCATCAGGACTAATTTTAACTAGAGCAAACAAAACACAGCATTGTTTTTCTCCAGTCCATCTATATCTCTTTGAAATACCGCATTCAACCAGTTCACAGAAGTATTTCACTTCATGCATAGCAAGGCTTCTCACTTGAAAGGGGAGGGAGATTGCAAATGTGATACTATTTTGCATTTCCCTGGGATGTGAGCACCTTTGCAAAATAGATATTAATGGATCTGTGTTCCTTTCCAACTCTCCTAACTGGTTTCAGCTGCCCACCAGTCACCAGCAGAAGCTACACTGGAGCCCAAGGCCATTATCAGCCAAGCCTGATGCCCTGCATAGCCACCAGCTCTTGTCCCTCTGTGACCTGACTTCTCCCCACAGCATAGAGGGATCCTCTCTAGCTTGAAGTCACATCCCAAAACTGCACACCCCAACCCAGGCCCTTTCCCATGCTGAATTTTAGTAACCTTATTTCCCTCAAGTGCAGCACTGCCATCTCTCCTTCCATGACAGGTGAGAAGCATTGGCCAGATGCTGCCTCTGGCTTTTAGCCTGGCCTCTGCTAAACAAGCAACTTCTGGCCCTTGCGTCACCTCTTCACTGCTTTCAAATTCCCTCTTTGCAACTACTTTCCTCACTTTGCTCTTTCTAAAGCTTTCCTTGGCCTGCATCTCTGAAATCAGTAGCCTGTTTCCCTTCTCTAGTTGAGCTGCAGCTGTTCCCAATGTGCTGCCCGTTCAACACCTGGGCAGGGAATCAAGACTTAACACTTTGCAGATGGGTTAACAGCCCCACCACAATTAGCTAATATGAAAAGCCCAGCACAGTAGCACTAATGCAAAAGTACACAACACAGGCAAGAAGAAAGGACAGCAGCCTCAATCTTTAGTCGGCACAGTCCAAAGAAGGTAAAACTGCACCCAAGCAGGAGAGTTTTCCTGATATGAAATTGTTTAAGTGGACAAACCACTTATTTAAAAAAAAGGGAGGAGGAGGAAATCACACTCCCAAGGTGGTCTCAAAAGGTAGATCCTCCAAGGAGGAGGAAGAGAAAGCATTATCATAGCCACATGAAATAGTGTCCCGGCTTTGGCTGGGATAGAGTTAATTTTTCTGTCAGTAGCTGCTCTGTTTTGGATTTAGTACCAGAAGAATGTTGATAACACTGATATTTACAGTTGTTGCTATGAAATCAAGGACTTCTTCCAGTTTCTCATATTCAGCTAATGAGCAGGTATGCAGGAGCTGGGAGGGAGCATAGCCAGACAGCTAGCCCAAACTGGCCAATGGAAATATTTCATACCATGGACGTCATGCTCAGTTTATAAACCGGGGTTGGCCAGAGGGAGAAAGCTACCTTTTCTCTCTTGTTTCTGGGAGTTTGAATCTCTGTCTTGGCTGGGAGTTCAAACTGTTTTTTGGGCTGCAAATGGGTTGTCAGGTGGTGAGAAAAATTGTGTTGTATATAGTTTGTTTTGCATATTTATTATTTTCATTGTTATTATCATTACTATTATTAGTATTTCCTTTGTTGATGTATTAAACTGTCTTTATCTCAACTCACGAGTTTTCCCTTTTGTCCATTTCTCCTCCCCATCCCACTAGGAGGGAAGGGGAGGAGTGAGCAAGCAGCTGTCTAGTGCTTAGTTGATGGCTGCCAGGTTAAACTACAATAAGTTGTATCAACACATTCACTGGTGACCTAGGAAGTTCTATTATAATCTTCCCATCCACGAGATGGGAAGCAAAAAGCGATTACCCTTCCAACCTGAAAGTATGAGGCAAGTTTCGAAGTTACTTAGAACATGGAAACAAAATCTCTGAAACCCAAAAGCCTAAGAGGAGGAGGGGAAACAGCTGGATCTCACACAAAGGACTCCAAGCCAGAAACTGCAGTAAATTGTGTGCCACAATATTCTCAGCCAACGATACGAGCAACAGACAGGGAGGAAAGAAAAGCTTGCTCCTTGGCTGGGAAGCTATAGTCACGCATGAAAGGTTTACATTGGTCTCACCAAAAACAAACATCACAGAGCAGCGATGCTTCCATCACCCTCTCCTCTGTTCTTCACTTTTCAAAAATCCCCTCACTTTACACATGACATGTGAGCAATTTTGTAATTAAATGATAGGATGCAATATACAGTGGTGAAGACTAAATATATAATCAAGTTTTATTATGAACTCAAGAGGCAGAAAAAGTAAATGGAAAGGAAAATACCTCTACTAGCTACTAGTATCATTTTGAATACTATTGAAAGGATTTATTTTCAGGAATAAATTCTCAGCACTAAGAAAACAACTACAAGTTTGTATGAAAAAATGATTTGCAAATCTGAAGTTTAGATTTAATATAAAAAAACAGACATAAGAAATTAAAAGGCATATTATGAAAGGTCACACAGAGAAAAAGCAAAACTGACCAAAATTGAGACTTTACATCTTTACTTTCAGAATTTTATGTAAATGGGTAAATGAGTAAATGTGGAATTTTCCAGCAGCACAGAGAACCCAAGGAGGACCGGTGCAAACCAGAAAGGAGTACATTCAACAGACAGCATTCCTCCACCGGCTGATTACATTACCTGTGTGGTGTAAGGCAAAAGGTTAGAGTGAATACAGGCATTGTAGCTGATAAGAACAGAGCAGCCTTTCTTTGTCAGGCTCTATAAGCTTTCTTTAAACAGTATTGCACAATTTAAATCTTGCCGTAACCAAGGAGGTACAGACACAGATCTGCCCCACGAATTTTTAAAATACTCCAAGTAGAAGGGCAATACAGGTTAACCCTAGACATTAAGGATGGGAAAGCAGGTAAATAACAGCAGCTATGAAATCTAGAAAACCTCTTTTGTGCTCAGAGACGACTGCAGCCCATCTCCCAACAAACAGACACATTGCTATTACCCGGCATCAGCTACAGAAGGCAGCACAAATCTGAGGGCTTACTTGGGAGAGAAGGAGCAAGTGAGCAACGCCAATGCGCCAGAGCTAGCAGGTCTGAAGCTTTTAACCATGCCAACAAGTAAGATATGAAATATCTACCCTCAGGTAAGCCAGACTGCGCAGTGGGGAACACAATGACAAACTAGAGACGTGGATTTGAGTCCCAGTTTGATTAGTGATTCCAACCTTCTACCAAAGTCAAATCTGTCACCTTTAAGAAAGCAGCTGTCTTAGCTTTTATAACCATGATCCCTGTCTCCCAGAACTGACTGCAAAAACAGGAAAGCAAGCAAGAAGACTGTCCCATTTTTCAGGGGAACATAGCATGCCAGGTAGAGCCCTGTCATCACCAGTCTGGAAAAAAATAGAAACTTTGTACAGAGTGAAAGTCTTCCGCTAAAAAGTGATGGATATGGCAAAACTGAGCATTTTATTTTGATAGGGAAGGGGAGTTATCTGTACTCTATGGTTTGACACAACAGTTTGGAGTCCAACAGTTATGTGATAGTGGCATGTAAATCAGACTGGTTTGACACCTGACTGTTAAAAAATTTGCAAATATTTATTAATCAGTACTCCAGTGCCGAACTGCAAACCCCTGGGATTTCTGTATACAGTTTTGCAAGAGATTATTTATGCCTACAGTTCTGATCTTTCTGCTTCTTCCCTCGCCTTTCCCCATGGGTAGAATTGCGGAGACATCAAAATCTTGCTTTAGGGTTAAAATACCTATTTGAGCATTGCCCATACTTGTTAATGGACTTAAAGTATAAAGAGATATCTCTGGTATTATTCGTTCAACCATTTCAAGCAAGAGTGTTCAGCTGGTGGCTGCTTTTGATTAGAAACAGACATCATCATCAAAGTTCATACTTCTCCTTTTCATCAGGAGCGTGACATGAGACTGAAGACTCATCTTGCAAGTCATGGTAACAGAGAGCAGAGGGGAGAATTTTTTTCAGAATCACATTGATGTATTAATTGTGCAAAATTCTGATCACATGTAAGCAAGTACACTGATTAAAGATCACATACATGCACTATTCCCTGAGTGAAGCAAGAACCTCAACAGCTCCAAGTGTTGGTAGTGGAGCCAGCACCAGCTAGTCCTCACAATAAGCAAAATAAGCTATTTACTGGGGGGGCAGGCAGCACATCCCCCTTAGTCCAGCCTGTTTAAATGACAGACACATGCAGCCATCAATATCAAAAGTATCCTGTGTGAATCCCCATATATGCACTCGGGAAGACAAAGAAAAAGCACCCAAGACCTTATATTATTAAAAGAGTAGAATAAAAGTTTTACATAAAACAATTATTTTCTCTTAAATCTCTAGAGAGTAGCAAACATTAACATAGTTCAACTGGAACATTAAGCAAACTGGTGTTAAACAGCTTAAGTTTTTGTTTTTTACCTCCTCAGGTACAATGATTAAAGGGTATTTGTCCTCTGATAAGAAGTTAAAAATAGCCCACACTTTAAACGCATCTTCATCACTCATCATCAAAGGACTTTTAGAGAGGTTCTTTTTAGCACAGAGAGTCCAGCACATCCTGTTGAATTCAACTTTGTCAAAGTTTCCTTGAACCTAAAATGAAGAAATTGAACAACAACAAAAAATTAATATGCACGAATGGCACAGAATAACAGACTGACAAAGTTTAACAGGGTAAGTCACAGAAAAAGCTCTGAGAAAATTCTAGTTTGCAAGAAATGTCAAGGCGCAAAAAGAGCACTGTATCAGCCTAGTCTGACTTCCTGCATGGGGTCAACTAAGGAATTTCTTCCAGCAAAATCTACATTCAACCTCCAATTTCTGGTTGAGTTAATAACACCCTGACTTCATGTGAAGGAGGCTACACTGCATTCTGCGTTTCCTCTAGCATGTTTCCAAACCATCTTCACAACTGTCTCATTTCCAGCTGCCCTTCTATTCCACTGAATTACTGAGATTTTATACAGAAAATTTGGAAACCATTATAGCCAAAACTACATGTGGATATGCTGAAAGCAATATTGGAACAATAGCTGAGAAAGACCTTTAATATGTTTTTCCACTTCACGTTACTCAAACATAACTCTTGTAGGATATTCATAAACATGTAATAATTTTTTTCTTGAACGCTAATCCACTGAAAATCTTTCCTTTTTCTCAGACTTGCAAATCTTCACATTATTGATAGCAAAAATTCCTGTCATTTTTGTTATCTTTTCTCATACCTAGCAACTGTGCCCATCTGTGAATTATTTACAAATGTGAAAGATTTCATTTCCTCTGTTTTATTTTTAAACGCTCATTTATATTAGAGACGAAATCTATTTATCTAACTACAGCTTAGCAATGCTATTTCTTTGCCCACATGTAACTGATAAAGGCATGTTCTGCGCTGTAATGGAATTCCCTTGGGATTTCAGAAAGCACGTCTAAGGAACAGATTCTTGTACCTCTTGTGGTAACACCACCAGTAATATTCAGTGACATTTTCTTATAATAGGTTAAACCATGCATCTCAGATACCTCAAGGACACCATTGCAAACTGTATGATCCAGTCTGGTAAGTGGTCAAATACAGTGGAGAGTGAGACACAGTGGCTAAGTCAGACTAAGGAAGTGGATGAACTGATGTGGGTGGAGGAAAAAAGAAGGGAAAAAAAAAAAGAAATAAGGAAACAGGAAACCAACCCTACACCAAGAAGCACTTCACAGTACAATTTCCAGGACTGAAAGTGGGAATACAAAAGAAAGCCATAGACTTCACATGCTTGCAAAGCAGGCCAATAAAAGTGACAATGCAAGAGGCCATCTACAGGCTACAGCTGTCCTTTGAAGAAGGTAGAAGCTGTATGAGCTATAGTTGCTACAGCCAGAAGCTCAGCATCCTGATTGTTCGCACAAGAAACATGTCTTAAAGGAAACACCAGCTGAGCAAACAAACACCCTCTGGAAGAAGGGCTAGAAGTCAGGTTTCCTTCTCCTTCCTTCAATTTGACAGCAGTTCATCCCTCATCTACTTCTGCCTGTGATTTTTTCTGTCTGTCCCCAGCCTGCCCAATGAAGCTTGACTTCTCTCTTAAAACAACTTCACCCACCCAGATGATTAGCACTTCCACCTTGGAAATGCCCTTGTGGTTACGTTACTCCCAAGGAAGACACCAACAAGGTGCGAAATCTCCTTTCCTACAGCCACCACCTGGCAAGTGCTCTAAGCACTATAAATAAGGTGGGTTGCTCCATGAGCAGCTCATGTTTTAAAGCACAGGAGCAATCAGTGACCACAGGAAGACAGGTGGAGAAAGGCATGGGCCCTGGCCAGGGTAAAGAAAAGCGCATGGTTTGTGGTCATGTAGCAAAGCTGGACCATGTGCGCCTCAGAAACTCATGTCAAAACCCAGGTCACCTACAGCACATTACTGCCACCAGGATCAGGCAGCAGCCAAGCAGAAGGTTTCAGGACCATTTTACTGCAGTGAACTAGGTTGCGCCATGCCAGAGGTCCCACTTGAGACATACAAGTCCTTTCTTCAGAATCCAGACTTGATTCTGAAATGGACTTCATGGGACCTATGCAGCATCTGGAGTAGAGGCATTGCTCAGGAATTATTCAGGAGCAATAATCAGATGAGTGCACAAGTCCCGGCTCTCCAAAACAACTCTAATTTTGCATCTGTGTTTTTTTTCCTAAATGTTCAGGCTGTCTGTTAAATAAAGGATATAATCAGAAAATTGTTGTTCTGGAGATATTGGGAGTCAGGGATGGAACTAAACAGTTCTCCTTAATAAAGAATAAAAATTTTCCTCAGCAATTTCATGTAGCAATGCCAATTATTCCTGGTACCTGTGTTCTACACGTACATTTGCATGGGGTGAAAGGGGAAGGAAGATGAAAACCCAGCAACTAAACCCAAACTGCATTAGAGCTAACTCCATACTAAAGTCTTGCCTGTGATAATTTGGCTTCCTTGACTGGTGATAGTCCACTGTAGGTGGCTACATAATAATTGCTCTGAATGAATAATCTCTCTGGATTTATGAGAGATCATTTCTAAGCATCATTTCAAAAATTAAAAATATTTGAGCAGTTTCTACATGTATACTTGAACTTATTTGCAAAAGTACTTCAAAGTTAAGAAACTGTAAAAGTAGAACCTTTTCAAACAGAAGGTACTAACGTCAAAAAAAGGGTCATAAACAAATACACACATCGCTTTTTCATGACATGAACAAAACACATAAAAACAAACTGGGTCAAAGACTATCCTGGAATCTAAATTTAAAGAGGATTCCCCCAAACATCTTTAATTACAGTGACACTCTACCATGAATCCTACACTGAAATAATCTTGATGTGAAACTAAAATAAGAAATTTACGACACTTTACTGAGAAACCGGAATTTAGATTGTGTTTGGCCAGAATACTCATCCTGCTTGCAACTTGTGTAGATGTCACACAATTCTGTTACTTAATTAATGGACAGATCTTTGTACAAGAGATTTTTCCTGTGCACTAGTATATGTTTTTAACTGTACTTCCTAATTTGTCCTAATTATGTGAAGTCACTATTTCATTTGGAAACTTCTACAGTATTCTACACTACTGACTCTGTGCAACTTTCATTTGTGAATCTGTCCAATTGATGAAATATGCAAATGAACCAAGCCCTGCAACCTTAAAACTGCTTAAACTTCTCGAGATAAAAGCATGATATATCAAAGACACCTACCTTCCCTTTCTAAGAAGTTTCACAAAATAATCAAGAGAAAAATGCAGCAAACCCATACAATTTTCTAGATGTTTAATTTCTACTAGTATGCAAAGTAGAATTTACCATCATCAATATCCTACCAAATAACCCTAAAACATAAGGAAATACAGAAAATATCTGGCTTACATACCAGTGATCAGATCAGTTCCTAAAACATAATGAGCACTGGTAGTGTAAACAGCATTCACTAAGGAGATAACCTGAGGTTTAGAACGAAGCCCTCCTTTGTCTCACCCCACTATGACTCTTCCCTGATATAAATAAGGCATGTTGTAAAACACCACTATCACCATCATTGAAAAGGAAACATTTTCAACTGGTATTAAAATACAGACATTGTAAATAATGGAACATGTTAAAATATGGTTATGAAACCAAGTAAAAAAAAAAATTATGAAGACATTATACTGGCAAGCGACAGCTCCCTCCTGAAAGGGACACTTACAGAACAAGAATAGATTTTGTTTCAGATGCAGGAAAATCCTAGATACATCTGTCTGCTAAGTAACAAGCAGCATGATACTAGAAATCATCAACAAGGCAATACTAATTATTAAAAAACTTATTCAAATTCCCTATTTGGATAAAGGAAATTAGTTGCAACCAATTTGCCTTATTAAACTACCGACGTGCCTTTCTTGATGACTCCTTGCTTCTATATAAAGAGGCTTTATTGCAGGGTAACACAGGGTAAGCCAGCACCAAAACATAAAAAGCTACAACTGCACTTAAGAGTACAACAGCAGTTATTTCAAAATGTTACAAAGTCCTCTCAACAAAATGATAAGTCACAGTTACATATCTTTTTAAAACAAATCTAAGGATTCATTCTTTAAATATTTTACTAATGTTTTAAAGTAAAATATCTTGAGATCAAAAAAATATCTCGAGCATGTTGCTCTTGCTCAAATCAATTAATCCACCAGAAGATGTATAATTGGAAATTGAGATAACTTCCTCTGTATGTGGGACTATAAAGCACTAGTCTTTCTTCAGTAGCTTTGCTTACTAGCAGAAATTAATAGCAATTGTTCTACAATCACCCCATCGAAAAGAACAGATTATGCCTTGGAAGAAGGAAATAAGAAGGGGTTTCTTGTTTGCTTTCTTTGCTTGTTTGTTTTAAACAAAGAAGACATGCTATGAACCAGTGACTTCATCCTGCTGCATGTTGTCACCTCTAAAAGATGAGATGTCACAATCAAGATTTTTCCAGTCCACAAAGCCAGCCTTCTGTCATTTTCATTCAAATTTCAGTAATTTTTAATAGTACATATTGAAACAATTTACAAGCATGTCGTCAGGATTAAATAACATTAAGTTATAGGTAGTTTAATCCTGTTCCTTAACACTTTCGTCTTTTAAGATGAACTAATGGTATGGGTATACCAGACAACTATTGGAAGCCAGATCAGTGTATGAATAAAACAACACAAGAAACTACATGCAGTCATGCTCTTTCCTTTCATGAGAAAGCAAGGTAGCTTGTCCTTTGTTTTTACCATGCGGTAAGAAGGTGCCCCAGAGTAGCTCAACACTGTAAATTCACACCAACTTGCTTATGCAGCCAGGTCTTTCATTTTCAAACTGAAGTGTTATTTAAATGCAATTGCTCCTCATTTCCATAACTGTTCTTCCTATAAACACCCTTTAACAATAAAGCATGTTTATATTTGAAAAAGCCTTCCATCTCTATCGTTTTTGGTTTTTTTTTACTTAATGACCTGCTACTGCCTACAGTAACAAAAACCACTGCCGTTCAGACTCTACTACTGTAATCTTTCGGTCAAAAAGTAAGGCCTTTTCGTTTTCCCCAAAATTTGTATACAGACTGCTTGGTCTCAGTTGAATCTTTCAGGAGCTCAGACAGGCAATACAAAGTGGAAATGAGATCAGAAACTTCTTAGGGACAAAGCTAGATTCTCCAACATCAAACAACCAAGACATTAAGCGGGTACTTTTATGTGTATTAACAGCCAACAACTCCCACACATAAAACAGGACACTATTACTGGGAATGAGACAGACTAGAGAGGCAGAGGAGCAGTTAAGTCTTAGCTAGATATACGAAGCTTCTCCTGCTTCCAAGCTACCAGACTGCATTATATATATATATCACATTTTCTACCAGTATTAAATGTAGATTAAAGAAGCAGCAAAAATCAGCAAATAGGGCTAAGGAGTTTGCATAATCTGCAATTGCTGCATTGGACTTTTCAGCAGCATGTCAGTTCAGGACTTCTTAACTTCATAAAAGAAAGCAAACATCTATGTATATGCAGCCACAACATCAAAGTTTGATGGTTTCTGGGGTCAGCCCCCAAGTGTACAAAAAATCAGTGGTATTGAAGCTCACGTTTGCACTGTCACGTGGGCTGTTTTCTACCGTCTAGACCATTCTCTCAACAGAAGTTGTCAGAAAAAAAGCAGGAAGATAGGTTTTTTTACTTTAAAAAAATTTCACCCAAAATCTTCAATGCACAGCTCCCAGAGCCCAGCTCTGACTCAGTGACTACCTGTCTTAGAACAAGATGCAGAGGAGAGCAGGGGAAACCCTGCTGGCTTTCCAAAGCTTCCCCCAAAACAAGGTACAACAGATGACTGAAGAGTGCTCAGGCACTAAAGGAAAGAATATGCAAGATGGAACTTAACAACATTTCATAACATCACCCACGGCAATTATTTGAAGGGATCTATTTATTAAAATACCTTGTGAACAGACATTAAAGATATTTTTGCCCTTCCTGTTTGAAAAGGAGTCTATGAAAATATTCTGTTATAGCCATAGCATAAAGCAGGATAACCTGTAGCTCCAAGACACTTTCAAACAAATTCAAGCTGCGGTGTTTTATTAATATGAACGCTGTACTCCATGAACACAGCTCAGACAATGATCAGCTGTAATAGAAACCAAGGAGATAAAAATGAAGTAGAGAACAGTGCACCATTCCATTTTCAGGCACAGGCTCTCCAGGAGTAACCACCCCATCACGACCCCACACAGGCACACTCACAACCAGAGTGTCTTCGCACTAGCACGCTTCCTGCAGCAGGAGTCTACTGTAAAGATACTCTAACACAAAACCTAATAAAGCGAAAAACAGAACGCAAGAATTCAAAATTTACCTTTTCCAAGATGAATTTGTTCAGATAAGGCATGTAACCCTGATTGGAAACTGGTCCTTCATCATCATCCCTGAAGTGCTCCTCCAAGGCCACTGGGTCGTGGGGAACATTTAACACTGTGCACAAGTTGTGAGAAAGGACCTAAGGACAGAATAGAAGTCAGTGACACTGCTGTTGGCCTTAACCATGCTCTGTTCTCTCCAGAGCAGAGCTGTGATTTGCAAAACTATGCACAGAAAGTGACACCTGCTTGTCAGCACAAGTCCTACCCAGTGGATTTTTGTCAGAAAACAAATTGTAACCAAAACAGTTGACACCAAGGATTCAATGGCTTCAGACAGTTGCATGTTTACAGAAGCAATGCGATCATAGATAGGTCCATTCGTACAGAATTGCAAACACAGCTACAGAAGCTTCCCTTTGCACACATATACTTATGCATTTGAAAACCAAGAGAGGGATGCAGAAACACCAAATATTTACAGAGTGAAATTAGATAGCTATGGAAAACAACCACGAACACCTAACCTTTGAAATTATAAATATTTATTATCTAGTAAAAATAAGGAAGAAAACAACTCAATATGTACCTTCACTTTACAAAGAAATCACCACTCAAATTAAAGCATTAACTATGGATTTCTCTCATCTGTTGGTTTTCAACATTCACCCCGAGTTTCAGCTGGCACAGGAAAAGTAATGTTATAGAAAGGGGAACAGTTTTGGTGTGCTTCTCAAATTTTTATTTTAAAAAGGTATTTGCATGAATTACGTCAAGAGCTTAACACCTACCGCCACTCATGTCTGTTCTTGAGAAATGACCTTCAAGAAGAGGCTACACACTTGACCAGTTTCAAGGAAGTACTGAAATACTGGAAACTAACTGGTAGCCAACACATCTCAACTTCTTCAACTTAGGCCGAGTTTTGCACGCACAAACTGACGCCTGGGTACCAACAAGAAGGCAGCAGAGCCTGGGCAACAATGACTCCTGTGCCACCAGCACCTTCCTAAGCAAGGCAAAACACCATCCCTTTCATTGCTCATACTGTTTTAAGTCAAGTCAGTCCTGTAACAGGCTGCCCGCTGGATCTTAAACACACTGACACTTGGGAGCCCTCTCCCCTTGGCACGATCCAGAGTTAAGCCTCTGAAGAACATGTACCAGCTACAGGAACTGGGTTAAGGATTTAACAGGAATAGTCTGCATTAAAAAAAAATGTAACCAAGAACCAAAGGCACAAAATACAGGTGAAACAAAATTAGGCAGAAGTAAAACAGATTGCATCTTTTGAAAATGCATGCTGCTTGTAGCATTTTTTTTTAAACCAGCAACTAGACTGGACAGACCGCAACCGAATTTTGGTGTATGTTTTTCACTATGCAGCATAAAATTAAAAAAAAAAAAACAAAACAGCCCCAAATGAGAGAAAGCAGCAAAAAAAAGGTGCAGAAAATTTATAAGCAGCTCTATTTAGGTGAGTAGACATAAAGTGGTCCTGATGGGGTAGCTGCAAAACAAGAAGTGAAAGTCTGAATGCAATAAAATTAAAATTGTCTGGGCTCCCCCTCAAAAATGTATATTTACTTTTCCTGTGTATGATAAGGAGACATGCAGAATCTAAGTGCTAGTTAGCGTAAAATTCTACAAAGATGGCTCAAGAGTCAAATTCAGCTCAGAGGAGAATTCTTCTCCACATACCTCCAAAGTTACACTTTCTTTTAGAAAAGCACACATTTCCATAAGAAATATATATTTTCATTGCTGTATGATTACAGTAAGCCACTGGAGCTAAGTGGGTGCAAAAGTCTAAAAGCAGAAAAACAATAGTATCAGCCATATTACAACAAAAGCTGTATTTCCAAAAATAGCAAAACAGTATTTAGAAGTTATCACATTTCACTCAATGCTCCATCAACAGTGTATTTCCCTCAATCTACCCTTACTTTTAACCACCACATCAAACCAAGTATTTGAGTCCATGTGATTTACATATGAGGGGAAAAAAAAAAACACACTATCATGAGTGTTTCCCCTTCTATTTAAGGCTTCTGTTGTTATTCATAGAAGACCGAGGAATTATTGAATTTTTGAGAGATAAAGATGATCTCAGTTTTCCAACCAGACTGTAGGTGCTGTAACTAAAAAAATACTCCACTAATAAAAACATTCTAAAAGCATAACTGATTTAAGCTTACCAGCAAAATAACTTCAAAGACTCTCTTATCATGTGCTTTCTACATGTTTCTCTTCCCCATTTTTCAGCCTTCTTGCTGTGCTTGGGCTGTCAGAAACCTAGGTGGTTTCCACATCAATCAACCAATTTACCAGGAAAGAATTCCACTTTCAATCATTTTCTAAGATCTGCCTTATATACCCAGTGCTCTCTTTTCACAAGTCAGGAAATTCCTCAGTGCCTGCCAAAGCCTGCCACTCTCTAATATGGTCAAGCGCCAGCTGAATTCTTGAGTTGCAGGGTAAGCCTGAAAAATTCTGCAGTGAGGTCTCATTTTGTTTTGTTCTCTCAAATCATATTATCTGGACCATGATACACTCTATTTTGATGATCAATTAAAAAAAAAAATCTGACTGAATACTAGGTTAATTGAGGTATGAAAAATTGCCTTGCCTTGCAGAAGCTCTGTCAACCATGAGGAAGTTTTGTACCAGTAAGGATTATTCCCCCCTGTGCCCACAGGGTTGCTAGGCAGCTTCTTCCTGCAGCACTTACTATGCTCTGGATGCCATGTTTACCAATCTACCTTCATGCCAGAGCCAATTCCTGCCCCAGGCTGGAATTCATCTCCGCACTGCAGTGAATGCATACAGTGGTGGTCCCCAAACTGTAGTCCATGAGACAGTTGTCACAAATGAGTGGTTTGGAGGTATTTGCAAGAAGTGATTTTAATAGGAATTAATAGAAATGTGATTTAACAAAGTTCGATGTCAAGGTCCACCGTTACTCACTAAATGACTGGAATACGCAAAGGAAAATCAAGATAGGATTGAGGTAGAATGATTTATACAGACATTGAAGAAAGATGTAAGGGAGACTCTCCTGTTGAGTTACAAGCTTCAGAATCGACCCCCTTGCCTTCTAAACTCCTTCTCAGAGAGAAGCCCTGGTGTGGTTGGATCCAGACCACAACAGTTTATATCTAAATTGATAACTGTAAATGTAACAAATGTAACATGTAGGGGATGTTATCACTTCAGGTGGTCAGAATCATTGCACAACCAAAACAAGTCTTGGTTCTTTGTGAATAATTGGGACAGGACGGTTGCAAGATAAGGGACTCCTGAATAATCCCTTTAGGCGGCTGGGCCTTGGGAGAGCAGGTATACAAACAACAGAGATAAGGAGGCTGCAGGATAATCTGAAAACCCCACCGATTACCGAGAGACGCCAAACAAACATGCGCGATAGACATCATCATATACTAATGAGTTCTCGGTAAAACTATGATAAGCATTTCTTGCAAATGTAATGAATGTGTACATTAACATAGCATAAATACCTAGTAAGTGTGTCCTTTCAGTGCACACATTTGGAGGAGAGATCCCCCGTGTGCCCGGCGCCGTAATAAAGAATACCTGCTTAATAGTCTTCCAGCTATTGAGTCTTCAATTCCAGCTTTTCACGGCATCAAAATGATAGATCTAGCAGCAATTTAAGGTTTGTTCACAGTTAAAGAGAGAATCATAAGAGTTCAGCAGCAATTAATCGTTGGTTAATTCAGCATTTACAAATTTATTAAAAAGGATTCACTACAATCACAATAGTAGGATATCATGATGTGAATTAATTCACACGCACACAGACAATATGCATAGATAGAGGTACCTCAAGTTCCCCTTAAGTGAAACACTCACTTCAAATGATTTTCTCAATGGGCGAAGGCTGGGCCTCAGGAGTGAGGGACCCTTATAATTCAGCCCAGGTTCCATCAGCAACGGTAACTGAACTTAGGGAGTTCAGGGGCTCTGAGAGGCGTCCCACTTAGAGGGAGATGCTGTGCGCAGCCCACTGCAGTCCCAGAGAGCTCAAAGGGCTTCACTTGGTACCGCTGTTCATAGGGTCTCAAGATGATTGACTCTGGTCATCAGTAACATTCCATCCTGGCCACAATCTGCATGAGGTAATTCTGGTATCTTGCCAACAACTACACAATTCCAGTGCTTTCCAGAATGTATAGTTCTGACATTTACCAGGCAGGTACGATCCAGGCAGCAGGAATTCCAGGTGCAATCAGGGAGTGCCTGATCGGCCCAACTCACTGCTCTTGTACAAAGACAAGAAAAGTGCCAATTTGTCCCAGCTCACTGCTCTTGTAATAAAGGCTGGTTCTGAGATCTCCAAGTGGTCTGATGAGGGAGGGCTATACCACCACAACAGCACAAGGAGTCCACAAAGGGTCCAAAGCCAGTGCACTCTCAGCACAATTTTTCCACTTCAATGAAAAGTTTCTTAAGAAAGATGCCTAGTGGTACCCTGGGAATACTGAGGGTGTTCTACTCTAAATATAAATAACTGGAAGAAACAAGTGAGCTAGACACCAAAGGTTGTTACAGACTTTGTATTTACTTTATTTATGGCCAGTCTCATGCTGCTTTACCTGGAGTGCAGATCTCCACCCCAGTTCTACTCTGCCACAGCTAGTCCCCTCTGACCTCCCATTTTCCAAAACTTTCAGCATGTGTTGAATTGTTACCATCTGAGTAGTTCCATTTAATCTTGTCCATAAAAGTCGTCTGCATTTCTAAAGGGAAAAGGAATATCTGCTAGACTACTTATTGCTCAGCAACAAATATTTGGCCCAGATGACAGCAGGAGCATTAACAGGGCAGACTAATCCTACAGCGGCTATTGTCAGTTTCTTCAGTACTTTTTTCTTTCTCTTTTACATCTTTCATGGGGTCCTCTCCCTCCCCCATCTCTTTTTAAGATTTTAAAATGTTGGCATCACAGATCCCAACAGCTCTATTCAGTGGCTTCATGAAAATTCAATCCAAGACATTCTTGGCTCATCTCTCCCTGACATCCATGTCAGCAGCTAGCCAGCCAAAATAAGGCTACTCACAAGTACTTTCCCTTTTCCTTTTTTGATCAGTGTGGAAACCAGTATTGTATATGCCTCTTGCCACAGGTCTTTTCAACTACAGTATGTCTTAAGCATATAATTTCTTCCGTCACAGCATCTCCAAGGCACAGTTTCCTTATCCACTCAGGTAGCAAACGTTTCATTCAGAGTATCATTATTTAAGATCGTGGTTAGCGCAGCAACGTCTTTCCTATTCGGCCGAGCATATTCAAGCTCGACCTCCACCAGCTCAGGTTCCTGACACTAGTGCCCTTCTCCCACATCACCTCTGTTCCTTCATTTGCTCCCGGCTCGCTTGGGCACTCACAGACCCGCTGCTGCCATTTTCAACAATCTCATCATTTCCTCTTGGCTTCATTATCAGTACATCCCCTTTGGCCCCCAATCACATACTGGTGCCAGCCCACATCTGTCCCACTGCCAAAGGAATTGCCTTTCTGCCCTGCAGCTCCAGGCCCTTAGGAAGAGCTCCCAGTAAACATCCTTCATCTACTGCGCCTTTCTTCTACATCTTCCTTGAAAACAGTTGACAAAACCTCAAGGACAAAGGTTAAACAGGCTGCTGATCCACTGGCAGCTACTGCTCTCAGGTACGGTATCATGGCCCTGTCATCTCCTAATGCCCCTCCTTTTGGTCTACAAGCTGCCTTGGCTTGCCAGCTCTTCTGGAAGAGGGACATCCCTCCCCTCACATCTTACAGACACAATTCCTCATGGCTACCCTAATACAAACACTTCTGAGCCCCGTTAATACTGTCAGAGTACAACTCTCTCATAGTGAGTCACAATGACTAATTTCCTACCATCCTTCAATGTTGTACAAAGTCTATTGTCCTGCTGGGGTCCTGCCCACTTGTCACAGGCACTTAACCCTTCCAGTGCCTTGCTACATTGTTTGAAGTCTTCCTCTTCATTTGGACTGTCCCTCTTGCCCCTGATTATACCATTCCTCCTCTTCCCACTAGCCACTGAACTCCCATTTAGTAAAAAGGTGAAACAAAGATAGGAGGTGTCATAATGCTGTAACATCCCAGATATAATTTAAGACCAGTTTAAATTTTCTGAGTCTGACTAGTAACTTTGGCCACCCAAATATTATGGGCCCAAACAAGACCGTATTTTCACAAGGTATTCACCATCCATATCCTGCAAACATCACAACAGAAATCCAAGACTTTGAAAAGCCACCCCAGGGGTAGCGCGCAAAACAACGCAAGAACCCCATTGCCTAAGCAGAGCCAAGTCACAAAGCAATGTAAGGAAGAGCTTCCAGATGGAGTGTAAAAACTAATTGGTATGTATTCTTTCCAAGACCCAGTCATACACACATAACTGCAAGGAGTATTGCTGTTTGCTAAGTGTAACTACGTTTAAAAACACAGTGTTTCAAGATCTGGATGAAAAGCAGACTGAATGTTGGCACATTACAGAAATTTTTAAAATAAGTCATTTTTAAAATTGAAGATTGCAGGAAAGATGAAATTGGATTTAAATATAGGAAAGCAAGTATTTGCATTTAGCTTGTGCTTGAACCACAACAGCAGCTATAACTGCACACACAGAACTTCAACAGCAGCTATAACTGCACACACAGAACTTACACTTTAGCCAGTTTGAAAGTGCTGAAACACACTAACAAAATAATGATTGTGTCCATATTTAAAGGTGTAATTTAGAACAGAATACACAAATATTTCTGCTGATGTAGAAAAAAGGGTAAGAGCTACAGTAAGCAGAACAGTAGAACTTCTGAACATTACTGATTAGACAAAAAACCAAAAAACAACAATAATCAGCACATATGGGAAGAAGACAATATTCAAAATTACACAAAGGACTCATTTGACTATTTGACTGTCTCTTCCCTCAGTACATATTTTTTGTATACAAAAGATACAAATGGCTAAAAGACGTCTCATGAAATCTTCCCTATTGCAAGCAAGTCCTAGTCTTCCCTCCAAGTGTCTGCTGTTTCTTCAGACTACAAAACAGACCCAATTCGCTCACCTTCATCCCTTTGCTCTAGATACATTAAAAACAATGTGTCACGCAAACCCTTCACAGTATGGCCTCAGCTACCGAACACACGTCAATTTTTCTCACAGTATTTAATGAAAAATATTTATTTTTATGGAAAACCTAAAGATCACTTCTAGGTGGAGAAACTAGAAATCACTCTCTTTAACAACCAAGATGTTATACCTAGGACCTTCCGCGCAACAGGACAACACCACCTTATACTGGATTATACAACTCAAAGATCCCTTGTCAGTGACTTTTCTCATTGAGGAGGGAAGAGTTCAACAGGTTACAACATTGCATGTTGTTCTCCGAAAACAAACAGGTTTTTATGTTTTTTTTAATAAAAGGACTTTGATTAAATTATTAAACATATTTTTCCAATGCTATAGATCTCTACTAACCTATCTCCAAGCTTCATCTCTCCATTTTATAGGGGTACTATATCTTCCTCATGATAGTGTGGATGAGAAATACTTAATTGTGAAATACCTTCTTAGTGTAACACAGCCCTAAATCAATCAGCCAGGACCTTGTATTTTGCTGTCCTGCCTAGCCCTTTCTGCTGCATTGATGTGGGGCTACTGCCATAACGTACACCTTTTCTCCCCAGTAGAACTATCAGTTTGACACCACATTCATTATTGTTACAAAAAGCCTATGGAAGAACACTCTCTATCCCTTCCTGTGTTTCCTGAAAACTCTTGGTGACCACAGGAGAAGGCAGCAGCCTCATTTGAGACTTGTTTCTGCATTTCCAGATCCCCCACTTGACACTTCCCTCAGGAGCCTTTATATCACAGACAGAACTGCACAGACCCACAAAGACCCACTTTTTTTCATCCCTTCTCTCTCACAGACAGACAGAATGAAACATTAAAACTGTTTAGGAAGATGTTTGAGAGGTAACGAGTGGATAAGTTTCATTTCCCCTCTCCTTTTCATTTTTTACCTTTTCTAAACACAAGCATTTGTAGACATGGGGCTCTAAAAAGACAGCAGAGCATGACAAGACAAGCAACTGTGCTTCAGTTTGGAAATACCACTGCTGCTCTAATCCATCTATGCCAGTCAATGATCCCACAGAAGTGATGACACCTCCATCAGAGCAAGCTGCACAAGCCCACCAAGCATGCTGGCTGCTTCTTTAACCATTCAATTCACCCCAGCACCTGTGTGCACAACAGCTTCTTCACCGACCAGCACACCAACACATGCTACAGACACACCTCCCAGGTGAATGCACTGAGCACACAAACCGCGCCAGCGCACACAAGGAGTGGTAGTGTGTCAGGAAGACAGAATTCCCTCAAAAAGCAGGACAACAAAAAGCCACCTCTTTGCAACCTACTGCAGTTAGTCCTGCAACACTGTAACACAAATGCTCACTGTCATGACGCCACTTGTCAAAGACCTGGGACCTATACACGTTTGCAGCTTGAGCTTGCAGTGAAGTCTGGCCTCTCACCTGACTCCTGTCCCACTGTCACTTCTGGCGAAGTTAGGCAGTATCTTACAGCCCCAAGTGAAGAAAAGGAGAAGAGGAACAGGCTGCTTGCAGCACGTTGCACGTTGTGGACACTTATTACATAATACTGAAAACAAAGTCCACTAGCTACTAACCACGCTTGGAAATACTGCCCACAGCATGCCCAGTCTCACTTGTGGAGTTAATCCCACAAAGGGCACAAACTTTAGCTAATTGTTGCAGCCAACACAACTCCAGCGCTCAGCACAACGACACAGTCTCCAATGTCAAGAACACAACAGGTGTTGTGTTCTTATTAAAAATATTTATTTAGCCAGATTCCTACTATTATTCCCAGGCCAAAATGGTCCCATAAAGCAGGGCCAAGATGGGATCGGGTTCAGCAAGCTGCCTGAGAGCTCTTGTAAGAGCACAAACATTACTTCAGCGTATAAGCTAAAGAAAAAATAGCACAGTTGGAGCCTCTTGACTAATTCTCCTGTTTATATCCAAATAAGAGAGCACTGTGGAGCCTTGATCTCCCTTTGGCATGCTATGAATTTCACTTGGATGCAGCCAACTCCTATGGATGGGACATTGAAAGATTTTGGCCAGAAAGGGTACCAAGGACACGCAGTTGAAAGCAGACCAGAAGCACAACAAGGGTTTGTGCACCGACATCTCAGGAGGAACAAAGTGCTTGCCTGAGCAGAATGAAAATAAGCCTCCTCGAGGACACGGAAAGGCTCACAGCCTCTCACACCCATCGTGGCAGCCCCTCACACCCACACCGGGCCCCCGCCCCACACCGCGTCCCCCGGGCTCGCCACCCCTCTCTCCTCGCTGGCCCCAGCAGGGCCGGGCCGCCGCCCCACTTGCCTTGAGCTGCGACTTGGAGACCTTCCCGCTGCGGTCGAGGTCGAGGGCGGTGAAAGCATGCCAGATGGACTTCAGCAACTCCTCCTTGAGGCCCACCATGGCCGACCCGCCGGTTGCTGCTCCCGCCCCGCTCCCGCCGCCGCTCTGCCTTCGCCTCGCCCGTCCCCACCGCCACCGTCCCCGCGCCGCACCGCCCCGGGGGCGGGTGCCCGGCCTTGCCCGGCTCCGCAGGCACCGCCCCGGGAGCCGACCGTATCCCGCCTCGGAGGAGAGGGCCGAGGGGGCGCGGAGCCCGGGCGGCTTCAGGTACCGAGGAGCGCAGAGCCTCGGCTGGTTGGCCCGACCTCCCCGCGGGCAAGGGCAGCCCCGCAAGGACCCTGGGGGAGACCGGCGTCTACTGCGGCCAGTCCGGGCTCCAGCTTGGGGTTGGTCCTAACGGGAGGCACCGCCCGATTTTCGCAGTAGGATACGCTCACACAGAGGAAAGTAACTTTCTTCTTAGACTGTTTCAGCCCCAAGAATTTAAAAAAAGCAGCTTGCAACGAAGCCTACATACAGCTGGACTTCCAGAAGTTCAGTCAAAAATACCGGCAGGAGGGTTAAAAGAAAACACCTTACCACTACTTTCAGAAGAGGAGTGGTACAAATATCATCACAAGAAGTTCTGTTGTTAGGGGGCTGGGGGGGTGTGTGGTTACGTTATAGGGCTGTGGTGTCAAGACTAAGCAACGGTGAGAGCAGCTGCTGTGCAAGGACCTAAGATGTCTCCACACTCCTTGTGCTTTCTCACGGATCCCTTGGTGGTATTTCTCTGCTAACAACATGGTTAGTCACATCTAGGCCAGAAGTGGCAAGAAGATAATGTCACAACATTTATTGCTTTGAATACTACACCTAAGATAATTCACAGACCACAGTTCATGATCAAGTTGAGGTTTCATTTTCATGGATTTTAAGCAGAACCACTAAGATTATGAATTCAAGACATAGAACAAGGAAAAAATTAACTTTTTGAGGGTCCAATTTTAGTCTTCATCCAACTGCATCATCAGAACAAAAGTAGCACTCTGCAAGATGACTGTTTTGCACCAAGTGGTGCTGGTTCATTATGATCCCAGTAAGAAAGGCACTCAGACTCTAAACTACCACTTCAAATGCCATTTATTGGAGCTAACACTATAACGAAGAGTACAGAACCGATAATCTTGCATTCCTTCAGGTCCTGGGAACCCTGAGCTGTAGCAGCATCAACCAGGTCTCAAAGTGCAACATGTCACACAGATCCTGCCCATTGAAAAATTGCACCATTTTGGTCATTTGGATTTTCTTACAAGGAAACAACCCTATACATTGTTTCTGCTGCCAAACAGAAAGGATGTTCACACTAGAAGCTCTTGCTTTTTCAGAGAAGTGGCAGGCCATGCAGAGGGTATAATCACAGGTAGCAAGCGGAAGCTGCCCGCAGGCTCCTCTGGTACAGTCAAGCAGTTCAGTTTATCCCACGGCCATGGGACACACGCAGCCCCACATGGGCCTGGAGGCCAGGCTGGACAGGCAGTGCACTAATCCTCAATGTACAATGGTCTTCTGGTAAGGATCACTACAGATGAGCAGATAGTGAAGTCCACTGTAAGAATTACTTTAAATTCTCATATGTGACAATTCATAAAACGAGTTTTCTATATGTGGGAAATTGGAGACTAGAATCATCGACAGATTTCTGGTAATTTTTATTCTTTAGTGTCTTCTCTAGCTTACAGCAAGCAACAAAAATACTCCACCAATGCAGAGATATTGTAGTCTCTCAGTAGTACAGTGAACAGTCAAACACAATCCTGCCTTATTCAGCAGGCGTATCCTAGCAGCCTTTTCCCTCTCATTTTTCTTAACATTTTTCTCCATAGTTTAGTCAGGACTTTGGAATCTGCAGACAATTATTTATGCTCTTTCCTCAAGATGGATGGTGTGAACTAAACAATTAACATCAATTAATTGGATTTAATTTCCTCATGAACTTGATTTGCTAACATTTTAGCTGTTAATATTACCAGAAACATCTATCATCTTGAAGTAAATTAGCATTTCTCTAATTTGGCCACAGCTATTCCACCTAAGGAGGAAGGAAACAACTTTTGCACATGCAGATAACCTAACAAACTTACTTTATTTAGTAGCTGAACAATCACAAGGTCACCAGTAAATACAGGACATCTCTGTTAAAGTGCATTGAAATACAGTTAGGTTCTATGAAATGTCACTGAGCAAAAGCAATTAATATAGTTCACACATGATTCTCCTCATGGCAGGGACTTAATTTCTGTTTTGAACATAGGTCAGTGATTTTCAGCAGCACATTTTTATAAAAACAATAGAGTGGAAAAATGAAATAAAAAAAAAATGCCCCACAAAGTAATTGTAAAAAAAAAAACACCAAAAACATGTACTTTGCTTCATTCTTCTTCTTTCTTTCTGTTATTCCTGTTATTCTGTTATTTAAATGACATGCGAAAATCCTTTGCCAGAACAGGACCTGTTTTCCACTGAAAATATAAATAGTTCCATTCAGGTCAATAGGTTATGTTTCGTTAAAATGAGTAGTTTATAAAAGCCTCAGCTGCTCCAGCTTTTGGCAGGTTAATCAAAAGGATACTTACAACTTATGCATAAAACTAGTACATGATTTTATATAGACATACTCATATTTAAAATAGATTTTATAGGATTGAACGAATTGAGCAACAACAGATAAACTGAAGTTCGTATGCAGACATAAACTTGCTGTTGAACAAAGCCTTTTTTTATACTTACCCAAAATAGCTTTAACAAAGTTACAGGACTAACTGCATCCACACCCAAAGTGCAAGTTATTTTAAGCAACTCTTCTGTTTTAATGTGCTAGTCTGATCTTTGTTTATCAAAGACTTTACATTCTAAGCCTTTGAAGGCAAGATTGACTTATAATCCATCAAACATCAATGAACAGTGATCACACTTAACCATGAAGTCCTTGATAGCACTACATAAACTCTAAATTTCTTGCATGGTACAAAAGTTAGTTCTGATGCAACTTAACATACTTCTGCTTTTCTCGAAAGCTGCCTGACATCTCAGCAACTTTATTTTAAAACTGTGCTTATTCTAATCTTGTTTGCTCACCACAGTTAAAAACACAACTGAAGAGTGGTGAGGAAATCAGAGGGAAAACCGGCTCACAGTCTCATAGAGTGACTCACACTTTCAGGAAGAAGCTTTAGTTAGACCCTGCTGAGGCTCAGCCTTAAGAGGTCACTAACTTTTCTCTTCCTCCTCCCTGCAGAAGCTTAATTACTCCTTGTTAGCCAAATAATAACTATTTGTCAGGGAGGTTCTAACCAGAGGAAAGATTACGCATTTGAATTGTTACTAATTTTGTTTTATGCCACTGAGTCAGTTAAGCTGCCATCAAGGAAAGAATTCAGACACATCGGCAACTCAGTTTTCTGCTCATTGTTACCCCAGAGAAAATCTTCCTGAACTGTGGCTAGACCAGTCATTTTCATTCTCCACAGGAAAAGTAAATTGAAGCAAATGGAAACTGAAGACCATCAAGCCAACTTTGTAGCAAACTACAATACTGTTTCCAGTATCTGCCATTTCACAGTGATGCTTCAGTAGAAAATCAAACTAAAGCAAATGCCAGTATTCATCAACGATGTGTCATAGTTTCTGAACAGACTAGTCCCACCATAAAACATCTCAAGGAAGCATTGGAGGGCAATGTAAAAAACAGTAAGTATATTTGATGTTATACCGCAACCCAGTCCTCAAGCCATTTGAGGAATTTGTTTGTCTATTATTTTTAAATACTTAAAGGTTTTATCACTGGCCTTATACACATGCCTCAAACATTCTCACTGAAACTACGTAGAAATTAAGCATGAAAACTATTTTAGGTGAAATAGGAAGTAGCATTAGATGCTAAATCAGAATGGCAGCTCAGTCTCTCCTACAAAAAACACACGTTAATTTTCCATTCATTTCTAAGACTTCTAAAGCAATCTTTGAAGTGCTTCCAGCAAAGCACACCACCTTTACTGTAATTTTCTGCTATTTATACACATATGCATAACACGTGCATTTCTATTCAAACTCGACAAAAGAAACATAATGAAGAGGTAAAACACAGAACATTAAGTTACCTTCCAGTTCCTCCCTGCTAACATATATCTTACTCTACATTTGTAGCTGATAAGGTTTTTCTCACCAAGTTACAGAACTCACCATAGAACAGAATACCACAGATACCTTACTTGCAGAAAGGAAGAGGAAATTAAATCCCAAGTGTGTACTGTAGTAACCATCTGATACCACATTTTGGGATGCAAATTGGAGAGATAAATGGTCAATGGAAAAAGCCATTTAAGCAGGCTTAGTGTAGAAGACTGTCAATCAATATTGACTTGGTGTCTACAAAACCAAAAGGAGACAAAATTCCCATTTGCTAAGGCATAGAACAAATGTGTGAGGAGATTCTACCCTAAATATCTTAACACCTGAGTAGCTGAGAGTGAAAAGAGGCAAGAGGAAACAGCTGCAGAGGTAGGAAGCTCACCCAAGGTTGGTGGGAATACTAGAGGTTGGGAATAGGAGGTATTTCTCCTGCCCCTCCTATGCCTACCCTGCAGAACACCTTGCCTTAAATACTTTAATTAGTAGTGCATTCTGTTGTCTGTAAATCAGTAGATGAACAAGATCATCTCCATCAGGATGCAGGCTGAACACGCAGAACCTTCTCCTGTGTATAAATGGTAATTCAGTAACAGTAGACGTTTTTATGTCCCTTAGCCCACCTATCAGGCAGTAACCCTGGGGATACATAGAACATCATTAATCAGAATTAGGCCAGTTATTCTGCTTTCATCTTGAGACAGAGAAATCAGTTTAGACCAGCATGATTATTCAGATGTCATGCTAAATATTGATGCTGAATATTAGAAGGGAGTCAAATGACTGGCAAAAGGAAGATCTTTGAAATCAATTCTTCAGATATTTTAAGGCTACCTAGAATTCCAGGTAATTTTTAAGCATGTACAACCTCAGATCCCTGAGCAACATGTTAAACAGTAAAAAATTGCTTCCTGTTTAATTAGGCATAGCCATATACTCTCCCCAGGGCACATCACTTTGCCCTACACCAATGCCGTTGTACTTTGGCAAGATAGTGTCTTCATCCAGTTCCATCTGATTAAACAGAAGCAGGACCTTCATCTCGTGTGTGCTCTCCTTACCAGTCGCCGCTGCTTCTGCTTTCTCTCTGCAGTGTTTCTTGAGACAAGAACCTACGTGTCAGCTCAGCAGCCTCCAACTGGGGGAGCTCGCAGCTCGCTCTCAGATGGTTTCCACAGTTCACTGAAACAAGGTGAGGTTCAGGCTGGGAACAGCCCTGCTTTTGACTGCTGCTGGTCATTGCTTTAGACCCGACTCCTCAATCATAGCTATAGCAGCAGTATCTATAGGTAGCACACATACACATATTTATTAAGTGTATATACATGTTATATACTAAATCACATATATGATGAAATCATGAGGATGCTTTTTCCAACCCTACAGAACCGAGGGGGTGGGTGCGGATGACAAAATAAAAGTCAATACTTACCTGAGCTACTGGTGGCAGGAATGCTCAATCATTACCACAGAACAAGACAATTATTTCTTAACATTCAGGATCGAGTGTCATACTAAGACACAAACACTTTAAATACAAACATTTAGTGTACTGTTGACTATTTTGTCCACCAGGTGTTGCTGGAGACTACAAAACACATTAAAGACAAAGGCAAGCTGGTCAACTTTTGGTAGGAGGTCAAACCATGCATGGTGCTTCCCCCCCCCAGTTCGAGAAGAATAGAGTGACTAAGTATACTTTTATTCATGAAACTTTCAAATGGTGTAAAGTAATGCAATCTATGAAATTGAAATCCTATTTTCAAATATACAAGCAGTGCCCACCTCCGTTTCTAGATGGAGATAAAGCTTGTCTATAACTTCATAAAACAGCCAAGCAGTCAACAAGTTTTGCAGGTTCTACATCTTACTAATTCAGATCCATCCCAACTAAAATAAAACATGTTATTAGGTCTGTGATAATCAACAGCTTGTATGGGGGAGGCAGGGCAGGAAATCAGTGAGCCGACAGGACAAGGTCAGGTTGGATAGGGTGCTGAGCAACGTGTTCTAGTTGAACACATCGCTGCTAAAGGGGCAACCCCCCTTCTTCTGCAGGGGGGGTTGGACAAGATGACCTTAAAGTTCCCTTCCAACCCAAACTGTTCTATGATTCTATGACACCTGGAAACTGGAAAAAACCCTAGACAAATACTGTGTATCAATAGCTTAACAAACTCAAACCAAACCAAAGAGATTAAGATGACTTTAGTAATTCTAGCTGGTTAATCTGTACAGATTTCTGGCAAGACTTGCTGGGAGTTTGATGTGCAATCTATGAACGCAGAACAACAATTTCTAGTTATGTTTCAGTTTCCAACTGGAAGGTGGTAGCTTCTCTTTACAGACATACTCCTCGTCCATCTGTTGGCCTTCATGGCCATAGTGGACCAGTAGTATGCATGACTATCACAGTACTGTTTTCTAGAAAAAATATTCTCCAAATAAATCCAATTTTGTTTCAATAGTAATGGCATAAATAGAATTTCATCTAGTATTTGAATACCATACATGACTCAATATTTTAAAAAATATAGCATTTATGATTTTATTATAATGGTTTAGCCTGCGAAACAGTGAAAAACTAAGGATCATCGATATTTCTACAGGTACTCCATGGAAAGATTTGATTCACAAGACGAATTATCCAAAAAGTGAATCAATCCTTGATACTTAAAATTCACATTAAGAAGTTGGGGGGTTAATACTTTGTTTCCAACAAGAACTAGTTTTGTACAGTCAAATGGAAGACAATTAATCCAGAAATAAACCATTTAGATGGAACAATTTCAGAATATTCTTTTGGAAAGCAGCATCTTTTTAGTGTTAGGTGGTGTTATGCCTTTACAGGAAACGAATTCTCTAAGAGCTTTAGTCCACTACACCACCCACTCTTTGGGCACAAAATGCAGCAAGACTAAGCAAGACTAGACAGGTAGTGTTTTCCAGTAACATATCATTAGAATATGGATTTGAGACACTGGATTTATATTCAAAGACAGAAGACAAAGAAGCAGACAAATATATAGAGGAGGTGAGGATATGAAATACCCGCTTTTCAGTTATTTTTAGGCTCTCTTTCTATGTAGTTCTTCAAGAAGTCAGGTACTCTGATCAAAAAAGTTAAGGTACTGTGCTACTTCTGCATTGGAAAATTAAGTTAGATGAATTCATGAGAAAAATGATTAAACAGTAAATGTAGCTATTTTGAATAACACATTTGCCACCCAAATCTAATGCTTGCTTCTTAAATTGAGATAAAGCTTTCTCACAGTGCTGAAGCTCATCTTGTTATGCCATGCTTGGTAGAATTTCTTCAGCTGACATCTGACTTTCTACATTTTGTGGGAGGCTAGTAGCTTCTTCCACCTGAAAAGGTGGCTTGCTTAACTACATACAAATTTTGCCCAAGTGTTGTTTTTGCAGTAAGTTCATAAACTACCAAAATTACTCTAAGATTATTTCTATTCAAAAAGAAAAACCCTTCAACATCAGTACAAATAGATACCACTTCTCACTCAGCAAGCATCTGAACCATAAATCACTGGATGCTGGGAGTATTCACAGGAAGCATTAATGCACTTTCCAAATCCTCTGCCTCTTCCCACTGACCACTGTTGGGGCCAGGATTCTCAGCCTCACCACTGGCTTCAGGAAAGCTTATGAAAGTTTGAGATAACATTTCACCATTCTTACCGCTCCCATGAACTACATAAAAACCCTGAAGCTCCTTTACAAACATTCTCCTTGGCACACAGGAGAAAGTTAAAACATCCAAAGCCACTTCAGTTGCATGGTTTATGCCAGGCACCCCCTTCCATGGCAAATACAAAACCTGTGACCAGCAACAGAATAGAATCATAGAATCATTTAGGTTAGAAAAGACCACCAAGTCCAAGTGTAAACCTAACACAACACTGTCAAGTCCACCACTACACCATGTCCCTAACTGCCATGTATACACGTCTTTTAAATACCTCCAGGGATGGTGACTCAACCACTTCCCTGGGCAGCCTGTTCCAATGCCTGACCACTCTTTCAGTAATTTTTCCTAATACCCAATCTCAGCCTCCCTGTCACAACTTGAGGTCATTTCCTTATGTTGTATCACTTGTAACTTGGGAACAGACACCAACACCCACCTCACTACAACCTCCTTTCAGGTAGCTGTAGAGAGCAATAAGGTCTCATCTCAGACTCCTCTGGGCTAAACAACCTGTTCCCTTCAGCTGCTCCTCATAAACATATTCCCTAGACCCTTCACCAGCTTTGTTGTTCTTTGGACACGCTCCAGCACCCCAATGTCTTTCTTGTAGTGAGGGGCCCAAAACTGAACACAGTATTCGAAGTGCGGCCTCACCAGTGACAAGTACAGGGGCACAATCACCTCCCTACTCCTGCTGGCCACACTATTCCTGATACAAGCCAAGATGCCATTGGCCTTCTTGGCCACCTGGGCACACTGCTGGCTCATGTTCAGCCGGCTGTCAACCAACACCCCAAGGTCCTCTTCCCCAAGCCTATGGCATTGCATGGGGTTGTGACCCAAGTGCAGGAGTCGGCACTTGGCCTTGTTGAACCTAATACAGTTGGCCTTGGCCCATCAATCCAGTCTGTCCAGATCCCTCTGTAGAGCCTTCCTACCCTAAAGCAGATCAACACTCCCACCCAACTTGGTGTTGTCTGCAAACCGAGGGTGCACTTGATCCCCTCCATCCAGATCATTGATAATGACATTAAACAGAACTGGCCCAAATACCAAGCCCTAGGGAACACCACTTGTGACCAGCTGCCAACTGGATTCGACTCCATTCACCACAACTCTTTGAGCCCAGCCATCCAGCCAGTTTTGCACGCAGCGAACAGAACAGCTCTATATAACTACTGTGTATAGCTTGGTTGCACAGCCATACCCATACTGATGTTACAAGCCTCTGAAAGTGAGTGATGCAAGAGCACATAATTAGCATAGGTAGATCAAATTTATTTACACTGTTAGGGAAGAGAGGCTTACTAAGCCTCTCAAGTAATAACTTACTAAGTTTGTTAATCCTGCACCAATTGATATTTCTGACTGTTTAGAACTATGCTTTAAGAGAGGTCTCATTTAGTGTAGATGAATGTTAACATGCTGCAACAAAATCATATGAGATCTTTTAAGTTCTCTCACAAACAAGACAGGACTATCATACAAAGTAAAAACAAAGGTATTCCAGTCCATCAATTTTTACTGATCAGAAATGCACATTCAGATTAATAGTTACCTAAACCAAGCCTCTGAATTTCACCGTCATATATACATAGCACTGAGACCTCTTACGAATAAAAATACTTGGCAGTTTTCATGTACTAATTACGAAGTTAAATTTTTGATAGTCACATGCGACTCTAATAGAGCAATGTAAAAACTTGCCCAAGAGCTCAATCTATTAAGCCTTTACTCATTTTAGCGTATCTCTCTTCTCCACAGGAGGCAGAATACAAATGCACATTTTGCATCCATGCCACAGAACATGCTGTTACTGTGTTCCCTAGACTACTCCAATTCCTCCCACTGTTCTCTTCCCATTCTCAGCAATTCATGAGTTTTCCTCTTTACCTCAGACCCAGGTCTTTCTTCACATAGTTTTCATCTAGTCCTCCATCTTCAGCCATGGGTTCCACTTCACATCTTCCAGAGGCTTCATCTTTCCAACATGCAGTACCATTTCTGAAGCTGTAGAGACAGACTGGACAGACTGCTATAGATACCAACGCAGAGACTGTGGTGCTTCTCTCATAAGGGAGTATGGTATCTCGGTCCCACTCTCATGAGAAGGAACCAAAAGCATTATGCAGGAGCAGGAAGTAGATCTAATCAGGACTTGCCACAGTATATTCCTGACTCTCAGTATTTTATTTCTACAACTACAGTGTTAAATAAGTGTTAGACAATATTAAACAAAACTTTTAACTTTAATATTCAAATTCAACACTAGTAATAACAAATAGAGCACAAATGGGAAACATTGTTTAAACTAAAATTAATAAAGACACAAGCCAATAATTAGAACAGATTATTTTTTAGCAACATCTGTCAGTCTGGGTCCAACATCAGTACAGGTTCCGACAGCCACATTCTGTTCATTTTGGAACTTAAAACTGAATAGCTAAGCTTTGTCTGTTGGCAGCTCAGACTGCAGTTTCAGTATAGTATATTATAAGCACAATGAAACTTATGTACATAAACAATGAAGAACACTTACACTAAACAATTATTTACAAGTACTCCAACATAAAAAAAATATACAATAGCCTCAAGAATGGACAAGTGAAGCAAATACCAACATTTAGAGAACCTTCTTAGAGAGAATTACAAAACATCAATAGCCAAGACATTAACAATTGCACTACACTAATACAGAGTCCAAATATTAAATTGGTGCATTATTTCAGAATGCACTAGCTTTGAAAGAAAAATGCTGCTTTCACTAAAATGCAGCCTAGATCTGTTTCATGTAGTTGTTTGAACAAGAAGCCTATTAACACAATAATGATTGTTTTAATGCTACAGTTTACAGCGAGAACAAACTAAAAATAGCAGCAGTTCCACGTGGCACTTAAATTCCACAGGTTTCTAAGCTGTGGTTTATGCAATGCCTACAAAGTGCTCCCAGTTGAATATACAAATAAAATTCACAATAAAAGTTTACCTGACATCAGGTACATTGAGTGTAGGCGGCCTTACAGCCTATTTTTCAAAATATATTCCCCTCTACTCAAAAAAAAAAATCAGTAACTATCAAAGCAAGGCCCCCTCCCTCTTAAAGATCACTAGAGATATTACTACTTCTTACAATGCTGTAACACTACAAAGCAGCACACCACTATAGTGGTTAACCCTGGGATGATGTAACATCTAACTGTAACTGAAAGGCTTATGGATTAACATCCAGAATCCTCTACAGACAAGATAATAACTGAGTCCATTAACTCAAATACAGCTCATCAGCCATATTGTACAAGTAAAAACCCAGAAGCACTTTCTGTAAAACTAGTGACACTGATCAAAGCCAGGACAAGAAACCAGGAATTGAATGCTTCCTTCAATTCCTTAGGCTTCAGTCCAGCAGTGATACTATAGCCATCCTCAGCAGCTCTTTTAGACTTCATAGTTAGTATATAGTAAGACTAACTGAGCGGATCATTTTCTTTCCAAAGAGTCGAGATGGTCTATTTTGTGTCGTAGATCTAGTTGTCATTCTGTCAGTGAACAGTGCTCGCTCCTCAGCTGCAGCCTTTGCCATCTGTGCCTTCTTCAGCTCTCTGCAAGACATTGACAGAGTCACACACAACGGTATCAATAAGGACTACAGGTGTATCACACCAAGAGCTGTGAATATAATTCAGATGAATTACAGCAATTCAGAATTCAAGACTTGCTGTCAATGGTCTTAGTATGACCTAGATTACCATTTGCATCCACCTGTTTACAACCCAGAAGACTGATGTAGAATGTTCATTACTTGTCTAGATGTTTTTTTCTTTTGAACAATAGGGGAAGGAAATGACATAGTCACACAACTCAGATTTTGAAATCCAGCCTTTATAAGCAGCTCAACACTTCAATTATCAGAACACAGCATGATGCTGTTTACTTTCTAGTACAAGCCATATGATAGATCACTGAAAGAGCTAATTACTGAGGTTTGCCCAAATGAAGCATTCAGCCACAACTGAACTTCTCTGGAAGATTCAGACAAACAGACAAACTTGGATGAACATAGATGAGCGTAACCTGCAACAGACAACTTGGGAAGCATCCTTTTCCTTTTGCATACCCACATCAAAAGTTTATCACCACCCAAATATTTTTTACCTAACATCAAAATGTTGAGCCCAAAACTGCAAGGCTGAGTCACTGAAGGTAATGCACAGGCCACTGTCCCCACGCAGCATTCTGTTAACTATTCTGTTTCAGAGAATTACCAATAATCAGTCTGAGGACGAAGTTCAGTAAAACTCAGGACAAAACTATGAAAGTCTGACTAAAGAGAAAAGTTATCCTTACCAAGGGTTTCCCCAAATAGTTCTTCTTTCCTTAAATGCTGACATATCGCTAAGTTTAAGGATTCTCCTGTATACTCTTTTCCTTCTCCTATCCCAAACTATCCCTCAAAGAATTTTCTCTACTGTAAGAAGTAGTATTTCTAATCTCAGTTCACATCTGGCCTCCAAAGCAAGATCAAATTTTACAAGCTTGCTGCACACTGGTGTAGTTGTATTTAGGTTTTAGTTAGGTGTTTTAGTTTGATAAGCTACTCCCATTCTTGTAAGCCAAAGTATTATTCATTAACATGCATGCCCCATTTAATCCTCCCCACATTACCACTGTATCAGTTCACTGCAAGAGAATGAAACCAATTTTTAGTCATCTTTCCTGAAGACTGAACATGAGTCACAAATACACACACATGCGTGCACACCCGCCCACCACACCATTACCAGAAAATGAGGTTTTACAATATAATACTTCCATTCTTCCCTAGAAGTCTAATCATGAATTCTTCCTTCCTCTGAAGACAACGACACAGTAGAAAAATTGAGTTTCCTTACAAGGATTCCTTTCGGTGATGGTAACTTACACACACAAGTTGTATCTTAAATATGTAAAATGCAGGAGTGTTAAAAAACCAAAATCAACAAAATAAACCAAAAATACCTAACTATTTTATGGAACACTATCCAAACAGCATTAAAAACTACTGTAGATAAGTGTTCTTTTTAAATCATTCTTGGATTTACAGTTATTTTGAAAGGATGTACCCTACTTGTTGCCAGCCAGAAGCAGTCTTCACAAAATATTAGCTTTGCCAGCTTCCCCTTTTACACGATACAAAAATATGTTGTCTTTATACAAGCCAGTAAGTTACCTCAACAAATCTGTCCTTGAATAACCTGCACAAACTGTCAAATTATCGTGTCTGCAGCCCATGTAAGTTATAGGAAAACTATAAAGATAACCATCTAAAATGGCCAATCTGGCTACATTCAGACTGTAGCAATGGCAAGATAAGCAGACAGCAATGGAGAATCCAAACACGAAGTTAACATCTCCATTCAAAAAGACCCAGTCAGAAAGTAATTGATGTTCTATATTGTCTCATAAAAGCCTGGCTATTATGCATAATGCTTGCAAAGTTAACTGCAGTGAAAGAGTCATATAATTGCTTCTTAACTTACTCGCTCTTTCTGTGCAACTTGAGCAGAAATCACTTTCCTAAAGGGAATCTCTTCTTCAAAGCTTTAATTCAGAGTTGAGAGTTTGAGCAAGGGGTAGGACAAGATCATTTCCTGATACAAATTATTATCTAGTAACACTGCTGTGTACAAGTCAAATTAGTCCAAAAACATTCCTGACGTGCCATTTCATTTAAGTTCAAAGGAGCTCATTTAAGTCTGAAAGAGCTCATTTAAGTCACGTTTGCCAACATGTTTCAATGTACAGATGACCTAGGAAAACACAGACTCAAATAATATAGATGTAAGTTACACTATACATGTCACAAAAGTATGCACTACGCTTGAAACATTTTTTAAAAACTGTAATGTTTTGTATGCCTTGAATACTAAAAGCGTAGTTGAGATTCCCTTCGAGTGTTAAAGAAGTTCCTTCTATGGAGAAAGTTCCTTCTACAGTTACATAACCCACTTTGCACTCTCAGGTACATACATGCATGCAGATTTGTGGACCTCAGGCAGAAACAAGGACAGTCCAGTTTTATCATCACTCTACTGTCATACAAAAACCCATTAGAAAATAAGTTATATTTAAGGACCCCAAGGAACTGCTTACTTCTGCAAGAGTGAGTTTTTGAATTTTTCAGCGTTCAGTTCTATCCGGAGCTGCTCTGCGCTCTTTTTCGCAGCAGAGAGAAGCGCTGAATGCTTGACTAGTGCCACAGCTGAAGGCCTTTTCTCTGGATCAGGATTAATCATAACCTTGGAAAAAAGAAAATAAGGCATACTAGTTAATGCCAGTAATACACTAAATTACACTGATCAGTGAGCCACTAGTACAAGATTTCTTACTTTTAGTAAGTCTAGTAATTCTTGAGAAAGCACTTGTGGTATTCTAGGTAGGTTTCCTTGTCGAATTTCATGCCATTGGTCCCCATTAGTTGGAAGTGGTTCAGCCCCAGCAGCACAGACAACAGTCAGAGCAAGAGCAAAAATATCTGCTTTTGGCAGATGAGTGTAGTTCTTGAAAAATAAAGAAGAATAAATTTACTACACATACCACCCAGTGTAAGAAGAAATCTAACAAGACAGTTAAACTATGCATCACTGAACACATCCGCAATATTACATTCCTCTTTAAGTACTACTAGTGTTCAAGAAGATACCATTTAGGAAGTTTCTCCTCCAGCAAGGAGGCGACAGACAGCAACTCATTACTCCAAAGACAACAGCATGCAGACCTAATATCAGTATTTTCCACAAACAGAACAGATACCTCTTGTAGGACTTCATTTGCAAGAAAACGGCTATCACCTTCCTCCACTTGTGGACTAGATACTCGAGTTACATGACCAAGGTCACCTGCAAAAAGAAAAGTTATTTTTAAGAAGACAAACAGACAATACAATTCTTTTGAGCGCAAGCATACTGTTTCTCACCTATTTTAAATATGACTCTATTAGATGACCAGTCATCATCATCACCTTCTTCTGAAGTTGTACTCGGGACTGATGTCCTAGATATGAAAATATTACCTGAAAAAGAGCAGAATTGTTAAAAAAAAATTTCTGTCCAATTTCTACTTCATCTAGTTTCACTACAGTTTGCTTTAGCCACACCAAATTTATAGTTGTATACATACCCAGTTCATAGAACAAGAAACTATAACCTACTTGCTCTGGCCCCTCTGCTGGGAAAGGAGCCAAGTGTTATGCAAGTAGAGTCAATTACACAAGAAGGACCCAAGATAAACTCAACAACACTTTAAGTTTGCTAGCTAACTTTATAACTGACATCTCTGTACTGCTATTTAGAACTTCAGTGAAGAATTTACAGTTAGTAAGCTGGGGCTACCTGCTTATTTTTCTGCAGCAGATTAAATTAACTGAGGAAGTTGTCAACACAGAATAAAGCAGTTTACAAACTTACTAGGTTTGATATCCATGTGTACCAGTGACATTGAATGAATGTACTTTAAGCCTCGAGCCACCTGAAGTAGCAGGTCCTTCAGTTCTGGTTCAGTAAAATGATGCATATTCCTGTAGTTTTCACTTATGGCATCTGCTAAACTGCCACCTAAAACAACATTAAAGAAAACAACTAATAATTTTACTTCAAACAGTTGACAAAGTAATGACAACTTGCTTCCAAAAGCAAGTACAACTAACTTCCAAAATTAACAGTGAATATATCACCAAGAACTGCTGATGATACACAGGAAGCGTAAAATCTAGTGCTGTATCCATTTTTTGTAGCCATGTAATATAATAAAATTATTTCTCTGCTGTAGTTGCCATGCAAATTAACAGGATACCAACACAAAGGAAAAGACCTTCCTCCCTGTACCAATCTCTGGCAGGGTATCAACCATAGCAAAAAGCATCAGAAATCATGTCCATCTCCCTTTTTCAAGGAAACTCCCCAGCAATTTTCTCTATTCCAGCTTGTACTACTGTACAGAAAAAAGAACAGTTTTGCTGCTTGCAAATGCCTCATTGTAATTCCAATTTTCTTTAACGTTTAAGACTTTGGTCCGCAACTTTGTATATTTTTTGCTTTATATATCTGACATACCTTTTCCAACAGAAAGGAATATCAGATGCATCTGAGATAACGATGGTACAAGCCACATGTAGGGCAATCAATTCCTAACTAGTGCTATAGATTTGTAGATACCTGTAAATCTTCAAAAATTAATTTTTAAAGCAAGTTCAGAACAAGCAATAAACTTACTTACCATTGCAATATTCATTCTGTATAAGCATATGATCATCTTCTGCCCATGCAGAGTAGTATCTTACTACGTGAGAATGCTGTCCCAGAACTGCATGTGCATAGACCTCTCTTAAAGCATTTTGCCTGTTACAGTCACAAAAAATAACAGCACACAAGAATATTATGAGGAAAAATTAGTCCAATTTCAGCTTGATAAAAACACTTATCATAATATCATGCCCTTCTACCAGCTCAGGTTTCTAATGAAAATCTTCATATTCAGCTCTGTGGCACCTTAAGGTAGAAACAGCTAAAATAAACTACATTGTATTAAAAGACTAAGTACATGCAACATCAGAAAACAGGTTACATATATTTCTTGAGGGAGCTGCCACTTCCATTACATACTTTCCAATCACCAGCAAGCTTTTAGAAGCATCACTGGAGTTTTAGGAAAAAAACTAATGATGATCATAAGCCAGGAGCGGTATGACTGAACTCAACATTCTTAACTTCTTGCGTGGAAGTCTGGTATGGAATTTTGAGCAACTCAAATTTGTGGAGTTTTATAACAACTATATATAATAATATATATTTACATATATGTATATATATATGATCACTGCAGTTCATTTATATAGCCCCTCCTGCCATTAATGCAAGTAAGGATTACTCTTACTTTCCAGCTGAGAACTATCTGTTTCCACACAGAACATCAGGACAAACGTTGGCTAGGAGAAAGGAAAGGCCAAGTAGCCTTTCCTCCCCAGTACTGCACAGTACTGGGGGGGAGGGGGAAGCAGGTAAAGTGACTTCAAAATTGTATATGTTTTACATTTAATTTATGTGTTTTTATACTTGTCTCTTAAATGACTTCTCTAGACACCAATACAAAGAGACGCGGTAGGAAAAAGCACCAAGAGGTGACTTCTAGCTTTTAATAGTGGAAAATACTCACTCATCCACTGAGCCAGCCAAGGGTTTCTTAGATCGCTTTATTGCATAGATACAGCCATCAAGTCTCTTCACACATTTAAACACAGACCCAAATTCACCAGATCCAATCTTCTCCAACTCATGAAATTCAGTTGTGTACCGTGACTTCATATTACTTTCTGTTATTGTTATCCTCTGCAAAGATTAGAAAGGAAAATGTTTAGATTTGCAGATGCACAAACTGCCAAACTTAGTACCAAGTTCTAAAAATTAATTACCTTAGCAGGTCTAATAGTTTCATCTTCAGGCTCTCCATCACTTGCTTCCATGTCCTTGCCACAAAAGCTGAAATTAATTCCAGTTACTTTTGCAGAAGTAATACGGATTAAGTAAACTTAAAACTGAAGTCTAGTAGCTGTTGATTCTTCTGAGTTCTAATTCTCCCAGTCTACCTAAGTTTAGTTCAATTAATCGAATGCTAGACATTTATAAGCACTCACTAATATAATAAAGGTACCATGCTAATACCTTTCTCATTTCTTCCTTCTTGTTTCCTACTAGTATTTAATGTGGTTTTCCTTCCTTGAGAAGAGACTGTGTGCATAGTTCATTCAGTCAGGTAAAGAGATTGTAGGACACAGCCTAGTCTATCTTCTCTGCATACAAATCAAAATACTTGGTGCTAAACAGTTATTAAGTAATATCATGCATCTCAAAGTAGGTACTTTAAAGAGTTTTATGCATCACTAACAGATTTCCAAGAAAAAAATACTTCCATAGAAGCAATTTGTAACAAAGCTTTTGCAGCTAAAAGTAGTTCTAAAGACAAGACTAACAAAGAAAGATACAAATTACTCACTCATTCCAGTGTGTTCTCTTCCTCCTACGACATTTTCCTTCAGAGTTGTGAAGGAACATGGAATCAGGAGTGAAAGGATTGATGTTCACATGAGGTGTTTGTCGAATGTCGTCATCTTGCTTCTCCGATCTCACAACATTCATAAATAGAGAGCCCCCTCGAAGTTTGACTGAGCTGGAGCCTATTCCTTGTGCTTTAGAAAGCAAACTCTATATTTATTAAAAAAAAAAAAAAAAAAAAAAA
>Ga0065711_1027885_pt1 | contig 45256 bp, 33 predicted proteins | sample Hoacrofraction12_FD_59098 | JGI IMG/M metagenome (GOLD analysis project Ga0065711, IMG submission 59098) | Hoatzin crop microbial communities from Cojedes, Venezuela - Epithelial fraction 12 v2 (version 2) | ecosystem: Host-associated > Birds > Digestive system > Esophagus > Crop | place... | reverse complement strand
CCCCCCCAAATGAGACACAGCCTGGGAAAAAAAGAGAAGAAATGGCAGCAGGCTATGAGGAAGGTGTGAGGTGTAGTTGTTGCTTTCCTGCATTCTTGCTTTTACAGCTACTTTAGGGGGTAGTGAGGATCCAGTGAGATCCCACAGGTAAGGGAAACCCGTATGTAACTGAGGTCACTTTGCACCTCAGACTTTTTCAGTAATTCTCGCATACTCCAGAGGCTGACTGCACAGGTGTCCTCAGTGTTCACTCCTTCTCTTGCTTTGACGTGCTCTGTGGTGGTGCTGGTCAACTTCTCACGCCTTGCTCTTTCTTTTGTTGCTGTCTGTATAATGCCACGGTCTGGATTTGGGAGTATTTCCCTGTCTGCTTTGCCCCACTGTCAATGACCCATGGCAAGGTAGAGGGGGTGGGTGAGGTTGAGTCTATACTTATCCTGGTGCAGGAGAGCAGTTGTATGGGGGGTGCATGTGTGTGTGTGTCTGAACCAACTTCGTTATAAGAATATCAGTGACCCTTTCTAATCTGGGTTCTTGACACAGCTGAAAGCAGCACATCTGAAGGCTCAGACTGGCAAAACTCAGCCCAGCTTCTGGTTTTAATCCTTTGTTGCCTAGTGAGTGAGATCTGCTGCTGGCAGGCCACCTCCACGGTGAGGAGATAAAGAAAAACATAAAATCTGTATTTGCAGGGACAGTTTAGACAGTATGTTTGGGCAGGCCAGAGGTCCCTTGTACCCACTTTGTGCTGGAGTTTTGGTTTGCAGTGTGGCAGGAAAAAGTGGTGAGCTGAACTGCTTCCAAACCAGTACAAAATAAATCAATTGTATCTATCTTCTATATCATACAGACTCCCTTCAGTTACATTTGTTGCGTAGACCCACTAGCCCCAGGCTTGTAAACTAATTGTTGCCCTCAGGGCCCTCTATAGTTGTTTGTATGAAATCAAAACACTAAAGCTGGTTCGGCTGGGAAGAGCAAATCACAGCTTGACGCATGTGAAGTTACTTGGTACCTTGGTGGTATTGTTGGGCAAACATGCCTGCAGGTCACTGGCTGGGGGTTTACTAAGTCAGAGGGCTGTGTGGTCTCCCTGTTAAAATTTGTTTCATGTGGTCACAGGGCTGGCATGTAGCCCATCTGCAAGATCATTTTTCTTTAATTAGAAGTGCCTGATGACTCCTTCTTACACTCTTTTTATTTGAGACAATAACTGATGGTCTTCTCCTTATGTTCACAGTCTGAAGGCACAAGGCTGCAGAAGGACCTCCGAACTTACTTGGCTTCTGTAAAAGGTAAGGTCTGTGCAAGCAGAGGGTTGTTTCCCCTGTAGTGCTTACCTGCATGGTGAGGTTTCTGCACCCATCCCCTTCCTGGTGTTTCATCAGGTGTGAGTTGTAGGAAAGGTCAGCCTTGTCTGGGTGGGGGGATCTTTCAGAATCCTTCAGGACCAGCTGGGATGGAATGGGGTTGTGCTTTGATGCCAGGCAGGTGGTGCTGTCTTAGTGATAGACTCTCACACTTTCTGCTAGAGGAGGACGAACACAAAAGTTCTGACGTGACTGCATCCTCTGTTCCTTTCTCCCCCTGGTTACTCTCCATCTCTGTTATCAAGGGTCAGACGTTCTGTAAGGAAGAACTTAGCATTTGTTATAACCCTCCTGTGTCTGCATTGCTCACAATGAAGGTTAAACTGTAAGGAAGACACTATTTCGTTCTTTCTGAAGCAGCTCCCTCTTCTTTCCTAGCCATGCACGAGGCCTCCAAGAAGCTGACAGAGTGTTTGCAGGAAGTTTATGAGCCAGATTGGCCTGGGAGAGATGATACAAATAAAATAGCAGAGGTAAGACTTTGTCCAAGATGTGGGGTCACCTGGCTTGGTCTGTCAGTGGAGATGAGCTTTGGAAGCTGTGTCAGTGCACCACGTTTCTACAGGCATAAGACTTTGCAGAAGAACTGGAGAGACAAACTCAGCATTGGGAAGAAGGGAAAGCAGAAGGGCTGTGGCCTGAATTTCATTTGCGACACTGTCCCCAGATGCTTGAACGCTACACAGAGCCGTATGCTTATGCCAACAAGCAATTAGTTTCCCCAACAGTGGTCAAACAGGGGCAGAGGATGCCAAAAGAGAAGTCAGCACGGTCAACTGGATGTGTTGCTTATGCTCTGTGCAAGAGAAAGGGGAGGCTAAATCTGTGGCCAAAGCATGGTCAGGGCAGCCATTGTGTGGCTGCAACAACCTCCCACTCACAGCACTACCACCAGCTGTTGTATATTGGTTGCCACCAGTGATGGTGACACCATGAGTCACCCCAGTCTGCTGTTCTTCTCATCCCTTGGTGGGGCGATGCCTGTCCAACCTGCCCAGGTGTCTTCTGTGGAGCTTGGGGCACAGCCTGCCATTGGACAGCTTGGAACCCTCTTGGTGTGTGCATGCAGTGGGCCCACCTGGAGGCAGGTGCTCTCTGGCTCGGCCCTTCTGCTGTGGCAGTTCAGCTCTGTGGATCCATCTGCCACGAGGCTGCAGGACTGGGCCTATCTGCCGCTGTCTATGGCACTGGAGCGGTGGGGAAGGAGTAGAGAGGAGAGCAGGAGGGGAATTCTTCCCTTCCTCTGCTTTCCCGTGCAGAAAATCTCACCTGAAATAACATCTATATCTCGCCCAGGAAATACTGACTTCAAAGCAGATAAATCAAATGCATCCTGAACATTTCAAGGTCAATTCTTGCATTAACATGGAAACTTTCCATTAGGAAGTGCTGTTGCAGTAGATAATGGAGTTGTAATTCAACTGGTTTGGCTTCACCTTCTCTGTTGGACTTGTTTGTTCCGGAGCCACTGCGGTGTCTCCTGGGAGACTGTCCTGTCAGAAGGGTCAAAAGGAGCATGAGTCTTGAGAATTAACTGTAGCTACTCTGTGGGTCTGCAGGAATATTTCCAGCCCTCTACCCCACCTGCTTTAATGCCTTTGTTTATATTTCGCTCTTTCAGGAAAACACAGGCAGGAGAAAAGTGCTATTCCTGCCAAAAAAAATAAAAAATTCCCACATAAAGTGGGCGTTTTTCCTAAATATTTTATCCCAAACATTTTGTTCAAGTGGAAAAACACGGGGGGAGGGCAATTTTTGTCAAGGTGTTGATGAGAAGTTACTGTGTGTGAGATAATATCAAGGATAAAGTGTGCAGAGGTTAGGGTGCAAGCCTTGGATGTGACCTCCATTGGGCTGTGGAGGTGGGTGCTGTGAGGGCTGAAGACTGCTAGAATAGCTTTCGGTTATTGTTTGTTATCCTTCAGAAAGCTGTATTATGAAAAGCAGAAAATGGTGCCTGGCTGTGTCAGGTGCCTCATTTTTGTGGCTGCTGGGAGAGGGAGGTAAAGCCAGCTGGACCTTCATCTTCCCTGCCGTTGTATGGACTTGGGCTAGCACTGTGCGGGGAAGGACAGGCCCTCACAGGAAGGTTCACGAAGGGCGCTGTGTCCTTGGAGAGGTCACCTGAATGTAGCAGCATCAGGCTTTCCTCTGTTTCTGCGTTTCTGGTGTGACCTCTCTTTTTCGACTAATTTCTCTCCTCCTTGCTTTTTCCAGAGAAATGACTAGCTCTTAAAGAGCTCTGGGGGTCTGAAATTGTTGACTGTAGCACACATGGAGAAAAACAGAAACGCAGAGCACTGTGTTCTTAATAGTTAGCTCATTGCTTTTGTTTTTCAGAACAATGATCTCCTCTGGACGGATTTCCATCAGAAGCTGGTGGATCAGGCACTTCTGACCATGGATACGTACCTTGGCCAATTTCCAGATATTAAAGTAAGAATCTCTTTAAACCTTTTCATCTAGAGAGTCACAGAAGATGAAATCTCATAAGAATCAGTTTCTTGCATCACCATCTTTAAGAGGATGCGTGTGCTGTGCTGTTGCAAGCTCTTCTTTTAGAGTAGCCAAGATCTTTGCAGCTCTGGGTCATGTGAAAATGTTATGTTCTTCTTTTTGGGCTTGAAATGAGAGTGAAGAATCCAGGTGAAAGACGTTGGAGAGAACGTAAGTGTGAAACAGGAGGGTCCATATAATGTGCTTCTGTATCGCAGTGCAGGAGGGCAGTGTCAGCAATAACTCACAAGCTCTCAGTCTCTTTTCAGTTCTTTAGGTTTTTTAACTTCCTTGTAAGTACAAAGTATTGAGCAAGTAGGTGGCGAATGTGCTTTGTAGGTAGAGGCTGGAACGGAAGGCAGATTTCTGTTCCCCAAGTTCCATGAAGTCCTCCTGTGCATGTAACCAGCTTTTTGCAGAGCAGGGGAATGCTGGACAGGTGTCTTGTTTGGGGAAATAATACCCAAGGACCTAGGTTTGAATGATGTCCTTTCCCTCCCCGCCCCGTGTTATCTACTCTCTGTTCGTTTTGAGAAGGCTATGCAGGAAATGTCTTCACCATATGGAAGCGCTAGTAATGATATCACCATATGGGAAATATCAGCTTGGCTTCTTCCCAGTGAAAACAACCCTTTCCCCACCACATGTCTGTTAAAGCGTTTGTCAATATTTGTTGCTCCAGGAGGATCGTGCTGTGTGGAAGGGGGGCGGGTCACAGGCTTGTAGAATGAGCCCTGAACAGCAGTGTCCTTAACTTCTGGGGCTCCTTGGTTTTGCTTCATTTTTTCCAGCCTCTTCTGTCCCTGGAAGTCTGAAGTGGGGGAAGGCGGCAAGGCTTGCTGTTGCTTTCCACCCGCTCAAGGCTGCAGAGCTGATCACTCCCCATGGTGTGATGCCATGTGCCTCAGTTAGCAGTGCAGAGCCTCCTGCGTGGCTTCCTAAGCAGAAGGTTTTATTTCAGGCTTGCTGTAGGCTCAGACTTCTGCACTGCTTCAGTCCAAATAGCATTTCACTAGCTTGGTCGCTGTGCACTGGGTCACCTCAGTGTATCACGTTTCTTCCATGCATAGTATCTGTGGGATTTCTTAATTCTGCTGGGGTCCAACTGAGGTTTAATGGGATTTTAAAAGGAGCACGAGATTGGGACCAACCAAATTCTGCCAAAACTCAAGGTGCTAGGCACTGAGCTCCCATGGATCCTTTCTGTCTTCCAAATGGGCCACTGAGGTGTCTTATTACTAGTGTCCCTTTCTCAGTCTTTGGGTTGTGCTCTAGAAAATGGGAAATTAAAGCAATTTTGTGCACAGTTTAATGCTTTAAAGAGAGCACTGCTCACCTCCGATTCCCTTCCTGAAAGGCAAATACTCATTTTTGTTGGTTCCTACAATAAGATATGGATGTATTTCACAGAGTTAGCTATCTGTTTAAAATGGGCTTTCAGTGGTATGAATTTAAAAGGGTCAATATGTTGTTACTGGTAGTTCAGCTGAATGTTTCATGCTCCTTACCCCAGAGCACTGAGAAGTGCTCTGATCAAGTCTGATTTCTTTGACTGGTAGATACTCTTACAAGTAATGTTGTTGAAGTTTACTACGGTTGTGCAAAAGTGTAGTTTGGCTTCACATAAGGAATTAGAGTTGCTGAGGATGGCAGGCAAAAAAACCTAGAGTCTTACGTAATTTACAGAATGTTTCGGTTGTTTTTGGTTGTTGTAGTAATAGTTTTCTGGTTTGTCTTATCCACAAAAGCAAATTTTCTGCTTTTCCTGGAATTCTGGCATTACTATGATAATGAAAAGATGATTTATGGAGGAAAAGATGGTTTTAATTTAGTTATATGAAGGCTTGTTTTTTTTTAAACGGCTCAGTAATTCAAGTGTGTGATGAGTTAGATAATGCATGCATTATTTTTTGTTAAATTCTAACGTATTCTGAAATCTTCACTTGAGGGGCTGGAAAAATTCCCTTGAATTTTTTGAACTTCAGATGGGATCCACAGCAGGAATGCTATGTGTTCACATTCATTAGTAAGGAATTTTTATAAGTTAAAGGGAATAATTTTTAAATGTTGAGTGGGGAGAGGTGAATGAAGCCTCTCTGTCTTCTCTGACTTGAAAAACAAAAGTGTAAAAAGTACTTTATCCTTTCTTTGCAGTTCACTATCTATAGCTTCTTGGGGGGGGACTCTTGCATGATCTATAATATTTCTGAGTGAGTTTTCAGTTGGGGTTGCAGAGCGCGCAATAAAGAGTACAGGTCTCTGCAGTGAGTCCAGAGAAGCTAAACCATAACCCAAGTTCTGAATAGCTGTGGAATTGATAATGTTCTGTCTTGTACTGAAAACAGGTACCCTGTTTCTACTACATTTAAAACCAAATATCTATAAGAGGGGTGTGTGTGTGTTTGGTGGTGGTTTGGGGTTTTGCTTGTTTTTAAAGGAGGCTTAAGTTAAGGTGGATTTCTTGCAAAGTAATAAACTCTGGAGTTCAGCTTTTGCCATCAGATAGTGGTGGGTAGCTGCAGCTATCCTGGAGTCGTACAAGGAAGCAACCCTGCAGCCTTCCAGGGCTGGGCTAAGTCCCATTACTGCTGTCACAGGCAGTTGTGTGATCGGTGGTTTCTCCAGGAGGTCTCTCATTGTATTTGTACAATGCAGCATTTCCATGTGCTCTAGAAGAAACGTGTGTGTATGCAGAAAATTGGGGGCTGCAAAAAAGGGCAGGAGTGACCTTGCTGAGAGATGGGGGACACTGAATCAAACTCTGACATCCTGCCTCCATGCCTGGCTGGCAGCGTGATGTTGGGGAGGTGTCTTCTGGTGACCCCAACAGTAAGGTGGCTCTGCTTCTTCGTGATTCCTCTCCTGGAGTGAGCTGAGCACTTTGAGATCAGCTTGAGTGTGCGTGTGGCTGAGATCCTGCAGATCCGCTGTGACTCACACAAGCTGCACCAGTGTTTGCTGGAAGCGCAGAGGAGCATGTGTAGGAGATGTGTGAATTGGTCCCAGCTGGTCTGGCAGAAAGATCAGCCCTGAGTGTGGTTTTGCAACTTATCTGCAGGAGTCTGGGGAGAGGAGACCACATCTCCCTGCCAAGTGCAGTGGAGGGGGGATTTTGCTTTTGCAAGTAAATCCTAGTGCTGATTCTTTATCTTGCACTTTCGATTTCCCCAGGTGCTGTGGTGAATTAGAAACCCTCCTGGCTCCTTGCCGTGCCTTGTCACTCCAGTTCTCCAGCCTGTCTCTAGACTGATGATCACTGGTGCTGGACTGGGCTCGCCAAGCTGGGGTGGTGCTAGGTCAGCCTGGGAAGACCTGTGCTCCAACTCAGATAGCCTGGGGTGTTTGCAGAGAGCATGGGGGTGAGGGTCTAAGGGGATGGTTGGATGGTTCCTAATCCCATGGGGCTGAGCCTTGCCAAGGTGAATCTCTCCTGGGGGAGAGAGCCTGAGACACCTCGGATGAAGAGGAAGAACAGAGGATCAGGCCACAGGCTGGACTCAGTCTATTCTGGATTCTCACCCATGGACCTGTCGGGACTCTGTCCCTGAACACAAGTCTGGTACACAGTTGGATCCTTCCTCATGTTTGTTACAGCTTCAGTATGTCTTGCCTGTTAGTGACATGGTGCTACAGGTTTTCACTCGCACTTCTCTTGCTTAATAGCTGTTTACAATAGACTGTGGCTACAGTCACCTCTGCCTGCATCTCCTGTTGCAGGGTCCAAAATGCTGTCCTAGGCGTATCCTGAGCATGTGGATGGCTGTTTTTGCTGTGCTGGCAACAGAAATGCCTTCTTTTGTTGAACTTAATCTTCTGAGCTTCCACACAAACTAGGTCTGTGAGCTGGTTAGAGTCTGGCTGCAGCCCTCTGGGGGCCCTGAAGATGATGAAACAGGTGCCTGTAGGATGCAGGCACATGTGGAGGCGTAGGAAGCACCAGGGCTATGGTTCTGGAAACATTAATGTCATCCAGCGGTGGGGCCTGTTGTTGGTTGGATCCCTTTGCTTTCCCTGGCTGGGTCTGCACCCCTCATGAGGAGCTCCCTCGAGAACGGTGGTTGTCACTAGTTCCTCCCAGGGCCACCTCTCTGGGCAGCCTGTGTGGAGCATCCAGCAGGTGTCCATGTGTGGGCAGAGCATGGGGTGCTCTGGAAGCTGGGTGAAGAGGAGTAGGGGTGTGCTTGAGAGGCTTTGGTGTTTTGGCTGCTGGGGAAGATAGTAACATCTCTTTTCTCTATCTTTCTTAGTCTCGTATAGCGAAGCGAGGAAGGAAGCTTGTGGATTACGACAGTGCCAGACACCATTTTGAAGCCCTGCAAACTGCAAAGAAGAAGGACGAAACCAAAATCGCAAAGGTAAAGCAAGCAGAGGGATGTGCAGCCGTCCTTTCATGATGTCTGCATTTGCCTACTGAGCAGTTTTTGGGTGTGCCTCTACTTCTTCATTGGGTATGTTTGGTGTGTTTTATTTTGTGTGGTGGTTTTTTTTCCAAAGAGGTGTTGTGAGCTGGTGAAGATTGGCTAGGTGTTTCCTTCGTATTTGTTTAGTTCTAGAAAACAGGATGGTCTCTGTGTTGGTTCAGACTCACCATCATTAGTGAGCATCTCTTGGTGGCCAAGGCCTGAGCATGCATTTCCTCAGACACTGCAGGACCAGTAACCCCTGTGAGGAATGCCACTGTGCTTCTGGGGGGAGCAAAGCCCTGCAAGTGCCACAGCAAAATCTGCCAGTTTGTCTGCTTCCTGGGACTCTGTCTCCCATCTTATAGCAGTGGTGAGAGTAAGTGTTTGAGTGTTGCTTGAGTTTGGTTGTGTTTGTGAAGTCCTCTGATATTTGAAGACAGAGACCCTTAGACATGTGAATTACAAGTTCATTAGTGGATATGCACCTCATACACACATGATGACTGTGTTCTGTTGTCTGTTGGTCACAATTACTGGACAATAAATATGGCTGACATCAGGAAAACAAGAGTTTTCTCTTGTCAGGGTCTGGTTTCTTTCACGTCTGTGAAAAGTTTGATCTGGGATTAACTCCAGAGCATGCCCAACACGCAAGTGCAGGATTTTTTTTTAATTAAAATGAACATCATTAAAAATGAAACTTAGATTTTCTTTTAAATGAAGCTGAAGAAATGTGATAGTGCTAACCTTGCTCTAGAGGAGGCTCATGGTTCGAACACCTGCCCAGAAAATAAGCTGTGGATTACTCCCGTACCCTGAGTGGGTTTGAACCCCCGTGCTTCAGTCCATAGGACATGACTTGGTACAACAGAATAGTCTATGGCTGGGGAGACATCTTTAATTCTCTTGAATGCTGGTCATGGCACATCAGGACTCTTCAGGCTAGAAGCAGTGCAGGAAAGAAAGAGCCTGGATCTGTATCTCTTTTCCAGGCTGAGAAGAGTTGTCATCCTTTGCTTAGAGTTGTCTCTGGTAGGGGGAAATACAGGCTATGTGAGAGATGCTAGTGTCTCCTGCATGGAAGAAATTTAAGATACATCTCTCCTCTGGGTGAAAGATCTGCATTTAATGGCCAACTGACAGTACTTCTATTTTTAAGCTGCAAGTCATCAGTCATCTGCTCGCCCAGTGCATGCACTATGATTAACCTTGACAGACAAGGGAGAGATCGATGGCTCAGGTGTCGCTGCATGGCAAGGCAAGTCTCGGTTCTGTATGCAAGGCATGAGGCCCAGCTGGTCATGCCTTCTGTTCAAAGCAGTGCTTCTCTGTGTTTGGAGGTAAGAGCAGAATTTCCCTGGGGCATGGTATGATTATTGGTGTGTGCCTGTGGGATCTTTGCTGCAGTGGAAGTGGTTTTTCATCTACTTGGGTTGGTACCTGGTGATCTGCACCAAAGAGGCTGCCCTTCTTTGTCATTGCTGCACGTGCTTGTGTTGCCCCAAATACTCATGTAAGACATAGTTAAGAAGGGATAGTTTCTTGCTCTTTTGTTACAAATATGAAGAACAGTACAGTTTGAAGAGTGAAACGTTGAGATTTAGGAGTTGGTGCACTGTTCCTGATTCAGCCTGTGCAAGTCTCTCTTGATTGGACTCTTCTCGTTAGCCAAAATGTGCACTGGATCAGATCTTTCCACCCTCTGTGCTTCAGGCCATAAGCTCATGCACGGGATAATACTGGACACACCGCGCTGTCCTGATCCTGTTAAGATGGGTGCAGTGAGTCCCCGAAAGTTCTGTGCGCATGTCCTTGGCAGACGGGCAGGTTTCGCAGCCCAGCCGTCTCACATCTCTGCAGGGCTGTGGGCAGCAGCCTGGGCTCAGCGTGCAGTAGGCTGGTGTAGGGCATTCATCTTGCCGTTCCTGTGACTGTAGCTTTACTCATGTGACCTTTGAAGTAGGGTTGTTCTAGTGTAAGGTACTTTGGAATATGATGTCAGGCCCCTAGGAAAGAGAAATCTTGTTTATGACACAGCAAATGGGAACTGACTGGAGTTGAAGTTTCACAGTGTAGTAGCACGAACAGTGATGTGAATACTTTTTGGAGCTGTGTGGTCTCTTCTTTTTTTTCTTCTCTAACATATGGATGTTCTCTTCACGCTCAGGACTCCTCCACTTATTGCAAAACTCACAACCTGCCATTAAAATAAAGCACTGTGGACTTTCAGCTGTTGCATGCAAATAATTATGGTGGTTAATTAATCCTGACCTCTCTTTAAGGAGCTCTCGCTTCACAGCCATGACTTGGAGTAGGGTTGTCTGTGTGCTGGGTCACTAACAACTATATCTGTTGCTCTTTACAGCTGCCTGGCTGGTCTGCAGTATCCCAGCCCACACTGGAGCGTTAATTACTGCTAAACTTGGCATGCTTCAAAGGATTCATAACTGATCCGTCCCGAGATGTTTGTTTTTTCTCTCACCTTGGTGATACTGGTTTGGTCCAGCTTCTAAATACACTGTCTGTTGTAATTTTATTTTTTTTTATCCTAGAAGATATATGTTTGTGTCTCTCTTGTTCTTTCTTTTTTTTCTTTTTTTCACTCAAACATGCTCCCTCCCCCCAGCCTGTTTCGCTGCTTGAGAAAGCCGCGCCTCAGTGGTGTCAAGGGAAGCTACAAGCTCACCTCGTTGCGCAAACTAATCTGCTCCGAAATCAGGTGACTGCTGATCTACCTGGCTCTAACCCTGCATGCGCTATTTTGGGCTCTGGATTGTACCATGCAACTAATGTCGAGGCAACGTTCACTCTAGTCCCCTCTGCTAAGTGTCCTTGATGTTCGTGAGCTACGATGGACACATGAAAATTGCTGACCCATGAATGAATCTGCGCCTGCCCTATTGGTTTCTAATCAGGTCTGTTAATACTGGGCTATTGCTTTCTCCCCCTAAAATGAAATGTGGTTAAAGAAAGGCTATGGAATAAGGCCAAGGCAGAGGATGGTGTAGTGTATTTTCTTCAGTTATTCCTTTCTTTTTCTTCTAAGAGAAGCAGTCAATTTTTATTGTTGCTGTTTCAAAAAATAAAAAAAGAGGAAACATTGAAAAAAATTGGCTTCTGCATTTCTGCTGTTGAGGAAAGCCAGAAAAAACCACATCACTTCAGAAGCAATTTCTGTGGCTAATGAGTTAAGCTGCAACATTCTCCCATGATAAAATCCAAGTTTCCAGAATGGGCACTATCCTGGCTCTTGTGGTCTAAGTGAGCTGTTTCCAGGTGTACAGACAGGTTCAGTCTGCACAGGAGAAGAGGTGGGCCCAGACCAGGGAACTTGCACCCAGTGTAATGTATTTGAACAGCTCCAGGTTGAGGTCATGGTTGCGTCATGTGGCAGAACTTGGCTGAACATTTAGGTTGCAGCATCTTGAGGGACATGAGAGCAGCTCAGAGAAACTGCAGAGACTAAGAATTTCAGTCCTGCTTGCACAGGAGAAGTATGACTTCCTGATGAAATCTCCCATGGTACTTACCTTGGAGCTCCTTAAGGGATAAGAGGGAGGTGACAGAAAACAGTCAGTGAGAACAAAATGCTTTCAGTGGGCAAGGGATAGTAAATCATTACCCGGACTGGGAGAGGGCCAGTCACTGGCTCACCAGTTCCTGGTGAGCTCATCTGTACGCATTCAAACCCTCCTCCACATTTTCACATTCCTTGTCAGTGAATGAATTGCAGTTGAGAAACACTAAATTGCTCTTGCCTTATAAAGCACCTGGGCTTTTCACACTCAGGTTACGGCTGTGGATCAGGGAAAAGCCTAGATTACAGTGTCAGTAAAGCCTGGGGAGAGAACAGCTGTTAGCAGTGCTGCTGCAGATGCGTAGTAAAGGGAGTGAACATAAATATGTGTTTATTCTGGAGAGTAGGGAGAGGGACATTTGGCTGGCTGCCGGGGGCTTTCCCTGTGCCTCTGTGGGCTGGGAACCACCTCCATGGCTGTGGGCCTTGACTGGTCTGGCTGGCTGGTGGTATTTGTGGAGGACCAGAAAGCAGGTACGAGATGTTTTTTCAAGCCATAAATAAATAAATCAGCTCTCAGGCATTTTTCTTCTCAGACAGGCTGGGTGACTGGGAGTAACACCACTGCCTGCAGACTGCTGAGGGAAACAGTACCTATGAGTGCTCCCTCGTCCACTGCACTCTGATCTTAGGCAGTCTGCCCAGGGTCGAGCGATCATTCTGCTGTACTGGGTGGCTTTGCCCTAAAGCAGCAGGTGACAAGGGTGTATATGTAATCTCTCCACTCGCTGTGTCCTGGGGGTGTTAACCTCCTGTAAGTGACCTTAGTATTTTCAGTCACCCCAGATGTTTTCAAATCAAGCTAAGTCTTCCTTGAAGATTTTCCTCAACCACTCCTGAACTAAATAATATTATTGCTAACCTTAATTTTTTGTTTCTACTTATGCAAGTCTTTGGGCTTTTTAAAATTTTTATTTTGATAGGGGACTAATGAAAAAAAACACCTCAAGATTAGTTTGTATTCTGAACCAGTAGGTTTTCCAGCTTTTCACAAACACGAGCAGGCAGGACAAAAGTTTTTCTGTTTACATAACTTCAAGGCTGAAGGTGCTACTGACAACCCTAATCTCATTAAGCTCTTGATAAAAGCAAGAAGGATGATGACACTGCATTTATTGAAGAGCTTCAGAATGTTAAGCCTAACAAAAAAAAAGTTCCTTCGCTTTACCAGCAGCTGTGTTGCTGTCTCTTCTTGCCTGATATTTTTACAACCTCCAGGCAAAAATGGGGTCAGCAAAACCTATTATTTCTACTGTAAAACCAAATCCCTCCCTCCAGTGTGCAAACTGCTGGCTTTTTAGGCCTTTAGCAGACACTAACAGAAAAAATACGGTGTGGGGGGTTCTGTGTAGTCTCCTGGGGCGTTTGCTATTACACACTCTCAGTTACAAATTTTGGTGACTGCCCTTTTGGCAACAAATGGGAAGATGGCTTAGAACAACAAATTCTTGCCTTTTTCATCAGCTCCCCTGAAAAGCCGAATGCAGACTAAAAAGCACCATCCTTGGCGCTGCAGGGATAACAGAGCGATATCTCTGTCTGTAGGAGAAAGCCAGCGAGTGGAGTCCAGGGCCGTGCTGCTCTTCAGAGGGGCTGGGGCTTGAGCTGGGTGGGCTGCCTAGCTCAGTTCCTCACCCCTGCCTCAGGGATGTTGAAACCATTTACTGAGCAGTGTGTAGCTACCACAGTTCACAGCATAGTGCTTGAAGAGAAGTGGTCACCAGATTGCCCAAAAGCACCAGGCTGGATGTTGCCAGATGTTTGTGAGTGCTGGGGTGTGTGATGGTAGGAAACGTCATGGGGAATAACTGCTCCCCTCCCACAGCTGAGCTGGTTGTGCCTGGCACTCGGAGCCTTGGCTGGGGGGAAGGTTGGGAAGGCATCTGTGTTGTCTAGCTCCTTGCTCAAATCTTCCCCCTTTCAGGCAGGGAGAGGAGAGGAATAATTATCTGTGATCACATTTCATGGACCTAGGCATTATGTCCTCTGTCAGGTTGGCAAGGATGATTGCTTAAGTAGAAAGTGCATGGATATGGTAGCAGTGGGCTCTGCCCTGAAACCTGTGTCTTCCCCCTTTTCTGCACTGTACTACCTGAGCCGGCTTTTCTTGTAGCAGGGCTCAAGACCAAGTTGATGTCTGCCTTCGGCTCCGGCTGGAAGCAGTCAGGGCTACTCAGTGTCAGGAGCCCTGCTTCCAAGCCAAATAAATCTGACTGGTGAGAAGATCCCTGGGCTGTCAAAGGACTGAAGAATTAATTCAATGCTGTACCTGGGACTGAGAGCCCTGGCTGAGCCACGGGCACTGGATGTATCCCTGATGCCTACAGCTACTCTAGAGTGAACGTTGCCTGTTGCTGAGGTTGCCTTTGCCTCGGGATGTCACAATATTCATATGTTGCTTTTTAGGTTCTTTGACCTTCTGAACAGGTAAACGAGAGAGGGAAAGACTGTTGTTTAATATTCACTGTATCTGAAAAACTAACAGCATTCAGTGGTGCCTCATCTCCCAGCTATCCCATCGCTTGGGTTGTCTCTGCTTCCAGTCTAGTTTGGAAATTAGAATAAGCTAAAGCTAAAGGATGGACTGGGATTTTTTTTTCTCCCCTTAAAATGGTTACATTAGAAACATTCATTCACAGAGGGATTCTAAGGCAGAGTGAGTCTTTAACCATTGTCTGTGATTCAGCATAAACTCTGCCTCTTATTTAAATGGGCTTTTTGTTTGTTTTGTACTAACTCTCTCGAAATGTTGGGTTTTTCAGTGAGTGTAGCAGCAAAATACAAGGGTTTCTGGGTGGAAGCATCATGGCCCCTTCTTCCCCTGCCTGTTCCTTACAAGGTCTGCTTAACTTTTTGAATACCTCCCAGGTGTGTCTTTGAGGGAAACTTTCTCTCCTGATCTTGAGTACAAAATCTTGGCCTTGCCTTTGGCAGCTGTGAGCAACCCTCTGAAAGGTGGAGCTAGCTGGAAAATAGGAGCTTCTGTGGCTAGCTCAAAAGTCAGGAGAGAAATGGAGAGTGTAAGAATTCTACACAACACTGAGGAACAGGACTCTGAACCGAAAAATATTTTAAGTCCTTTCTCCCATCAATCCTGTCTTTGCATATACCTATCACTATGGAGCAGTAGGCTGGATTTCTTTAATCTGGCACAAAGAAGATAAAAACTTCATGTCGTACAAGGGTTGGGAATCTGACTACAGGCTCATAGAGAGATCCAGTTCCCCAGTGAATTGCAGGCTCTTGGCAGAGCACTGTGGTGTTGTGGCATTCCTGCTGCTGTCACACAGGTAAGCAGGCACTGATGCTGACCTTCCTGTTAGAATGTGTCAAGTTGCTCATGCAGGGATTTGCCATCCTGCATCCCACTGCATGGGGTTATGGGAAAATGCTGTGCTGTTGCAAATTACAGAATAGAAATGTTTTAATTAGCAAGCATTGAGTTTTGAGTTAGGGCACTGAAAAAAGGAAGAGGTGACCTAGGACAAATATGGGAAGGGGAATGTGCTTGTTGCTGGTGTCCGCTGTCAGCAACAGAAACCAGGATCATCCTTTTTGTCACTGAAACCCAGCAGAATTCATGTATCAGTGTTGGGATCTGTCAGTGTCAAATTCACATGAACTGATCAAATTTAAAGGCTCAACTGGGAGAAAGAGGGCCTGTACAAAGCGTAATTCCTTTGGTGTTGGTGGCCAACAGCCAGCCAGGGATCACTCTTGTGTTGGATCCTCACTGATGAGAGTATGTGAGACTGCTGAAACTGAGAGGTGCTACTCCAGCACTCCAGCTTGACCTGCCACTGGCACGACTCATGCTTTGCATACCCTTCCTTGCTTCTCCGGTCAGCTCTGCGAGAGCACTGTATCAGCCATGGATGCAGACCTCCTCTGTTCCTCAGAAGAGATGGGGCTTTGGCATGACCTTACCTGAGCAGAGAGAGTCCCCACGAGGGAGGACTCTTCAAGGCTATTTGTGATGGATTTGAAGTCTTTTCAGAGACCTGACAAGGGGCTGGGGTCAATATTATCTTCATCTGTATCTGAGCTGGAGGCTGAACTGCCTGACCAGCTCCATTTAGGTTTTTGAAGCCACAGAAACTTGTAGAACTTAAAACACATTAGTGGATGTTTGAATTACTTTCTGAGTATCCAAACATTGAAAGAAAACCTGAGAGTAACTACATGCAAGCTGAAGGTACTTCAGGTCACCTGTGGTGCAACCCTGATTCTTGGGAGACTCATTTGGGATGGGGTATTCTCCATCCCAGAATTTTAGCTGGTCTCCCAAGGAAGTCAGTCAGAGCTGTCCCAGCCCTTCCAGAGTACTTCTCTGCACTGGAACTGACAATCTCCCTTCTCTGTTATTAAGGCTGAAGAAGAGTTAGTAAAGGCTCAGAAGGTGTTTGAAGAGATGAATGTTGATCTGCAGGAAGAGCTGCCTTCTCTATGGAATAGGTGAGTGCTGGAAGTTTTCCCAAGGGCTGGTTGGAAGTAAGTGAAGACCTAAGCTCTTGTGTCACTGTTCCCTGTAGCTGGGGCTGGGTTTTTGCTCTTGTTCTCTGGATGATCTCAAAGTCTGTCCTGGGATTCCCTCCAGCCAGGTTCACCTTTGGCTTTCTGTCCTTTGCTTCATGATCCTCATGGAAAAACTCCATTTTACCACAAAGAGAAACTGTTTCTATGCTTTATCTAATTAATCCCTTTGCCCCACCAACTCTGCCCAGCTTGCCTGTGGACAGCAGACAGAGCAGGCTGGGTCACTAGGATTTTGGGCATGGAGCTGGCTGGCTGGGAGGAACATCTGCAGCTGAGTATGTCAGCTGACTGATTAAGAGAAGGTGAGATGTCGGAGGGGTTTACACAGTCAGCAGGGTTGGAGAGAGCCAAGAGGTGATGCCTTGATTGCTGCATCTCACCATGCAAGGTTATGATCACGTGGTGAAGCAGCAGGTACAAGACAAGAGGGAGAATGAGAGAGCAGGTTGCTCTGCTTTGAATGCCACTTTCAGGTTTGGGCAGTTGGGTAAACAAAGGTGAGGGAAGGATCCTGGCGTGGCTGCCTTCTCTTGTCCCAAAATATGCTCCTGGCTATGCGACACAGGACCCAGTGAGGATCTAGTGGTTGTAAATGTCTTGTGCGCCATTTAACAAAACATGGCCTGGGCAGGGGAAAATGGCCTGAGAGAACAGGAAGGTTTGAGACGCCATGGACTTGCCATACCGGTGGTGATATGGTGTTGAAAAGGGAGAAGAAGAAACAGACCAACGTTAGCTTGGAGGATGAACTGGAAGGCAGTAGAAGCTGGTCTATGGGGAGGGCACAGCGGAAAGCAGGCAAAATCCTCCTAGAAGAGTCTAGGAGTGTCCCAGTTACTTATTTTTAAATGCAGTGATCATATCTGGGTTGGCAGTGCTGGTCTGTGGGGAATGGAAAGAGTGGGCAGCAGCAGGGCAGGAAAGTGCTGATGTCTGCCATCACTCCGCTTTCCTCCCAGCCTGGGTTGGGATGCTCTGCTCAAATCAGCGTGTGGGCCCAGGTGAGGAAGGAGCTGGGAGGGAGGGACACAGGCATCTGGGTGGTTCCATGTGCAGAAGGGTGATGCTGCTGGCCTTGGAGAGCATCTCCCTTCTGCTGTTGCTCCTCCAGCTGGGTGCTGGTGCAGTGCTCTGAGGCAGCAGGCAGGCTGGCTAGAGGAAGGGGTGAGGCAGCAGCTGCTGGGATTTTGAGGTGCCACAGGTTTTTCACGGGCTCCTGCTATCCAGCTGATCTTTCTGCTTTCCTGTTGCTCTCTGTGCCTAGCCTGTGCTGTCTTACTCTTCTGCACCTGAAGCCAACAGTTCATGCTTTTTTGCTTCACCTGGTGCTGGTGCTTAGGGACTTCAGAGTGAATTAATATCTGTCCTCCTGCCAGTTCCCCCAGCTCTCCCCACACTCCACCTGTCACAGCCTCTATCCTTTTCCTTTCCGTCATCCTACCACTGGCTCTCTTTCATTCTTCCCTTTTTTTTCTTCCCTCTCCACCCTGCACCTCGCTCTCCCTTTAACCAGCACAAATTCAGATCCTTTCCCACCTGGCCACCTCCTCACCTTGGACATGTTTGCCCCATACCTGGCCTTTGCTCTGTCACCCCCTTCACACTTCTCTGCTGTCCTTCTCTTCCAGCATGTGCCAGATCTACATAGTTGAGTTTGAATGGGAGTGGTAGGTGGGAGGTAGCAGAAGGGATGGAACTGAAAGCTTTTGGGGAAAACATTGTATCCATTAAGTTCTTCTGTCTTATTTTTCATTTGGCAGTCGTGTTGGTTTCTACGTCAACACATTCCAGAGTATAGCAGGCCTAGAAGAGAACTTCCATAAAGAAATGAGCAAGGTAAGGCAACTAAGCAGCCTATGCTACTCATACACTCTCTCCTCGCTGTTATTAAAAAAAAACAAAACAAAAACAAAAAACCAAAAAACCAAAAAAAAACCACCACAAAAACCAACAAAATAAAACCCACAAACAAAAAAAGCCAAAACAAATGAAAAAACAACACAAAACAGAACCAATCTCCCCAAAAAACAAACTAAAAAGAACTGGAGAAAACAGAGCATTTGCCACATGTCAGAGGAAAATGTTAACCGTTAGGTTTTTCTGAGCCACTTGAGAGAAGGGCTGTCTGAGATAGTAACGTGAAGGGATGGAGCACAGGAAAGAGACCACAGGGCCATGCAGCAGTGGGGAGTTTGTGTCACTTGGCAGGCTTCATTTGCAGATCCACAGAGGGAAGAGAAGCCACTTTGAGGCCTATCTCTTGCTGCTACTTCCCAACAGTACCTCTCTGCTCTGGCTTCTTTCCTGCCCTGTGACCCAACAGAAGGCGTGTGAGTGCTTAGCATGGCCCTTGCATGGGCCACGAGTTGAGAATCGCAGCAGTAAGTGGTGTTGTAACCTGGTGGTGGTGGCAGGCTGGATCCTGGTACTGAGTGCCAGCACCCATCAGAGATCTCAGTCTGTGGGAAAGCCCCCCATTGCCACATTTGTTTACAAACATGTTCTTATTCTTTCACTTAAAAGCTAGAGAAGTCTTGAATTCCTTAGTTCTGTATACTGCTCTGCAGTGCTGCATGCCCTATAAATGTTGCACTAATCTTGATGAGTGACTGAGAGCCCAGCTGGAAAACTCTTGTATTCCCTCCCCTCCCCAATGTCTTCCTGACAACAAGACAGCTGCTAAGCAACAAGCAACATTATAGTCCTTCAATTCCCAGCAGTCGGGGGCCCTCTGCCTTGGTGTAATGCATCAGTTCTGAGCCCTGCTGACACTTCATGGGGACCTTTCCAATTAATAGCCTGCTTCTCTCCACCGAGGGATGAACTGATTGTTAAGAATAGGGAGGATAGTTATAATTATCAGTTCGTTGCTGTTAACTTACATTCAGCAAAACATAGGAAAGATGCTTGTTAGACAGGAATTCTCTTGTATCACGTATTGGATTTTTCTTTCCTGAGGAGTCTTGTATGAGAGCAGGGCTTTTGCTTTGTTCCTTAAGAACCATCTGTTTCTTATTACTGCTATAGCATCAAATTAACTGCTGGTGTTGCCGGCACGATGCTTCCAACATTGATTTCATTGGATCCCTCCTCCTACTAGTGATAAATGTGGCATTTCATCTTGTTTATGAATTGGCTGTTTCAGAAGAGGAGTGTCTGGAGTGAATATTGCAGCCTTCAGTTGGTGCCTGGGAGAGTTTAACCCCTAGTAGTGCATTTCTGCAAAGATACCCAGGTCCTGCCCAAACCTAGTTGGCCCAGTCAGCCTGTGAAGTCAAGGCTTGTTGTTGACTGGAAGTCCAGCTGCCTTTGGCTCCACAGTTGAAATGCCATCTCCCAGGCTTCATAAGTAGGTCTGAGGAACAGCTTTGGCTACAAATCCAGAGTGAAGCTTCAGTTCTAGCACATAGACCCTGAAGTAAACACTGTGCCTGCTTCTGCAATGGTACCTGGCCACACGCCGGTGGGGGTAGGTGATAGAGAAGCATAGAGGGTGATGTGTAAGGGAGACAGAGCATTCCCACGAGGTGCCAGCAGCTCTTCAATAGTTTGAGTGCTCTAGCATTTTGTACCGCATGGAAGAGTGGAAACAGATGTAAGGCCATCCTCTCTTGGGATAGCTGAGTACGTGCACATGTCTGGGCACAAGCCTGGGTTTGGTCATCTGTGCAGGCCAGCCCAGACTCCCTTCTGGCAGTTGGGCTCTTTTCTCACTCTTTTTCTTTCTTTTGTTTTTGTATTTTGCAGTTGAACCAAAACCTCCATGATGTCCTGCTGGGTCTAGACAAGCAGTACTCAGGCAATGCCTTCCCCGTTAAAGCACAGCCCAGGTCAGTAACTGTCGGGGTAGTGTCTTTCCATCAGCAGGGGAGGAGGGAAAGGGATGTCTCTACCAGGGGTATTGAAACCTCCGTGTTGTCAGTTGGGGGGTGGTTTGACTAGCTGCGTATAGCCAGCCATTGCCCTCCTGAGACTCCCTAGAGCATGCCCAAGATTGCAGTTGGGGCTGAGTGACGCAATGTGATACCTCTTACCTTATCTGGAGGCCTAAACTTTCACTAGGTGCTCATATTTAGGCAAATGACTCTCAGCTCTGCTGTTTTAAAGTTGAATTCCATGCACTGACATGTAATACCGAGCTACCCTTCCTTCTGGGTCCAGTTGTCCAGCACCTGTTCTGTTCTCTCCCTCAAAAGCTTCCACCATGTACCTGTAGCTTGTGAGCTTGAGCACCAAGAGCCCACTTGTTTCCCTAGCCTCCTTTTTGTCCCCTCAAACTTGGAACCACCCGTTTGCCAAAGTCTTGTGCCCCTCCTGTGTACGCAGCTGAGGTGCATTTCTCCTGTGTGTGTTGTGGAAATAGTTGCAGCCTCACTAATGAGGCCTCCAGAGCTCAGAGCACTTCCAGTCTGCACGTATGCAAGGAGTGAGTGTCCTCCAGGCCTTTAGCTTTCTTTCCTCAGCTAGGTCCAGTCCTTTATGGTTAAATGCAAGTCTGCACATTCTCTCGCACTGAGAGGGGAGGGAGAGGTCGGGCTCTGGATGGGACTGTTTGGCTCTCGTCCAGATGTGTGAGTGATGAGGCACTGGATGGGCTCTGGCTTCCAGCTGCTGCTAATCCCACGTGTCGGGTGAGCAGGAGCACAGCCTGAGTCCTCAACTGGTGTATTGATGGAGGGAGGTGAAGTCAGCATGAAGTAAGGGTGAGCTGTGGTCTGAGTGTGATCTGGAAGGGCTAGATCAGCTGTTGAGACCTCTGTGCTCCCTTGTCTCTCCTCCCAGTTTAACCTCCTCTTGCAGTCATGCATAGATGGCTTGTATGTCTTGTTCCAGCAGTGTGTCTGGTGTTTGCCAGCTCTAAAGAAAGAGGATGTTGGAGCTCAATTTGGCCTCTGAATATTGGATTGCTAACAGCAAATTTCCAAGATGCTAGTAGGAATGCTTCTTGTGAAAACAATATCTTCTTCCCAAGTTAGCACATCATGTCTGTTGATCATCACAACCCAAAGAGACCTGAAGCATTGTGAGGAGGCCCTGGTGCCCCTCCTCTTGCTGCCACGTGCCGTGCTATCTCTGATAGTAGCATTCTCCAGGGTCCTTGGAAGAGGATGAGGTAATGGGACAGAAAGGTTGTAGCCATTGCTTTGTCCAGCTGCTTCCTCCTCATTCCTTTCTTCCTCAAGGAATTGATAGCAGGCTGTAGTGACAGCCTGGACTAGACATGTTTGCTGTTGTTGTGGCATGAAGTTTCTGGCCTGAAAGAGCTTCCAGTGAATAAATTACCTGTCCTCATGATTCCTGCCCCCACAAACTGCTGGCTTCACCTGGGGCTGCAAGAGTGTCAGTGTCTCGGCTGCAGTTCTGTGCTCTTTAGCTGGCTACGAGACGACATGGCCCTAAAAACCGAAAAGGAGCTCACACAGAGTGTAGCAATTGGAGTGCTGCTGCTTCATCCCTGAGTCCTTGCATCTCAGCTGGGATGCCAGACCCGCTCCAGAGCGACTCTCTTCCTCCTGAGCGCAGTGGAGCAGGGTGTTATAGGAGGACGTAGCAGCTGCGTGTTGGGGGAGTTAAATACATTTTGCAGTGACCAGGAAATGCTGTGAGGCACTTCTCTCACCTGCACGTCTGGCCTCTCACTGTGGCGCAGGGTGGAGCGAGAGCGTGCAGGGGGAAATAGCCCTCGCTGATCCGATTGCTTACTGTGGTCTGCAGCAGGAGCAGATGCTTCCCTAACCCTTCTCTCCTGGGAGGGGGACTGGAGATGGATACAATGGCAGGAAATGAATGAGGAGGGGTGATAAGAGAGGCAATTATCTGTGCACATCATCACAGCATTCGTGCGAGGCCCTACAGAAATTCTGCTGTGGCTGATGAATCTGATGCTGGCCGTGTAGTGCACAGAGCAGCTGACGTGTTTCTGGGAGCCTCAGACATGTGTTTGGGACTTGTTTCTGAGAGGGTTTGAACATTCAGGGCTCAGATGCCTCGAAGACCTGGGAGATCTGTAGCATTATCCTACATTATCCTGTGATTGGGCAAACTGAAGCAGGAAATCTGATGATGAGGTTCCACGTGTAAAGCTGCACACAGATAGTGTAAGTAAAGGAGAATGGGGACTTTATTTCTCATGTACCAGTATTTAGAGAGGAGAGTGAGAAGCTGTGATTACCCATGAAAAAAGGACACTTACAGTTCTCTGCAGGTCTATACAGTTTCCTTTTCATTATTCTTCATGTGCACCCTGGCCCCATGTTCCAAAGAGCAGGGAAAACAGTAATTTGCTCACATACGTGGATCTTTGACAGGCACAAAAAGCCCTCTACTGCCCTCTCCAAAGCAGGCCACAGCTTTCTAGGAACCAAGGGAAGTATGTACTGTGTCTGTGTGTATGTGTATCTGACTGTGTGTGTGAGAGAGAGAGAGGGGAGAGATCTTGTCTTGATTATAGTGAGGTTTTGTGGCACCAAGTGAGTGGGTGCTTAACTCTTCCTCCGTGGTTTGACTGTGCCATCCTGTAACGAAAATGATTTGCGTGCCATCCTCAACAGAAAGAAAACTAAACTGTTCGCCAGGCTGAGGAAAAAGATGAGCAGGTACCGGTACGGAGAGCAGTGTTTCGATAAGTGTTTAATTTAGTTCCTAAAATTGGAGAGGCTGTTGCTGGACTCTTAACAGCCTGGCACGTGTTAACCCTGTGATGGGAGAGGGGTCCTTTGCATGATATGATGTGTTCATGGCCTGCTGGGTCCTGCTGAGATATCTCTGTGTCTGGATAATCCCATTAACTGCTTGTGTGCCTGGTTTGAATCCTTGCTGCTTTTCCTGTTAAAGAAGGCGGTGTGAAGTCTCAGGCATTGTCTGTTCAGTTGTTTTTGTGTGACTAAAAGTGCAGTGCTGGGTTTTCTGTGGGAAATATGGGCAATTTTGGTTATTAACGACAGCTAGTTTTACCTAGTGAGGCTTGCCCTTTTGAACAGGTCTGAAATGCTGCATAGTCATTCCCTGCCTGGCCAGGGACGACCGTGAGACAGGTTTTTCACACTCAGAAGTCCCATCCTGTTGCAGTTGGGAGGATGATGAGGTGGGAGAAGGACACTTCCAGCTTTGCTCCTTACTTGCTCTGTTCTTGAGGATCCTCACTATCTTGCTGCATCCATATAAAATTTTTGTGCAGGGCTGAAGGAAAAGGAAGCCTGTTATCTTGTACAAAGACTAATATCAGCATCTTGCCTTTCAAGACAGTGATGGCATTGAATAACTGGGTTGCTATAGTGCCTAGAGTTACCGTGTCCAAGGTCAAGGACTCTGACAAGAATGTGCTCTGGAGCATAGTTGGAATTGCTGCATAATGACATGGAAACTTCGTTTAGTTTTTTTTGTTTTTCTTAGTCTTTGTGTTGGTACTCCCTGCATGGGGTCCTTATAGGAAGAAAAAAATATGATTATCAAGATGATGTCCTGCTAGCAATAAAAGCAAGTGGATTGAGGTCCTTGCTTTTTCTGATCTTGACTTCCCAATGATTAGGGCAAGTCACACAACCCTTCTCTTTCTCTGCTGTGCATCCTTTACAAAGTGGGAGGTTAGAGGGTAGAGAAGGGAAGCTGATTGGCAAATCTTGTTTTTAATATCTTTAAATGAAAAGTAGTGAAGGAATGTCTTGTATTGTTACTATTCTGAGGTTTCCTACTGTAGGAAGAGAAGGATTCCCAGGAATACATCTCTGGATGTATCTCTGTCCTTGGTTGGACCAGCGTTGTACCTGCACCAGGCAGGAGGTCTAGTATTTCCAGTCACTGAGAATGGAGGGATGCTACAACAGAGGGAGAAGCAGTAAATCTCATCTCAGTGAGCTCTAGCCACAATGTCCTCCTGCTCTGCCCTGATAAAGTCGAACTGGCCCAGCAGTTAAGGTGCCTGACCTGGGCTGTGCTGTCAGAGCAGCTGCTGGAGTCAGAGAAATGTGCCACCCCTGGTGCAGGGAAGGAGGGCCTGGGGCTCCGCTACTCTTTGATCTGCACAAGAATGCACGTTTGTGCTGCTGTATATTTGGATATGTAGGTACTGCTTCCTCCTTTCTACTGCCCCTTTTTTTTTTTTTTAAATAATTCTTCAGCCTGCTTGGGTGCTAAAAAATAAATTAGTTTTGGCTAAGAGGCCCTGTCTGAGCCTTAGCTGAGATGCCACCCGTTTTTTCTTTTGAACTTAAACTTGGCAGGAGGTGGCTGGTCTGTTTTTACCGTATTGGAAAGTAGGTTTCATCCTCTAACGAAGGACTGTTGCAAGCACATGGGAACCCTGTCTGCAGATGTTACTCTGCTCTTCCAGAACAGAGGAGGCAGCCCCATGAGGGGTCTGGGAGCTCAGCAGCACTAAGAGGCTGGGGGATTTTGGCTTTCCCTTCAGCTGCAGTGACTGCGTTAGACCCCATTCCCAGCTTTCTATTTGCAGGAGAAAGTTGACACCCCCTTCACTTCCCTGCCTGATATTCCTGGATTTGACATCGCTTTCCAGTTGCTCATGGGAAGGAAAAAGAGAGAGCAATGACCTTGTTTCAATTTACTTTTGCTGTGGTACTTGCATTTGGTCAGTGGGGACGGTCCCCAGGCTCTTGATTTTCCCTATGTTTCCCGGAGCAAGCAGTCAGTCTGGAGACAGGACTTTGCTCTGTGTGCTCCTAGGGACCCACGAAGGACAGAGGATCCTGGTGACAAGCTCGCTGGATGCCGGTTGCACTGGCTAAATGCGTGCAAAGCAGCAAGGGCAGGAATGAAGGTGCCACTCTGGGGGCTGGGAGATGTTCAGCCAAAATTAGCACTGGCATTTTCCTAGGGGGATCAGCCAACACACCAAACAAGCTGTAAATAGTAGTGACTTAATGAAGGCTTTAGTGCGGGGCCCTCTTGGCCCTTGTAGGACAAGGGACGAAATTGGGCTGCTTCTCGTGTAGGAGCCTTTTGCCAGTATATCCCCAAATTAAGTCACTGCCAAGCACCAGAAATAAGGCACTAAAAAGCTGTTTCATGGCCATTAGAAAATAAGCCTGAACTCCTTTCTCGATGGGAGACATGGCCTTCTCAGGTCTCTAGAAGGAAAAGCCTACCCTTGTGTTGGTGGGCCAGCTGATAGCCAGTAGTGCCCATATTCCCGGTGCAGTCTGGGTGTTTGAGGACTCTGGGCAGTCTGGCTGTAGATCAGTGTCCCCCACTTTCTCCAAAGTGCTTTGAACTGTAGGGGAAGATATCATGTTAATGGCTTTTTCCCCCAAACTCTAGCACCAGAGGACATTTTCTGTCGTCATCTGCTGTTCCCTGGTGACTCCCATTTGGCGCAGGACTTCCTTGCCTTCACCTTCTGTTACTACTTTTAATCTGTAGCACGCCTTGTCAATTTCGCAGAATCCTCCACACAACTTGCTGTTTTGAAGTGATTTCTGAGGACCTCTGAGGAAGGACACTGTAGGCATGTCCAGTCAAATTGAAGAGCTGCAGGGGATGGCATACATGTTCTTTAGTCCCTCGTCTTCCCTTTTTCCTCTTCCTTTCCCTCTCTTTCCCTTGGCGTGTGTGCCTCTGAGAGCTGCTGGCAGAGAATGTCATTGGGTTTGTTGCATCGTGTTGGTGTTCTGCTGGCATTGGTGTCATCAGAAACATCTGACCTGCATGTGGACCTGCGAACAAGTGCTCCGTGGGGAAATGCGTGTGTGGGGTGTGGAGCTGGGGAGAAACTGGGAGGAATAGGTAAAGGCAAAGTGAATGAAGAGAGAATGGGATGGGGAGCTTGAAAGCTGGAATGCTGAGTAGGGGGAGATGCTTGCTTGGAAGGGGAGGTCTAGTGAAATGTGCTGCTGTCCCTGCCTCCTCTTGCTGTGTCCCTACTCTCAAGAGCGTTCAGGAATGAGGCCATCTTGCATGCTAGCCAATGACCACCACGCCTTGGGCATCCAAGTGTGAGTGGACGTACATGTCTGGAGCTCTGGGCTCTCTTGGGACAGAGCTAAGAAATAATTGAGTTGATGTTCCTGCAGAATCAAGTCTGCATTGCTCTAATCCTGGCTCTGCCAGGATTTATTGTCTCAAGTTGTAAGAAAAATCTGTTCCTTTCAGCCTTCTCCCAAGGCCTTTAACTTTGCAAGAACTGCAACTTTGTAAGTGGAGACAAATATCACTCCCAGTAGATGAGATTGCACAGCCCTTTTGCAATATCCTGTAACAGTCTGGTTTCAGCTGTGTATAACTTTGCCAGACTGTAACTACTTCTGCTAAAATATCCCCTACCAGTGTCTGTGCTTCGGCATGACTTGAAATAAATTGATTAGTTGCTTTTTGGGGAGCTGAATTTCAGCCAAGATTATTCAGCTGTTCCTGAGAATTAGGCTGGGAAAATGGTTTTACCTTTATCCCTGTTGAAATTCTCTGGTAACCAGCTTTTTACTAAATCTCTTGTGATTCTGTACGTTGAAGCACAGACTTGACACTTGGCCAGGGCATGGCCTTAGGGAAAGGCGTGTGCCTCTTGCCATTCCTTTGAAAAATCTGTCCAAATCTGGCCAAGTGGTGAACAAACAAATGCCATTGGCATATTTCTTGCATCTTAATTCCCTGAATTCCCTCTTGACTGTGTCAGAAGCAGTCCTGGAATAAGGACCAACTGGAAAGGCAAGGGCAGAAGGGGTTCATCATTGAAAACGAGGCTGGAGAGGCTTTCCATAATAGAGAACTCTTTTATTAGTAGCCAGAATCTCTGTTTCTTTTCTGTATGGAATGATCTGTGAAACCTCTGGCTATTCTGCCCCTCTTCCAGCTTAGCCAGTTTTTACCATGTAGAGGAATATGTATTCTATAATTACAGCCTTAGTTCAGGTGTTGCAAATGTATTGGTCATAACCCATGCAGGTGTCAGTACACTACCATGCAGAAAAATTCTTATCTATAGAAATTAAAACTAAATGAGCTACACAGAACTCCTTCCCCAATCTGTTTCCCAAGTATTAAAAGACTGTGACTTAAAGTCAGACACTTATGTTAGAATCTAGCAGAACTAAGGACTCCTGGTTGTGTTTTTGGTTTTGTTTTTCTGTGTCTGAGGCAAGGTATATCTATGCAGTAGGAGTATAGTGAGTAGCCTGCTGCACAGTAATGCTGTTGCAGTGTGTTGGACTGCAAGTCACTCAGCAAAGATGCTTCTCGGAAGCTTGTGGAGGCTTCATATGTCTTCCTCACATGTCTGGGCAGCGAAGGCCACTGATCTGTGCTGGTTAGCACAACTCCTTCTAGGCCTTGCTCAGACTTCTCTTCTCTCTCTTTCTCTTTCCCTCTCTCTCCCTTTCTCTCTCCACTTCTTCAGTGACAGCACCCCAGCGAAAGCAAATAAAAGCCCCTCACCTCCACCAGATGGATCTCCCATCACCAGCCCTGAGACCAAGACTGTCAACCATGAGCTGGAACCGTCCACTTTGGAAGCGCCTGGGGCAAGCATCCCAAAGTCACCATCTCAGGTAGTGTCCCCATGACATTGACCGTGTCTTTGCAGTATGACAGCTGATGGCACAAGCTCTGTGAGTCAGACATCCATTTGTTGCTTTTTTTGGACCTCTTCGTTCTAGTGAGCACAGAGAATATGAAATGGTGGTTGTTCTCCTTCACTGGTTCCTGAGAATGCATGTTGCTCATTGGTGATCTCCATATCATATAGGGAAGAACTAAGCTGTCTCTGAATAACTTTACAGGGGGAAGGCCAGTGATACATTTTGCTATCCACTAGGATAGCCGAGAAGATCCAGGGAGGATGGAGTTGTAGGTAGGCGAGGAATTTTGTTCTTTACATTTGAATTTATCTGTGGAATTCAGTGGTCCAGTTTCTTCTCAAGAACTTCTGTAACTGAGGAAGGTTCAAAGAAGAAAAGTTTAATATTGATAAGGAGAACATCTGTGCTTAGCATGATGTTGTACTTCAAGCCCAAGATAAAAGATTATGCTAAAAGTAAGGGCATTATATTCTTCTGCTATGAAAAAATTAGGTCAGTACCAGGAAGAAGATTGTCCATTATATGTAGTCCATTCCTTACACAGGTGATACCCAGTGGCAAGTTTAAAATAGCAGATGTAGCTCCTGCTACTCAGCATGTTGTATGATATGTTTTACATCGGGATTGAAGGAAAATACAATATTTACTTCCTTTTCCCATCCCTCTATTGCTGAGTGGAGGAAAAGCTTAGTAGAGAAAAGTAGTAACTAGGCCAAACTTATGTCTGGTGCCAATCCTTGCATTTCAGTAAGTGGGACACCAGGCAGGAGTCTCCCAGGAAGAACTAAAGCTGAGAGGGGTTCTGGCCAAACTGGTAAGAGAAAACCTATTGCTTCTGAAAGGATAGGGGTGCAACCCAGCACTTCCTTGCTGTTGTCGTACGTAGCAGTGTGATTCCAACTCCAGGCCTGGGGTGTAGGCTGTCTCCTGTTTCTGGATAGCCTCTCAGAATATTTTTCCCTCCACTGCATTTTTGATTTTCAGGGCTATCTAGGGACAAAAAGAGGATGTTTGTACATTGGCAAAAGGGTATTTTCCAACCCTGCAAGATGTGTGTATGCCTAGCAGTGCCTTTTCAGGACTTCTCTAGGGTCTCTGCATTGCTCAGCGCTGCACAGCCTAGAGCGGCTTTGCCACCACCCTGGCCAGGACCTTGAGTAGGGTATGTGTATCGGGGAGAAGGACAGCGCATCCAGCACTACCTTCCTCTTTGTTCAGAGATTGTCAGAACTTGATTGAAATTTGGAACAACAAATCATATAGACTTATTGAGCTGTTCACTTGTCTTGCTGCATTTGACTTCTTCCCTTTCCTTTAGATAGCACACATCAGCCTTGTTTTTGCCAGCCTGCGAGTGCTTTCTCCTTCACTTGCTGCCTTTCCACCCGCAGGAGTGGGGCTGGGGCACCCCTTGTCGAGCAAGCAGAGCATGCTGTGGCAGCCCTGGCTGGAACCTCAGATGGGCCCCAGGCACTGCTGAGGTGGTATTTGCAGCCAATGCTGCCGCCGGCTGGTAGCCTGTTCCAAATCTCTCTTTATTTCATTCTCCCGTGGCTCACTACAGTGAAGAGTAAGAGCTCCCCTCCAAATTCACGCTAGGCACGTGGAGACGGAGCTGGCTCCAGAGCGAGGGAAGGCAAGGACAGGGGTTTCGTACTCCGAGCCAAGCAGGGTGTCTGTGGGGATGAAGTCTAGAAACTAAGCGTGTGTCAGGTTGCCAGCCTGCTGGAAAACCCAAGTGTCTGCTGCTCAGCACTGCTCGACTTTTAATACTGAAATCTTCACAGGTGTCATTACTTCTGACCTATGGGTAAGTGATTTGTGCTAGGGCCCTCGTAGGGAGGCTGGGAGCCTCATCCTCGGGCTGAGGATGGAGCAAAAAGCAACAAGCAAGTACAATTCCCTGGCCTCGTCCTGTCTGAAATATTAATGCAAATAATAAACAAAGGCTGTGGAGAGAAAGACAGCAAAACAAGAGAGACCAAATAAATATGAACTAAATTTTGAACTGCCCCCTATGCCAAAAAATTAGCTCTTTTACTGTCCTTTAATTCTTGAAACCTTTAATTCTTGAAACTAGCTTATTTCTGTCTTTTGGAAGGAGTGACTGCTATCAGCTCTCTGCACTGAAGAATTTGATGATGACATAGGACTTCAGGGGTCTGTGAAATTTCAAAGGTCAGATTTTTGCTCTCAGTTACACCACTGAAACACTGTAATGACACTTTTGGAATCAGTGCAGCTACGTTGAATTTAGACAGGTGAAGCTTTGTGGGATCCAAGTCAGCGGAAGGATTTTAGAGGGTTTATTTTATTCTAGGTGGCAAAGTTATTTGTGCTTGATGAATTTCCAGGTATAAACCAAGATCAATATGCAATCCTGTTGTCTCTGAAATGTAGTTTCAGACTGGTGGTGGAGGTAGTGCTGGACACTGGAAGTGGTGGTCTCCAAGACACTAATACATTGGAAGAAAGGAGACTGACTATTTCAGAGAAATAAATAGCAGAAGAGATGGGATCTTTTTGACTTTAGAGTTTGTGATTGGAGCTTCCCTTTTCTGCAGATGGTGGGTCTGTTCTGAGAATAGCTTTCCCCTGAAATTTCTGGTCCCTTCTTGCAACTGGCAAGCAGGGGAATTTCAGGAGAGGATTGTTCTGAGGGGATATGGACACACCACTTTCTGTAAACAGTGAAAAGTCGGAAGTGAGCACACTACTTGCATTATTTCCCTTAGCCAGCTATTCATTGGAAAATGTGTGTTTGCATGCTCACACTCTCTAAAGTAGGTTAACCTAGTAGAAAACTAGGCATATCCTTAGCAATCTGGAGAAGTGCCTTGTAGAGCTCGGTTATATGCTGGAGGAGTGTGAACACAGAACTAGGAGTCGGGGGTTGCTGTGTTTCAGGTCTGGGCCTGGCACTGATACATTGGGTGCCTGTAGTCAGTCTCTGAGTGTTGCTGCCTTGGGGTGCTAGATATGATGGGATGATCAAGTAACTGTAAAACATCACTGTAAATGGAAAGTATTGTCATTACTGAGCGTTGCTGCAATGTGGGGAGCTCGTATGGCTGCTTTGTTCCAACACAGCAGCAACTCCTCAAAGTCTGATTTGATCTAGAAATTATCATTGAGCCTTGGGCACAGGAAAATGTGAAAAGGATGTGGATGGGTTGATCTAGGGAGGGTCTACCACAGCTTCCCATGGGGCTGTGAATGCAGTGTCAGGCTGAGTCTTCTAGCAGGATCGTGGGTCTTAGGATGGGTTAGAGTTACAGGGTCAGACTTTGTTATGCGTTCTCTGAGTTCTCCATTTGGGAAACAGGACTTCCGTTAGTGTCTATGTTCAGTGGTGGAATTGAGAGCAGGGTTTGGCCCACAGCAATCACGGCTTCTCAGAAGTTTGAATTGTTCTTGCCTAAAGCTAAGTGGTAGTAAGACGCCATCAAGAGCTCCTTCAGACCTTTCTTACAGTACACTGATAACCACTGCATCAGGGAACCAGTACTGGGCAGATCAGAGTCTGTCCTCGTGGTCACCTACCCATAACAGGACAGACTGAGTCTGATCTCTCATTCCCTTAGGTATGGTAAGTATGGCAGAGAGGCAGAGCTGGCCTGGTCTGTTGAATCGTGTTCTCAGTAATTGATCTGCTCCCTTCCCAGTGGTTCTTTTGAAGGTTGCACATGCTTTAATGATGTATGCATGTCCTGTCAATGCATATTAATTATGTTACGCTTCTCCTCTGCAGAGGGAAACTTGCCCACGGCTGAAGTGTAACTAATGATGCCAAACCTTCTGTGGAGGCGTGTGGTTGTTAGTTGTTTTAGTTTCAATTTGGACCTTCACCCTCCCTCCCTTTCTCTTCAGATGGAGTTGATTGGACCCTGCTCTGTGCCTGTGGTTGTGATTTTCCCCACCTTCAGTTTTTGTGGCTAACCTGATTCCTGTCTCTGGTTTTTTTGGGTGTTGCCGTCTGTGCTGTGGCCGTGTGCTCACTTGCATGCAGTTGAGGAAAGGGCCTCCGGTGCCTCCGCCTCCAAAAGTCACCCCCTCCAAGGAGATCAAGCAGGAGAACATCATCAGTCTGTTTGATGACAATTTTGTCCCTGAGATAAGTGTGACAACCCCTTCGCAGGTTAGCTGCTATGCCCTGCCTTATATTTGTCTGCCTCTGAACTTTTCCTTTTGACTTTTCTTCTCTTTGGAGTTGTCAAGCCATGAAACCTGGTCAGGTGGAGGAGGAAGGCAACCTCAGCATTGGACTGCAGAAGGCAAAGGGTTAGACAGGAGGCTAACTTAGAGGGGAGGGTGGCTAGAAGGCAGCTTTGACTAACATATTGCCCTTTGAGAGCTTTCATTCATGGAAGAAGCAGGAGAAATGCAAATGGTGAAGATGCCAGAAAGTAATCACTGTATTTGTTCAGCAGCAGTACACATGGATTATGGTTCCCCTCGTATCCCATGATGTGCTCTCTCCAGAGCCACTGATCGTGGGTGTGGATGAAGCATGTGTTTCCTGTGCTTGTACATCACCAAGTGCAGACACTGGCATCTGTGCCGGTTCTGGGAGGAGGCAGTTTCATGTTCTCTATGCCCTTCACACATGGGCTTTGTGGTTTGAAGCCAGCACCTGTGCAGGAAAGGCCAACAGGAATTGCATGAAGTTCTCTGCAGAGAATAGGTGCCTCCAGTTTAGATGGGCAGGACTGTACCTGCTGTGAATTCAGGACTGCTGACACAGTCTGTCACTCTTCACCTGCCAGAAGTTCACATAAGAATATTTCTGTCTTGTCATGTGGCACTTTTTGAAGCCCTGAAAAAGGAAAAACATTTTAAAATTACATATTTTCCTCTTCAATTTCCTTTCGATTTATGTTACTGCAAGAGAGGATGCCCAGGTGGGGAATTCTGTGTTGGATCTAGATGATGGCAGTCCTTATGTGTATAGGAGCCTGACCAGATTTCTGGCTGTATCATGAGATACCTGCATCTACTCTTTTTTTTTTTTATATATATGGATATATATACATTTTTAAATTTTTTTTCCTAAATGCTTGTTAAAGCACAAATAATGTCTCTATCAGTGCTCATCTGTGAGTCATTCCCTAACTTTTCCTTGCATCATGCTGCTGCATTGCCTGTGGTTTTCCACCTTCTACCCAGCTGCTGAAGAGCAGAGGTGGGGTGGGGAGGGAAGGAGGTCCATGTCAGATTTTACATTGCAATAGATAAATCTTGCAGAGCAGAGAGATGATTTGACAGCAGTGTTGGAAGGTGGGGACCACAGGCAGCTGAGCAAGTCTCGATCATTTTCTGTGCTTCCTTCTCCTGTATCGTAATGGACAGCTCTGCCCCATGGTTTGTATCATGTATTTCCATGTGACCACCAGCCCTTAGTCAGAGATACTCTTCTGCACCTGATAAGTGCTCCGACCCGGGATGGGATCTGCTGTGACTTTCAATCAGATGGGAGTTTTGAGGGAGGACTCTGATTGCCAGAACAACCTTCACCCACCAGCCACTAGCGTTCAGCGTGTTGCCAGGCCATCCCTGTCAGATGTCATAGCTCCAGTGAGCTGTCTTGTGGGAGATCTGGTTAAAGGCAAGGGATGCTAGCCCTTGCATGCAAGTCGTGATGGCAGGTAAGATTATTCCATGACGGGAGCCATTGCTGTCTCACTACCAAACAAAACTAAAGATTGGGATTGGAGCCTCTCTGATGGGTGACCTGAATGTGTTGGAGGAGCATAGTAGAATGTTGGCTGATTTTTTGCATACTGGTCAGGGTTTACTATTGTAAGATGGGAGAGGTTGGTTCCTTGTCCTCATCCCTGTGGATCTCAAAAAGAGATGTTCACAGCGGGGAGAAAAATTTGTAAGAGAATTGGAATAAGAGGAAACTAGAGGAGGTGAAAATGGTGTGGGTTGTATTCAGAGGATTTTCTCTTAAATACAGTCTCTTGCTATTTTCCAGGAGTTTTTCCATTATGGGGCTATGATATAACTGTGGAGACCAACCTGCCAGACTTTGTGTGGTGTTGGAAAGGTAGCTGAAGCAGTAGGGCCAGTGAGCTGGGAGATCAGTGGAAAGGGGCAAACCTTCCTGGGCTTCCTGGAGAGAGCAGCTTTCTCTAAAGCTGAGTAGAAAGGAGTGTCTTGTAGCAGCTAGGTTAAATCTAAAAACCAAAAGTGGTAGTTCAGTTTTGAATGCTAATGACTCATGTCCATTGTAGTGGCTGTTTTACTAATGGTGAGCAGTGAATGTGCCATCACTGTCTTTAGCTAGAGTGTTAGTCAAGGGAGTTATTCTGCTGACTTTGAAGAGAGTAGCAAAGCCTCTCAAATTTATGCTTTGTTAAAGACTAGTATGTGCGTGTTTCTGGGATGTCCAGAAACGGACACCATTGAAAACAGCATTTTTGAAATGTCAAATCCCTTCGCTAGGATGGGCTGCCATATTCGGTGTTTCCATCTCAGAAGGCATGGTGGAATTAGGCGGTTTGGGAGTTAGCTCAGAGGTTTCTCAGACTTGCCTTCCAGCAGTTTGGGTGGTTTTCTGCCTGGATCTCTGTTCCTGAGAGTAGTTGTATGGATGGCAGCTCCTCTTTATGTGGCTGAGGGAGTCTGTTCTGGGCTGTCAGTACAGAGGCAGCTGGGTGAGCTATGGGGAATGGAGGTAAATAGATAAGAAATCCTGAGTTGTCAGTGGCAGTGATCCTTTTGACCATAGCAGGTCAGGTGCTTAAGCCATGTCAGCTCATTTGGCCAGGTGGAAAGATGAATGAGTCCTGTGGAGAAGGCCCAGGTTTGGTTTACAGTAGCACCCATGTGAACTGCCTGTGATTATGGGCACCGAGCAGTCCGGAGTCACATCAGATGTTTGCATTGCCACCACATCTTCTGCGCTTGCAGCCTTAGCCTGGCTAGCACATACCGTCCCTCTACTGTGTGCGCACATGTGTGTGTCTAATGCTCGTACTGCTTTTCTTCCTCACTGCTGCCAAGTTTGATGCCCCTGGGCCCTTCCAGGAGGGAGCCAGCCTGTTGGATCTGGATTTTGATCCCATTAAACCAGATGCCACTGTGGGGAAGACCCCCACACCCGCCTCCCAGGTTGGTTCACCATTCCTTCTCCCTTCATGACTGACTTGTTGCCAAGTGTGGTGCGACCTGCACCCACGTGAATGACAGTGTGGACCTGAGCTGTGGGTGGCGAGGCTGGGTGCCCAGACCTGTGCCTTGCAGATGGGTACCTCAGTCTTCTCTGCTGGATGTGTAAGTCCAGTGAGAATCAAGTGGCTATTAGCCTAGCCACAGTCTGGCGCTCGGTGTTGGTGGGATGCTTGTGCTTTGCTCTGATGATCTACTGATTGACAACTCGTTCAACTTGATGTATGTCCCTCCCTAGACTAGCATCTGCTGTATGCTATATGGGTTTAAACTGTTACTCTGTGGATGGGGATTCACCCTCAGTTCTGTGCTCCAGCTGTAAATTGCTCTCAAAGGGGTTTTTAATGAACAGACACTCTGGTAATCTGCAGTTACTTAAGGTGAATAAAACTGCAGACATTTATTCAAGTGATAAGAAGCCCATCTTTTTATAGGTATAACATAGCCTCTGTTCATAGCTAAGGAGAAGCTTCCTCCCTGAGCATAGTGCTGCGCAGTGCGGTATGGAAATGGAAGATGCCCGATTCTGGTCTGTACCTGGTCCTGTCCACTGTCAGAGGCAGTGGAACGCACTTCATTTTGTGTCTAAATGGCTGGAGGCTGTGAAGTGCATCCTGAATTTGATGGTTGTCCTCAGACTTTCCATTTCATATGCATGAAATGGTTATATTTTGCCTGTGGTTGCCATTAAAATTTGTAATAAACATAACTGGGATGTTTACAGTAATTCTCCAGTATCATCATATCAAGTAGGCCTGTATGATGCAGATTTTTGTAGTGGTAAGACCTCTCTAAGAAGAGAGATCAAACATTACACATTTGATTTTTCTAAATTAAAATACTATATCTGTAAAATGCTAATTATTATCATAGTTTGACACACACCAGTATGGCAAGCTACCACTTTATGGAACTATAGGTGGGCAGATACGCCTTTCATGTCTGCTTGCCTGGCGGAACAAGCTGCATGCTAGGATAAACTTTTTTTAATTACTTACTGGGATTTTTTTTTTCTGAATCACCAGTTATAACTTGGATAATTTGATATACTGACATAAGATACAAGTATAAATTTGACTTAAAATGGAATTATTTGTTACCCTTCCAGCAAGCAACAAATATTACAATGAGTGGATTTTCCAAAACTGCTCAGCAATAGCATATTTCATATTCTAATGAATTTATTAACTTCAGAAGTCGTTAAGAGTCTGAAATCAATACTTTCTAATGATAGCACAGTAAAAAACCTAGCCAAAACCACCCAGTTTTCAAATCGGTCAAATTTATTTCCTATACAGTGGGCACTATGACAGAGAGATTAAGATATTTCACTACTGATCTAAAGACACCAATTGAAGTCTTGTTCTGAAATCATGCTAACTCTGTTGGGTGTGGATATGTGGGAGCATATTTAACCCGGATGGACCACAAACTCATGAGTTTTGTTTTTTCTGGCTAAGCGGTCTGCCACTAGTAACTGAATGTGGCTTGGCTGTCTCCCTTCATACCAGAGGTGGAAAAAACCCTTACTCAAATGCCTTGGTACTTAGATTTGGCTATGTGGTGGGGAGTGGTGTATAAATTCAGGTAGTAAAAAAATATTTTTGAAAACATGCAAAGATAAGCAGTGTTGAATGTGTGTGTCTGCTTCAGTCTGATCAGTGTCTGTGACGTTTGTACTCACTGAAATAATCACGTATAAACATGTTTTATTTTTGTTGCTCTTTGACATGCTTAGTCTTTACCTTGGGATTTATGGGAGGTAAGAACTTCATATGGCTTTTGTCTCTCATCATGTACTGTGCATGTGCCAGTGCCAGCTCCATGTGCATACCTGTCTGCTTTCCCTCGCTGCTTTTCCTTTCTGCACACCCCAAAACAAAGTTGCTCTGTGCGCTGCTAAACCCACTTTAGCACCTTCTGTGAAGCCCCAGGGGCAGCCACATGTTTGCAAGTCAAGGTCTAGCACTCTAAAACTGATGTTTCCACCAGCACACTATCCTATTGCCATTCCCTGCTAACTCACTTACCTTTCCTTTGACATGATGCTCTGATGTTCTCCTCAAGCTTAGTCCCGCTGTGGCATCATCCTAACCCTCCACTCCCCAGTATTTCGTAAACTCTCTACATCGTCTTATTCTTGTGTGCGATGCATTAATGTCTCAGCTGCCCCTCGTCCTTACTGCCTGTACCATTGGGTATACATACACATTTGGAATTATCTGTGGTGTTGCTGTTTGTTTGACCATTGTTGCCAGAAAGGTTGGTGTGAAATAGCTTAGCCTGTGTCTACACTAAAAGTTAAATGTAGGCCCAAGACTTAGCTGGTGTCTGCCTCAACCTCAGCTTTGGAGCTTGCTGACAAAGACCAGCTTATGCATGCTCTGCGTCTGAACCAAAGCCAGATCCTCATTTGTGCCCTCTAGATATGTTGGGCCTGGGAAGGTCTCACATTGCTGAAGATAAGCCTGTTAGGAGATATTTCAAGCACAACTACTTTTGAGCCCCTCTGGACAAACAGCCAATAGTGTGGACAGAAAACGCTTGGTTTGGGTACTTAAGCCTGTTGCTTGAGCTGGCTATATCCCATGGTGTAGATGTAAGCAATGTCCTTGGCTTATGCTAGGGAATTGAGTCCTGCCAGCTGTGCCATTCTCAAGGGACAGATCACCATGTAGAGTCAGTGCTTGGGAGGACATGACTTAACCCTTGCTGAGAGCCTGGCCCAAGGGCTCGCTGTGGCCAGTACTCTCCTTCACATGAGCTTGGGTCAGGTTGAAGAAGGTGCTTCCTTTGTGTGTTTTATCGGCCATCAGTGTTTAACGTCTGTCGTTCCCCTGTATGTGCATTGTCTGTCTGTCTGAGTAAGAAAGACAAGTCTGTGTTTTTGCAAGGGAAGATCTTGTGCCTTTCAAGTGGACGGGCAGGGTTGAGGTATGACTGTGTCAGAGCAGTGCTTACAGTCTGTGGTGTGAAAGGTGTTTTGGGCCATTTTTCTCATCCTGGAAACTGATTTCATTCAAAGGACAGTTCAGTCAACCAGGGAATGCTGCTGGACAAGATGTTCTTACCATGCCAATTCTCACCTTGGCACACCATACACAGTATGCTCTTCAGGTCTTCTGAAGTGTTTTCGCTCTAATGTTGTTCTCGGCTATTGATGAGAGGAGACTTGTTGAGTGGTTATGTAGTCCTATATGCCGTGAGGTTAACAACTGCACAGAAACTTGGATGCAGCAGAACTTGCTTTGTTCTGCAGACTAGGAAACTTCTTGCATTCGGTGTGTGTGATGCTGCTGTTGGAATAAGCAAAGTTTTCAAACATGGCAACAGCAGTGAGCAAGTCTTCCATTTTTCACTATAGTATCTTTCCATGACTGTAAATGCTTTTATAGGCCTTGAGATGCCCACAGGTATATAAAATAGAAAAATAAGTAGCTGACATGAAAATGCCCTTTGAAATCCATGGGATTAATTTAGATTCAGTTTCTCTGGTTATTAAATACTGGTATTTAAAATTAGCTGCTTTTTAATAAGGAACTCATGTTGAGCTCCTTTTCACTTGTCCTCATAAAAACTGTGCTTGGCCAGGTAGAGTTGGGCTAGCATCTGTTCCAGTTTCACTGAATCCAAATGAAAAGCAACCTGGGAGTAAATCTAGTTAAAGAGGAGAAGCTTTTGAAGCCTTTTGTATGCATACATTTATGAAAGCTGCTGTGGGAATCCTCTGCAGGATGGGAGCTGCTCTGCTGCTTGTAATATCCTTTGGCAGTACAGGCCTGTGGACATGGTGATGGGGAGACATGAGGAAGGATGTGACAGGAGAGGAAAGCCTCTGTTCAATGGCAGCATTGGAGCAGCTGAAGGTGAAGTAATGGCTTTTTATTAAATCAGGGATCTATTTCTTTTTTATTGCTGCTGTTATTAAAGAACGACTTGGAGCATTGTGCCAGTGCATGGCTAGTAGCTACACGGGTGTGGAGGATTACCATGGTCACTGCTTTACACTGGGCTTTTGGAGGGTTGGGGCTAATGAGAGCTGTGACATTGAGAAATCTGGACAATGCCGTGTTTTGAACGTGGTTGTGTTAAGAGGTACATGTGTTTACCAAAGGTATCAGGAATGTAGGCATGCAAAACCTGGGTTATTTACATATGTTAAAAATGGAAAGTCTCTGTACAGCAATCTCTATCGTGGAAATATGAAGTGGGTATCTGGTTAGATTCTGCAGAGACACCCATGTGCTATCTGGTATAGAGAACAAATGGATATAGACTGGCCATTTAGACACTCAGGCCACAAATTAGATCCCTGAGGTTCTTGCCAGGAGTCTTCCTGGGTGCTGCCTGGTCATTCTCCCAAGGGGCTGATGTGCAGCATTGATGCTGTCAGATCCAACTTGCTCTCTGTGTTGCTGCAGTTTCAGGGGGGGCAAATGAATATCTTTAATTTTGTGTTAAAACAGAGGTAGCCTGACTTCAGGCAAGGGAGAATAAAAACTTGAACTGCTGGGTGTTTGGTTGGTCTTTTGTTGTGCACAGAACCTCCTGTCTGCAGGCTTCCTGGAGCAGTCTCTGCCAGGCAGTGATTTGTAGATGATGCGGAATATTCTTGGTGGTTGTGGCAGCTTTTGTGCATTAGAAACTCCCATCTCCACCAACACAAATGTGTGCACGCACCATGCGGAATATTCATAGCAAGTTGTTACTAATAGAATATTCACAACAGGATCCAAATCCGTGACTCTTTGGGCCTATCCAAAATCAAATTGGATGGAAGTTAGCACAGTTTTCAGTTCAGTTTGATTCAGTGCTGATGTCATGTAGGTGCTGGGTCCAGACTAAGTTCCATTTCTGGACACATTATTACCACGCTCTTCTCTTTCTGGGAGTAAGCAAAGGCTTAAATATTCCTTGATGGTTGACCCTTGGAAGTACCCTACTGAGAGATCCTTGTCCCTTGGCATGCCAGCAGACTTGTATTCACATACAAGTGGGCGATCTGTATGTAATAATAGATACTGTGCGTGTGTAAAGCAGGTCTGCAATTTAGATCATGAAAAGAAAGAGTCGCACAGGAGTTCTGGCTTTTCATTGACTTCCTCTGGCGTATTGCCTGCTGCGTGGCTGGAGTGAGGGAGTGCAGGCTTTACTGTGATGGCACTGGGTTGCAGAGCAAGAGGGAGGCACAAACCTAGCAAGACCCTGAGGCTTCTCACCTATTTGTCAGCAGATGGCAGCAGTCAACAGCATAGAGCACTTGGACAGGCTGAGCCGCACTTTTCTGCACACATGTGTAGCTGTAATGAGCATAACTCTCGACCTGGATGACTTTTGTATTGCAGCCTGCAGAAGCAGCCCATGCAGGAGCTGAAGCAGCTGGATCAGAAGCAGCAGGTGGAGCTGAAGCATCTAAAAGCGATGCCGATTCAGGATCGGTAAGCACCTTGAGAGACAGCAGTCCCTTTTCTCCATCACATCCCTTTGTCATACAGCAGATGTGGGAGGCTGGGCTGGGAAGAGATGTGTAACTGCTTGCAAAAAACAGTCCCTGCCACCCCAGCGGTTCCAATGCTCTGAATCGGAGGCCAGACTTCTGTTACATTTTATCTGTGTAATGCTTAGGGAGAAGCTCTGCTGGAAGATCCGCACAAAGAACTGTCCCATCACCCTTGTTGTGAAGCCAGCCCACGCCCCAAGCTGCACTAAGCTTGCGTTGTCTGCTGGATTCCTCCTTGCTTGTTGTTCACTTTACCTGCCCTGTGCTCGGGCTCTGCCCGTGTCTCCTGAATATCCATGGTTCTTATTTTTTTCCCTGACACTGCAACTTTTTTTAGGGGGCTGGAGTAGATCCGATCTCATAGCTGCGTGGTTACTATAGGCTGTTGCATTTGAGTTGTCTGTTCCATGATGGCTCTACAAGAACTGCGTCATGACCGCAACGAATGGGAAATGCCAGTCATTATGGTCCCAGAAAAACTCAATCTTCTCTGCCCTTCTGTAGCCTTAAGCAAAGGATGACAGCGGTCGCCTCTCCTGCCTTCTCACTGCTGCCGCTGCTGTCCTTTGGGGTGGTGTTGTCACTGGTGTGCTGGGAAAACCTGCTGAAGCCATGGGTAGGGTTGGGATGTGGATCCTCCAGGGTGGACCTGGAGCTGCAGTTTTGGATTCTCTTTTCTCAATGGCTTTTTCTCCTTCCCTGGCTGCTGCTGCCTACCAGAGCTCTCTGCCTGCTGTTGTTGTGGAAACTTTCCCTGCTACCGTCAATGGCACTGTGGAAGGAGGGGCTTCATCTGAAAGAGCTGATATGCCCCCAGGATTTCTGTTCAAGGTGAGTGTGTGGTGGCGGGGCACCAAGTTCCTGGTGACTTTTTTGTATAATGAACTAACTACTTCAGCTCAGCATGGCCATGGGCTATGCCACATTGAAAGGGAGAAAGGAAGTTGAAGGAGAGATACACCTTCATCTCCAGCAGCCCAGCTTCATGCAATTCCAGGTGCTTCACAGGGCTGTGTAAGAGTATTGGTGTCTTAACATTTGGCTGTGCTGTACAGGGAAACTCCTCCTTCTCTCTGCTGCAGTTATTTCTATCTCTGGTGGTGTGGTAGTGCCAGTCACAGATCCTGGATAGTAAATAAGAAGTTATGCTCCAAACTGGAAAGGTTAAACGTTGCAAGTGGCAAATGAGGAAGAGTTGGAAACACCAGTAAGGATGGAGGACTTTGTGGGGAAATTGGAAAGTCAGGATGAACAGGGAAAAATACAGGATTAGACAAGGAAGTCTAGTGGGTAGTCTGAATACACCAAAGATCACTCCCAGCTTGTTTCAAAGGTGTGGGAGGAGGAGTGATTCTGGGCTAGGCGAGGCCACAAATTTAAAGTGCATAATGGAATGTGGTAGCAAGACAGCACAGATGCATCATGCCCTGAAAGTGAGAAATGACAGTCTCCTGCCACAGGAATGCTTTTCTTCTGCTTTAGTCATGTCCATGCATCATTTTTTTTTTTTCTCGTGGGACTTCTAACAAAAGCAGAAGAATGACAAAACCATGAAGAACAATAGGAGGCTCATCACATTTACACTCGCTACAGGCAGCATTGTAGACAGTAGTGCTCGAAGTGGAGAGCTGTGGTTTGAAGTAGAAAAGCTGTAACACAGATGTTGGTTGGAATTAGGCTGAATACCAAAGAGAAAACATGGCAGGATACAATCACCTGAAGATCCAAACTGATGCTCTTCCCTACATTTCCTCTCCCTGCTTGCTGTGACAGAGATGGGAGGCTGTAATCTCTAATAATCTGGCAGTCCAGCTGCAGAAACAGTACAGAGCACTGTTCGAGTGAGTACAGGTGACTTCTGCCCTGTGAGGTTTTTAGGCTCTTTCCATGGGGATTCAGCCCTCCTAAGGAAGGATGGGGAGGTGCTGGTGCGTAGCAAGTTGAATGAGACTCACCAGGATGCCCCTGTGGCAAGGGTGAGCTGCGTGCCAGGCTGTATGAACAAGCATGTAGCTGGTAGATTAAGGAAGATGGTTATTCCTGTAGATGTGGCATTTGTGATCCAAGCTTGCCCTGCCTCGAGCAGCAGATTGGATCAGATGGCCTTCAAAGGTGCCTTCCAACCTGAATCATCCAGCGGATCAATGAAGCAGAAAGCCTTGTCACCCATTACAGAGCTGAGAGAGAAGGCTGGCCTCACCCAAGCTCTCCTCGCCTCTCCCCATAGGTCCAGGCCATGCATGATTACACGGCCACTGACAGCGACGAGCTGCAGCTGAAAGCCGGGGACGTGGTGCTTGTGATTCCATTTGAGAACCCTGAGGAGCAGGTGAGTGGGGAAGACGGTGTGAGCCTGGGCTGGGAGGAGCCAAGGGAATTTCCAGAGCTGCTTCTTCCTCCACTAACAGTCGGCTGGCTGGATGCAGAGCCATCAATTTGTGGCTGGGAGCTGGCGGGACAGCCGGTTGTCCTTGAGCTTGAGATTGGCTTCCTGCAACAGAGGGGAGGACTCTGCTTGTGACTGGGAAGTGGAGACATTATCCTGCATAAAGCATGTGAAATAGCAGTGGCTTCCTATCCCTATCAGGGCATTTGAGCCAGTACAATGGCTTCCTTGATTAGGGAGCCCAACAGAGCCCATACTTCGCCTCTTCACTGCTCCTAAACTTGATGCACATTCCCTGTGACCACTGGAGTGCAGACTGTGGCACTGGCACGAGTGACCCACAGCTTATGATGGTGTGTTCTCCCCCTCTGAGAAATGCTGGAGCTCTGAGACAGCAGTTTGCCGTGGATGATATCTTGCGCTTCAGCATAGCAATGGCTGTTTCCAAAAGACAGTGTTTGGTCAGGAGATGGCAGCGGAACCAAAGGCTGGAGCAGGTTGCTCAGCCTCAGAGAACAGTCTTACTGTCCATCTCCAACCTGAATTTAATTGGCAGTGTTCTTTAATCTGAGCTATTTCTAGAAGCCTTGAGTAAATTCTTCTCACTTGCTGTGTTTGAGGGCTTCCAGCTCATAATGTCTGCAGCAGTTTTACTACTTTGGCTGAAAGAGGTGGTGATTTTATAAAATTCATGCTCATGTCTCCAGGTTTTTGTTTGGAAAAGGGAGTTCTCCAATTGATTCAGTAGTCACCACTGCTTTGGCTTTGGCCAAGCCCAGACAAGATCTGGATTCCACAAGGGGTAAAGAGAAGGTGATGTAGTTCACTGGCCACAGAAGATGTGGATCCTCTTTGTGGCTCAGCTGTTGGCTTTGTGAATTACGGAGGTAGACCTTGCTGCTGCTTGTGAAATGGGAGCTATAATGTGCCGACAGCTCCTGCAGAGCTAGGTGCTCTTGGGGGAAGGGTTGTATGGGGAAGAGGCAGTGATTCCTTCTGGAGTCAAGACTCTTCACTGAGTGGGACTGCCTTGCACAAGCATTTGTGAGCATTTCTTCTTGGAAGGCTTTCTGGATGGGAAAGAAGTGGCAGCTCCCCTAGTTTCTGTGGTAGGAGATGGCATTTGTGGAGCAGAGTTTTTCAATGCCCTATGTTTGCACTCTAGCTGGATGTGGGTGCAACAGCCATGAACTCGAGACTCTCCAAGCTGCAGAGGGTGAGCTCTGAGTGTTGCTAACATGATGCTGTAGCTGCACTGAAGCCCTCTAACCCTCGTACAGTGTATCCTGTGCTACATCTCATTTCTCTAACCTTGACCATACCCAGACAGAAAATGCTGGCAGTTAACATGTGCATGAACGGTGCACGTGAGTGGAGGAAGCTTAGGACAGTAGACTGTAATCCATGTCCCCATCTTGCAGCTTAGGTGGCGGTTTGTAGGTGCATCAGCCAGGCCTGGATTCATCTTCTTGACAGAAGGCAGCGTTGAGGGCAGTAGCACTTCTAAGCTGGCACTTCAAGTGACGTAGTTCAGAATTGGCAAGGGTCAGTCTGAGTCCTCGTGTCTAATCCCTACAGCTGAGGAGACCCTTCGTAGCAGGATGCAGCAGGGGTGGTGCATGCTGTATGGCACAGACGCTTTGTGCAAATGGATGAGCTTTTGTGCTTGCCGTGCTGTGAGCTCCATGGAAGCTGCCTTCCAGACACTTGGGCCCAGTGTCTTCCGCCTAGTCATTTGTCTTCCTGATTTATGGCGTGTCAGTCCTTCCACAGCCCCTGCAGCTGGCTGCTGCAGATGGGCTCCCGTCTCGTGCCATTCCCATGACGTCCTCAGAATGCTCAAGTCTCAGGCAGCGGTGAGGGCTGGCTGAGCCCGCAGGCACCCAGCACAGCCTGTGAGGAGCGGGGGACTCGGATGCAATGGCTCGTCTGAGCTACTGCCACATGAAATGTTCAGAAAACAGGACCAGAGGGCAGAAGCTGCAAAATGGCAGCAGAAAGCGGTATGTGCTCCATGGATCACCCTTTTCCTTCTCTGCATCCTCAGTCACCAAGACACCAATCTCATTCAGCAGCGGCCCCACATTGTCCCTAGTCTTCCTTTTGCTACTGATGTAGTTGAAGCCCTTCTTGTTGTTTCTGACATCCCTTGGAACAGGTTGCCCAGGGAGGTTGTAGAGTCTCCTTCTCTGGAGATATTCAAGACCTGCCTGGACAAGGTCCTGTGCAGCCTGCTGTAGGTGACCCTGCTTCGGCAGGGGGGTTGGACTAGATGACCCACAGAGGT
>Ga0065711_1027884_pt1 | contig 45266 bp, 37 predicted proteins | sample Hoacrofraction12_FD_59098 | JGI IMG/M metagenome (GOLD analysis project Ga0065711, IMG submission 59098) | Hoatzin crop microbial communities from Cojedes, Venezuela - Epithelial fraction 12 v2 (version 2) | ecosystem: Host-associated > Birds > Digestive system > Esophagus > Crop | place... | reverse complement strand
TGGCGGCAGCGCTCCTGGGCGCCGTTCCAGCCCAGCTCGGCCCGGTGCAGGGTGTAGCAGGCGGTCCCGGCGCAGACCACCTCGGCCTCCTCCCCGCCAGACCCCCGCGCCAGCAGTACCAGCAGCAGCAGCAGCAGACGGGCGACGGCCATCCCGGCGGCTGGACGGACGGACAGACGGACGGAGGGATGGAGGGACTCGTCAGCCGCCGGCTCACATCCCCTCGTCCCACCGAGCTCGCCCTGCGCGCATCCTGTGCGGCCGGGTCTCCTATTTATCACCGGAGGCTACGGCTTCCTGTAGCGTGGCCTGGCTCGACGCTTGTTGTTGGCGGCCCGGCCGCTGGCCTCGCCGTCTTCCCCTTCCTCCCGGCTCCTCGCTCCCATCCCAAAGCGCTGGCTGCGAAGGGTCTCGCTGCGCTCCGGCCGGCGACGCTTTTCTGAAGGAGAAGCCAGCCCGGTTCCTGCTGCTTTTTTTGGTTTTTGAGGGCTTGAGCTACTCGCTCACCCAGCGGATAATTTTTCTAATCCCTAATAGGGCCCGACAGTTTTCGAGCATGTATTGCTAAAAGGGGAAAGAAAAACAAAAATAAAAAGCCGTGGGATCCCTTGCTATCGGCCTCTAAAAGAAGCTGAATATTTGGCGCGGTGTCTCATGCGCACACTACATTTCCAGTGCATTTTTCCCCTTCTTCGTGTGCTTTAAATAGATGGACAAGCCCTGAAATAGGAGCTAGGTCGTGGGAAGGTCCAGGCTGCCAGGATGGAGCCAAGCTCAGCCGGACCCCAATGCCGTCTGGAGCAAACCCTCCATGCCAGGGGGAGCGCTGGCCAGACGCTGCCCCAGCATCACATCGGTGAGGACTGATGCTGTGATGCTCCATGTTAATAACTCGCTAATCACTTGACCCCCATCCGGTGTAGTGCAGAGAACTGGCTGGGCTTGGCTGACGTTGGTGGCTCTGCAGAAGGCCAGTAGAGAAAGGGCAAAGGCATTAATATTGCACACTGTAAAGTTTAAACAAACATTAACATTGCAAAAGCCCCTAAAAGGGCTTCAGGCAACTCTCCGCAACAGTGTTTTAGGATCCAAAAGCATTTTAGCAGCATGACTGAAATTTAAATAATTTGAAATATTTGAGTTCAGCATTTACTGGTGCAGAATTTGCTGTGGTTATCCTTTTTCAGACGAGGAGATGCCAAGCAACACAGTAACTTCTTTTCTGCTCCAGCACTGCAACGGGTGGGCTCACCGTTGGATGCCACGGGCACGCACACAACGTGGCCATGCACGTACGCAAACCAGCATTTTGCACGTCTGAGCACCCCCAGGCATGTCCTGGTTTGGACCCATGATTGTTCATTTTACTGCAAAGCTGTCCTTTTCTGGCGGATTCCTGCCCGCAGAGCAGCGTGTGCAGAGACATCAGAATGGTGACGGTGTTCTAGAGGGTGACGATTCATGGACTGCCCTGAAGAAGGAAGGACTGCAGGATGGTGCCTCCAGACACGGCACTCCTTGCACTTTCCGCTTGCTGTTTGGAGACCCTTGGATGAAGACGAGCGGGTAGAGTGGTTGATGACACATGTTTTATGCATGTCGAGTAACGTGAGGTGGTTTATTTGCACAGCCATCAGAATACGTGGTAGTGTGAGGGAGGGGGATAGCAAATGAACAAAAAACTAATGAGTTTTAAAAAAGCTAATCCCAGTTGCCTCACTGATGGTCCGCCCACCCTTCTGCATCCCGTGAATCTTCTCCTAGAGCTTCCCTCTCACAGCAGGTAACTCAGACTGTAACCCCTTGACCTGTGAGTCTGTCTTATCTTTTCCTGCTTAGCAGGCATCCATCATAACCATGAATTCAATGTTCATTCCAGTAACCTTCCTATTTGTTGATTAATCTGTTTTTTGTGTGAGTGACAGCAATCCAACCGAGCAACCAGAACAAGAAACCCCCTTGTTCGCTTCCCTCCTTTATACCCGAAATACAAAAGTTTCCAGAAATCGCAATACTGAAGACTACAGATTTCTTTTGTGCTTCCCCAGAGCAATTTATGTACAGCATTCCTGGAAGAGCCCAGGGCCCTGGGATGCTCTCTGGCCAGCAGTAGGGACTGGGGCTGTGGTTTGGGTCTCGGCACATCGAAAGGTTGCAAAGACCTTGGATGCAAAGGAGGAGGGGGCAGGAGCTGGAGCCCTTTCACCAAGCTCTCCTGCACCCTGCAGTTTCACAAGCTGCTGGATGGCACCGTCCTCGCTGAAAAAAAAGAGAAGCATCATTTGGGTGACACGGAGGTGTCACTCCTATCTGAGCTGAGAAGAAGATGCAGGGATCCACAGCTAATGCTCCGAAACTGGAGCATTTTGGGTCAGCAGCCACACCAAAAAACTGCGCTGGGAGGAAAAAAATACTCAGACGCCGTTTCAAATTGGTCTTATTCAGAATTTCCTGCTGGAAGAAATGGGGAGAATTTTCTTTTGACTTGTACAAAGTAAGAGAGCTCAAGACAAAAGCATTTCCTTTCTGCTAAGTTAGTACATGTTTTTACCTTTACAAAAACACTGCTAGTGTTTTCTCTTTCCAACTGAAATAGTCAGACAAGCTGAGTTCTCAGCTGACAATTTATTTCAGCAACCCAAATGAGTTTTTTTTTGTCCAACCAAGTTCTACAGACAAAAAAATGGCTGTTTCTAACTATAGCTCTGTTGGACATTTCCCAGCTGGGTTTATGGACAAAACCAAAAATACTTAAAAATAATTTCTAGGTGCATATCTAAGAGGTCTTTCCAGCAGAGTAATTAATGAATTGCTGGTGATATTCTTCAATAGGACGTGTATGAGGTCTAACCAGGAAGAAGTCAGGGCTTCTGTCCCAGGGAAGCAAACTCCTTTTTCAGGACCACAGTAGCAAATCCCTTCCTTTGATTTGCAAGAACACAGCTAATAACTTTTTCCAGTGGCTTTATTTATTTTTTTCCCCAATAAATGTTTGAATGTTCCTGCTAGAGCTGTTTACAATTTCATGGACAGGAAACCTCCCCCACCACCACTTTGTAGTGAGATCTTCATCTGCAAAGCTTATGCTAATATTTTCACCCACAGTTTTGGCAAGAGAGTAGTTTTTGGTAACTTAAAAACACATCATGCTTCTATTGTTTTTTATTAAATATGCCATGCTTTTTAAATTTTCTTCTCAGCTGGGCTGATGTTCCCGTTCGAAAATCAGTCAAAGTCCTGGTTCCTAAGGCAGAAGGGGTTTTCATTCTCAGCCCCCACAGCTGAACACGTCTATAAACCCCTGTTTCAGATAATAATCAAAACCAAATTATCTGCTGGAGACGAGAAATCCTGCCAAATGGCATGCCATGCCTAAAAAAAAAATAAAATTAAATGAAAAAAACTAAAAATCAGCTCGCTGAAGGAACTGGTTAAAAAATGTTTCTCCAAGGCCAAAGAAGGAAACACGTACGGTCTGCTTGACATCAGCACTGGCTGTTTGTGCAAAGCCCCAAGGCTGGGACAAGGGACAATGGGGCCGAGGGGGGACACCTGCGCCTGCAGCAGCCGGAGAAGAATAGGAGGAACTGGGCTTCCTCTGGGGACGTCCTCAAGGACATCGCCGCCGGGTCAGATCGGTGCTGTGCAGTAAAGCGCTCGCTCTGCCGGACAAGGAGCGGGGCTTAGCAACCTCCACGCAGTGGGCAGGCTCTTGGGATGGGGTAACATCTTTTGCATGTGAAATTTTGGGGCATTTGGGAGACGTGGAACTGGTCTGATTCCTGCTAAAGCCAAACGCAGGCACTGGAGAGGCTGCTGTGTGTTTGCATGAGTGCACTTTAGTTTTGATGATTTACAGCAACACCTTATTGGATAGTAAGATTTTTATCATCTGGTTTTAAAGCAAAAAAATCTGAATACTATCAGAGCTGATTGGAGCATTTTCCAGCTAAATATTTTTGAAGGATGATGCTTAGTGGCCAGTGTTGGAGTCCCTGGCTAAGAAGAAGGAATTAGCAAGGCTGTAATGGAAACAAAATCCATAGTACCAGGAACAGGACATTGCTTTATTTAGTTTCTGGCTATCATTGTTATTACATTTATGGCAACAGTAGGTGCATTTGCTTCCAGGCCTTGCAGTCAGGTAAAGAAGAATACTGATTTTTTTTAAGGGTCTCGTAATTATGGCATGTCATTAGCTTACTTGTTCAGTAACTCAAAGCAACTGTTTCCGACATACTTTTTGGATGTAGCCAGGTACGGGGAGGTGTTCCTCCTTCCCTGCTCCCATTCTGCTGGGCCTGCCACCCCAGTGGGGGCCACCAGAGCCCCAGGTGCTGTCTGAGCTGAGCACCAGGAGTCACAGAGCCGGCTGCTTAACGCTTTAGCCAAGCTGCTGGAGACCCTGTGAGTTATTTAAAAATGCCTGGAAGGAAGTAGAAAAGCAAACATCGACTATGGGGGGAGGGGGGGTGCAAGAAGAGGAAAAACATTCCCAAAGCCCGGAGCGTAACGGGACGGATGGAGAAAGGCTGTGCAAACAGCCACAGGTGCTGAAGCTGGCTACTGGGAAACATCTCTGCGACTGGGAGGGGAGCACGCGGGGTCTCACCCTTGGAGGGGGTCCCTTTGCACCAGGTTGCCTGGTCCTTGCATTCTTCTTCTCAAGCTGCAGGTGAAGTTACAGGCCTGGTTCGCTGTGTCACCCAGGAGTGGGCTGAGCCTGCGTTTCGAGGGAGCGCAGCACAGTCACAACGGGACTCGGTGCCACAGTTTGTTCCTGAATGCAACACTTGTCTTTGCAGGAAATGTATAACGTCTCCAGTTATTATTTGGGGTTTTATATATATTACAATATTACACATGCAAACATATATGCATACTTCATATACAGATTTATAAATCTTATTCTAGATATTATTCTCATATTTTTAGAATTCCCTTTGGGCTACAGCAGGTTCTCCTGAGTCTGACTGAGGAATATCCCACTCCACAAATCCTCCCAGGATTTTTGCAGAAGCCTTTACACAGAGAAAGAAGAATACTCCCTGTGAATAAATTCAACAAAGTCAACTTTATAAGAAAAGCAAATGAAAATATTTCACATTCTTTAGTGGTAATCGCTCAGAATTATTTTTGTAAGACCCTTTTCTAGTGCTGTTAGTTTTTCTAAGTGGCCGTAACAAAAGAAAGGGCCTCAGCATGGAGGGGAAGGATGTGTTTCCACCTTGCTTTCAGTTGTTAAAACAGCTGGGAAGGCTCGCAAAGCACTAACACAGTGCATGTCCCCCACTGGGATAGCCGAGGCGCTGCAAAAAGCCGGTGCCGATGGCAGGAGGAGGAGGCTGAGCAGCCAGCCAGGACCAGGCAATGGATGAGACCATAGCCAGTGTTACTCGGGATTATTCTGGAGTGGATGGACAGCAGAGCCCCAGAGGTGCAGTTACCCCCAGTGCCAAAGAGCATTGGCTTCGGGCTTCGGGTCCACAAAGCCATTTTAGCATTAGGCTACGCAAATCGCACAGTCACCAGGATCTGGATGCTATTGAACAGCAAGGGTTTTTTAAAATAAGGCACTATCACTGGCTCACATGAAAGGCAGCCCCATGAAGAGAGCACTTCCCTCTCCCGTGAGTCCCACCGGCTTCGCCCGCCTGCCCAGCAGAGAAGAAACAGTCCCTTTTATCCCCAAAGGCTGGGGCCGGGCATCATGCTGCGTGCCTCCGTTTATTTGTTCTGCCTTTCCCTCTGTGCTGCGGGTGACACTGCCCATTTGATGTCCAACGCTGGAATGGAGGGGTCTGGATAAAAGGGGGCTGCTGGGGTGGGGATGCTTGAAACCTAGAGAAGCATTTCAGCAGGAAGGCGGCTTGGCAGGCTCTCAGCAGATGAGGACGTGGGGCTGGATCCGGTGTCCTATAAAGGTGGTGATTTTTTTACGGGCTCTGCTAGTTTCAGAGTAGAGCCTTTCATGAGCAAACACAGGTGATAAGCATGGAGTCGGAAAGGGTTGTTCGATGGTCATGGGCCAGTGGCTGTGGCCAGGGAAAATGCAGCTTGTGCGCCAGTCTGTGCTGCTCTTCTGGGAAAAAAACGCGTCTCCCTGGGATGTTTGGTCACCTTCTGAAACACCTTTTCCCCCTCCTCCTGAGGAAGGGATTACCGAAGGCCAGCAGCAGTCTGCTCAGGTTTTCATCCCCTTCTGCAAAGATCCCTGCAGGAAGTAGCCACCTTTTCCAGAGCAAATGAACTCCTGTTTAAAATGACATTTACCTTGAAAAGTTACTGTAATTTGGAACGCTAGCCTTATTTCAAGCTAATCACTTGCTTATGAGTATGAAGACGGCACCAGGGAGCCTCTTCCACGGATGAGCATTGCCAAGCAGACACAAGAGAAGATGCATCCCTGCCCACACAGCACCCAGGTCTTCATCCTCATGTCATTTCTGGAAAGCTGCGCAGAAACATGGATCTCGGGCTAATAAAGAGCCTTACTTCATTGAGTCCTGGTAAACCTTTGCAGATTCAGTAAAAAAAAACAAAAACAATCCAAAACCCATAAAAGTATTATTGATTTATTAAGTGAAGAGGGTGTTTGGGTTCCAGCTAGGAGTGTGTTGGTAAGCTGGGTAGGAAAACACCCAGACCTTACATCTCCCTTGCTGTAACGCGATTGCCTGGGTGCTACCATCTGTTTCTTGACGGTTTTCTTCTCCCTGGGCTCCCCTGGTTTTTAGGAGCAATATAATTATTGATTCCTTACGCAAGGCATGCATTGCACAAGCTACAGCGGAAGCCACAAATTTTATTCCAGAGTGATGCGTTTTGTGGGTTTTCCTTTTGTGACCGACCCTTAGCTTATTTCACATAGGCGATACCTGCCAAGAGTGGCTGGGTCCTTCAGCAAGGAGTGCGAGCCTGGTTAGCATGTCTGCCCAGGACAAGGACCACGGCAGGACACTCCAGATCGCAGACGGGAGGGCACAGGGATCTCCCTGGGGACGAGACGGAAGCCAAAGCAGTGTTACGTTGAATATATTTGTGCTCTTCCTGCTGTTGGCGGTTTTAGTGAGGAGAGCATCGTGTTTTGCCTCTCTGGGAAGAGGAGTACAATAAGGATGGGAGTGGGAGGAAAATTAAAACACATGTGGTGAGGACAAGATGGGAGGGAGAGGCAGCGCACATCCAAACTCATAAACTGTCCCCTTTTCACTAGTTTTTATTGCCTTCATTTATTTCCCTGGGTATGAGTTTCCCATGTAAATTGCGTGTCTGTCTTTATTGGCAGCTGGGGAATGGCTCCGAAATCTGATTTTTATGACGTTTGTTCCCCAGTTAAATGGGTGGTTTTAAAGGGCAGATGGTTACCAAGGCTGGGTTTTGCAGCACCCTGTCCTCTCTTCTGCAATCCCAATGGCTGTGGTAGATCTATACATTTTTTTTCTGGGGAGCTGCTTACGCTGCCTATCATATGCTAACTATCAAGCCTTGGGATCTGTACTTGCTTTTCCATTTATAAAAGGCTTTGCTGCTGTTATTTGTGTGGAGCAGCTGAACTAAGCGATCCTGAGCCGGACTTGCGCTCTGCTGTGGCTGGTTTTGTAAATACCCAGAGCAATGAAAAAATCCCGTGCTCAGAAATGTTTGTAATCTACACGAATTCTGTCTGAACAGAAGAGTTAAATCCAGTGGGAGGGTTTCCATTTGCAGTTGGGGGGGGGATGTGCAAAGCAACATGAGGTTGGGGTCCTTGCCCTTGTGCCACGAGAGGAGCCCATTGCTCCCCTGCCCTCCTGCACAGGCAGGAGCTATGCGTCCCTCCTTCAGTGTGGTCATGAAAAGCATGTGTTCTGTTACTGTCATAAACCAGATATATCAGATATGTATATAAGGATGCCGTTCCTACAACAGCGCCTTCTCCATCGCTCTCTCACTGCTGGTGCTGTAAGGATGCTGTCCCTAGAGCAGGGCGGGGAGCAGAGCTCGGATATGGCAGCCTGCACCCGCCACCCAGGGCCACCGGTGCCTGTACATGCATGGGCAATGGGGTCAGCACAGCGGGTTTTGGAAAGCAGAGTGTGTAAACCCAGCCTGCCTAAGCCACCCTGTAGGGCTTGCTTTTCTGCAGCAGACCTGGCCCCGTGGTGCCCATCCCGCTTGCAGTGGTACTCACGCTTCCCTAGGTGGGTGATAATCTGCTCCCTCTGTCCTGGGTCAAGACTTAAATCACAGCAAGGGAGATTTAAGTTAAATATTTGAAGAATTTTTTAACTAAAAATTCCTGGCCAGAAGGCAGATGAGGTGTCTTGTTGGGGCCCTCCTCAGGCATCCTTTCTACGTGCACTTCCGTGGACCTGCTGCACTGGGACTTGCGCTGTGTGCAAAGTTAAACCACGTGTTGAGCATCTGCAGGACCAGAGCCTGGATGTCTCCCTTCAAAAGACTCAGTGACAGCCTTGGCCTAAGCCTCAGCTGCAGCTCAGCGTGCTCACGGCTGGCAGGCAGAGGGCAAGGGTGTTCGCATCCCCTGGCTCAATGTCATGGCCACAAAACCTTGTCTTTTAAAAAGGAGCAAAAAGGTGTGTTTGGATGTAAAATGACTCCTGGGGGCTGTTCTGAAACTCTTTTAAAAAATAATGTTTTCTGCATTCCAGCAGCTCTGATGTAGCTCCCCAGGAGCCTGGAAAACAAGATTAAAAATTTGATAGTTTGATTGACAAATGCTGGATAAAATCCAACAGGACCAGGTCCAACAGTGTTATTGACCTGACCCGACGCTGAACCGCAGCACCAAAATTGGAAGATCTGGGGTGTCAAGTTATATTTCCTATGCGCACACTATTGATTTTGAGGTCTCGCTGTACTCTGTTACCTGCCAGGATTTCTGTAAGCGCATATGTGTCGCTATGCTCTGCATACCGTAGGCAATAATTTACAATGAAATTGTGCACTTTTTTTTGGTAAAGGAATTTCTACCTTGCCTCCACAGCCTCGCAGGCTTTTGTTTCTCTTCCGTGGGACGCCCTGAGCATTAGCTGAAGGGCTTATTACTCAATATTTAGAGAAAGAACTGAGATGTCAGCGACATGGTTACACTCGCACCTTCAGCCAGCCATGATACCTGGGGCTGTATCACCCCCTGGAAGAAGTGGACATCATTAGGGCAGATCGATTTCATTAATCTCTCTGATCGGATATCCTCTGCTTCTGGTTCTCCTTCTAAAGGCTCCTGCTTGTTTATTTTCCAGTTAAATTAAGAAGGAAGGGGGCAATTAAAAGAAATGCGTGAAAGCCCAGCGGCTGGGTGGGTATCACACGTTGCAGCGCAATGGAGCTGCATTATCTCCATCTCCCCAGGCTCTGCACTCCACAGATAAAGATTTTCTTTTACTTTCCATTTAGTGAACGGTACTATCATGGCCCCACAATCTCCGTCTTCCCCTCCCCCTGACATATCACTGTTTGCTTTCTGCAGCACGGCTCTCCCAGGGGACTGAGAACGATTGCTGTTATCGAGCACCCTCCTCCTCGTCTCAGCCACAGCACCTTTCCCAGCATCATCAGCCTGCAGCTAAGCATTTGGGATGGTCCCTGCTTTAACGAGCCAGGCGAAGCAGGGATGCAAAGTGCATGGGACGGAGGCCGGCAGCACGCAGAGGTTGACAGCACCCGCATGAACACAGCACTTCAAACCCCAACCCAGTGCCATCCCAGGAGATTTGAGGGGCTGCTGCTTCCTTCTTGGCGTGTCTGGAACAGTTCAATAAGGCTTGCTTTGCTGCTCGCCTGTTGCTCTGCCCCTTCAGATGAACTCACTGTCTTCACATCGAAGGAGCGTGCTTCCCACCCAGCGTGGCTGGGTGACACCTGACTGCATCTGCTCCCACAGATAAAATAACTCTGTAACTTGGGATAAACTCCACTGGGTGGGAGAGCCCCAACCTGGAGCTGCCCTCTCCAACTGATGGCACCAGCCTCTCCCAAGGAGAAGGGAGCTGAAGTGATCTGGCCGTTTCCCTGTTGGGTTTGCCTTCGGCGAGGGTGATGGGTAGCGCTGTTTCTTTGCTGGGGGCCACAGGAAAAAGTGTTGCCTATTGCTGGTTAAATGCTTGCTGTTGGTATTTTGGGCTGTTCGCTTGGAGAACGTGCTGTTTGGGAAAGCGCAGGGGAAACGGGGCCCCAGCCACGCATTTTTATGGGCTCCCAGCAGTACAGAAAAATCAATGTCGCGTTTGCATCGTGCTTCAGCGTATTTGTGCAACGTCTTGGCAAAACGCAGGTCAAAATGTTCACACAACGTTTGCCTTTTATCTAACTGCAAAAGGATGTGACAGCTCCCTCTTCTCGGAAACAGCGTTAATGGTGTGCAGAAAGGACAGCGTGGTAAATAAACGCATGGGACCTCGATGGTGGTTCCTGGCTGTCTGATTTGATTTCTGGATAGCGTGAGGAACTCGTACGGTTTTCTACTGCCACAAATAACAAAGTCATCTCACTAAAGGATAAAAAATAATTAAAAAAAAAATCCTGGAATAAATCTCTCCTCTAACAAAATGTGTTAGCAGAAGTAAAATCAGCCGGGCAAAACTGGAACAAATTGGCAGGATTCAGATGCAATACAAAGGCTTCTAATATCTATGTGGCAATGCGGCACTTACATGTTTTTTTCTTCTCAATACGTTGTTTCTGTTTAATTGTGGCGAAACAAGCACAGATGTGAACTCCCCAGTCCAAGCACCCAAAGCTTGTGTGCGCTTTAATGGCCTGGAAACCTTGCTATTCATTAATTAAGTACAACTGGCCCAACAGATGCTGTGTGATTAATGAGTGGAAGGACTGCTACTTGGTGACTCAAAGTATCGAGGAGGGGCATTTGGGGATGGAGGTGGGCTCCTGGAGGGGGCCTGTCTCTGTTTCATGCATGTTTTGCTCTCCAGTTGCTACAGCACTCAAAACCAGCTCATATGGAGAGTGTTATCCTTTGGCCCTTTTATGCCATGTTTGGAAAATACTTACTAAATCCCAGTGCAACTGTCCAGCAGAGGTGATGTTTTTGACGGATTAAGTGAATAGCCGCCTGGCTGGAAGGAAATGGTGAGTGAGGAAAAGAAGGAGCTGGCCCTACCCAAATATCCCCTCACTTCTGAGCATCAGCACAGCATGCATATCTCTTCATGCCTCCCATTTTTTACTTAGAGGAGGAGGGGATATTTGCTATGTGCATGGCAATCCAGATATATGGGCTTTTTTTTAAACCTGGCACTGTGCAGTGTAAGGACCCTCCCTGCAGCTTTATCAGCTTTTGCAGTTTCTTGCTGTTGTCAATGTTTCTCCAACACTAAAGCAGCTTTCAGGCTAAAGCTGGGGGGGAAGGCTGGGGGGGGTTTTTTGAACCTGCCTGAGAGTAGATGCAACCAGGGCACTGTGCTGCTGAGCTCCAGGCGGTACCCAGGCCAGTCCTGCCCGCTGGTTGTGCCCACGCAAGGGGTTACTCCCCACACGATGCTCTGTTCCCTGGCTAGCTGCACGGTTTGCAGCTCTCCCAGGGTTGGCATGGGTGATCAGTGTGGGCTCCCACCCCGGGTGGGCTTTGAATGCTTCCGGCTTTTCAACATCAATAGCCAAAAGCAGATTTTCCACCTATTTCTGAGCTGTTTCCAGCAGAGCCGCTTAGCTGCATAGATACCCAGCATTGCAAACAACATCATTACCAAATGAAGTGGTTTCATATCTCTTGCAGATAAAACCCAAGCTGCTCTCGCCCTTATCTTGTCCGCAGACCTTTGCTCGCTTGGGCAGTGCAGGCGGGTACTGCTTCCAGCTGTGCCCCCATCCTGCTCCTCTGCAACCAAAATCCTTTGAGCATCCTCCAGCGGGAGGGTGCAGAGGGCTGCCAGCTCTGATCAGAGCATGAGGCGATGAACTGGCAGCGTGCACAGGTACCAGGAGATGGTGGCAGCTAAAAGGGTCTGCAGGACATCTCTGGGCCAAATAGCAACACCCATTGGTGCTGAGATGGCAGCTCTGCGCCATGAGCTGCTGGTGGCACTGGCTGAGGTTTGGTGTTGTCTGTGTACCTCTCTGGTGGGATCCCTGCGTCTTGGCTGTCCCTTGTGTGCTGGCTTGCTCAGGCAAGATGTTTGCAGGCATTCTGTGGGGCCTCTGCCAGCCAGGAGGGAGCTGATGCAGTGTGTTATTAGCAGCTCTAACGATAATGGGTAACATATGCTGCTGGAGGTCACATAAGGACACACATGGCTGCCTTTGGGCTGAAATCCTCCCCATGCTGGGTGCTCGGAGCTGGGATGCACCCAGCAGAGGAAGTCTGAGCTGTAGCACTGGTGCTGGGCTCCTTAGAGTGGTTTTTGTGCTGTGCCTTAACAAGCGGCTGTCTTAACCCTGCAGGTAGGGATGCGCTTGGCAGAGGGACCAACCATTCTGCAAAATGCATCTGCTCGAGGGCTGACGTGTGCTCACCTCTGTTACCCATCCTCTCCCACGGCACAGCTCCAGCTCACAGTGGTCCTGCATCAGTCTGGTTTATGTCCCCTCTGCTTTCTCCAGATGGACTGTCTGTGGCAGTCAGACCTTGGTGACACCAGACCCCTTCGCCCCTTGTGCTTGGACCATGTGCGTTTAAACCCAGATATTTCATCCATTGTCTCTCTGTCTTCCTCTCCAAATTAATATGGGCACTGATAATCTCTGGCTGACTAATAAATCATGTCGTGCAACAACAATAACAATAGCTATAAAAAAAAAAAAGTCATGTTAAGAGTTCCCAGTCTCCAAAAGCAAGTTGTGCTGCAGACTCAGGAAGGAGCTGAGTAAACAGAGGGCTCTGGCTGCTGTCCCTGACGGGCTGCCAGCCACTTGGCTGCAACAGCCGGGGAAGCCGGTGGCATCCCGCGGGAAGCAGGCTGAGGCCCGGGGTGGGCGCTGGGGACACGCGCAGGGCTGCTGGCCCTCGGGATCTGAGCTCTGCTCTCTGCAGGCTTTGGCCGCGTCTGTCCGTCTGCTAGAGGTGTTCAAGGGCTGCTGGCTGGGCATCCAGGGAGGCGAAATCACGCTGAATACCAGGGTATTGACCTAAAAATATTGATCTTGAGAGGGGGAATTCTGAGTGTGCAGGTGTTTTTAATTGGTTTAGGTTATATATGGAGCACTCTTCCCAGGCTCTCCTTTCCTGCAAGTGGAAGGACTGGACTGTACCTGGAGTATTAGGCTCTCATAGAAACAACTTGCTAGCAGCAGCAGGGCCACTAAGAAAACTACAAAGTTATTACTCTGAAAGACATAATAAAGCTTCTTGAGCTCCTTCTCAGCACAGATTGGTTTACACACAAGTCTGTGCAAAAGGAAAGGCTCCCCAGATGCTTACAGAAACATGACCTGAGCAGGCATCCATCCTGGGAGCTTTTGGCTGCCTGGGAAGCCTCCCAGGGCTGGGGACTTGCCTCCTGGGAGCAGAAGCAGTGGGAGCACCAGGCTCCTTGCAAGGAAATACTCACACTAAGAGATGTTTTGCCTCTTTAACTTGTTGCTGTAACTTGTTCTTAGAGTGCTTTCTTTTTACCAATTTATTTTTCCTCATGCCCAAGAGCTCGGTGTGGTGTCTTGCAAGTGCTGAAACTGCTGAGTAGTTTGTATTGGGTGGTCTGGGGCTGTGTAGCAATGGGCATATAAAATGCAGTGTCGTAATAACCTCTCGCCACGTCCTCCTCGCAGATGGAGTGCATTTAAGAAAACAAGAGAATTAAGTTAAATGCTGTCCCTTAGCACTTGCATGCAGAGGGATCTCTCCTCCCACTGATGTGTTGGTAGGGCAAGAAATATTATACAACAAATACTTCTGGGGCAGTTACATTGTAATAGAGTGGGGAAGGTGAAGAAAAGGACAGACTTAACAAAAAAACCCCCAACAACCCTCCTTTTAATTTCAGAGGGAGATTTAGGGGATATTAATGTTGGCATCCCACCAGGACACCTGGCTAGCGTGCACACCCTCTGGCTGCAAAAATAAAACGTGGGATTTCTATGGCCAAACAATCCAACTCATCCTGTTAAGTTTGGTCTGGGATGTTGAGCTCGGAGAAGTTGGAGTGAGTGGTAATTTGCCTGCTGACCTGCAATCTGAAGCATTTTTTGCAGTGGCAGCAGAATAAGAGCCTGCACCAGGGTGCCACTGCTGCAAAAAATGGTTCAGCTCTGCTGAATACCATGTTATTCCTGAATCTCGTAATACATCCCGGTCATCTGCATTGGCAGGCGAGCCGTTGGGTGACTTGGCAATGTGGGGAGAGTTGTATTCCTCAGCCTCCTTGAGGCTGTTTCTGAAGCAGTGGCTGGAAAATTGAGCCATTTCATCTGCTCCTGCAATTATTGGCCCTGAAATACAAACTGGTGAAAGATAATTGCTAATTGCGAAAGCACAGGGAAGTTTTGCACATCTTTTCCCCAAGTTGTATGTGTGTTCTTTGTGGGGAGCTGGCTGCAAAGGCAAAATATGGTGAGAAAACATTTTTAGCGTACTGTTTGTTTTTTTTTTTTTGATAGCTTGGGATTCTCCCCTGTCAAAACTAAATGCTGGAAGGGATTTCCATTTTAACTCACTCCATTTGGTAACTGCCTTATTTTTTCCCCAGTGCAAATGAATAAAGATTATTCAATACTCCTAGCAAGGACTGTGCAGTACTGATATGGATACTGGAAATTCAGGCATGTGCCCATTCTTCAGACCCTGCAGCAGCCTTTCTGCAACACTGGGCCTGATAGTGAAAAAAAATAAAAAAATAAAAAATTGAAAAAAAACACCCCAACCTAAACCCACAAAGCACCCTAAGCAGAAGTGAGATAAGCGTGCCCATGCTGAGGACATCAGTTCCTGGCTAACGCAGAGCCCAAGTGCAGGACCATGGGCTGAGCATCGCTGCTTCCTCTGCACGGGTCTCTTTGCTAGCCCCAGTTTTAGCCAACATTTTCCCCTCTCTGCAGCTGCTTCACCCTGTCCGGCTCCTCTTGTGTGGATCAGGCGTGTGGAGTGAACAGCCGTAACCTTGCATCATGCAGCAGCACGAGGTGATGGTATTTGACAGCGATGACACTTCAACAGCATTATCTTGCATTTCAAAATAAGAGGCAAAACGTTGCTTTGCTTAGAAAACATTGGGGGTGCCTGCGTTTGTTTTGATCTCCGATTGCCTCAGAGCTGGGTGTGGGGAGAAATGGTTTCACTAAAGTGGTTTGGTTTTTTTCTGAAGTTTTTGTCTCTCTCTCTCCCCCTCCCCATGGAGGCCCACCCTTTGAAATTGTAAAACTTCAGCAAAACTTAAGACTGCAGGCTCAAAGCTGAGGTTTTCCTCGGTAAACACACACTACTTTTAAAGTAGTTCTTCGCCAGTATATTGAGGCAAACATTGCACAAGGGAAATATTGTAGGAGTACGGGAGAAGAGAAAAGCAGGGGCGTGCCCGAGCTGCTAACCGTACTGAGGTGTAATAAGGAGCTTACTGTGCACCTATAGCTTTGCTGCACCTCCTATTCCTGTCCGCAAATGAAGCACAGTTACCTCAATTCACGGTATCCTCAGAAGCGCTATAAGGATGGATAATACACGTTGATCAGGAGCTACAGCAGGTGATGCCAGCTGTGTTCCTGCAGAGAGTGCAGTGTACGGAACTGTGGCAGCATCTTCTCCAATAACCCTGCCTAAAACCCCAGCGGATCAAACGCTATCATCATCATCTCCTGTTACTGCTGGGCATAATGGCATATTTCATTGCAAATAGCCTTTTCCAGTGCAGATTTGACACCTCTCCTGCACTGGTGGATGTCCGGCACTGACCATCCGGAGCCGGGCTTGCTGGCGGCCGCAGGCAGACAAGCCGAGCGGGAAGGTGGACGTGGGCAGGTGAGCGAGCCCCTGCCTGTCTAAATATTGAATTAATGTGGAAAGAAAGTATTGCACCACTTCTCTCTCAGGTGATACGTGAGGACTTGTTTCCCCTTTATACTTACGGTTTGCAAGGTTTCTTTCCCATGGAAAAAAGTCCTTCTTATGTGGGAACATCAAGCCGTGGGAAATATCTTTGACTGGAGCTGAGCTCAGGTGGCAGGCGATGCAGAGAAGCCTTGGGGATGTCACTAGCTTCAGCTTTTGGTTTTGCTCTTGGAATAGGAAGGGAAAGAAATTGGTCTCTGTTAGGGCTGCAAACAAGACTTGAGATGAACAAAGCGGAGCACGTTGCAGGGCTGGCTGCCCTTACCATCTCAGGGACACGCAGAGCTGTGGGCAAGCGAGGACCGTTGCAAACTGCCAGCACAGTGCCCCCATTTCACTTAAAACTGGGAGCATGGGGGTCTAAGGTGGTTGCCCATACTCTCTGTGCTCCCCATTTGGTGCCAGAGGGGCACTTGCGCTTGCAGACCCAGCCTCCACCATAAGCGATCCCACCAGTGGGGACAGTCAAGCTCAGAAAGGGCAGTGGGGGTCCAGGTTGGAGGGTTTGGGGGCTCCCAATTTTGGGGGGCTCTCGTTGACATTTGGGACAGTCACGCACGTGCATAAATGAAGGTGTCTCCAAATGACTGCAGCTTCCTTTCTGGAGCAGAGCCACGGGAGTGGTGGGCTTTTTTTATTAAATACTAATTTCCTCCCTTTATAGACTGTTTACTCGTAATGCACAATTTCCTGCCTGCTTTCCCTCACCCTCCTGTTAGACCTTCTGTGTGTTTGGCTTTTCCCCCAAATTTCCTGGCTGAGGTTTGCCGCCTGGCAGCCCCAAGAGTGAAAGGTGCAGAAGGGAAAGAATTCAGGTGGCACAAACTGGCTTAAATGGGGTATTGGCTTGCTCTTGGCTTTGCAACCTAAACACCAACTTCTTGCTGCTGAGCTGAGCATGATTTACTTGTAATTCCCACACCCCGTGGGCCTGGGAGGGACCGGTGTGACTCAGTGGGGAGAGCGCCAGTGGCACTGCCCCTCTGCCTCCATCTCCAACACACATGGCTGGGTTGTTACTTATTTTTCTTTTTTTTTTTTTTCTGTCCCAGCCCAGCTGCATTGAATTGCTTTTCCTCTCCCCTGTTACCTCCCGCTGATGCACTCGCTCATGTGAAGGAGATGGGTTTTGAGGCAGCTGAAACCTGCCGAAGGGAAACATGAAGGAAAAGGCATGGTTGTAAACAAACCTGGGGGTCGAGGAGGGATGGGTGTTGCCTTGCCTGGGCAGCAATAGCTGGAAGGAAAGGGAGGGTGGAAATCCTCCGAGGGGATGAGCACTTCACCAGACCCTCCCCGAATTACAGGAGCATCGGCTAGGGCTTGGTTGGGTGTCATGGATTCTGTTTTGCTTCTTCCTCTCTCCTCTACTGTGTGGAGAGTGGGTTTAAAAAATTAATACAGCCCCAATGACCAGAGATTAATCAAGGGATGTGGTGTGACAAGGTCTTGAAAGTCAACCTGCAGTGGTAGAAGAAGGATAATTAATTCTTTGCTTTCGAAAGTGGTGTTATTATGTTGCCAATAATACTTCTGCAAGCAAATCTGTCTTCTGTGCATCTGCTATCCCCAGAAAGATGAAATTTGTATGACATGGATTGGATCTTGGGTCATCTGTGCACATTGCCCCTTTGGGAGACTCTCTGGGGTTACCCCGCATGGGATTGGGTTTGAGCTAACTCTGGCCACTGCCATAGAAACAGAGGCAGCAGCATGCTGGCCGCACTGGGGGAGATGCCTTGCTGTGGCAATGGTTAACGAAAGTGCGGCCACAGCGTGCGTGGTGTTTGGAAGACTGCTCCCAAATTCAAGGTCCACAGCAGCCAGGCAGCGCTGCCTCCCTTGGGTATCTCCTCCGCGATGCTGCAGCTCTGCTGTGGCCTAACTGTGCACCTTGTCCACCTGCTCCAGAGTCTCCAGGCACCTCCAAGAAGTATTTTTGTGTGCATTTTGCTTTTGTTTGCTTTTTCTGGCTGCCAAGCTGGCAGGAGAGCCCCGAGAACAGCAGCACAGATCCAGGCCGGCATGAGGGGGCAAAGGGTCAGAGAATCCCAATGTCCAACCGCCTCTGTACTCTGTTGTCTTGCATGATTGCTTTAACGGAATTTTGAGGTGTAATGAGAATGGTCAAATGTGCTGTTGACCAAAGAGGCTGCAATGTGCTGCCAGCACTGTTGGGGTGGGGGGAACAGTGATCCCATAGAAAAGGGAAGGGAGAGTTACAGAATGTTGTCATCAGCTGGGGAGTACGGACCTGCTGATCCGCTACCAGCAGTGCAAGGAGGCTGACAGCCCCCTGCTATGGGATGCGGTCGCCCAGCCCCTCTCCCTATCTGCCACTGAGTAGAGGTCCCATCAGGGGTCCATTAAGAAGGAAGAAGAGCCTACAGCTCAAATGTGGGTGGGTTTTTTCAGAAGCTTGGCAGAAAAGTATCTTGCAGCACATGAAAACGTTGAGGTCATCTCCCCAGGGACCCCATGCAGAAGGAGCTGATCTGAGCAATGCGTGGACTGCTCTCGCTGAGAGCTTTGCAATTCCTGTCTTCCAGAACTGGGCTCTTTGGGAGGCGTTTCTTTAGTTATATCCAGCTAATGTTCGCCTTCAGAAGAGGAGGATGAAGATGGACAGACTGCCTGGAAGAGGCAGGTGCCTTCAGTTTGCCCTGGAAGTGAGCGTGCAGCAAAAGCAGCACTTGCCCTTCCAGTGACATGAGAGGAACCCCAAGAAAAATCTGTTTTTCTTTATGCCGATGAAGTTTGTCACTCAGAGGTGAGAGAAATTGGATATTTATAGCTGACGTGCAGCATGAGGAGCTGAAAGAAAGATTAGCCCAACTCACTTTCTGCTTCCCCACTGTGAGTGTGGATACCAGCTCTGGGCATCTCTCCCACAGCACCCCTAACTGGGAATAGCGTGGGCTTTTAATTCTCATTTATTTCTTTAATCCTCCTTTTTATTTTTTTTTTTCATTTCTTTGCTCTCTCCCAGAACATAATTCTGGATTTGCATCGCTTTTCAGAGCCCCAGCCTATACCTTTCTGGGGCCACATGCTTTCACAGAGCATGCCCCTGGGTTTGGGTCGAGCTTCACGTGTACCATCTCTTTGCAAGAAGCTGCTCTGGTGTTTTGCAGGGAGCTCAGCAGAAGTTACGGATGTGTCAGGAGCCAGCTGGTAAGCATTGCTGGAGCTTTATTTCTAGTGTCATCAAAGCTGACTGAATCCAGTATAAACAAGGGAGTTATCTTTAGCTAACATTATTCAATATAAGCCTCATAATACAACCATATATAAACAGAAAGTCAAGGGGAAGCCAAAGATAAGCCCTGTCCCTGTGAGCTGTCCCCCGTTTTTTGACGGTTTTGTTTTCTAAGGCACAGGGTTCAGCTGGAAGTCATGCCTAAGGTAGCAAGTAGTGGCTGGTGCTTCATTTCTGAGTCTGGATGCCAGGAGGGCTCTGGCTTTCAACTCTGAAGGTTTGGATCCCAAGTTCAGCAAATGCACTGGAATAGCCATTCCTTTCATTCTTCCCCCTGTTTCTAGTCCATATTCCCTGGGATTTGGGCCTTGGAGGCTGCAAAAGCTACTGCTGGGTCTAGTTTCTCACCCGGAATGTGTGATGCTGTAGCTCCTGGTGCAAGGAATTCCTGGTCATTCCTGGCCCTGCGGTGTGTGGAGCTGGGTCCCACTCCAACCCCTTCTCAAATTCATAGCAATCCCTAAACTAGACATTTACCTGCTGGCCGCATTTGCTCACGTGGGAAGTATGGCACTTAACCACAGGCATGCAATGAACTGCAGAAGTTTTGCTAAGTGGAAAATAAAAGTCTATTCCCACCCAGGCCAAAATAAAGAAATAAACACACGTAAATGTTTCCTTCACAGCTCAGTCCCTGGAATAGCATGATGCTTCAGCTTTCATTTTAAAAAACCTAAAGTTTCTAGCCCCTTTTGTTGCGGAGAAATGCTCAAAAACCTACACCATCCTTGCACTTAAAACCCCAAAAGCAAATAAAACAGAGCTTAAAAAAAACCAAAAAGAAGCTAAAAAAAGACTACAAAATGCTCTCAGTGTGATCTTAAGTCATAGCTTTGAGCAGAAGCTGGGCCGTGACTCGTGTGGCTCCTGAACAAGTGGGTGATGCTAACCCAGCCTGCCCTGGGCAGCGGCCGGCCCCTTTCTTTCCAGACCCGGGGGAGCATCTCCCCACACCGCCGCCTCTTTAGGAATAATTAGCTAAGCTGGAAACCGTGCGCTTTAGTGGTTTTAACCAAAACCCGCGTGTGGTAGGACCGGTTGGGAGGTGCTGCCGTACATCTCGAGCAGGCTGGGTTCCCTGTTCTGCAGCCAAGGCAGACGTGCCCTCTTCTGGCTGAGCTTCACTGAGGCCACCGAGCCTCGCTGAGCCTGGGATTGCTAACGAGGGAGGGACTGCAGGGATTGCGTGGTCCCTTTTGCAGGATCAGGGCCTTAAGTGTGCATCCTGCGTCATTTTGAGAGCTGGTGTGATTACAGAAGTTCTGGAGAGTTTCCATTCTGGGGAGGGAAAAGATTTGCCTTTCACCCATATTTTTTGTTGTGTTTTTTTTTTAAAGCCAGCATGATGACCACATGCAGGCTCTCCTTGAGCTCCTGGGAGGTATATTTTGACAGCGGTTTTCATAGCTTGTGGTAGAGCAGATGGATTAAAAACACCCAACATGTAAAACAGGAGGGAAGAAAAAGCCTTGTGCTGTTACAAACTGTTGTTTACCTTAGCAATGATGATATGGCTTGGAGGTGGGGGAAAAAAACAACAAAAAAAAAACCAACAAGAAACCTTTTTGCATGGAAACAACAATCCTGAGTACAGCTTGGGAAAGCTGCTGTGACCTGGTGGAATATATAGAGGAATTCCAATGCTGCTTTAATTTTCCATGTACTCAAGTTTGCATGAATTTTCTCTCCTCTGTTGTGGTTTTGTTGGTTTTTTTTTTTTTCATTTAACTCTTTTTTACCACTTACATCTTGTATTTACCCACGGAAACGGGGCTGCTCGGCATTTCAATGGCAGGAAGGCAGGAGCTGCTGAGCCCCGCGTGGCATCACTGTCTGCCGAAAGGTCAGACCTCTGTGTCCGTCTTATTATTGTGCCGCTTGCGATGCTGGTGGTGGGATCCTGAGGTGCTTCCTTACATTTAAATAGGACGAAGGAGTAATCACTTTCGAGCTGGGCTGCCTCCCCTTCGAGCTCCCCTTGGCTGCAAAATTGATTCAGGGCTCAGAAAAAGGGCATCACTAGCGCTGGAGCACCCCATGCCAAGTGTCTGCTCCAGGGCAAACCAACAGTTAGGAAATCAGTATGTTTTGGGGAAGAAAAAAAAAATGTATCCCTAAAATCACCAGGAAAAGGTCAAGCAAGGTTTTACTGTCTTGCTTTGACTCCAGGCAGAAGCAAATCCCACTTCGTTTGAAGAGCTCCTGGGATCTTGGGTCTTCCTGGGCAGATGCCCTTTGCTCAGCGTTGGTGCTGATTTGTGTGTGAATAAAGCCCAGGTCCTGACCCTGGGGTGCTTTGAATTGCCAAAACAGGCTGGGCTGCTACTACGTGGTGAGATGGAGAGCTAGTAAGTGGGTGTGCTTAAATCTGCTCCCAAGCCAGGGGGATCGGGCTTGGAGGGACTCCGTCGCAGCTCTGGCAGGAGGAAGACCTCCAGATGCAGGAGGTAGCACAGAAAAATGTCAGTAAATCTTCCTGTAATAGACAGTGAAACAGAATGGATCCCATCCAGAGGTCACCAGTGCCGGGGCAGAAACTTCTGCTCTCTTTGGATCAGGGCCCTAATTAACTTGCTCCACGAGTGCATTCCCATGCTAATAACTGGTGACCCACGGCGCAGGGACCCCCTTCCCTCCCCCCAGCTCCTCGCCCCGCAGGAGGTGATGGGAGGCGAGATGTGCAGCTGGGATGGATCTGTGCAACAGCAGCCATCTACATCCGATGGCAGCTTGCAGGTGGGTAATGACCCCATCTGCAGTATTATTTAGTCTGGTAAAGCAATTAGTAATTAGCTGTGGTCCCCACTGTTGTGGCACGAGGGCTAAATGAGTAAAAGGGCACTGCTTGCAGCAAGACATAGGTAAATCAATAAAAAGCCTGCGCGCCCCAAATTGAGATATGGGGATCAGGTCCCCTGGCCTTAAGCCCAGCTTAATTTACTGGAGCTGCCAAGCTCTGCTTTAAACCACCTCCGAGGGTTTCCTTGGTAGCACTGCTTTGGAAGCAAGGGTCATGCTGCCTTTTTTCCCCCTCCGTGGACAAGGCGAAATCTCTTTTTCCTCCGGCGCGGGGCTGGTGGTGCGGTGCTAGCAGTGGAGGGCAGAGGCGAGGACTGGCCCCCCGCCGGGATTTTGCAGGAAAGCGAGGCGCTCCGCAGTACAATGCATTATTTCCTGCAGGGAGGGACCCCGCAATACAGGAAAACATCAGCAGTTTTTTGCAGTCATCGCTCGGGCGCCGGCTGGCCCCGAGCCATCCTCCCTCCCTGGTCACTGTGTGCCCCCAGCACATGGTGGGGGCCAGGACCCCTGGGGCTGTACCCCACGGGCACCCAGGCACCATTGGGGTGGGGAGGAAGGGTGCTACAAGTCTTTTGCCATTGCTGTAACAATGCATATGGCAACTACTTTATTTTTTAAAAAATTATTAAGCAAGGCTAGGGTTTTTTTTCCTTGAATGGAGCTGCTGTTCATACTCGTAGCGCAGTGTCGTGCATCCCTGCTGAGCACAGATGTGGCTGCACCCTCTGTGAGTGTGCAGGTATATGGTGCATCTGAGGGTGGCCTTGCTGTACGTGGATGCTGAAGGCAGCCTTATTTATAATTATTAACCTCTGGGATAAGAACTTCATAAATAAAAGATGGGGACGTGGCGATTGTTCATAACATGGGCTATAAAGATAAGAGCTGGAAAGGCTGTGCAAAGCCTTGCTTGGACCATTCTCCGGCTGGCTGGAGGACGTGTACCCTCTGTCCGGTGTCTGCATTCCTCCCTCCTTATCGCTGCGCAGCAGGAGCTGGGCTCTGGTGCCAGGGGATGTGCTGCCTGCTTGCGTTTAGGTGCACGAGCTGAAACGTGACCGCTTTAGCAAAAAGGAAAAAAAAAAAGTAAATAAAATAAATAAAAAGTGAATAGCCCCTTGTCTGGAGCTGCCCTGCAGTGGGGAGGGAGAAACGCTGGGCTTTAGGGTGTGTCTCAGCTGGAGGAAAGCCTCCCCTTGACTCTGGACCTGGCTCCGGTTATTTTTTTTTCACCCCCTGTACTGAACTGCCAAAAGTAGCGAAGAAAATGCTTACTCGGGGGTTTAAAACAAAGGCACTTTATCTCTTTTACAGCACTATTTATTTGTGTCCCCATAGGCAGGCTCCTCCCCTGCGCTATGATAAACATGTGTCTTATAGGCATCCGCTGCTTGATTCTCTTACCGCGGGGACGGCTGATTAACGGAGCCAGGGGCTGAGGTCACTGGTATTTTGGGGCTTTGATGCGGCCGTATGCTGAGACTGCTGGCACCAGGCAAAACATGTAAACGGTGACAAGTAAGATGTATTGGGCTCCAGTCTACATCTTCAGAGACGCTGTGATGCCGTTATCATTTCCAGATCAGGTGCTAATCTTCTTGGGAGGACGTAGATGTTCACGGGACAGAGAGATGTCCCATCTCTGCTTTGGGAAGCGGAAACCCACTGGCCGCTACGAGCGGAGCCGCCGGGATCAGGGCCGTAACCAGACCTTCTGGGGGCTGCATCCTACTGACAGCACCACGAGGAGGCAGCTGGTCCGGCAGCGTGGAGGCGGGATGCTTCCCCTTTCCGAAGCTTAATATTTTCCCATTTTTCGGTGATTCGTCAACAGGTCAAAGCTGCGTGTGTGCCTTACCGTAGCTGCAGCTGGTATGAGATTTCATTGCCATCTGGTTAAATAATGGCCAACCTCACCTACCTGTCATGTTTATAATTTGGTTGAGATAAATAAGAAATCTTGTAGATGTCTTCGACGTTCCCTCTCCTGTAGTGTTTCCCAGGCTTTTTATCTTTCCCAGAAGCTAGGCTATCCGTGGATGATTTCTGAGCATCCACATGGATTTCAGTGAAGGACGGGGGAGCATCCCGCTGGAAGCGCAGGGTGGTACTGGGAAGAGCCTTGCAGATAAGCATCTGGATCCTGCAATTGTTATCCAAAAAGGAGCAGTGGGAAGAGAAAAGTGGGGAGGAACAAGGGATGGTCCTGGACCGGGGGCAGAGAGGGGCCGAGTGTGGCCTCGCAGAGGATGGGACTGTTATGGGGGGGCTGCAAACCACTGCGAGCCCTCGGGAGTGTGAAAGGAAAAATCCTGGCCATGTTGTGGTGCCTCGTCCCTCCCGGACACCTGCACGCCCTGGCCTGATCCAAACCCAGCTGGAGGCAAGTGCAGCCTTTCCACTGACCTCACGGGGGAAATATTCCCTCCTCCCCTGTTTTTGCAGGAAGGAAAGGATTGAGGAATGAGAGACTGGACACGCAGAAGGATTTAAGGAAAAACTTGTGCCCTCGGCTGCAGCAAAACACGATGAACCTGTGCCTAAAAGCTCAGCCTGTTCCCAAAGCCCTCTTGGGATTTCCTGATAAGCTGGCACTCCTTTCTCTGACTGCTGAGACCCTACGAGGGCTCCTGCTGAGATCAGGGCTGTCTCCAAGCCAGACACCTTTGGCTACAGGAGGTCTGGGGGTCAGCCCCCCCACCCCACCAAAGGAAAATCTTTCCATTCTCTTCCCCCCCCTCCAAGGCTGCCCTTTGGGACAAAGCAAAAGCATTGTGCTGGGGCTGGGCTTCCCGTAACCCTTCCCGATGAAGCTGATTCACTTCTCTCTTAAACAGCTCATTCTGAGTGATTTGGCGTGGTTGTCAGTAAATTATCGTGAAAAGCTGGAAAATCCTCGTCAGGCAGCTCTGCCTATCGATATTGCAACACACCGACAGAACAGCTGGAGCTGGGTGTTCATTACAGCAGGCAGAAATAGTAACCCCTAGATTATTCTTAGGGAGGTGTGTTTGCGCCGGCAGGGAAGCAGGTTGAGCTGCATGTGCACTGTAAATCAGGCAATTCAAGAAGCAAAGAGAATATGATTCCCATGTTGCAAAGAAATGGAGTTACTTTCCCAAGCAGATGCAATATGAGTTATGGTATTACCGGCACTACCGCGGCACCCAGGCAGTGGTGCAAGCCGGTGCTCCCCTTTGCGGTGACGCAGCAGACCCTGTGCCCGACGTGCAGCTGGGGCAGCTCGCCCTCTCTGAGCTGCTGTGGCTATAGCGGGCAGGTGAGTCACTATCAGCTACGCAAGACTTTTCTTTTAATTGCACTTTTGTATTGGCAGAACTTAAAATGGGAAACATCTATTTGACTCTTTAAAGGGTAGGGGTGGAAAGGCAGCATCCTGAGGTTCAGCTCATGGTTGTAGGAATGTGCAGTGCTGGCACCGTCTCCCTCCTCTTCCTTTGGAGCTCTTCCTTGCCCTACTTCTCAAGCTTTCTTTGTTTATTTATAACTTTTACTATTAACAGATGGCACCAAGAACAGCAAAGCCATGGGGTGATGGTGTAACAGTGCTCCTGGTGACATCTCACCTTACCCAAGTAGCAAAGTCAGTACCAGAGCCCCACTGAAACAACAAATTCCCTTCTGGGCGATGATAAATTTTGCCTGCTGGAAACTGCAACCCTTTTATGATGTGATCTGCATGTCTTCTGAGAAAGAGAGGCTTTTAATGTAAGACAATGCTCCATTATTTATCCCCGGCAAATTCCCATCTTGGCTCATCAGATCGAATGCCTGCAGCCCCCCTGGTTTACGTACAAAAGCCACAAATCACTGGATGCATGATAACGTTGCAGACTGAATCTTGGATATGATCTTGCTCGTACGTGTGTCTCAAAGTTCATAGCATTCCGGACTGACCCCCTGTGTAACTTGGGCTATAAATTTCACCCAGTGGTTTTGGCGCTGAGCGAGAATAATGTGTGTCTGAACTCTCACCTAACTTTAAAAAGGCGTTTGGTCTTGATTAAAATACTGTAAAGGTGGAGAATCACCACCGTGTCCCCAGAAGTTCTGTCTTGGGATGAAACAGCCATGGCCCCAGTAAGGGGGAGAAGAGGAATGAGTGTTTTACTTAGGCGTGATCAATCTGCGCACATCAGCCCTAGCATCTGTCTCCAGGTGTTCCAGCTGCAGCCACTTACTGAAAACACCAGCACACCTATTTAGGGATAGCCAGTGCTACACAATGGCCTGAATCCTGCCCAAGCTGTTTATTGCTGGCATGAAGCAAACTCCTATTATGCTGATAAAGCATACAGCTGCTTTCTTTGTGTAAATCATCCCGTATGTTTATTACGGCCACAAACTTGGAAGGAAGGAACGCTGAAGCTTTGCCGTTTCTGAGCGTAAGTCGTGAGTCATTCACAGCGACCTCGTGGACGTGGTGTGTGCGGCTTTGGTTGCGTGGCCAGCCTGCAAGCTCAGGGTTTCAGAGAGCAGAAAGCTGTGTTGCTGCCATGCCGTGCCTGCACCATTGCTTCTCCATCCTCCTAATTCCACTGATTCATTTAGGGCTCTGCTGGCTTCTGACCCCATGACTATTTTCCATGGAAACTAGGTAGAAAGCATCCCTGTGAAATGCCTTTTTCCTCTATTCATGCACTTGCGCTAGGTTGAGTTTTCCCTTGCAGGCTGGCTGAGATATTCTGCACTTATCTAGGACTCCGAGGGCCTGTGCAACCCTCTTCACGCCCTATGGCTGAACTGGCTGTGCATGAAGCACATGAGCAACCTCTGTGGCTCTCGATGCCAAAGGGGAGAGAGCAAACCCCAGCAGCCCCGTGAGAACAGGCTCTCTGGTATGAATCGGGAGCTGCTGAGATCATGCCGGAAAAATACATGTTGTGGTCCTTGCTCTGTTGCCATGGCAATGAGCTCTTGGTTTACATCAGCAGAGCCGGATGGGGTCATCCGTGGTTTGCTTGCCTTCCCAAGGAGCTCCCGTCTTCTCTAGCCGTGCCACCTTCAGCCCCAAACCTGACCCAGGCAGATCTGGTTTGGTTAATGAGATGGCAAAGGGAGCTGCCCCACCTCAGGCTCTGTGATAAAAGTTGGTCTGCGCAAAGGAGCTCAGAGACAAAGGCAGGTGGGGCCCGAATTAGGAGCTGGGAGGAAGGGACACCCTGTCCAGACCCTCCCAGGGCTGTCCCAGGGGCGTCCCATGGTCCGGGTGGGAAACCCATCAGGTTGAGTCAATGGGAGCGGCTCTGCAGGCACCTCTGGGACCAGGGGGTCACGGGTGGGGGGTGCCTTATGGCATGCAGGGGACGAGCATTTGGGGTACTTGTTGTGTGTTTAAAGTCAAACATCAGGTGGAAGCATAGCTCGGGCACAAATCCATAACAACCCGGACTCTGAGGGTTGGCAGTAAAGACAAGGGGTGCCTCTTCTCGCTGCACCTGTTATGGGCAGACTCCTCTCCTGCGCCTTGCCACAGGCCGTACCCCTCTGCACCTCCTCATTCCCCTCTCCCCCGCCTCCACCTCTCTCTTGGCATCCGCTTTTTCTCTTGACTCACTGGCCAAGGACACCAGCACAGACCAGTGTGCAGGGTATGCACTGCATAGCAAATCTGCAGAGAAACCCTTCCAAGAGGCCAGAGGCAAATGCACCTCTTCCTGGCGCATACTCTTGCCTTCAGAGAAGTGGAAAAAAATCCCCCAAAATTGTGCTTAGGACATTAATACCTTGGTGGGGAACTGGAAATATCTCAACATCTCCAAGTAAAACATTTTTATTAAAAAGCCAACTGCACTCTTTTCTCCTCATCACTTATCCTCATTAGCCCCAGTCTTTTCTAGCGTGATCTTTTGTCAGTGATAGGGATTACCCTGCCTCCAGCAGCCCCCCAGAAACACAGGGAGCAGCAGGCAGCAAGCAACAGGAGGCACCTGCTCCATTTTGGGTTGCTCTCATGGGCTCTTGCTATCCCTTTTGCTGGCACAAGGTCCCAAGATCATGCTAGAAAAATGAAGTTATTTTTGGATATCTGTGAAAACGGCTTTAAACTGGCAAAGCGGATGGAAAAACAGTGAAATGAGGATGTGCTCCAGTAGCCCTTTCAAGTACCCCAGTCATCTCTGGGAGGAACATCAGAGGAGCTGCACCAGCCTCTGACGCTGGACAGAGGGGTGGGATCCGTTGGTCACCCCCTTTCTGCCTGCTTCTGCCAGGTGGGTTTGCAGAGATGCTGCGATGGCAGGGAAGGCTCGGAGCGGCCAGTGGTGCTTTTCAGGAAGAGCTCTTCCATCTTCAAGCAGTGTGGAGAGGATTAGAGGGAGCAGCCACTTTCCTTCAGGGAAATGGTGTGAACCTACAAACGCCAGCTCTTGCAAACATTTCAAATTCGGGACAGCTTGAAAGGATTACAGAAAATCAGCAAACGTGGGTCCCCCATGAGGGCGTTCAGGACGGCATGACTGCCTTACTCCGTCACAATTGTGCGCTGCCTTCGTCATCCCAGCCTGGCTGACTTTCAGCTTACTAAGGGATTAAACAGAGCATTCGTTGCGCATAAGTCCACATGTGTCACTGGTGGGAATCCCCTGGATGGTACCTCTTGTCTGGTGGAGCTGCTCCAGCGGGAGGGTGGGTGTCTCAGCACAGCCAAATGCGTCAGCTTGTTCTAAGCACAAAGCACTGCCCGCCAGCTCACCACTGTCCAGCTGAGAAGATCTTTCTGTATTTTCATAAAACCTAGATAAGCAGAAACATCGTGCATAGCTGTCAGGCTCCGGGTGGGAAGCCTGTTTGAAAGAAGAGCCGATTTTGTGCTGATATCACATTAGTCCCCAGGCACTTGTGTCTTGGCACCTCAGCTGCATTTTTGGGGCTAGTGGCATGGTTCCCTTGAAAATGCAGCCCCAGAAACACCTGGGGATGTGCCTGGAGTGCATGTGGGGTTGCAGCAAGGGCCCAACTGCTTTACCAATGCCTTGGAGGTGGAAACTCCACCCCAGCTAGCACAACCCTGCCAAAATAAACAGGCGGGCTGCACGCTGCTGCCCCAAGGCGCTGAGGAAAATGCAATTCCCAGGCTCATCTTTGGAAGCAACATGCTTGTGCTGCTGCTTGAGGGAAGAAGAGCCCTCTGGGAGGGGACCCCTGCTTGCGTGACCCCCCCAGTCACCATGGCTGAAACAGCAGCCCTGGCTGAGCATGACACACTTTGGGTGGGATGCGCTGGCCAAGGAAAGTGCTTCCCTCACGCACACAGGGAGCATTTCAGAAGCGAGCACTCACTTGGCTCTTTCCAAGGGTTTTGCAGGTGCAAGACCATAGGGGAGGATTGCAGCAAGGCATGGAGATCTTCCAGCTTCTTGGTTTTATCTTTCCAGTTTGTGTTTCACAGCAAAATATCTCAAGTGACTTTTTCAACCCCATTTAGAAAGTTCAGAGGAAGGGAGCAGAGCGTGCCAGCCATCTTCCCCTGCTCCATCCCCGCCAGCAAGTTAGACACCCAGCTGCTCGAAGCTGCAGTGCAGGTGCTGCACTCTGTCCTTTAAATGAAAGGGTGAGGTTACTGCTTTGTCCTGTGTAGCAGCAAAGATGCGATGTTCCTTCCCACACACTAACATTTTCCAGAGGAACAAAGTTCCCACCCTGATCCTCAGGGCTTAACCCGCAGTGATGGGTATGGTGTGACTTCATGCACCTTGTCCTGCTGCTGATGGGTCTCTCTCGGGCTGGTTAGCACTGGAAAAAGGCAGGAAACATTTGCGCAGCCTGATGGTTGGCATTTACTGACGTGAGATTTCTGGGCTTATAAATGGATGTTTGCTCATATCTCCGTTCTAGGTGTGTGTCTTCAACTCCCAACCTCCTGCTCTGGAGAGGAAAGTGTTATTTGCGGAGCCACACTCACACAGATCCACTCATAAACTTTTCCGTAACCTCTGCTGGCGAGTGCACAGTTCTCTTGGGAAGTTTTAAATGTCACGTCGCACATCCGCCGCGTCTCCTGGCAGCGTGGGGTGAAGAGAGGTCCGCCGTGTTCGAAGGCAGCCAGTCTGCTCCTTGGCCCTGGAGCAAGGGAGTCCATCCAGGCGAGAGGGACTTAAAAATGAAAGGCTGATGTTGAGAGAGCTTTAAATGATTTGCTTGAGACCATGAAGTCTTTAATGTTAACTGATAATTGCTGGCAGTAAACGGTTAAAGTCTAGAGACGGCCAGCCCTCAGGGGCTGTGAACAAATGCAGAAAGAATCTAGGGGAACAGTCATTTCTGGTGGCTTTCCATGGCCTCTGATTTTCCTCTGCTTTACTGTGCCACCAGCACATGCTGAGGAGGAACCTACTTGGCTTCTCAGCCTTTCAACACGTGGTGGCAAGCTGTGCCCTCAGAGGCCTCTGGCTGAGCTGCAAGAACTCATGAGATTAGCTTAAAAAGTCGTCTTGGACCTTTTTCACTTCCTCTTGGCTTCTGAGTCTTGCTAAGGCAAGGTTTCTGCCAGGTCTTTCTCTGACGCTTTAAGGACACAGCCTGTTTTCTTTTTTTTTTTTTTGAAGGATGGGTTTTTCTTGTCTTTGTGTGTCTGAGAGGTAGAGCTTAAAAACAGAGAGCTATCACACTTTGGGATGTTCTTCAGCGACCCAAAGCAAGCCTGGGCTTGGCTCAAGTGCAGTCCCACCTCTGGTCGCACAGCTCTGTGGCATCCCAACTGCAGCCAGACCGGCACCATCCCTGTGCTCACAAACACTGCCCGGGACCGCGGAGCTGTGGCAGCAGAGACTTTTTGTTAGTCGTGCGTGCTGAGAAGACACATTTATTCACCCACCGACGCGATCGGAAAACCGGGGAGGGGGGGTCAGCGCAGCAAGCTGTGCTTCGCTTGCGCTCTAAGCCTGGGGTGGGGAGCGGGTTGCATACGTCTCCCGAGGAGAGGGAGGAAGCGCGGGATGTTCAGGACAGCCTTTGATGAGGAAAGCATCCTGCACGGGAGCAGGGACGCGGCCGGACCTGCCCGGGGTGGTGCAGGAAGGCTGGCACGCACGGCCAGCGCACCCTGCCCTTCCTCCTGACCCGGCTATCTTGCCCAACGCCCTTGCCCTGCTGCCTCCTCGCTGGGGTCCCCTGAAACGGGGGGCAGATGTGTGACCTCGGAGCCAAGCCCCCTGGTAAAACAGGGGTGGGCTTCGGGAAGGGAAAGCCTTTAGCAGAATTGCTGGCTCCTCTGTAACAAAGCCTGTTAATCGCTTCCTCGGCTTTCCACCAGCAGCGGTCTCAAGAGATCCCCCGCAGAGTGGCCAGGAATGGTAAAATACCAGAAAAGAGGCTCTGTCGGCATAGAGCAGCAGGGCTGCGGCTTGCAGCGCTTCCCTGCGCAGTCAGGAGAGGCTGCGGTGGGGACTGCTTGCTCTCAATGGTCTTCAACCTGCGGGAACCCACGTCTTCTCCTGAGAAGCCCGCAGCAGCCTGGTGAGACTGTGCAACCTCTCGAGCTGAGGCACCCCCCTTCATCAGAGCTGAAAATCGCCCCGTAGCAACAGCGACTGAGTTTGGAAACCTTGTGTTCATTGTTCTGTCTTCAACAAGTGAAACGTCTCCAGGGTCACCAGCATTAGTCAGCCGCAGGGTGGGTGGAGAGGAGACAGCCTAGCAACTGAGCAGCACGCCAGCGGGACTCCTGTCACCTTCCTTGTCTTTTGGTAGCACGCAAGTCATCCGGGATCCGTCTTTGAGACGATACGACTCTGCGTATGCGTTATTGTGAGTGGTGACAGCCTGTAATTGCTTCAGAGATGCGGAAAGCCCTTGCCACGCCGCAGTGCTTTTGCAGCTCAGCTGCCAGTGGGGGAAGATGACGAAGTTTCCTTTCCTTCCTCGCCCGTCATGGTTCTGAAAGGCTTGTCCACCTCGGCTGTGCGGTGACAGTGCTCACCGCGGCTCGGGACAGGGTGCTCAGCGTGGCTCGGCTGCTGCACACACCCGGGAGCATCTCTCCTTGCAAAACCTCCGCGGGCTGAAAGGGCAATTTTGGGATGCTCTGCTGGCATAAACAGTGCTCCGTAAATCTGTCATCAGGCTCTTCCGTGAAAGAGCAGTTGGGATGTTCTGGCACATCTATAATAAATATAATTACGCTAGCAGTAGGTACCTGGCACTGACAAGTGCTTTGCAACCACGACCTAATTAATCTTCATTATATTTCAGTGTGATAGGTGAAAAATTTTCTTCCTGTACATAAAAACATGCTGTTTAACACACTTGGAGAGCCTTCTGGAGTAAGAGCAGCACAGGTCCAGGAGAGGTTCATCGTCTGTGGAGACCATGTCAGTGTTTGGCATGTCTCCGTTCCCACCTTGACCTGCTACTGAAATCACAGGTATGCAGAGCCAGGTCTCTGGCCGCTGGAAATCCTCGCAGCCCCATGTGTTCCTCTGAAGTTGAGCACTCTGACAACTTCTGAGCTGCAAAAAAAGATGCACAAAATGCCACCTGCCTTTTCTGTCACCTTTCAGACACTGGTGGGGGTCCAGTCTCTCTGCCAGTGTGATTCCTTTCCAAAAAAAAAAAATGCAAGCTCCAATGTAAATGATGTCCTTTGTCAGGCCTGCTTTGTTCTGCACGCTGGTATGAAACATCTTTTTCCCCTCCAGCAGTTTCATTACGTCACCCAGCTTCTACAGGAACTGATAATTTAAGCTGATTTATACGAATTCTTAATGTAATTTTTACAGATCTCAAACCATGAGATAACTGCACTCTCCAGGACTGTGTGGCAATTAAAAATACATTTTTATCAAGTGAGACGACGGCTTACAGAGACCCTGCCATCAATGTCAGAATGTATTATAACTGGCAGGGCTCGAGCACGACGACGGAGAGAAGCATTAGAAAGATGACACAGGCCTAGTCGTATGCAACCAGAAGCCCCCTGTATTTGCCCTGTTCCTGAGGGCACTTAGAAATAAACCAAATCAAGGCAAGGATGTTGCGCACACTGCGGGGCGGGGGGGGGCTGGTTTGGGTGGCGTGGCCTGGGGGCTTGCAGCTCATTATAGTCCTTGAGCATGTTTGTTTTGCTGCATGAGTTTATACCCACGGTGTGTTAGCTGGGTGAGGGGCAGTGACCGAAGGAGGGAGACGGCCCGGCCCGGGATGATGAATGAGAGCGTTGGCCTTTGCTTTATTTCAGAGCTTCTGGCAGGGAGTTTTATTTTTATTATTTTGAAAGCAATAATACAGAAATGAAGTAAACCACAATTCCAAGGGGCAGCGCGTGTTCTCAAAACAAACCCAAAGAGAAACCTCAGCCCAATATAAGCCAGCACTGCTGCATCCAGCCCCACCACCCCTGTGACTTATCTGCGGGGTTTTTTTCAACTCGTGAAAAAGGCAGGATTTCCAAGGTGGGATTGCAGGAGGGCCGGGCTGTGTTTAAGCCAGCATGGTGACTTGGAAGTGTTGCTGGTTTGTGCGGCCGTGTTTGCAGTGCAACGTGGATTCTCCTCCCTGCGGGTGGGAGGCGGAGGGAGCAGTAATAACACTATCCCAGACCACTCCAGCCATGCAGGGTGTAATGGTCCGGTTTCCAATTAAGCAGAGCAGACTAATAAAGCGATAGGTGTTAGGTACGGGGTAGGGAGCTGCCTGGTGGTGGCCACAGTTTCTGTAATCGATCAACGGTCCTTTGTTCCCAGCTTGCCCAGGCTCAGCCTCTCTTCTCACTGGGTTTGCCTTCCAAGCTACATCAGCAGTGTCCAGCTGACTATACCTAAAGGTCCTTGTCATGGAGGAATTAAAGTGAACTTGGTTCTGTATGCACTTCAACTCTTTCTCTGGAAAACTCTGTGCCTGCAGTGCTGTCTCTGGTGCGTTGCAGCATCGCTCACACCCTTGTCTGACATTGTCTCCCCTCGGTTTGTTTACAGTCTCCAGCCAGCGCAATCCAGGGACTGACTGAATTTACATCTTTTTGTATTGATATGTGGGATTAAGAAAGCAAGCCACACCACCAGTGTCGTTGCCAGTTCCTCAGCAAGTCTATGCACACAAAACAGGGTTGCTTTGCTTATATTCACGCTCAGAGAAATTGCTTTTTCCCTACAAGTGCGTTTTATCTGAGGTGAGGGAGATGGAAGGATGGTGCTCAGTGTAGGAGAGAGGTTAGATCCACACCTTTAGGCACTACAGTTCATTTTGCCTGTGCCTATCCCAGTAAACTCAGCCTTGCTCGGAGCCTTCTCCAGCCCCACGGCCGGCTGCCTGGGCCGGTCTGCATCCCTGCTGTTAGACTCTCCCCTTGCAAAGCTCAGCATACGCAAGCTGCCTTAAGCTCCTGCTCAGCCTAAGGCTTTCTCAAAGCATCTGTGAATATTCGGGTGCTGCCTTGTCTAAGCAGTCGCTTCAATAAGGCACATCTTTGGACAAATCCTGGGCTTGGATGGACAGGCTCAGCCCCACTTGCAACCAGGGGAAGCTGAGTTGCACCACATACACACAGCACAATTTCTCCTTCAGGTATAAGAAAGTTTAGGCTTGCATTAAAGTTCCTGTGAAAGCATGTTTGCAGCAGCATTGTTTTCTTATTTCTCTCCAATACTAGTCTATAATCTTAGAAAGAATAATGAAATTGGAATGCAAAAGCCCATCAGTGCACAATGGTCTGGGGTTTTAATTAAGGTGAAATCAAACTTTGTAAATTCAAACTCCACCTGAAGGAGTATTTTACTTTCTCCACTCTGGAATTTCTGCAGCTCTTGAATTTGTGTGTTTCTGGTGCTCTACAATCATTAAATATCTTGAAGTAAAAGCAGATGTTTTTAACACGGAGATCACGGCCTGAACAAAAGTCACCACTGCTGTACCGCAGGGTGTATGGCCTCTTACTAGCCCTATTGCTATTTAGGAATATTAATTTTTTTTAACGGTAGTTGGGGAAACATTATTTTAAAATACCAGTTATTTGTCTGGAAACATTTCTGTATATTTATTTTCTAGATCTGAAGATCAAGGTGGCCATCGTTCTGTAGTGGAGAGCAGCAGGTCTCAGCCAAGCTTATGCTGTCCTGCTTCCAGCAATGAAAACCATCCCTGAGATTTAGTACCATGTAATTATTCGAAATAAGCACAAAGCTGATAAATTATTGCAACCTTGGTGAAAAACTCTGTGAACCTTCTCCTCTTCCTTCAGCTGGAGTTAATAAAGCCCCTCGCCTTGGACATAGATTAATTTTGACTTTCACGATTTACAAAGCAAGTTGTATTTTGATAAAAACAGATGTAAAAACCAGTCTTCAGTTCAAGCTGTTGTTCTGCCTGTTCAGTCCATTAACTCCTGCACAGACTACACTGCATTTCACTGACCCATTGTTAATCTCCTTAGACAGATCAATCCCCCCTTTTATTAATTATTCATATGCTCAGGCGGTATGACCCCATGGACTGATGGGGAGCAGGGGTGATGCAGAGCAAGCCCTTGGTGAGGCAAGCGCTGTTTGCTGACCTGGAAGATAAGCAGTCCTATAGCCAAGGATACGAGCTGTAAAAACAACAGGAAAAGAGGTAAAATGAAAGCAGAGCTCAGAGAGCCAAACAGCCAGAGGTCCCCTCGACAACCCACTCTTTCAACCCTGCGGCTGGCACAACCCTGAGCTACAAATGGGTACCCTGCTCACAAGAGGCTGATGGAACTGCCTGTCGCCGTGCTCCCACTCGTGCCATCAGAGTCCTAAGACTCTTAGGTGATGCCTGTACTAAGCAATTTAAACACGCTCAAGATCTGTACTGGGACCAAGGTGGCAGCAGGCTGCCTCCACAGCACTAAACTCCCACACAGGTGGGCCTTTTGGCATGTCCAGGCCTCCTCGCCCAGTTGTTTGGGTTTTCAGTTTTTCTTGCACTTCAGGATTGATGGTCATCTCAGTATCACTCCAGTTTTTATCATAATTAGTATTTGCAAGATAGAATGGTCCCATCTACACCTCCCAAAGTGAGACATCCCTGTAGTTCCACCACAGCTGGAGCAAAGGACCAGGTCTGCCTGTTCCCACCCTCCCAAGAGAGCTGGACCCATCTCCTCATCATGCAGAACAATGTTCTCATTTATTTCCTTTGCTCCTCTTTGCTGTTCTTCTACGAGTGAAATAATGAATTATTTCCCATCCAAACATGGAGCCTTGGGGACTGGAAAGGGCAAGGAGGGCTTAAGAGAAAAGCAAAACACTCTGGGAGGAGTCCAAAAATAACCAATTTGTTAACTTCAACACAAAACTTGCCTCCTCCTTTTCTGTGTTTAATGACCATGCTGGGAACAAATATTGATGGTTAAAAGGGGATTAATTGTGTTTTTAATGAGCTTGAACATTCCACTTGCAGAGAAACCGAAGCTTGCTGTGGACTGTGCAGAGATCACAACGTTCCATCAGCATTTTCTGTTAGTGGTGACAAGGACAGATCTCGGTATGGCCCTTCTTCAGGCAGGACAGCTGAAAGGAGCATACAAAGATAGAATAAAAGATGAAGGCAGATGAGAAAACTGCATTAGGCTGATTCTTCATCCAGGAAACCTGAGTCAGGTTTTCATGCTAGTGAAGTTTTGCAGGTAGACTAAATGTGTCATATGCTTCCATTTATGTTAGTCTGTTATCTCATCATCCCTACAGGAAACATAAAGACAACATTATTTAAGTAGTCTAAGGAAGTTTTCACATCTCTTTTCTGTTGGATATCTGGTAGATAATTATGTCCAGTGGTGTAGTGAGAGCTCTTGGTACTATTAGAGAAGATACTGCAAATTACAAAACCCCTAAATGAGTTAGGCTCAACAGATAATTTGATAAATTGTTGAAAACAAAAATAGAGGCTAGAAACGTATTGCTGTTTGGTATCTGGATGAATCACATATTTAAAAGGCAGGCTTCATTCCCAATCCAGCGCTGGTAAACATGATGTGCTTCATGAGCAGCCACTGCATGAAACATCAATTTGTTACCAAGAGTTCCCGTTGCCTTCTTTGCAGTGCCGCTGTAATTTGCCACGAAATTGTCTCTCTGAAGCAAGAAGCAATGTGAGAGACCATTTATCTGCAGATTTACGAGCAGGAAGAGCATTCTCTGAGTCTGACAGCAATTGCTTCTGATCTCCAGTTGCAGCTGTGAGATGACAGATCTATCTGATTCAAACATATCTCGTCTTGATAAAAATTGGGGCTTTCAGGCTGCATCTTACTGGCATGTGGCTGGCCCACCAGCCCCACCTGATGCAGTTCCCCCGAGGCAGCGAATGCAGAGATGATACTGGTATATAAATACAGAGTCAATCCCTGAACCAACTCCAACTCCTGCTCGAGCAGGGTCACCCAGAGCTGGTTGCCAGGACTGTGTCCAGATGGCTTTTAAGTATCTCCAAGGATGGAGACTGCACACCCTCTCTGAGCAGCCTGCTCCAGCGTTTGACCACCCTCACAGGGCTAAAAGGGAGATTTTTCTCAGACCACCTCCAGGACAAAGTGGCTGGAGCTCAGCAGCCAGCAGCAGGTCTCCCAGCGCTGGGGGAAGACATGGGTCTCTGCTGAAAGTTTTAACAGGACAGTTTTCCTTCCAGTGTACTGGCTGAAAGGGCTTGCCCTCAACTTCTCCCTCTCTCTCTCTGCTGTAGCATCTCCTCCTCCTAGTGTGTCTCCTCTGTGTTGTCTCTTCTTTCCCCTTCTGCAGCATGCTTGCTTGTTTATTTGTATTTCAAAGTATATGTATCAGGTTTCCTGGATGAAATCCCAGAGCTCCACATGTGGCTACTTGTGCTGACTTTAACCCAGATTTTTGGTCAAAGGAAGAACGTGGCGCTGCAGGACCTGGTAATTACAACCAGGGACTGTCATCTCCCATGGTAATGATCACTTCCCTCCCAGTATTATGGACACCCACCACAGAAGGGTGGTCACCTGCCTTGGAGGGAGCTGCCCAAAGCCCAGAGCAATGCTCAGCTGACATTTCAGGTGCATTAAGTAGTTACAGGCTATACCCGCTGTGACTTGGCAAGTTCTCAAGCACATGGATTGTTTTCAGACTGTATGACACCCTGCAGATGTACTTGCGTATTTTCAGGTACTTTTGAGTCCGTCCTCACCTCCTGACAGGGATTCAGCAGTTGGGCAGTGTCTGTAAATTTACAATGCATGTAAATTCATGCAAATGTGCTCTGATCAACAGTGTCAGTCCATCAGCTCTAGCCAAGACACCTTGGTTGTCTTGTAATGGTTTGTTCCCAAAACCTACTACCAACTGATGTAGGAAAGGGACATCTTTAGACCAGCATCCATGCTGAAAAACCAAAGCTATGTTAATGTATAAAACCTGTTGACTACAGATGCAGCCTCCAGGAATGCTCCCCATGACCAATGCTGCGCAGTTGGGGTCCAAGCTTCACAAACACACAGACAATGACTAATCCTGAAATTTCAAAAAATATTTTGCCAGGTGTTTATTTCTCCAGGCAGCTGCCTTTTGCATGTTTACTCATTGCAGGCGAGGACTCCACACCCAATCTGATGGTAAAAAGGGCATTTTCTCATCGCAGGCAGGGAACAAGCAATAGCAGTTGGAGGTATGACTGCACCCGCGGCAAGAAGTTCAGAGGCAGAACACACTCGGGTCCAGGACATTGATCCCACCCCCCCAGAGAGAGTGACCAGATGCAAACCCAAATTCTCACTTTTTCAAATAATTTGGATCCTCAAATCACGACGAGGGCCCATTGCTAAGGAAAATAATCACTGTGGGGAAACAATATATTATTGCTGTGAAAACAGGAGATGTGTGCATATTTAAAAAATGTATAGGCTAATTCAGGTGTCTAAAATTCAAGGGAGTTCTCTAAGATGATGTGGAGGGGGCAGACCCTTCCTGGGGGTACGTCTGTTCTTTTGGAGGTGTTCCTGTCTGCCATACATGAAGCATCACGGGCTGGCCCACACCAGGGCAGAGAAGGGCATGGGAACACGAACCGAGTCCTTGACTAAATTAATGGCCACATTGTCATTACAATACTGAATTATGGTCAGAGGGAAGGAAAGAGGCATAACTGCCTTTTTTTTTTTTTGTGGCTGAGGAAGAGCTGCAGGAAGGTACCTATAGGTCTTGGCTTGCCCCACCGTCGCCTGGTCCCAAGCAGTAGCTCAGCTTTTAGGGATCCACCTCCGTGCACAGCAGGGATTTTGATGCCAGATGTAGCCTGCAGGCACCAGGAATGCTTTACTGCTTGACTGGGCTTCGCAGGAGGGTTTTTGCACCAATTTCAGCAAGTTTGGGGTCTTGCAAGGCAAGGCCACTTTCTGGGGATCACGGGAAGATACAGCTAGTCGTCGCAAAAGAGCTCCAGTCCAAAGTATTTGGACTTGCTTCTTTTGTTTAAAATTCTCCTCAGTCAACAGCTGGGATCAGGTGGAGTTTGTCTGGCATCACCCTCATCAAATCGGCAGCTATTTTAATAGAAGTCTTGATCAAAATAAAGGATGATAGCATTAGCAGTGCAAGGCTTGGACTGTAAATCTGGAAAGAAATTGCTATTTTCTTGCCATTAAGAATAACTTTGGATTTTTTTTCGCTTTATTTCTTTTGGCTGGGACCAAGGCACTAATATTAATTTATTCTCTGCGATCCTCTACAATTTATTTGGCCTTATGTAGGAGAGAAAAAAATGTTATTTTCCCCTCTGCTGATAGTATATTTTTTTTATATATTTAAGTGCCTGTAACTAAACAGGAGGCAGTTTGTTTCCAAGAGGAGAAAGCACTAGCATCCTGCAGATATCAGCAGTGTCCGCTAGCCAGAGACTGAACATCATCCACCTGCTTTGTAGATTCTTGACAGAGAAACAAGATCTTTATAATCTTTCACAAAACCCCAGACTCAGCGAACTATTTGAATATGGGCTTGACTGGAAATGTGAAGAGTTACAGAGTTAAAAAAAGGATTGCATACAGAGGGAAAGCTTGCCTGAGCTCTCCAGAGCTGCATCAGACCTTCGATCGATTTCCTGGAACGTGATAGAAAATCATACACTTCCAAAGGCAGTTGTTGTGTTTGATGCCTATAGTTTAGCACGGGTTAAAACATTTTGCTTCTCTGGAAGGTACAGGGAGAAACAGAAGTTTACAATGTGCCAACAGCTTAAATGTGTGCAATAAACAAGGGCACATAACAAATGAGCTGTGTGGGGGATTTATTTGGTAAGAAAAGGAAACCATCCACTGATGCACTTCTTACATTTGGTTTTCCATCGACCTAACAGGCCACTTGTCAAGAGCATGGTGTCAGGATTGTAGTGAATTAACTCAAAAGCAGTCCCCCCCTGAAGCTGTGGGAATATATCCTATCACAAATGCCTAAACAGAGCAATGAGCTACAAAGAAAAATTAGATGGGAAATGTGCTGCTCCGCATCAGTAATTCACAGGCAAGAGCCAAAATCTCAGACGCCTTAATGCCAATCAGGTGATGCTGACCTGGCTCCAAGTTCATTTCTGAGAGACGTTCTCTAACAAGGGTCTTGCCCAGGGTCCTTGACCTTGCTGGGAGCCCTTCCAGTGACTTTTATAGGCTTTGGATGTGTCCCCACATCAGTAACACAAAGTTAATATGAAAACTGTTGGTTCAATAGCACAAGGGAACAAGAAGTGAAAAGAGCTTTTCCCACCACTCCAACACAGCAGAGCTCTCTCCACAACCCCTGCACAAAACCAGGGATCGTTTAGCAGGCTTTTTCCTTCATATGCAGCAGCACACAAAATAATCTACTGCATTGGTTAAACTAAGCCCCATAGCAGGAACGTGCACTAAACTACCTGATAGTCCAGTAACAGAAAGGTGACAAACGCTGTTGCTTTCCAAGTGACAATTTAGCAAACGATTATTCATCATCTTGGTACCAGACGAAGGCAGACGTTAAGGTTGTTGGTTTTGTAAAGCTCCAAGTTCTCACAGTGGAGCCAAGCGTCAGGTAGGAACATGATTTTAGCCACCCGTTGAACTGGATCATCTAGCGTAGGCTGGGAGAACATCATAGATCTTACACAACCTGCATAATTCATACATTCATAGATTTTTAAAGCCAGAAGGGGCTGTTAGTCCATCTGGTCAGATCTCATTTACCACTAACTATACAATGTTATCCAGCTACTGAGTGCAACAAAAAAAGTGTAAGAACTTTTATCAATTCATGTGTTTTTGTGTTTTTCAAGTGACACCAAGATCTTGGAATTTTTTACCACAATATAAGTAACTCCTGCTTCTTGAGACTTAACATATAAGCAGCATAAGAGGGAGTATATATGGTATGTTTGATTTGTAGCAAAATCATATGCCAAAATGTATTGTGCAGAATAGCGTTAGAGGCTAACCAGTATGCACCACTGACATACAGACCAAGAGCCTGCTGTTTGTTTTTCATTAGGATTTTGTCTGGAACTTGCATTTTCAGACTATGCTGAAAGCTCTGTCTCTGTTTTGGGGACAACACTGAGGTTTGCTGAGTGGTGGCTTGGCTCCCATTCAGGAGAGCTTCAGTCTCATCAGCTCCAAACTTGGGAAAAATGCATTTTGAAGCCCTCTCCTCTTCAAAGGCTCTGCAGATACGTGGTCAGATTCCTCCCGATGTAACGGTCAGCTGAACAGCACAGGGGATGAGTTTGTCCACCAAGGGAAACTATTCAGATTGGCTTTTTTTCTGTCCTTCCTAGAATATTTTCACTCCAGTCTCTTTAACTATTTAACCCGTCTTTTTCTTTCTCCCTGGCAAAGGGGCAGCCCAGCACAGACTGGGCTCTTGCTGCGAGGCTGTCACGTAAGGATACCCTTCACAGGTCTGCTCCTACCTGCACAGTCTGCCAGGCACTCCCTGCCTGCAAATCTGGCAATGCTGCCGGCGCACCAGAGTGCTGCTGGGCTGCCGGCGGGACCGAGCCCACCAGCCAGAGGGGAAAGGCCAGCGGGAGCTGGTGGTGATCCCGAGCAAAGCTGTAGGGTTAGTTTCTCTGATTGAAAGCGTGTTAAAGTCATTTCGTCTTGCAAGTGAGGAGGCCGAGGTTGCGCCAGTGAGCGACTGGCTGCAGATTTCTGGATCCTGGAGAGGACGAGCAGGGCTGCAGCCCAGGCTGCTCTTTGCAAAGTCTGCAGCATCCTCTGCCGGAGCCGCAAGGCAAGGATGGACACCCGGGGGAGAGGTGCAGTGAGGTTTTGTCTTGCGTTGGCAGGGAAGGGTTTGGGGGCCTCTAAAAAGGTACCCCAGCTTCGGTCATCTGTAATGTGACTGGGAAGAGCCAAAATCGCAGATGTCCTAGTGCTGGGCAGGTGACGCCATGTATGGTGAGCTACACCCCGCGCTCCAGAGAGGAGGAGGCACTCAGCAATCAGCCCAGGGCATGGGGACTACAGTTCCATTCCTGGCTTTGCTGCAGATGTCCCGGGTGACCTTGGGCAAGCGTCCGCAAATTTCTGACGGTTTGGTGCTGCAGGAGCAGACCTTGTGCTTGCAGCTGAGTGACCTGGCTGGCAGAAATGCTCCCCAACTTCTCCCCTTGTCCTGGTCCTAGTCACCAAGATCAAAGCCCAAAGCCTTCACTCACGGGCGAAGGAAGTACTCTGATAAAATCTGGGTTCCCAGGCTGCAGTTCTTTCCTGGACTTTGCTGTGTTTTGGCTTAGAGGGCAAAATGGGTTGTTGCATCCTGTTTTATTACAACAACCCCGCGTCTGGAGCGCTTGCCCCATGCACGGGGCACCCAGGTTCAGCATCTTCCTCAGCCCGAGAGGATTCAGATACCTCTGGGCCACCTCCCAGCTGTTTCACCTCTCCTGTTGAAACTGTGCAGAAAAGGATTAATGATTCAGAGAGAGTGAATAAGACACCCTTCCCTCCCTCTCGCCCCCAGCAGTTGGGACACTCACCAGGGATGGGGGAGACAGGGCTCAACCTTCTGCTCTAGGAAGCCACGAGTAGCATTCACCCCTGAAGAGCATCTGAGCACCCAGGACATTGGGAGAATTGAGTTCATCTCCTCTGGCCTGAGACAGAGGACTGGTGGCAGAGGGTAGTGTGAAATCTAGCCTGGAGTCACGCAGCTGCCGGCGTGCCGAAGGAGCATCGGGAGAATCCCTCCTGGGCACGGCTCCGCAAAGATTGACACGTCGATACAACCCAGTGCAACAGCGCTGCCAACTTCTGCAGCAATTCACTCAATCCTTATGAAAGCAAGACTAAATTGGACAGGAGCCTGCACTTCATCTTCTCTCCCAACTCCTCTGGGTGAGAACTGTTGAGCAGACCAGGTTTCCGATAAAGTAAAAGCAAACACCATTCCCTTGTGCTAAGATACAGGAATATTATCCTGACATTTTAGCATGGATCACTCATATTGCTGCTCGTTCTTTCCACTCCTAGAGCTGTGTCTTGACAATAGAAACATTCCCTGAATACAAACAAAATAATCAGGGTTGAAAAACAAATTCATGGTGGAAGTATGCACTCCTCAGTGGGAGCTATCTGTCAGGCTGGATTTGCTTCTCGGCCTGTACGAGTCCACGCAAGTTGAGTTTGCACTATTTTTATTCTAAATATTTTTATTCTGCTTTTCCTACGGTAGTCTCATTTTCACACAAATGTGTGAACATTTTCTAATATCTAGCCAGCAGCCTGTTAATTACAGGATCTGGGTTCAAATTTGTGAGATAGAAGTATAGAAAAGAAAGGTAAATACCATACTAACTTTCTGACTTTTTTAATGGAGGAATTCATTTTACATTACCTCGAGGAACTACAATCATCATCCAACATTTTTACAAGCCGTTAAAATTTGACCTGCACTTAACTAAAAAATGCTTCCAAGGAGGAATTTATCTCTGATTTGTCTTGGAAACAAGATTTGTGTGTTTAAACTACTTGGCAGCCCACAAAGTGACTTGTCCCATCCGTCGGCTGTTTAAAATCATTTCACGTGATAAATGACGTCAATACGGGGTCACCGGTGAGAAACAGCGGCTCATCCTGAAGGAACAATGGTTCTGGGAGATCTGAGACCCCATTTGTGCTTCTCCTAAGCCCAGATTTACCCCATCAAAGTCCAGATCGTTATGTTAGTTCCTATAACCTTTCTCTTAACACTGGAAACAATCGGTCAGTACCCATACTGGGAGATGGTGAAGAGCTGGATCTAGCTGGCAGAGCAAATTGTGCTGTGAAATGAGTGAAGGCATTTATTGCGCCTGGGGAGCAAACTCAACGTGGACAGCCATTGGCAGGAGCAGAAATTTAACCTGATTAAATACTGCGCATTGCAAATGTGAAAATCAATTCTTTTGACTTGGAATTTATTTTAGTTTTGTAGAAACAGCTAAGCACAAGCTACGAAAACTCATGGGGTTTTTTTTCAATCAACCCTGGATCATTGGAAAAACAAAGTCCCCACAGAAATTAATTTTGCTGTAGTCCAGCCCGGATAAATAGGCAGTATGGTACCACATCTGAGTGAACCAAGCCCTGGCAGCCAGCCTAAATTGGTTTTCAGGTCTGGGGCCCTAGAACCTAATCTGCTGCAAGACTGAGCAAACCTGGCTCACCTTCTCCCAGAAAAAAACAAACCTGCACAGAGATTTTCTTCTGTCTGGGGTGGGTACCCTCCCCGAAATAAATCTGTGGGCTAGGCCATGTGTACACGCAAGAGCAAGGCCTGGCACCCTGTGTTATTCCTGACCAACAAGGCAGGGAAATGCTGCAGTTTCTTGAGAGAAAATAATTAACGGTGTATCGGAAGGCATGGCAAGTAACAGCGTCAAAAAACGCCTCCCCTCCCTCCCCGTCTGCAATTTTGAGGAATTTTGAGGGCTTCGTCAGGAGAGCGCGCCCAGCAGCACCTCTCCTCAGGGCACGCCTTGGCCCCTGCCCGCGCCCAAGATGGCGGGCTGCTCCCGACCGGCCACCTCCCTCACTCAAGATGGCTGCAAAAGACAGGCGACTGATGTGGCGAGGCTGTGGCGGCCATGTTGCTTTCGGGCAGTAGGGCAATGCCGAGCGGGCCTTCCCCGCGCCGTACCATTCCGCTGAGGAGGGGTCCGGGGCGGTGCCCGGGCGGGAGGAGCGCGGCGGGCGCGGGAGCTGGCCGCCCCGCCTGGCAGGGTAAGGCCGGGCGGCGGGGCAGGACCGCCGGGAGGGCG
>Ga0065711_1003360_pt1 | contig 45266 bp, 25 predicted proteins | sample Hoacrofraction12_FD_59098 | JGI IMG/M metagenome (GOLD analysis project Ga0065711, IMG submission 59098) | Hoatzin crop microbial communities from Cojedes, Venezuela - Epithelial fraction 12 v2 (version 2) | ecosystem: Host-associated > Birds > Digestive system > Esophagus > Crop | place... | reverse complement strand
CTGAGGGTACATTCTAACTCTTCATCCAGGTCGTTGATGAAGAAGTTAAACAAGACTGGGCCCAGTACTGACCCCTGAGGGACACCACTAGTTACCAGCCTCCAAGTAGACTCAGTGCCGCTGACGACAACCCTCTGAGTTCTGCCATTCAGCCAGTTCTCAATCCACCTCATACACACATATATTATAATTACTTTTTATTGTAGGATCATTCCACAACTTATCTCTCACGTTTCTGTATCTTAACATCGTATCTGACTGAAGAACTACCACGGCTTTCAAAGTGCAGAAATAACACAGAGAAACTGTTTAACAAAAGCTTTAGAACAGATTTAAGTGCAATTAAGGAGTGGCTTATTCTGCCTTTCTAAACCTAAATTGCCTCTCACACACACTGATGCCCACAAACGCTACCTAAGCATTATCCAGATCAATCAGTTATATGTCCTGTTTTTTTTCTTTCAAACCAAAAGGATGTTTCAGATGGAGTGTCTAATAATTATTTTCAGACAATAAATAAAAAACACATCACAACAATTTTTGTCTTTCTAAGCTGTGCACTGAACAGCAGAAGTTGTTTATCATGACTGAAGATATGTGGACTATTGCTAATGGACCTCAGCCACATTACCAGACTTGTTTTCTGTTTTTTCCAGACATTTCTCAGTCACCATTTTTCAGGATGATCATCATTTAGCAACAGATATACTTTGTGAGCAACCAGCAATCTGGTAATGTAAGACAAAGGCTATATATTTGATTTTTTAAAAGGGCTCTTCGATTATCTTGAGCAAAAGTAACTGGCAAAGGCAGAAAGCAAACCATTGTGAAAGACAGGACATGATGCTAAGGACTGCTGTGCCTTGGAGGTGGGTACAGAGTTACGTTTTGTAAGTGCTGGCCAGTGATGCCAAGTCTCATCTAAAAAGGTCCAGTCTGTCTGGACTTCTGTAAGGCCTTTGACACTGTCCCCCACAACATCCTTCTCTCTAAACTGGAGAGACATGGATTTGATGGACATGCTCTTCAGTGGATGAGGAACTGGCTGGATGGTTGTATCCAGAGGGTAGTGGTCAACAGCTCAATGTCCAGATGGAGATCAGTGATGAGTGGTGTCCCTCAGAGGTCCATATTGGCTTTAGTAACATTTAATATCTTCATCAGTTACACAGGCAGCTGGATTGAGTGCAACCTCAGCAAGATCCCATCCAGAGAGGCCTGGACAAGCTGGAGAGGTGGGCCTGTGTGAACCTCATGAGGTTCAACAAGACCAAATGCAAGGTCCTACAGCTGGGTCGGGGTAATCCCCGCTATCAATACAGGCTGGGGGATGAAAGGATCGAGAGCAGCCCTGCTGAGAGGGACTTGGGGGTACTGGTGGATGAAAAACTGGACATGACCTGGCAATGTGCACTCGCAGCTCAGAAGACCAACTGTATCCTGGGCTGCACCAAGAGAAGCGTGGCCAGCAGGTCGAGAGAGGTGATTCTGCCCCTCTACGCCGCTCTGGTGAGACCCCACCTGGAGTCCTGCGTCCAGCTCTGGAGCCCTCAGCACAAGAAGGACATGGACCTGCTGGAGTGGGTCCAGAGGAGGCCAAAAATGATCCGAGGGATGGAGCACCTCTCCTATGAGGACAGGCTGAGAGAGTTGGGCTTGTTCAGCCTAGAGGAAGGAAGGCTCTGGGGAGACCTTACTGTGGCCTTTCAGTACTTAAAGGGGGCTCATGAGAAAGGTGGGGACAAACATTTTAGCAGGGCCTGATGCAATAGGACAAGGACTAATGGCTTTAAACTAAGGGAGTGTAGATTTAGACTAGCTATAAGGAAGAAATATTTCACAAGGAAACTCTGGAAGAGGTTGCCCAGGGAGGTGGTAGATACCCCATCCCTGGAAACATTCAAGGTCAGGTTGGATGGGGCTCTAAGCAACATGATCTGGTTGAAGATGTCCCTGCTCCTTGCAGGGGGGGTTGGACTAGATGACCTTGAAAGGTGCCTTCCAACCCAAACTGTTTTATGATTGTATAAAAAAAGTAGAAGCATCCAAACAACGGAAACATAGTTCAGTATGAGTCCCAAAATGCATCAATGGAAAATTCTTCTGGTTATACAGAGTTGCTCCTTATTAAGGCACATTCATCTCAAAGCTTAAAAGAAAAAAGAAACAAATGGATGTTTTAGTGCCCATTGCTAAAGTTGTTTTCTGGCATACTGAATCTGTTCATCACCCTCTTTAGTTTCTGTGTCCTTTGAGTCTCAGAATAATAATCTGCCACCAGTTTCTTTCCAAGGTGTACACATTCAGCTCTTGCAATTAACTTGCATGTCAGTCACACAAACTTCTTAAGATGAATGCCTTACACCCTTTTCCTCATCCCTCTTCCAGCCTCATACTTCTGTTCTGATCAAAACCATTAAGAGCTCTAATTCTCTGAGGAAGCAAACACAGGGATCATCCACTGAGAGGCTGCAAAAGATGATCAATTGAGGTCAGGAGAGAAGTTTCCAGTACAGTTCTCATTGTAAGTGACCCTTGGCTGGGTTCTGGTACAAACTGAAAAGGTTATTTCAATCACAGCATAAATTAATAATGCCTGGAAACACCTTTGTCTGACCTCTTGATGCGGGGAAACAACCACAAGAGCAAGAAGAGTATGAGGGAGAGGGATGATAAGAGAAAATATTTAAACCCAAGGACATTGTCTCAACACATGATTCTACTGCCTATTAATGTACACAAATTCCTAGCGCAAGAAACACTACCAGTGCAAACCTTTATGTTAAATTTGCAGTGTTCAGACAGAGGACATAAAAGAACCACCAGCAGCAGTGCCCAGTAAGATTCCCTAGTGCCTCAGGCCCTGCAGAGACAAACACTGGCTATGGCATTGTTCACCAAGAATACAAGTCACCACCTGAATAAGCCACGATGATAAACCTGTCTAACAGGACAGGAGCTAAAAATCTTCACTCAACTAATACAGTATTTTAATTTAAGAGGAGTGGCAGATTTTAAAGTTGTAATCAATTCATCTAATTTTAAGTATAAACACAAGTCCATTGTGCCAAATCCTGAATCACAAAAATATGCATAGTCAGAATTAATTGTTTGCTGGTATATGCTGTGTATACTTGATGTGGAAGAACACAAGTACACAGGACTAATCCATGTGAGATAAGGACATCACACAACTGAATGAGTAATTTCAATGTTCGTCTAAACACTGTGCATTTCTATTTCAAGTTACCTTGTTAAATGAGAAACTGAAGCATTCCTGTTCTTATATGCTTACAGAGTGTTGGTTTTATTCTTATACTGAAATTCTGCTGTCCCTCCCTGTATTCTGAATAATCGAGAGGAGATGGTAAAGAATTATTACTGCTGTAATGGGGCTTATTGCTGTGTGATACAGGATGTAGTCTTTGTTACCCCATGTCTAGAGCTACTATAAAATTCCAAAATTATAAGGACTAAGCACAAAGAATGTGAGAGCAGGACTACGTGGTGGAAGGGCATGGGATGATAAAAAAGATGTAGTAAGTGAATTGTTTGTTCCTGTTCTATTTGCTGAAACATTCAGCATGTTATTAAATCCCACATTCTATCATAAAACTGCAGAACTCAATGTCACAGGATGTAGGAAATGCCAAGAATGTAGATGGATTAGAAAGAAGATTAGATAAATCCATGGAGGACAGGACCATAGAGCACTATTAAATGTGATGCAGCCTCCTGCTCACAGATGTTGGCAGAAAGGTGGGGGAGTATGAAGGAGGACAACTCCCTCAATGCGTTTCTTATGCTTCCCCTTCAGACATCCACTATTTATCATTATCAAAGCCAGGATACCGTGCCAGACAGAGCTAGTAGAAAGCACTACTTTTCTTCTCATAACCACAGAAAGATTTTTGGAAGAAGACTTTAGCTGTGGTTGACCAGTACTTTATAGCAAATTTCATTCAAGAGATCATTCCTTTGCCAAATTGTACACCAGTACAAACATAGAGACAAGGAGATCTGCTATTTTACGGAAATAATAGAGGCAAAGGCTATAGCAGGGCTCCACAGACTGCAGTTTTGGAAATGAGCATGATACAACAACTGAATAACCAATTATGTCTTTTCGTAAAATTTTAAGTACAGGCTATCCAACTATCTTTCTTCACCATTTGTCATCTATTATTTGAATTGTGGCTCCCCAAATCACCTGCACTCTGCAAATCTCTAATCCTTTCTTCCAAAGCGTCTTGCATGCCTTATGGAATGATGGGAAAGATATTACCTATTTGTTCCAGAGAGCACCTACCACGCCAGCTGAACTGAAACATGTGCTGCCTTTGTAAGTATAGTCCAGACGCAGAATAGAGATTTAATACTGACCCACTGTCATCTAAATATGGTTATGCAGAACCTCAAACACCTCTTATTTAATTTATGCCTTCTGAACCTCTGATTCGCATTAGTGAGGAAGAAATGCATTAGACAGAGGTTGTAGAGGAAAAAAGTGATATGATGTGATACGATATGAGTTTGGATGAATCTCTGTGGAGTGGGAGGAAAAGTTCAAAAAATTATGTTAAGTGGAGCATCTACTTGGAAGTGATGCAGTTAGATAAAGAAAAAAAGGTAAACTGGTTTTACCAGAGTCTGTCTCAGTACTTAAAACATAGCCAACACATTGAATATATGAGTTGTGCTTGTTTAATGGCTTATTCCTTAAGAAAGACTGTATTTTATTAATGCACATCCCAAAACATTTCTATCCACTGCAGGGCTTTTTTTAAAAGACAATTGAAAAGACCTAAAACAATAAAACTTTAAAAAAGTAATTTTTTTTATCTGAAAGATAGCTAGCATGCTAGCTTTCAGATATTCCGATTTTGTGTTACTCACAGTTCTGGTAACAGTTGTCACTACACTGGTGTTCACAAGCATACAGCCCAAGATCATCTGAAAACTCTCAGCAGTACAAATTGAGCACTACATAGAGATGTGTGATTGGTAACTCATCAAAGAAAATACCAAACAATCTCATGTTAACAGAGCACATGTTACTTGGGATTAAGGACTGATCCTTCATCTGAGTCACCATCAACTAGGATTCATTACTGTATGGGAGCACCTACAAGGCACTCTTCATTGGTTGAGAGGTGATACATGTATTTTTAAACAAAGATCTGGAAATAAAACTAAAACACTAACAAAAACCCGTGGTTAGCACAAGACACTGCAGAGTTATAAATAACAACAAAGTCAGTGTAGTCATGCAGAAAGATGTGGATCGTTTGGACACAGTGCATACATCCAACTGTTTAATGATTTCAAATGCAGCCTCATATCAAACTGTATGTCAGAAAGAGGACTCAGTCTCCGAGTGCAGTAGAAATTAGAAAAGGCTTTCAGGATTATAGCTGATAAACAATGTTAACCCCCAGCACAGATCTGGCTCACATATTGAGGGGAATAAAAACATGAAAGTGCTTTTTATTTCTGGATGTTGCATCAATTAAGAGTATAACTTACAAGCCCCAAAATGTTAAAGGTAGCTGAAAAAAGCATCAAGGACCAAAATACAGCTGGAGGCCTGAAGTAAGAGCCTTAAAATCCAGACTGCTTAAACATTTCTACATTTGGCTTAAGTAACACACAGATACAAGCCCCTACCAAAATATACCGAATATTGAAGACTCTTACTTCGCAAAATCACAGAAGGCTGAGGTTGACAGGGACCTCTGGACACCTTTCATCCAACCCCTTACCCAACTCAAGAAGGGTCACCTAGAGCAGGCTGCCCAAAACCAGGTCCAGGTGGCCTAAGTAGTTTCAGTGTTGGAGATTCCACAACCTCTCTGGGCAACACATAAGATGCTATAATTTACAGCACAAAATGATTTGACTGTCTCTCTGCAAGTATAAATTAGTATATATTTTGAATTAGTTTTGAAATGTAAAGTACTTATAAAAGGCATTTGCCACAATTACGGTATCTGAAAACAAAGTTTTCATTTATAGAGGAGAGAAATACTAAGAACAATAGTTCAGCTTTTATTTGTCTCTCTACATTTATCTTTATCTGAAAAGACTGGGAAGACAGGGGTTTTTTTAAGAGCTCTGAAAGTATTAGAGTTCAGACCTTACTCTTATTTAATCCCTTGGCTTTCCACTGACTGTGTTTTCCACAACAGATACATATAAACTGGCTTACTAGAAGCTAGACTGAGATCACAAATAATTTCTCACATACCACCAAAGCACAGACAAATGGCAATAGTTTTTGTTCAGAGCTAATTTGTGCTGTGTTTGAATCTGACCCAGGAGTGGAAGGCTCTGCAATTGGTTACCTAATCCACTGAGAGTATGCTGCAATTTTAATATTCTAAAATATTTCAAAGCAGTTGCTATTTATATTGGCTTCAAAACAAAAGTAATCTAGCTCTTGGTATTCTTCAGAAGAATGTCATCATCACATAAAACTTAAAACCCACAGCAACTATGTTTCTTGCAGTCTTAAAATTCTTTTCACTTATGACATTGTTCAGATATTTTATCCTCTCCCTGCATACCATATTCCTCTCTGAAGAACAACACAAACCCAAGGACCATCTTCACAGTCTTGAACTATTCCTCACCTGTGCTTTTGCCAACTTCTTTTCCAAAAGGTCACGTTCCCTTTCTGTTTGTTGTAGACGTTTATTAAGCTCCACTATGTCTCCCTTTAATGAAGCCAGGGCTGCTAAATGAAGCTAGAAGACAAAAGGAAAGAAACAAATTAGCCAATTCACAAGCCATGTAGCATGAAAAAAGATATAGTATTATACCATAGCTACAATATCTGTGGATTTCTGCAGCAGGGAATAGGAATTTAGTATAACAAAAGTCTAAAAGAAGTCCACATGCTACTAAATACTTTTTTACATGGAATTCTCCTCTCCAGACAGCATACGCATTCCTTCATCAGAAAATGCATTATAAGGATAAATACAATGAAGTATAATTCAGCTGGAAATGCGCAGATTAGTTCTAACTTTAGTTTAATAGGAAGTAGTTTGAGTCTTGTGTTATAAAACTTTACATTAAATGTTGACTCAGATTTGTATTATGAAAGAAGGTGTATCATGTTTTGATGCCTTCAGACATACAGAGGTTATCAGTTTCGTGAAGGAAATAGCTCCATGCATAGGATTCAGTTTTATTTTGCAATTACAGCTTACTCCTCTTTGAGCTACTGCTGTGTAGTTGTTCTCCTCAGTCCCACGTCAGTGAGTTTCAATGATTCTAATCTACTGAAGCCACACATGGAGAACCTGAACTGTTTTTCTTTCTGCAGTAGAGCCTTTTGATGAAAAATATGTTCTACATTTAACTCACAGCACGTGGAAATATGTAGCAGACTAGGATAACTAACATCTTCTAAATTATGTTAGCTACATAACTTCAAAATCAAGAACAATTCTTAAAAGAATCCTATACTTGTAACTCATTAACACTCTCTTTCTGTCCTGAAATATCCCATTCATTGTTACACTGAAGGCATCAGCTAGAATTCAATACTCAGTACTGACAGCTACAACCGAAATGTCCAGGAGAAAAATTAGCCACTGAATCTGAAGTCTTTCTTTGTAGCAGTAAGGAGACAACTCCAAGTTATACTGGCTGAGAAAACAAACGTGTCCTTTCACACCAGATCAAGCAACACAGCACACACTCTGCTGCCAAGATTCAGACTGAAACACAAGCCCTGTTTCTAGTCCTCCGGCCAGCTTCAGTCCTTTGCTCTGTCATTGTATTGGGCGGGTCACTTCTAAGTTACTTTTCTTGTTCCATTTCCAGTCAATCTGCTAATGAGTCCTATTTTGATACCAGTTTTACCTTTACAATACGGGAAGCCAGCAAAACCACAGCTGTTTTCACGCACTGGTGTGTGAAAGTAGCTACATGGCAGCAGAGAGGCTAGATCACTTGGCAACAGCTCCTTCCCATACAGTATTCCCACTGCTGCAGAAAAGGCCATCTCTGGCCTCAGAACAGAAAAAATCATTTTAGAAAGATTTTTAGATGTGAATTCTGCAGTTTTAAGGGCAGTTTAACTAGTTATGCTAGAAGCTTTGGACATCCTCATTTGTGGGTTCAGTTGAAAGCATTTTTATTACATCAGCTACAAAAATGTCTTACATGTGTGCAGTTACGCATTTAAGCACAAATACGCACGCATACAATTTTATGCTGCATAGGTTTAAGATTCTTGAGGCAGCCTCTCTTTTCAAGTTAAGAAGCCGTAACTCAGGCCTGCTATGGGCATATGCTACATAGCTTCTTTCAAGTATGTACACTGAAATCTTGTAATAACCCAGAAACACCCTGAATATCTTTAAGTACTCTTGGCCTTCAGCAGAAAGCTGTTATTCCTACCACAGGAAACTATGCACTGGTTTTACAGTATGGAGAAACAAAACCAGCCTAATCGTACCAATCTGTTCATAATCGACTTCCAATTTTCAGGAAAGCTGGTGAATTTATAAGCCACTGCTTCACCTTATTTGCTTAATAGAGGGGAAGTGTTATAATCAAGCTCATCACTTTGTTCATCAGGTTTTGCATCCTTCACCACGGCTTTCAAATAACACATGAAAAAACGGCTTCAGTTCTCTAAATTGAATAAAACAATGCTACATAGTCAAGTATCATTCCCTTTCGTACACTACAATTAAATGATCACCAGCTGTGGTTTTAATTAAATACCAGAGCAATAATGTCCATACACATGGCGCTGTAATATAAAAGGACACCATTAATTTAAAAAATCTCAACGAAAACCAACTTGTTCTTTGAACAGTGGTACTAATGAGGCAGACTTCCTATGGATTTGTCTTTGTCCTCTTCCCACACGGCAGTCACCTCAGCTCTTCATCAGATCCCCTAGCACACACCAAACTGGGTAAGAAACAGCATGAATTGTGTCTAGTTTTATAGCAACACTACTGCCTGGCCCGGCAGCTCCTGCCAAACAAGGGTATCCAATATGTGAGTTACAACAGCCTCCCTGTTCAATATAGCGTCTCTCTTTTCCAGCAACCAAAGGATTTCTTTACTAATTACAAGGAAAGTTTGTTGCATCTTTTGCTATCCAAAATTATCCTGTCCTTTCATAAGGAAAAGATAAGACTGGTGCAGTTTCCAAGTACTAATAAAATAATTAAAATAAAAGAAAGTTACAGAAAGGGCAGACTGGACAACAGGAAGTCATCACATGCAGAGGAGGGCTGCCCAGGATGCTCTTCGGTTTCATGTGCGCACCCAGTGCACACTGCAGTAAGTCGTACGCAAGCAGTGCCTCCAGCTACTGCTGCAACACGTAATAAGGTTAACACAGCTAGTGTAGCTGTGTATTCTTGGCAGAGCCAAGCTTTCCTCCCTTAAAAAAGGTGTTAACAAAGTATTGCTGCACCTTCCCTTCAGGTGTGAGTGTTCCCACAGATGACGCTTCCCAGTGCGCTTGTATAGCACACAGCAGGGTGAGAACTGGAACACGGATGTTTGGATGCTGCTGTAAAACAAACAAGGATGCATCCAAGCAAAGAGCTACAGTTAACAAAAAAAGTCATTCCAGTGAAAAAAAGCTCACATTTTGAATGCAAATTTAATAATCCAAAATACTAAAGTTGGAAAGATTCCATTTAAGAATCTCGACTGGAAGGCAGCAGACCAGTCGCGACTGTAACTTTGCAGCATTGAATCACTATGGGATACAACAGTGGAGAAAAAAAGGACAGTGGAAGTAGCCATGGGGCATACTGCTTTTTTTCTCCCCTCAGCAAACAGTGATAGACAAGGCAGAGTTACTATCACTAACCTTTATAACAGACATTTCTAGTTCAAGGTGGGCTGCCTCTTAATGACACAAGATTATGACACAGATCAAAACCTCAGAAGTCTGTAAAAATTAATGCAGATACCACAAAGATTTCTGTCTGTACAACACACTGGTCTGAACCTTTAAGCAACAGCTCCCACAGAGAACTACATTATAGAGAGAGAAAAGAGTTCATTGACAAAGCCTGTATTCATGAACTTTTTACTGATCCAATAGAGCTAGTATTGAATTACACCAGGAGAAAGCCAACTATGTGATGCTGATGCCTCCAAACTGTCCAACAGGACAGACAAGGTCAACACATGCGAGAGCAATGACTGAAAAGGCCAACTTGCTTCTCTACTATCATCCAAGGAAATAAGAATTCATTCAGAAAATAAATTAGATGCACGGTATTAAGAAAAAAATGCATCACCTACCTTAACTTAGAAGCTACATTTCTATGAAATTTTTTGCAAGGACAACAGCAGGTTGTTTTTTGAAATGTATATGCACCACATTTTATACCCAATACTATCCTGCCAGGATTTTACATATTAAATATACAACAACAATTATTTCTATTACTATTATTATTATTATAAAGTAACAGTATAGCATGCTATCTTTAAAACGCAAAGCACTGTACATCTGAGTTTTGAAAGACACAAAAATTAAAAAATAAAAAGCACAAGCTTAGGAAAAGCAACATCCTGACCTCTCCTCCAGCCTCCTTTACGACTGCAGTCTCTTCCCCATTATATTTGCTTCTACAAACATTTCATACAATACTGCAGACATGATTTAATGATGTATATTTCGCACCGTGCTTTAAACACTGCTTTTGGTGCTGGGCTTTGTGAAATATTCTATGTGGGTATAATTAAAACAGTATTTACTGGCAGTTCGGTTTCTCAAGAATTTTGTGGGGAAAAGAATACAAAAGTGGATGGGACAGTAATATGAACCACATGCCAAGGGAGCAGAGGACTACTGACATGTCTGTAGTACAGATTGCTGGAAGTGTTCTGAGGCCATGAACAAAAAAAGAGAAACATGCAAGGGGCAATGAAGGAGAGTGCTGAAAAAATGACAGGTTAAGGTTAAAGCACTGCAAAGCAATGCAATTACTCTTACACTCAGCATTTTTCCCTGCCATTGTGAACTGTGATCCTCATTACTAAGTCTGATCCACATTTTTCTTTCCCTGAGCCTGGAACCAGACTAATTAAACCATATTGCTAATATCAGCTGTAGTCACTGCATATGTTTGCTATTTTCAACACAGAAATCACAAAACAGACCTAAGTACGTCCTTCTCTGTGAAATTAAAGAACTAATCTTATCTTTTTCCTCTTGTTTCCTGCCTTCCTCAGCTACAGAACGGCTGCACATCAGCTTGGGAATAGACGGTCAGAAATGTAACTTCTTGACATAACAAGGGAGCCATAAAAGCATCAACATCGCGGTAAGGAGATAGCAATATAGACCAGCCAGACACTAAAAGACCAATTTATTTGTTCTATGTGCATCTTCTGTGACTGACCAGTAAACCCCTACCATGTAAGAATGCTCAGCAGAGATGCGCCAGAGAGACATACCCCTGAAGCTCGGGGAACAACGCAGGCTGGGACTGCTCGCAGCTGTTGCCAAGAAGCTGAAGTGATCTCAGCACCAAGGGGACCTGAGAGTGGTCTTTGCTTTGTATAAACCACTACCAACAGCTGAGTGGATCAGCTGGTGATGTAAAGGTTTCTCCCTATGTTCATTAAAAGAGTGTGAATGTCTCCCTGAGTTAGCCAGGGCAACAAGAGGGAGGTGTATATGTGGCTCAGCACAACCCAGTGTGTAGAACCCAGAAAACTAGCAAAAGAATTTCAAAGAGAGTAAAGGACTTGAGCTGGCTTCAACCCATGGATGCCTTCCTAGCAAGACTGTGGATGCCCAGCATTGTGACAGTGAGCGTATTATAAAGACTGGTAATGGGAATCGTATTGGTGCCACGATTGAACTGTGTATTGCAATTGTTATATTCTGCTACACGTAACTTACGCTTGTATCATGTTTCCAATTTGTTTTGTACCACTCATCTAAATCAGAAACTCCATGTAACATCAACTATGTCCAAATAAGTAAATCTAATGTTAAACATGGCAACCTCCATGCATGGAATATCTAAAATAACCTGGTCAGACAGTGCTGGGCTCTGACATAGTCTTCTCTCTTTTGTTTCCCAGTTTCATTTTGCATGGTTTAGTGCAAACAGCCCACAACGCGGATGTTTTCTGTGTATTGCTACTACTTATTTTGATGACAGGCAGTATACAGAAAAACACCTGATCAAATATTCAGAACGCTGCCCTATCTCTGAAAACCTCCCCATGTTTTTGTTATCAAATGACACTGGACACTACACCGGATATGAAAACCCAAGCTGCTTTGTAAGATGAGAGATGGGAGGTGTAGAGGATAGCATTGAAAATACAGTCAGAATCCCAGCTAGAACTGCAGAAAGGGCAAAACAACAAATGCCTATACACTGTATTTTTCCTTCTTCAAAGGAAAGAGTGAAATATGACTAAAACCTACAATAGCTCTCAAGGAAATAAAAGGTGGGTAATGTAAGTCCGTAATGAAAACACATTTTAAGACACAAAACAACAAAACCTTGCTTGCATTTTGACTTCAGGAATCTTGGGACTGTGACTGCGCTGTGCGTTGCTACCTTTCATTAATAACAGCAGAGAACAGTATCAGGGTCAGCCCAGGAAAAGCTTGGACAAGGCTGGCGCTCATCTGCTGAGGTGAATGAGAACCTGTCATGCTAACACACAGCATATATGCCAAAGACATGTAATAAAGGTACAAGAGGAAAAAACGTACACAGAACAAAAAACCTAAAACAAATTACAGCACAGGTTCACAAAACCAAGAAATTTCTTAAAAAAAATAATTTCAAAATCAAGAAAAATCTTGGCAAAGCTTAAAAATCTTTCTAAGAGAGAAGTTAAAGATATGAAACCGGTGTTACAGACACTGGCTGTACACAAAAACTCAAAGGCATTGTCCAGATTAGATTTTATCAGGAGCACAAAACAGCACTACTTGCAAATAGTACACTTACTTAAAGTGATCATTACGTCAATGTGTAGCTACTCTCAACCATTTTTCTTCTCAGTTCTACACAATTTTCATGCCACCTTCTCCTGGCCATGCTCCATGAAAGGTGCATTTTTATGGTTCATGTGAGGAAATAAATGTAATCAAAGTCCATTTCTCTGAATGCACTGACAAGACGGAGTGGAAAAACTTAAAAGAACAACCATCTCCCAGAAGCAGTGACAGGACAGCTCGATATTCCCTAGACAATTTCAGTTCTGTGATCTCTAGAGCATAGCCCTGAAATGCCACAGTGAACAGCCCTTTAAATAATTACCTAAGGCAAAGTCAAAATGACTGAAAAAGCGGCACCACTGAATTGCTGGATGCGCCTACAAACATGGCCTGAAACTATATGTTTGAAACAACTGCCTTCTTCTAATAAAAAGCCTACAGATTTTTAGAGTGACATACAAAATGGACATTTTGTGACTATACTGCTAAAGTAATTATTGTCATATTGGATACTAGACAGTTACTTCATACGCTTGTGCAATACTAAACAAATAATGTGCCAACACAAGCCAGGATGGAGCCATCCAAATTCTAGAAAAACAAAGACCAAGTGTTTGTAAGACATACTTTGCTTTAATTTGAAAAATGTGCAGATGTGTTCAATCTGTGTGCATTACTTATAAACAATTTCAAGTGAATTTTTTTTTAACTGGAAATTGTAATTTGCAGGGACTTGTGAAGATTTCAAACCATTTCTTAAAACAAACTAACAAAAAACTCCCACCTTAATCACAGTAAAAAGTGTTTGATAACGAAAAAACATGACCAGATTGTTCAAAAAACAGGTAAGCAAATGCTATTCTGGTGAGCAGGATCAGTTTTAGTACTTCTGAGTGTGCCTGAGCACCAGACTAATGGCTCTGCTTCTATTACAACAGATGTTTACACCTTCATGGAAAAGAAAATTTTAGGTGACATGAGAAGAAAAGCCTAAAAAGGAGACCTAAAAGTAGTCAAAAGAGACAAAAATCTGAATACACAAAGTTTACTCTTTTGGGATTCTTAAGAACCTTAACTTTCCCGTTGCTGGGCAGCCCACGTTATTTGTATCACCTTAACTTGCTCCTTGAACTTCAGTCTCTTCTGACTGTGAAAAATCCAGGTCTTTCAAACCAAATATCACCATTCAAGAGCCACTAAAAAATTATACTACTTATTATGCTATTTAATAATAATTTTTAAAAGCATACCATGGTTCTTGTGTTCTTTTCAAAACTTCTCGACCAGAAGATTATTTCTGGTTTCCAAAGGTAAGACTACGGACTAGCAACAAAGCTGTGCACGCATCTTTGTCTACAGTATGACCCGCATGATCTGCTGTCACCGTAAATTTAGAGAAACAAAATTTGTGTTGCTAGGTGAAATCAGTGATCCATCACATCCAGCACTCTGTTTCCACCGTAAGACCAAATCTGATGCTTCAGCAGTGGGGGAAAAAAAAAAAGAGAGAAACAAAAAACCCCACCAAACTCATCAGCTAAACCTCCTAGAATGTGCTTGTCCAATTATTTGAAATTCATAGCAAGAAAACACCTTCCCAGGTTTTCTTAGGCAGCTCATGCCCGAAAGTGCTTTATCACAACGTCCATTTTGTACCTTCCAAAACTATAGCTCTGAAATGATTTTTAGAAGCAGCTAAACAACTTTAGAGCCCCTAGTTGGGGCAGCAAAATTCTCTGGATGAGCATGTGCTTGCTTAACAAAAGCCATTTAGTGCAGTTCTTAATTACTTCATCATTTCAAGGTCAGCTGCATCTCTGAAATCTTCATATTCCCCTCCCTGCGTCTTTAACCTCAGGCCATCACCCAACCCCTCTTCACAGGGCTTCTGATGGCCATCCTTCCCAGGACCCGTTCCACCTGTAATCGCACCCACCAATTACATGGCCCCCAGGGTCAGTGGAGAACAAGCAGAAAATGAGTTGAGATCTCCGGTGACCTCCTAGCTTTCAAGAAAGTACTGTTTTTAAAACGTTTTTAGAAAGATAGCATACTATAAACAAGACTCAAGTTGTACGTGGTTTACCAAGCACCACCCACACTTACACTCCTGGCTGTAAATCTCAGAGTTGTCTGTGCTACTTTGCCAGGTCGGTGTCTCACTGTCGCAGGTCCCGTCTTAGCACAAGTCACTGCCGTTTTAGGCAGACCTCAGTTCTTTTGCCTAGCAATCTTTAGCAGCTAACCAGTCCAAGACTGGATGCACGATTTCCCCAAGCGAAACATCTTCAAAATTAATACAAACCCCCAGAGAGCAAAACTACCTGCACTGCTATTACTTCAGTCCCTGCAGGAAGACAGAGGAATTTCCTTCTAGCTACATGACATAAACCTTTGTAAAAGTTATCTTTGAGTATTTCACTCACAAGCAATATCCAGTGCATTCTGGTATTTCCAGACTTCTCAGGTCCTGCAGCTTTCATTGCCTCCTCTTTCTTATTACCTGGTCAACACACCAGGGAAAAGCAGACTGATTTCACTGAAAGCTTTGCAAATGGGTGGCAAACTGCGGGATCCTTTCCATTACTTCCTGTGGAGTTTTCCCACTGCATTGGATGTTATTACTGAAACTATAATTTTAACAAATTGGATAGAAAACAATCACTGTTGCAAAACACAGCCCTGATAAGGCTCTGTGATCAATCAGCTTTAAAAATGCATATGTTACAAAGAAAAGGTTCAAAAAGAGAGTTACTACAACACTGTTACAGGAGTTTGTTTGCAACAGAAAAAGATACGAAGCATCTGCTTAGCTGGGCTTTAATACACCAGTGATTAATATTTTTTTTAATGCTTAGAAAAACAACTAACCTCAGTTCTTGATGAAAGCATGTTAAATAAAGAAAAATTTCAAGCACAATTTCTATGTTCTATCCTAACAAACTCCCTTCCTTCTAAAAACAGTCCATAGGTCTATCCAGAAAAGTTCTTGCTGTCTATCACATAAATCATTTGACATAAATCTCTTCTTGAAGAATTTAAATTAAACCCTCTTCCTCTCTCTGGAAAAATGTGAAAAAAAAATTGCATTAATGAAAACCATTAGTTTTTTTTGTGTCAGACCAAAACAGTGACTTGGAGGACTGAGAAACTGAAAAAACCCTCCACCATCTTGTTGTGCTCCAGCTGATACCAGTTATTTGCAGGTTCATATCTGGTGCTAACCATCAGAAAACCTTATGCTAGATTTCTGCATGATGCCTCAAACTCGTTCCTGATGTAAACTACCTTTAGAAGTAAGTAGACAGACCAGAGATATACCATTCATGAACCAGACTTTTTGAAAAAAATTCAGCTGCATGAATGTATTTTTCTTTTAGAGTCACTATATGGCTTATATTGTAAGCAATGCAACCTCCTACGCACAGACAACTGAAAAGGTCAAAATAAACACTGATAAATGTTTATCATCAATTGCACTAGCACAGGCAAGTCTGCACAGCTGGCACACTTCAATCTGTTTACTGAATAGGAATTAATGTAGATAGATTTTTTAGTATTTCAGTAATACCTGGATATATTATTCACTCAGGAGTAGTATTGTCTGGTTTTTGTGCCCTGGACTAATAATCCAACATGGTATCTTTGTCTATAGTGTCAGGCATAGCATTTTGTTCAGGTGGCTTCATACTTTTAAAGCCATTTATTTAGCAGGCTTCTCCAAATATAAAAGGAAGTAGTTGTAAAATTCGCAGAGAATCCAGTGTCTGTAGCATGACAAAACCATGCTAGAACATTTGAGTCAACTGGTGATAGCAATTTGTAAAGATAGCATCACAAATAATTCAAAGGTACAAGTAGCCAGTAATTACAAACCTGAAGCTAATCAAATTAAGTGTCATTCACGAATGTAATGGCTAGAATCTCAGCCCAGTTCACAACTCTGTCTGCACAACTCTTGAGTGGGGAAAGGTGTCTGGTAAATCCTAGTACAAGATTAAATCTGTTTCTCACAATCTCTCCTCCCATAACGAGCTCATTTTTATTCTTTTGTATCATAAGTTCAGATGCAGGGACTTGGCAGATGAGCTTTAGTTCCTCTTCAAGTGAGGATGTCTCTGTTTTCTTCTTCAATTGACATAAAAAAAAAATCCCTTGCTCGTCAGGAGAAAGTGCATAACAATTTTCTTAAATGTCAAAATTTTCTGCAAATGGAAAAGCCATTTTCTAACCAGACTACTATGTATTTTGATTAAGACTACTCATTTTATATGACCTTTTCCCTGCAATTTCTCTGAAAAAGAATAGAAGTTAAGATTTAAGTGTTTCAGAGTGTCTATTGGACAATTTATCTTCACTGGTATATACACACACTCAAAATTTAATTGCACTTAATGAAATTACAGATGCTTATAATTAGCAAAGTTGAACACTTCAGTCAAACAAAAATTAAAAATAGCAACTGCTCTAATATTTTGAGATTAATTTACATAGTATTTCCACCATTATGTGAGTGTCTCCACCAAGCCCAAGGCAGGTTCACTCCTTATCTTGGACTCTGAATACCAAATTCAACCCCGTATTTCACCCATGCAATTCTATTAAATAAACAGGAGCCACATAGATATTTATGAGTCCAGAGCACAGTTCCACGGAAAGTGCACATCCCCTGAGATTGTCACTCTCTCCTTGAGTGTAATTTTCTTTGCTTTAAATCATCAAATAATAACACAAAAAACATTACTAATTCTCTAAGGAAGTCAGGACAGCACAGGAAGTTACTTCTAAAGCATTTAATAAAATACATTTTTTATGTTTATATCATACAAATGCACGCCCACATATGCACATATATAAAAGAAAATCAGGGGTCATGACAATATAAAATTTGTAATTTAAAGGCATTGTACATGTCACACATCCCATTTAGCACTCCAAAATATCTGCATCCTTATGACCACTTTCACTAACATACACAAAAAAACACTCGCTGTGAACAAGGCTCATAAAAAGCTTTCAAGCAGTAACTGGCACAGCTATAAATCTGCATCAGGTTCTGGAAATAAATCTTGTGCTCTCTGCCAGCCCATATAGGAACATCAATCTTAAGAGGAACACAATATAGTATCTCCTTATCTGTTTAAAGTAGGGCAAATATTTTACTCATGTTAATTGTCCTGACAGAAAAGGATCAACAGTGCCTTAATCCATTTAACATATGGCTTATTTTTCAGCCCTGCACATTACATAGAACCAAATGTTTGCTGATACCAAAGCTAAAGCTATTCCGTGTTAATTCTGCATAGAACGTGTTCCTCACTCATATAGCACTCATTTGTATCTTTATATAGCATATGGCATATTAATCACATAATTTGGCAGAATGAAAGTGGAAATTACTTTTTTTCATATTCCATGGCTTCACCATTTGTGTAACATGATACTTCATAATTCAGGTGAAGAGTTACCTTGTTGCATTATTTTATTTTTAATTTACATTCTCAAAAATAGCTCCTCTGCGCTCTAAAATCTCAATATGCTAAAAAGTATTGTCTTTAAAATAATTTAAATAATGAAACAGTAACCACTCCAATCTAACTGAAGAAATATCAGTGAAAAGGATCATATTCTTCCCATCTTAAAGCAAGTTTCCTGGTTCAAACAGCATACTTAAGAAGTGCTGTATCAGGCCAGACCACAGGTTGACAGTCCAGAATGCTGCCTCTGAGAGAGGTGAATCACAGAAGTTGAAGAAAAAGTGTAAGAACTGGCTACACATTTGCAATGCTTGCCTGGTATTGCTTAGCATGTTCTGGACCTCAAGGACTACTTTTGCCCCTTTTGGTCTTCTCTGTATCACTTGTGAATTTATAAAGCTCTCTCAAAACATACACCCCTTTTTCTCTCTTATCATCTGAGGCTGACACGCCCTAATTTATTTAACAGAAGGTGCTCTTTCACTTTTGATCCCCCCTTCTGCCTTTCTTTCGCGCACTCTGGTTTTGCAGTTCTGGTGCTCAACACATTACAGCCCCGTGCGACAGTGCTTGGCCACACAGCTGACAAGGCTAACCATTTTTTGCTGTCAGCAACCTAAATCTATGCTTATGTTACATCACTGGCCTCTGCTATGTTAACATTTGGGTCAATCTAGCCTGTATATAAGCAATCCTTGTGTTCTCAAGTATATCTCTGGGGTATATCCCATGGTTCTTTGTGCTGACAAGTTCGAAGTTGGTTTCCCCTCCCTCCTCAGCTATCTATATCAATTGCAGGAAAAAATGTTTGTCTTTAGGAGAAAGCAGTGGGAAAGGCACTAGCAGTTTCCTCTCTCTGAAGCAAGTAGGCTGCAGCTTAAGCTAAAGCATTTCTGGGGCTTTAACGAGTATCCTCTGCCACAGAAGCAAGCATCCGTTCAAAATGCAGACACAGGCATCTGCTGAAAGGCGTTGTGTATGAATGCTGGTAACAACTACCAGTATGTGCGCAGGAACACAAGGCATGTCTATGCACACGACAGGTGTAGAAAGAAGCCAGCTTTCAGGTGACAACATCATGGTATGTACCAGAGATGACAACTACACGAATTATTCATATCCTACAGAGCTATGGATAACTTGAATCTTACGTTGCTGACATCAATGAAGCAAACTCATATTTTCATTCACGTTTTGACAAATGCCATCAGAAATATGCAGTTCTGGTGAATCGCTGCCACATGTAGCCAGGATCCATCCTGGGCAACATTTCCCCAACTTTCTAACAGAGCCAGCCAGCTCAGCTAAGCACGCCATTAACACAGCTGCGCTGTTTTAACACCCAAGCTACACATACACTATACCATGTTCACTTCATTGTAAGCCTTGTCAGACAGAGAGGTCAAGGGCATGCAGATGGCTGCACCCCCTCCTCAAGACTGCAGTTCCAGCCCAAACTCTCCCTTCCTTCTCTTCTCCCTGTTACTATTTCTCCTCTCTCAAGGAACCAGGCCTGGGATAGTTTTTGATGTCCTTTCCTTTCTGGATTTTTTAGTATTTTCCCCATGTACCATTCTCCTGCTGCTCCCTCTGTTCGCCAAAGCTGCCGGGCTCACCGCAGCATCGCTCTGTGCAGTCTGGGGGCTGCGGTACAGCAGCTGTTTCCAATCAGCCCTGTGGTCCCTCTGAGGACAGAATTAGCCCCCTCATTAACCCTCTCCCTCCTGCTGTTATGCACTGATGCAGCTATTTACCTAATTGCAGGGAGCAATAAATATTGTCTCTGTTTGCAGGCACCATTTTTGCCTATTCCAGCTGCAATGCTGAGTATGCAGCAGAGGCAACATTCTCAGCTGCCACAGATACGTAATCCCCAGAGAGCGTAAAATCTCAAAGCCTCTTTCCAGAAATTGAAGTCGATAAAGAGGTATTTTTAAAAAGACTTCGTGACAAGGATCAGATTTATAACAGCAAGGGCAAAGTCTAAAATGTGTTATTGCTGGAAAAGAACAGCAAAATTAAAAAGTAACCTGTCATTTCTGTTGTTTGTTTTTTTTTTCTTTAACCTCCTCAAAATTGTGTAATGCTTCATGATTTAACTTAGCTGAAGTGCACCTCACTGCTGAATCACGTGCCAGAGTATTTTGGAACATAGACTGAAACACAAACTTTTGAAACCCTGCTGTAACAATTCATTTTTTTTTAAAAAAGTGGTAGTTGTAGAAAACTAACATTAATTAAGCTGTCATTAATTCTTCACAAGGATAGTCTTACTCTGCAATAAGAAGGTGCTCGTTCCTCCTTCTCCCAACCCCACCCCCCATCTTTCTCAGTCCATATTCAGGTAACATAAAAGCATTGTGTCTGCTCAAAGAAACTACACAAAAAGGTACTGCTGGCTAACTTTCATACACAGCTATGCCTCATCTGATTCTCAGAAGCTGAATTTGTCGTTAGATGGACAGAGACTGAATTTTACACAAAACTATTATCAAGAAACAGCCAAGCTTGAAACAATTCACACAGCTCCCACTGAAGTACAAGCAGAAAAGCTGGAAGCAGTTAGCTTGATAGAAGCAGCAACAATTTGGGGCCTGCAAAGTGAACCCCGATCAGCCAAATGTGCACATCCCTCCTCCCAGTCTCCCCACAGTCCTGCGCACACAGGGTAGCATTCTACCTTGCTACAAGGCTTGCAGTCCTAGCAACAGACTCATCATCGCTGTGTCTTTTACTCCTCCTCTAATCCCACCACAGGCCCCACTATTTCCACGTTGGAGGAAGTCTCACCGCAGAACCTGGGACCCACGGAGTTGATTCTGAAGCATATGCTTAACTGTTTACTCAATTTGCCTAAGTGAACTTCAGACTGTATTAGCGACTCTTTCTTCTAGCCATGCAGATGTTGAAATTTCTGAGGGGGTTAAGACCAGGGAAATAACTAAAAGCAAGCCAACAGTTTCCTTTTAAAGGAAGAAACATTATGTTGTGATCTCAACTTAACCCTCCAGACACAGTTCTATTTCAGTCACTGAGCATATAAAGCACTCTGCAAAGTACTCTTGCAGGCTCAACGACTGGAAGCATAGAAGACCTACAGATGCCACTGTGAATTTACTCCTACTTGAGCCACATAATGGCATACCATGCTGCCAGCTTAGTTGCTCTAATGTCACTGTAAGGCAATCTGATCAGCAGGAATCCAAAAGTCCAATATAACAAGGAGAAAAAATAAAATTGGATTTGACCCAGAAAAATGGGGAAAGTAAGTAGTTTTCTTCTCTTGTCCTAAGGTTCCAGAACCAGACCGTGTATCTGAAAGTCTGTGTCACTCCAAATAAAAATGTACTGATATACATTATATATTGCTACAGTAAAAAGGTGTCAGCTTCTGTTAGGACACACTTTGAAAGAGCTACTTCTAAGGCCTGGACTGATACAGAAATTTTCTAAAAAAACATATTCCATCAAACTTCCATACTGGAGATCAAACAAGTCTCAGTTCTAGTGTTTACCTCCTACTTCAAAGAAATTGTAATCTCAAAAGTGTAACTGCATGTATGGTGTGGTTTAACTGTCACGTATATGTAAATTTTAGTGCAATTTTTCATATTCCTAACATACCATACATTAACATCCAGTTGAATTCAGTTGCAGGTACTTCTTGAAGGAAGGGAGGTGAGGGGCAGGAAGGGAAGAAATCTTTCCTCAGATTGTGTCCAACAACTATATGAAATTCTCAAATTTATCTTCTCAAATAATTGCAGCAGAGTATTTTTATAAATGTAATTTGTAGTGCTCTTTAATCCTGTTACTGAGACTTCTCATTTGTACAGCCTCAACAGCAGAGAACTAGAGAACTTCATAATCTGCTCTGACCATGCACAGTTCCTACATACCCAAAACTTCCATTGAAGCTCCATTTATACACATATTATAAGACTGAAACAGTCCCTCCCGGCACCAGCAGAACATTACAGAGTCTCCTCAAGCTGCTGTGGGTCAAAACTGGATTTGTACTAACCTGGTTAAAACTTTTTGCTGAGGTCAGTTCCACTGCCTGGCAAAAGCATGAGACTGAAGAGGAAGCCTACAGGAGTGCAACACGTGGCATACCACAGTAGCCCTATCTCCCCTGTCTTTCCCCCTTTTCCACATATGGATAAGAATAAATGCCAGTTTGGCTGCTGTTAGAAAGCAGAGCAGGAATGCTGATGTATTGTGACTAGCAGAGCTTTTTCTGAGTCACAGTGATCCAGAATCCCCAGTGGTGACAGAAGATTTGTGACACCTATTTTATGTCCCTCCTCCCAGGTAGAAGCAGCTGGCTGTATAATTCAGTACTGCCCACCAGTCATACTCTGGAATTGTCAGTTCTGCCTCCTCTTCCTTTTCGTATGAGGATGCAGCAACAGCAGCTCATAGCTTCCTTATCAGGCTGTGTAAAAGCACCTAGAGAGACATTCAGCTGTAGGGCTTACATAGTCACCCCCCTATTCCCCAAAGGTTGTGATGGCAGACTGTGGACTTGGTCTATAAATGGTGCTGTGAATTAGACCACCCTGCTTTGAATTAATATACTTGAGTTTCCTGAGATTTAAGTTAGCTGCCTTTCTAGAGTAATGACATTAAGGACTTTTCTTTTCTAATTAATAGCAAATGTTCCACTACATTACAAAATCAGAAAATAATACAGAGATCTGGAAACAAATTTGAGGACAGTATAAACCAGATGGCTCCAGGCATGCACATTACATTTAAACACAAACATCTTTCTGCACAACTCATGCACATTTTTGGAGTGTTACCGACTTAACAGTTCCAGCGTTACCCCATATCCCAGAACTATATACTGCAGGAGGTACAAATGCAGCACAATCAGCCAAGGGAAAATTGAGTTTTGTTTCACATCCTCAGCTATGTGACTATCAATGGACAGATTTGAACTGCCAAAAAAAATTATGGAAACTGTGAGAATCAACCGCTCTGTCTGCTCAACCCGCTCCTCAGCCACAGGCAGAATGTACACAGATGGGAATGTCCCAGCCCTCTAAAATCCCAGTAGGCCTTACACATTGTACCTTAATTTCTATCCAAGCTGATTTTGGGTTTCTAGTCTTTACACATGGGATGAAGCTGTTTCTCCCACCAGTCTGAATCATCCACTTTGAAACTATTACATCTCCTCTTCCACACTGCCCACAGACCATGGGAAGAGCGGAGACTCTTCCATGCCCAGTGTGACAGAATTACATGATGATCTTTCACACAATTTAAAAAAAAATTATTACACAGGCAGAGATTTAAGAAAAAGTCCTCATTCGCTCTTCAATTAAGTCTCTCAGCTAGGTAAAACCAAAATAGCATTGTGGTGTTTAACTGATGCAGTTTACATGTTACACTAAAAAAGCCCCAATAACTAACTAAACAACACTCCCCCAATCTCCCCAACAAAAAACAAACAAACAACAAAAAAAACACCCCAGATAATTTCATGTTCTTGAAGCTCAAGTCATTTAGTCTGACCTTCCAAACAATACTGACAATAGCATTACATCTAGAAACTCCTCTATCACATTTAAAGACTGAGTCGGGAGGCTCATTATGGTCAACTCTCCTGAACTGAAGTCTGCAAAAACCACATGCTACTGTTTAAGAATCCTTGGGATATTCTAAGCTAAGTCAGAACATAAAATGAATAATACTGAAAAATTTTTAAGTGAGAAGTACCATATAAACACTTTACAGAAGTGTGTAATGATATTTCTCTCCATAGGCATGAATAAATGAAATTGCTTTTTTTTTGCAAACATCAGACAGGGAACGGCAGACCTGGCATTGGAAGCCAGGTGTTTCATTTCCCAGACCAATGCTCTAATCATTCAACCATCCTGGCCCCCAGTGAATTTTATGGATGTATTTTGGCAGGCAAAACATAGTGTTAACACTGCTTACTATGCTATTCTACTGTGCACTACAGCACTGATACAAAAATGGTTAGATCTTAGCAACTAATAAAACTCTAAGGTCAATACTCCTTTTTCTAAAAATGAAAAGTGAGGTGACATTGCCAGATTTGTGGTGACAAATAATGGATTTTTTAGGTCAGGACAATGGGAGTTAGCAAGCTTGTTTTGAAATAGTAATTGAGGAGAGACATTTCATTCACATAAAACCACAAATGCACCAGTGATTTTATCTGTCTGAAGCAAAAAACATGGAGGGAATAAAAGAAAAGCTCCTATTGTTGTACTACAATGAATATGGAAATGAGGCTTTTTCCCATTGTAGACATTAAAATTTGGTAACGCTTTTTTTGAACTTGTGTAGTAGGTATTAAACTCAAGATATTTCAATCTGTCTCTGCTGAACAGAGAAGCAAGAAAAGCTTACAAAGCCCTCCTGTACCTGAAGCAAACAAAAAAGACTTTATGGATCTCATCCTGTACCTTAAAATATTTTAATGCAGCAGATAGAACACAGAGGAGAAAGTAAATTAAAAAGGAACAACGACATACACAAGCTGCACTGAACACTAGTGTCCAGAACAGAGTATGTAAAAGGGGCTGTACATGATTTATAGCTAAGAAAGCAGGACCTCAGATGGGAATTGAAATAGTATATATAGCTTATGTTAGTTCCAACTTGTCCACATTTCATGGAAGTCCTGCTGTCGTTTCAGAACGCCCTGTTTTCTATTATAAATTAATCATAGTAATGCGTGCTGTTGTCAGACATCATGGAAATATAAGATGAGCTGACAAACAGAGTTCTTACCCTCATTTTAAAAGACGACCAATTTAGTTCTTTACAAAGCACCTACCAGTAGATAAAAATACATCTGTCAGTGTACATAGGAGGTATGTTTGGAAATGCAACCTGGATTTGAGAAGGCCTATGAAACTACAGCTAATCCAATGTACTTACTGTTACTCACACAGGGAAGCAAACCCAGACACATGGACAATGTGAATGATCAGGAGTGGTATAAGGCTGACGAATGTAGAATGATTCACATTGGATGGCAGGTCTCTGGCCCAATCTCCTGCTCACAGCAGAGTCAAGGTTGTTCAGCAGTTTTTGTACAGTTGGGTCTTCAAAGCCTCCATGGAAGGAGACCACATCACCTCTCTGAGCAACCAGTTTACGTGCTTCACTGTCTTCACAGCAAACTTTTTTTCCCATCTATTCAGTTAACTTCTGGGCTGCACCAAGAGAAGCATGGCCAGTAGGTCACGGGAGGTGATTCCACCCCTCTGCTCTGCTCTGGTGAGACCCCACCTGGAGTCCTGCGTCCAGCTCTGGAGCCCTCAGCACAGGAAAGACATGGACCTGTTGGAGCGGGTCCAAAGGAGGGCTACAAAAATGGTCCAAGGGGTGGAACACCTCTGCTATGAGGAAAGGCTGGGAGAGTTGGGGCTGTTCAGCCTGGAGAAGAGAAGGCTGCGGGGAGACCTTACTGTGGTCTTTCAGTATTGAAATGGGGCTTAGGGATGAGGACAGGCTCTTTAGCAGGGCCTGTAGTGACAGGACAAGGGGTAATACTTTTAAACTAAGGGAGGATAGATTCAGACTAGATATAAAGAAGAAATTTTTTACTACGAGGATGGTGAAACAGCGGAACAGTGTTGCCCAAGAGAGGTGGTAGATTATCTGACCCTGGAAACATCAAGGTCAGGTTGGACGGGGCTCTGCACAGCCGGATCTCATTGAAAATGTCCTTGCTCACTGCACGGGGGTTGGACTACCTGATCTTTGAAGGTCCCTTCCAACGGAAACTATCCTATGATCCTGTGATTCAATTTATGGATATTGTCTATGCACCCTCCCACTATGCACCTCAGCAAGAGCCTGACTTACTTGCCATAATAATCACCCTGCCGGCATAGGAGGCTTCTGTCTGTAGCCATCCTTTCTTCAGACTGAAGAAGCCTCCTCCCACACCAAGTGCTCCAGCGTCTGATCATCTTGGTAGCCCTCCACTGGAGTCACTCAACTCTAGGGTACCAGCAGGCCCCAAACTGGATGCATAACCATAATGGGTGTAGAAAATAATGGATCTAGAGTACAAGGCACAACGGATTTAAAAACACAATGGCTTTTGTTAGCTAAACAGCTCTACCAATAATGCCCAGCTGCTAAGAGGTAAAAAAAAAAAAGGAATAATGAAAAAGTCTTCCCAAGCACACTTACAGAAATGCAACAAGGCTACAGCAGGAAGTGGCTTATCTCCCATTCTCCCATCACTATTTTATTAAAAAACAAAACAAAAAACCCAGTCAAACACCCAAACAAAAAAGCCCTACATGTTGCAACCACAGAATATATTCAATTTAAGCAGAAACTTCAAGTGCCTCCGGAACACTTAATTTCAAATTTAATGAACTTAGACATAAACAATGCCATTACACAGCAAACAAACAAGGTACTAACATGTGCAGAGGTATTAACTGGTGAGTCCCATCTTATCTAACCTCTTCAGTACCTATAAAAGGGAACTAAAAATGAACTAATGACATCTGCAAATGAGAGTAAGTGGGGTGGTGCTGGAAACATCAGTGAAGATTAAGAAACAATACAAAAGACCTGCAAAGATGGTTTGGAAATTAAAGTGAATTTGGAAGAAGGCCAGATAATATCAGATGAGAGGATACTCCACTAAGAGTGAGTTAGCACGTAGGAGGGCCTGAGGGACACACAAAGAGAAGCAGCTGGAGAAAGAACTGTGTCATTATGGAAGGGGTCCTGTTAGGGGATCAAGAAGATGACAGTTCTTGCCTGTGCAGCTCAGGTAAGAAGCCATCTGGAATAATCCATTCAGTCCTCAGAAACTGAATACAAAGCACAGACTGAAGTACTGAGGGAAATTCAGAAAAAAAAACATTGAGAAGCATAAAGCTACTCACCTGATTGCTTTGTGTGCCCATCTACTTACTCTCAACTGCTACCTTCATCAAAACGGATTTGTACATCTGTGATGCATGTGAAGTTGAGCTCCATAATCTGGCTAAATGGCAAGGAGCATGAGCAGCTAATTCCAGGGTATGGACCCAATGAGGAAATGCATTTTGGCCCACAAGAATTTAGGTAAGGAAGAGTAAGAAAGGGATGTATATCGTGATTTTTTTTCTGACTATATGATTATGTTCAATCTGAACAATCTCCCAAGACACATTTTTGAGTTTCCATTATTCAAGACACATTGAAGTGTTGGAAAAGGTTCTAAAATACTACACAATAGTAGTATACAAAGGTCTACATACAAAGGTATGCTGAGCACTAGTGTTAGGAACAGAATAGAGAGAAATTCTGCACTAACTGAAACAGCTGAGCAAATAATCTCTGAGGCCTTTGCCACAGCCAGTGTTCTATGACACCTTTAAAAACTGTCCTTGCATTTAGACCTCTTAATCTCTTGTCTTTAGAACACAAAAGTGTATTTGAAAACAAAAAAAGGAAAAAAGCCCCAGAAAAACCTCAAGTATAGAGCTATTCTTTCCCTAAAAGTCTTAAAAAATATAACTTGCATTTAGAACAAAGAAAACTTACCAGCACAACTAGATTTATACCAACAGATTTTTATTATTGCATTATTACCTCTTGTGCATAAGCTAATAGCTTCTTTTAAAATATATCTCTGGTAAGAATAAAAGAATTGTGCCTGAATTCTTTAGAAGAGTCATCCTTGTCATAAATGAGCAACACTCTGGAAAAGCATGTAAAACCATTAACCGGATAGCCTAGACTAGTTTTGATTTGCATTCTTCTAATCTTGCCTTTGGTGNCTTTCCAGGCTCACCACAGAAGGCCTGTCCTGATTCTCTCCCCCATCCTGCTGCAGGGCAGTGAGGAAAGCGCTGGCCGGGGGCTTGGCTGCTGGAGGGGGTCAACGCACACAGTGCCCCACAGCACAGGGCGACCCAGTGTGTTCCCAGGTGAGAGAATGAATCTGTTACAGCACCTTGGCCCTCTCCCTTCTTCCAAATACACTCCAAAGCCTAATTTTGTTTCAGTGCGTGATTACAACAGCAACAATGACAAAGAGGATAAATGACCAAGCAGGAGCAGGAAGTAACTAAGTCTAGCACTGTTTTTTAAATCTACCTAAACGTATGAACTGAAAAGATGTGCTAATTCAGCCTGTTAAAATGAGCTTTCCAAAACGTAAATGAGATGTTATATAACTCACTAAAACACAGAAAATGTACTCCATGCCAGAGGAGGAGACTTCAACAATCGCCTAAAAATAGCTTTTAAAAAAGGAGGCAGTTCACTTCCAGACGAGCGATTCTGAGTTTGCTGCTTTAATGCTGGCTGTAATCCAACTCAGCAAGAAAAAGGTTTGCCCCTGCAGGTCTGACTAATGCACAACTAATTTCAGAGAGAAGCAACTTGGAAAATCATCAAATACTGATCTGCCCCTTATTCTGTAATGGCTAGAACACAAAATGACTTACGGGTATAGCACACAGGGGTCACATGCACTGTAGCTTTCACAACTCATCTGAAATGAATTTTACCATGTCCAAAAGGCTCCTTCTGTAGGAGTGAAAACTGGCTAAAGGCCATGGCCATGAAACTTCTTCCAGATTCTTTATTATTAAACTTCTGTTTTGTATGGAAGCTCTAAGGGAAGAAAAAAATGGACAAAACCGATAGCAAAGCTAACTGTCAAATCCTAGAGGAAGCCAAGCAAACTCTGCTTAGGAAGAAAGCCCAGGAGATACTATGACCATGAACCCTGGTTCTTAGTCAAGAGCATGGAACTAGCCTGCAACAGTGAAACAAGTCCCAGCATAAAGATCAAAGGGACAAATGCTGTTTCCATTGTCAGAGAATGGCATCTATTCCTCCTTCGGAAAGGCTCCTCCAGAACAGAAAAGTCTCTCAGCTGAGATACTTCAGGGAAACATCTATTTTCTCAGTCCTCATAACGATCCATAATGACTCACTAGGAAACTTCATGACTCACTAGGAAACTCAGTGGGTCACACCTTGAGTACCTTGCTATCACCATCTTGTCAACACATACCTGGACCTTCACAGTTGCCCACAGATCTATGCTGCTTCTTCCTACCTGCCTTATGTTTGGAGTCAGTCACACCCAGACTGTTGGGCATCAATCACACACCGTACTGCCTACGGGTGCCTTCTGTCCACATCGCTAATAAGCAATGTATCAATGATCTCTCTCTTTGCCTGACCTCCATCTCCCTCGGAGTGGGAAAGCTAGCGCCATCCTTTTGGCAACACTCATCAGCAAGACAGAAGGGCTATCTCTGCTTGCTTCACAGCAAGATTCTTCGTGAAGCTTGTTGTTTCTTCCTCTCCAATGTCTTTCTGTATCATTAATGACCTGCTTTGTGCTTTGGTCATTGTGACTGTTTGCATAACTCCCCCGAGACACCTAAAATGACATGGAAAGATGCTGTTGTCTTCACATCCTAACTTGTACCACCTCTCAAAACACCTCTGCTGTCTCTGTGGAGATTTTTTTTTTGTGCAGGTGTTTCATTCAGGTGTATAGAGTTCCATGGGGAACGGCTCGCTTTTGCATGTTTTTTGAATTCCTGAAGGCATCTCCTAGAGGAGGAAAAAATAGCCGTCAGGTAAGCAGGACTGTGACAGATTTCCCCAAATTTAATTCTGAAAACTAGTGGTGTAAAAATAACTATTGTGTACCCAAATGCTGAAAAGCAGAATGGCAACCCTAGTGAGAAATGCGCAAGTCTGCTGTTGGGCTGTAATCTTTCACTCTTGGTTTCCAGCTGCTTGCTCATGCTTCCCACAGCATTCTGTCCATAGGGAGGCGAAATTTCTCCCCTCTCTGAGTGACAGACTGTGTTAACAACTGGGTGGGGGGTGTTAATAAAAGACAATCAGAAAGAACATGTGAGCAAACAAGAGCGTTAAGACGTGCTTGCTTGCCTCTCCAGGCACAGGCCAGTGTCCCAGTGACAGCTGTAAAGCATGCAATGACTTCAAACAAGGAAGAGGAAGAATGTACAAGAGGAAGGCCTGTGGACATGGCTGAACATTTAGACCCCACACATACTAGCTCTCGTTGTTCACTTTGCTACAGTGTTACACAATGACAAAGGGATGTGAAAGGAGGTCTCTAATAGCAACAATAAAGTGTGTGTTTTGACTGGAAATAGAGGATTTACCACATTGGATCAGAAAGGCAACCTATCGGAGGTGTTGTCTTTAGTATAGATTAAATTCCTGCATTTCAGAGGAAATAAAGACAGTAATATTTACATAGTCCATATGGAAGATTAAAATTATTCCTTATTCCTTACTGTATTTGGGCTGAGGTAATCTGTACCACATACTGAGCAGGAGCAGACAATGTACTGCTAAAAATAAAACCACCTGAGTCCTGTCTATGCAACCGCTGCCCTTGTGATAGCAATGAAGGAAGTGAACAATGTGCTTGAACTTCTGTCGCTGCTGACACAAGGTGGAAAACGGACTTAATATTAGATTGGTAAATGGTGAATGTGCCTAGAGCGGCAAAGGGCACTGTAGGCATCACACCTCCCACTCTCACTCAAAGTTTGTAACGACCGCTCTTTAACAGGAGGAAAGGGAACACAGCAAAAAGGTGGTGGCTTCTTCTCTAGGTGTGAAGTTTTGGTGTACACTGATTCATAGAGCATGGATACAGTGCTAATGTAAATCAGCTCAAGCACCTCCAAAATGAAGTGGAAAGAATAAAACAAACAAACAAGGTCAGACACTTTGAAAGGCCTGCACCAACGAAACAGTAAGCTAGGCATGAAACAAAGCAAGGACTGTTTGCAATGTTACCCAGACAATACCAAAGAAACATACAGTGAGAGGGAAGGCTGCTGTACATCTTTCTCTTACTGTAACTGCTAAAAAGCCTTCAAACTTAGGAACCAGACTGGAAAAAAAAAAAAATTTTTTTTTTAAAGCACAGTTATCTTTGGAAAAGGTTCTTTGGATTTCCCAAGAGCATGCTTTGGAACACAGCTCCCTCCCAACTTCCTCAACAACAGGAAAGTAGCTAAGCCTCAGGGAAGCAAATGGAGAAGAGGATCCTGTACTATAAATCCCTTCTGTCTCGTCTCAGCCTCCCAAAGCAAGTAACAACCATTTAAGAAAGCAGAGATAGTGTTTGCAGCATTCTTCAGAAGCGCTGACCAACTCGGAGCAAAAAATGAAGTTTAGAAGCAATTCTGGATGTGGCACAGGCACGATCATGACCCCTAACGCACAGGTGGAGGTGAAGAGTGAAACGGACTGTCCTTTTGTACCTTGTTTATTGTTTAGTCGGTAGCAAGAACTTTTCCTGTTTGAGCAAATCGTGTACAATTCCTCCCCTTGCCACAACTGCTGCAATTCTCATGAGCTCTGTGGCTATCACAGCAGCACTAAATTAGAGAGGGTTCCAGGAGTCTTCACGATTGCCCTTTGCGCCCTTTCTCGTAAGATGGAGACAAAGCAAACGCATTAGAGGCTGCTGGGGCTTACCTGTACTAGCATGCGCAAGAGCTGACTGGTGAAGGTTTGCTTTGTTTACTAACAAAAGAATCTAATGTATGCAAAGATGTGGAAGCGGGCTAAGGCTGTAACAATAGCTGTTATACAATAACTGAGATTAAAGGGGAAATGGTTATTAAAAAGAATGGTATGTTTTTTATGAGAAAACTTTATTACTATTATCTGTTGCAACAGACCATTTTGTGTAGGCCCCGCCACACATAGAAAACACCTATGTAGTCTGGTCCAAAAGAGTTTACGCTCTAGTCCAGAATGCACAGAATTTAAGTTCCCTCCAAATACAGTGTGTTCAGGTGTGTGGTCTAAATGCTAATGATTATTGTAATTAAGTACTATCTCGTATGTTTTATTTGTCTCTAGCTCTGCTGTACTGCCAGGCAGGTTCACATCAGAACACCATTTACAACCAGTCTGTATTTGGCATTACAATAAATATACTGATGTGAACTAAAACGACTGATAACCGAAACAGGTTTATGCTTGCAGCTGACCTCTGCCATGTTTCCAGCTGGCAATGCAAGTTATCATGCTGATCAAAATATAATGATATAAATTCTTTATACTCAGGTAAAATATGGTAAAAAGCCATTTTAAAATGTTGTCAACACCATATTCACTGCAATCAGTACTTTAACACAAGTACAGGCAGAATTTGTTAAACAATTACTTTAAAAAAAGGCATTTTAGTTAAGGAGTTCAAGATGCTGTATTTATTTCCACTACACAGCCTCTGCAAAAATCTTCTGAACATTTTATATAAAATAAGCCTGTTAATTATTTCTCTTCCATTAATTGTGAGGATGGAGGTCATTAAAAGCTATGGAGCAGATTTCAGATCAAAGGAAAGAATAAATTTACTGTGACATGAGGTTTTGTTTTGTTTATTTTTTAAGAGTACAAAGTTTCCCTGTAGCTCTCTAGATCCTTCACTAATTTAACCTTCCTAGAAAGTAAAAATTCTTTCTCATTTTTAAAGTTTCCATGGTCAGCTCAGTCATGTAATTCATCTCACCTGTATGTCTAGTATGTGCTCTCCTTCCATTCTCTTGCTGGAGCTCCCATTCCCAGTATTTCACATATCTGAAATCTTTATATTCAGGCCGCTTAATTACCACCCAGCACCACCAGCACTTCCTCTCCCTGTAACCTACATTCACCTCTGAAATACAGGGTAGCAATCTCAGTGCACAAGGGCGACAGAGAGTTTATGATTTATAAGACTTGTCCTAATCCTTTCTGAGATACTCGGTGAGCTAATCACTCACTCCCCTGTTCACACAAACATAAAGGTATTTACAGTGCAGAAAAAATCAGAATAATGTTTTAAGTTGCTGCTCCTCCCAGTTAAGATCATGCAGAGGTTAGACATGCAGGATAGAAATATTTATTATCCGAAGACCAACACTCCTACATTAAAACTTTGATTAAGAAAAGTTATGTTTTGTTCACACAGGCTGGCACCCGTCTGCGGTCCCCCTCGGTACTTGTCCCATTATAAAGCAGATGAAATAAGCTTTAGCTGCAGAAAAATGGCGGGGGGAGGCATAAAAAATCCACCCTGTCACCAATCATCTGCTCTCTTGCTGCCTTATCTGGGTCTCTCACCCTCAGCACTGGGGTGAGTACACATGGCTGGCGTCAGGGCTGTCCCAGCACACGACTTCTTGCAGAAAAACAAGCTGTCCGCCCACTGCAGCCCTCCAGGTTCCCCTCCGCTAACTTCTCCCTCCTTTACCCCGCCTGGCCAAAGTCCCCACGGCCACAAAGACAAACCTGCAGGTCAGGAAATAAACGCACGGCATCGCCGTGGTGTGACCATAGCACAACATTCAAGTCAAACAAAGTTGTGAGAGCAAGAGGGGGGAACACAAACCAGAGGAAATAAAGATGCCTTAGTATTCCGCCCTCATGTCTACAGAGCTGCAACAGGACACGATGACTGCTCCCTCCTGCTTTTAGAAGAAACACAAATCAACTAACTCACCTAGACCATAGGGTTTGTTTTCTCACCCCGAGCTGTACTTCTGGCTGCGGGTTTTGGTCGGTCCCCACACGAGCGGAAGGTGAACGGCAGCAGCCCCAGGGCAGTCGGCAGCACCCCAGGAGCCCTGGCCACCGGAGCACCCTGCCAGCCTACCGACACCCTGAAAGCCTCTCCGGGAGAAATCCTACGCAGAGACAGGAGTTCTTTCAGCAACTGTGTGCTTCCTCTGGAAAGCCTTCCTTGTTCATGAGCGTGTGCACGTATGTGTATACATACTTGGGAAAGGAAGGGGCGAGAGCTAAATGCCCTGGAAAGGAGGAGTGGCCAGTCCAGCAACTAGTCCTTCAAGTACACGCTGAGTAAGTGCCATGCTCCCCAAACAGCAGGAAAGTTGCCTTCCTCGAACGGGAGGAAAACCTCCTCCGCTCTACCCCCTCCTTCTTCACCTACAAACCTCAGGCTATCCTGTAGCCCCCGTAGGGACCAGCATGAACACCCATCAACACATCTCTCGCCAAATACCATCAACCACGTAAGCCCATTAATGGAGAGGCATTTTGCATAATTCTGCATTTTTGGCCGTACTTTTCTCTCACTACCTTCTGCACAGCCGTCCGTATTTTGCAGATACTTATTTCTGCTTCTTTTATGATTTGTACAGAAAGTCACAAAATGCAGCAGAATACTGATTATTTGTGAGAATTTCTGTTTTCCTGTTTCTTTATGAAAGCTCCTTATCCACACAAACAGGAAACCTTGTGGTAATCAGACTCCTCCCTTTTGTTAAAAACACTGATGCTGACTGCCTGGGAAGCAAAAACAAATCCATCCTGAGTTCAAAGGCATTTCTGCATTCCAGTTGTTTCTCTGACAATGCTATGTTACAGAGCAGCCAATTTCTTTTCAGATAGCAAGGCAGCAAACTGCACTTTACAAAAACCCACATACAAAACAAACAAAGCTTCTCATATCTGCTTCTGAAGAACAATGCCCTTACCTTAATAAACTGCTTACTTGTCCCATTAGCAGTGAACAGACCATATCATGCCTAACGAACACTGCAATTTTTTAATCAGTGCAGCTTAATGAAGCATTAGCTCCTTTCACACTCTCAGTCTCTGCAGCATAGGAAATATCTCAGCTTCAGCCTCCTCTCTAAGTCGATCCCCCTGCTCTCAGTCGGTATACGATGAGCACGTAACAGCAGGACTTCTCCATTGAGACTCATCTCATATCAATAAGAGCTTTCAGGATGACCCAAACCACAGATTACTTTACGTCTCAGTGGTACTTTGCGGACCTTATCTGGAGGCTGAAGAGCATTCCTTTTGCATATCACATTTCCAGATTGGCAAAAGATTTATTTTCAAGCGCTTACATTTGTAGTAAATTTCCAAGTAACAAACCTACAATAATAAACACACATATGCAACAACAGAGGACAGAATGCTCTACAGTTCAATATAAGAAGTCACAGGATAGAAACAGCAGAGAAAGGGAAACTATTATTTGAATCTAAAGACATGCACATTCATCTGTGTTTGCAGTGCTAAACATGACTTTGATGAAGCAGTACTACATTATTTAATAAGGTAAATTAAAGCATACGATTTTATCCACTCATGGGGCATCCAGAATGTACTCTAGTCTCCTTTTCTGTGAAATATCTGAGTTCTTAAACCTCAATCTATAGTCGGCATTGTCATTAATGAAAAAACAAGAAACCATGAAAACATGACATGTACAAGATGTATGTGGTTCCTAAAACTCAGCAGAAGAGCAATAAAATCACATATCATTGTCAATACTCAGCTTACGAATGTCACCACACTAAAATCCGTTCCAAATAAAGTTCTGGGTTGCCGACCCTAACAACACAGCCAACTCCAGTGTGTCGCAACATAGACTGTCACGTTATTATCCACATATGATGCTTTATATTTGAAAATGCACGTTATTTGTCACTGCTGCTTGCAAGCCTTTCTCTAGAAAAAACTAGTATTTTTGTCTCTTTCCCTATGGTTTTGTATAAAAACATTACAAAGCACTTTCTTATGGAAAGAAGCTCCTCTAAAAGAGCCAATAATTTGCAAAAGAATGCCCATCTCTTGCAGAAATTGTAAACAAAAAAACCCTGTATTAATTGACACTGCATGGCTGGATGATAAATTTCAGCACACTTTTTGGTTTGAATACGAATGACAAATTTCAGTTGTGAGCTATTTTACTGAAAACTAATTCTGAGATTTAAAAACTGATTTACTGAAAACTGAATTCCCTAAATACATACACTTGCACATATGGAGTTAAACACTGGAACATATGAATATTTTTGTATAGATACATGTTCCTGTTATAAGAAGTAATTTGGAAATTTGATTGAATACCGCAAAGAAAATTAAATCTTGTTCATTACTTCAAGATTAGCAATGTATTTAAAGAAAATGGAATTATTTGACAATACTTCCACAAATAATGGCTGTTCGGTGTCTTGAGTGACACTGAGCTTCCTTGGGCAGACTGTTTTGGTGCTCCTAACCTCACACACCAGGTGAACGGCACTGGTAGTCAGTCTAGTTTTATCTCTCCAAGTCACTGTCTCTGTATACATTCTATGACAGTCCTGACTGGCAAGATTTTACCATTATGTGATTTAAAAAAAAACCCAAACGAATGTTATCCACGTAGTCCTGCTGTTCTACTATGCTACTATTAAGTGCACAGGTATCTCCAGTTTATTCTTCACAATTTCTCTACAATTGCTCTGTTCCAACGCTGTTTCAGACTCTGCCCCTGCCCCAAGTGCCACACCACTGTTGAGCTGTGCATTTGTGATATATGCCAAGCTGTGCTTCCAATTCCTTTCCTCATAACTGATACCAACATGCCTCTGTAACCCTGAGGAGCTGCTCTGGCTTCATCATCAAACTGCAGTATTTTAAAAGGTGGTTTAGATTATGTGCAACTTTTCAGGATTTATTTGCTTCAGCTGCTTTTGTGCTCAACAGTTTCCTTCTGGGTTTCTTTCCCCCTTTTGTGCTTTAAATAAACAAACCTACTGAAATTGGCTGCATAAACTTGCTTAAACTGCTCCCTAGTAACTAAAGTGAAAAACTCTCTGATATCGTCCTTTAAATGTATCCTCAAATACACAAGGTTCTGACCAGCACATTGACATCGTCAAAGCATTTCAATAAAATTGTATTGAAAGCATCAGACCAGAGGTAGGTGCTTCTGACAATGGTTTACACCACCAGGAACAACTAAGCCTTATACTATCAAAAGGAACTTCTGAAGGAAAATGTTAAAAACTTCACATTTATAGTGCAATGAAATGGCCAAAGCCAATGACAGACCAGCCTCTGAAGCACTCACATTTGGAAAACATTTCACCTGAGACACAGAAGGGCATTCTGCCAAACAGTAATGATAACACTGAAAGCTGTAAGTAGCTATAACCACCTCCCCACTTCCCCAAAATATACCTGTTTACAGCTAGCAAACAATTAAAATAGTAATACCAGCGTAATCCCTGGGCACCTTGCAGAAATGGTAAGCTCAAAAATAGCCTCTGTAGCAAATCGTCATGTTTACTTCAGCCTTTAAACCTTCTTCATCTTCTTTTAAAGGCAAACTGGATTTTAGAAAGATTTTTTGATCATTACTTTTTAAATCTGTTTTTTTGTTTCAGAGAAATTAAATCAATATCCAGCCAAACCACACCAAATATCCAGCCAAACTATATAAACAAAACCAGCAAGGGGTGTCAGAGAAAAATACAATAAAAACAACAGCTCTGCGCACAAATTTCCTTTGGATAGGCTGCAACATATTCCTCAGACAATAATTAGAAAGATGTGCTGTTGTACCAAAAGCCTGTGTTATGCCCAGTGCTCCTGAATTACATTAGAACAGTTAGTGGCTTTATCTGACCTATTTATGTTCCCTCTGTTAATGGGCATAGCTGATTCCAGAGAAGACCTATGCAGACCATCTGTCAGAAAGACATTTAAAAAATGTTTGGAATGTATCAAAGGTAACAGTGAGTGCAATATTTAGGCAATTTTCCATCAAAAATAAGCCTTATTAGTAATTTTTAATGAGCTTTATTGAGAAAAATTTAAATACCATCTCAAATGCAGTATTTGATTGAGGAAAACACTCAACAGACTCATCATCCTACCCCAGACCCTGCAAATAAAGGAGGGAAATCTACAGTCACCAGCAAACTGATTGCATGATGATCATCCTACCCATAGTAACTCTACCATTGAATTGCTCCAAATAAAACTAAGTATTCTAACAGAGAGATAAATTGGGGCAGGGCAGTAAGTGCAGAGTGGTGCTGACTGAAACCTTATTAAAAATGGGAGCAGTTCTCTGACATGCATTCCAGTCTTGTCCTTCTTTGAAAATCATGTCTTCCCTTCCCTTCTTCAAAAAGCAATATGCCTGGCAAAACAATCATTTCCGGGAAGCAATGAACTCAGGGAGAGGAGAGCTTTCTATCTCACAAACACGGCAGACAGCACTGCAGTAACGCTAACCAGTTCAATATGACCAACAGATTTCAATCTGCAGAGCTAAAAATTAACTTCTATTCACACAAGCTTAAAAAAACAAAACTTTTTCAACAATTAGTTTCTTCTTTTGTACTTTTATATATACACATTCATGTAACAGCTTTTACATATTTCATGCATACAAACTCTGTCTGAAAACCTAGCCTTTTATCTCTCTCTTCGTAATTTTCATGAAAAGAGGGTTAAACTTTTGCTACTCATGCCTTCAGATTTGGCCTAAAACTGCATGCACAGGTAAATCCATGCCTGTAACCAGCATTTGTGAAAATAAAGGGAGAGATGAAAGTTTACCAGAACAAGTATAGGGCTGCTTACACACACCTGAACTACAAAAAGGCATTCTTTTCAGGAATACCAAGTACATCCGATTGTACCAGCCTTTTGGCCAACGACTAGTACTCTGAAATCCAACGACGGAAACAGACTTAACGTTCATTTGAATGCAGTCAACATCATACAAAAGGCTTTCAAACAACTGCAGCTTACTGCAAGCTGACCCATCTAGTTTGTCCTTAATTCTGTATTAAGAACATAATAATATATAATAACATGTTATATTTTATAATATACATAATATATAATAATAACATACACAATACACAATAACATAATTTTATATAACACACAATTCTGCATTTGTGGTTTTGTTATTCCTGTTTCTAAATTTGAGTGAAGTGCTGCCTCAGTTTAAAACAGGTCTACCGATTTAGCTTAAGTTAGTTAAGAGTACTCAGATTTCTAATTCAAAATTCCATAATTTTCAATTGCCCTCTCTCCTCCTGAATTAATTCCATGTCTCGCAAGTATATAATTTTTAAAGTTCCATTTTGCTTACCACGTTGACCTATGGGAAAGCTCTTCATGCCCTGGAAACAGACAGCTCTGTTACAGTGTGAGCCACATAGGGATGCAAGCCGATTTGGGTGTGTCAGTGATAAACAAGTATGGACAGTGATTGCATGGAACAACTGGTTGCATTAGAGTCACAGAATTTAAAACCAGAAGAAACAGCGATGATCTAATCTGACCTCCTGCATAACACAGGCTGGATAACCCCACCTAGCAATTATCTGCCTCTGTGACAAGTTTGATATGGTAACTCACCAACACTGGTTTTGCCAGATCCATTTTGAAACATTCACCTACAATGCTAATTTGAAGCATGCTGCATCAGGCAGATTCTGCACCTCCCAAACTCTCCCCAGAAGACGGAGGGATGTCCTCCTCTGGATCCAGAGATTACTGCCCCACGCTACCACCCCAGGGCTGTGCTGACGGAGCAGTCCCTCACCAACTTGCACAAAGCAGCCGAATCAGCCCACCCTCGAGCAGAGCAGTTGTCTGCGTAGTGCCTCACGGAGTGCACGCAGTGGACGCAGCACCCAGGCATCAGCACCAACAGTTGCAGCTGCCGAGCCAGCAGCTCTCCAGACAGCAGACAAAGCCAAATGCACTGTTTTAGCTCAAAGACTTGCACCCCGCCTTAGGATGAACACCTGGGGATGGCCCAAGGCAGTTCTATTCCACGACTTCAGTGGGCTTCCACAAGTCTTGTGAGAGCAAGGCGTCCCACAGTTGTACCACCTAAATGAAACACCCCGAGCGACACATTTCTTCAACTTCTAGTTGTTTTTGGCATTGTCAAATAAATTATTCAGATATACCAGTGGACACTTACCCTTTCAACACTAACATTTTAGTGAAATTTACATTGCAGGTATGTTTTGTAAGTACAAAGACATTTTTGTGTCACAGAGGCAAAGCCAATTACATAGACAAGATAAAATTATTTCAATTTTCACATTTTTCATTAAATTAGGTTTTGTACATAACTAAACCGATATATGATTATTTCAACCAATTTGTTTTACAGTCTGAGCCCATATACAGAGAGAAATAGATTTAAAATTGAGATTTAAATTCTGAATTTTAAATTTAATTTTTAAATATTTCTTTCTTTAGAAGACAGGATTTTCCAATGAATTAATTTAACTGTTATATTTTACAAATCTACAAGATTTTTAAAGCTTGCTTTTTTTTTTTTTAAATTTAATACATTCCTGATACTCACGGGCATTCAAACACAGAGAAACACTGAATCACAGAATGGTAGGGGTTGGAAGGGACCTCTGGGAATCACCTAGTCCAACCCCCTGCCAAAGCAGGGTCACCTACAGGAGGCTGCACAGGACCGCGTCCAGGCTGGTTTTGAGTGTCTCCAGAGAAGGAGACTCCACAACCTCCCTGGGCAGCCTGTTCCAGGGCTCCATCACCCTCAGAGGGAAGAAGTTCTTCCCCATGGTCAGCTGGAACTTCCTGTGCTTCAGTTTGTGCCCATTGCCCCTTGTCCTATCACTGGGCACCACTGAGAAGAGTCTGGCCCCGTTCTCTTGATACCCACCCTTAAGATATTGATAAGTATTTATTAGGTCCCCTCTCAGCCTTCTCTTCTTTAGGCTGAACAAGCCCAGCTCCCTCAGCATCTCCTCACAGGAGAGATGCTCCAGTCCCCTCATCATCCTCATAGCCCTCCGCTGGACTCTCTCCAGTAGCTCCTCGTCTTTCTTGAACTGGGGAGCCCAGAACTGGACACAGTACTCCAGATGAGGCCTCACTAGGGCAGAGTAGAGGGGGAGGAGAACCTCCCTCGACCTGCTGGCCACACTCCTCTTGATGCATCCCCTGATCCCATTGGACTTGTTGGCAGCCAGGGCACACTGCTGGCTCATGGTCAACCTGTCGTCCACCAGGACATCCAGGTCCCTCTCTGCAGAGCTGCTTTCCAGCAGGTCCGCCCCAAGCCTGTACTGGTGCATGGGGTTGTTCCTCCCGAGGTGCAGGACCCTGCACTTGCCCTTGTTGAATTTCATCAGGTTCCTCTGCATCCAACTTTCCAGCCTGTTCAGGTCTCGCTGAATGGCAGCACAGCCTTCTGGTGTATCCACCACTCCTCCCAGTTTCGTGTCATCAGGCAACTTGCTGAGGGTGCACTCTGTCCCTTCATCCTGGCCACTGATGAAGAAGTTGAACAAGACTGGGCCGAGTACTGACCTCTGGGGAGCACCTGGGGAACACTTCTCATGACTCAAAACAAAAGAAGACAGCCAAAGTGGTCTACCTCAGAAATCTATCTTCAAGTTAACTATCTCTCCCAGCCTTTCAAGTGCAGTAGTAATTAGGAGAGTAAGCAACAGACAAAAAGCTTTTGCATACTGTATCTATATTCCTAGTTATTTCACACAATAAAAACTGTTTGGAACAGCTGCAGCACTACAAAGTGCTTGGAATGTGGAGACAAAACAGCTGAAGGACGAGTAGAGTTAGAAAATCCACAGTGCTGTAACTGCACTTTTCAACTCTGTGCGCCTTCTTCTTCTGCCTCCTCAGATAATAATAGGTTAACTGTATGGTTAAAGAAAAGGGCTTTTTTTATGTTGGTTTTTTTTTCCTGTTGCTATATGAGCTAATAAGTTAGCGACTATATTCATTTCTGCTTCATTTATCACTAAGACAACCACCATTCAAGTACTAAAAGCAGAGGTATTTCTACAATATATGGAACAAACCCACCATCTGCTTTTCATGTTCCAGGTTTTCTTTTTGAGTTACACATATGATCTAGATGTTTAACACTGACACAAAAATGCAGAGATAATATCCTTAACAAAATACAAGGGGTCTTCTATTTTACTGATGCTTAGGCATGTTTTTTGGGAGCTTCCAACCTGACACCCATCATACTGAGGGACACAGTATTTCAGGTCTCTGTATTCTGGAGACACTTGTGGCCTAATCCCTATTGAACATCAGACTCAGTCCGTCGTAACTTTCTGAGAACACTTTCAGCATTTAGTAGAGACATGTTCAATTCATAATTGTATAAGAACTACAAGCGTATAAACTCAAGACAACTGCTGTGTTTGTTCTTTTCCAAAGACAGTAATCCCTTAGGGTAAACTCTGTCAGCACAAAACATTTTATGCAGGAATACTATTTTCTTACTTTTAATTTTTATATAAAAATATGGAGACAGAGTGCAAGAGCATGTAATCCTTAAGCAAACAGAGATGTGGTTTTATAGGCTAACAGGTAGTATGGCTTGCGGGAGAAGTTTCCAGCAGAATGCTCTGATCACAGGTCATTGATTTAATTGTAAAGAGCTATCCAAGTATTATTCAAGCTTCTCATTTTTTTAATCCTATTAAGTTGTACTGACTCCATACTCACACTGTTTTCCACATTTCAGATGGGGAAATAGTTTTAAACAGATGCATGGTTGAAAAAGCAAGGTTGTGTGGATTTCAGTATCGCCATCTTAATCACAAAAAAGATGTGTTTTGGTGTTCAGAAAACTTGGCAAATAACAGCTCTTGGATTGCAGTTTTTGTTTAGCATTGGGTAAACTAGGTAAGGTGGATTATAGCAGACGATTGCAGGGGTTTAGCTCAGCTGCTGTGAAAACAACCTTGTCTCCTTTCCATTAGGAATTTATGATGAAATATGAAAACATTTCTTGTTGTAACAAAAACTACAGCTGTATCCCTTCCGTACTGTGAAAGGAGGGCAGAAGGCCCGGCCAACGGCGCTGACTCCCACTGCCAGGAAGGGTTAGACAGTGCAGCTGAAGCAGTTCTTCCCCTAGCCAACCTCTCTGATTACCTCCAGAATATACACCTCTTCCTGAGCCACGGCAGCTCACAGCCATCGCCACCGAGCGTCAATCATTCCCAGCTTCTGGCTGCATCACTGGGTAACAACGCAAACGACGTGGCTGAGAAGCCCAGTTGATGTCCAGCTGGGCCAGACCTCGTACAGACAAAAACAACCTCAGAAAGGTGGTAGCAGCAGCTGGACAGTCTCAGCCATGAAAACTCACTATGCCTGAAAGCATGACTGAGACCTCAAGATAACCTCTTTTAAAAATGGTTTTGACTTTCCCTCAAGAGGTTTACATAGTCTATGTGCAGATATATATCTACTATATGCATATATAGTAAGAGCAGATCACATAATCTACTCAGGTGTGAGATAACAAAAAAAGTAATTAAGTGAATTTTACACTTCCATTTTTCAGTATCAGATGTGATTCTTAACACTCCTTATTTACTATATAAGCATCAGAGAGGTAATGGATTCTAGTCTAAATTTAAGCCTAAGTAATCTGTCACCCAAAACTACTGTCACTCAAAAATATTTTCCCATTACAAACAGCCCCATTTCAGAGTCAATCTCTCACTGGTGTCACAAAATTATTCCCTTTTACACTGTTATATGAGTACAATTACTATTACAGAAAGATGTCCCCAGCAATTTTCGTCTTATGTTGCCTCAAAACTTTCTTCAGCATTATTTCAGTACTTCCACCCATGTAAAACAGATTTGTCTGCACATGCACTAAACTTAACACTGATATGCACCCTGGTTTCTGAACACATTTCCTCCAACTAGCAGCCATATTAACCTTACTTCAGAATATTTTAATAAACAAGTATTTACAGAATCATGTCCCCCTGCTATCACTATCCTTCATCTGAACAACCTCACATCCTGAGTTTGGAAAGTAAACGATTTTTCTAAAGCTCTTTGACAAAATTAACCCCTATTGCTCTTTTCTTTTATTATTAACCAGTTCTCTTTTACAACATCCCCAGCAGTGTCTGGTAAAATCTTTATTAATAGTAAAAGCAGCTCCTCAGATTAATATGCATCAAAGGTAATATTTCATCATAACTTTAGCCCTTTAAAATAATATCACAGAATGACGGAATGGTTGAGGATGGAGGGGACCCCCAGAGGTCATCCGGTCCAATTGCCTGCTCAAGCAGGGTCATCTGGACCTGGTTGCCCAGGATTGTGTCCAGATGGCTTTTGAACATCTCCAGGGATGGAGACTCCACAACCTCTGTGGGCAACCTGTGTCAGTGTTTGGTCGCCCTGTGGTGGGTTGACCCTGGCTGGACACCAGGTGCCCACCAAAGCCGCTCCATCACTACCCTCCTCAGCTGGACAGGGGAGAGAAAATACAACGAAAGGCTCATGGGTCGAGAGAGGGACAGGGAAATCACTCAGTAATTGCTGTCATGGGCAAAACAGAATCAGCTTGGGGAAAATCAATTTACTGCCAATCAAAAGTGAGAGTAAACTAATGAGAAATAAAAACAAATCTAAAAAACACCTTTCTCCCACTTCCTGGGCTCAGCTTCACTCCTGGCTCCTCTGCCTCCTCCCCCTGCCAAGGGGGACGGGGAATGGGGGTTACAGTCAGTTCATCACACATTGTCTCTGCCGCTCCTTCCTCCTCAGCGGGAGGACTCACAGAATCACACAGAATCACAGAATGTTTGGGGTTGGAAAAGACCTCTGTGGGTCATCTATCCAACCCTCCTGCCGAAGCAGGGTCACCTACGAGAATCAAATTTTCTTTCAGTTGCCATAAACTGTGCAGCAGGATCCATGGCTGTTGCGTTAGGCCACCTCCCATACGCAAGGTGCGGTGACGCTGAATGCCAAACTGTGCAATCCCTCCGAGTGGGCTTGGTTTCTGATGTGTGTTTCCGTTTTCCAACCCCCCTGCCGAAGCAGGGTCACCTACAGGAGGCTGCACAGGACCTTGTCCAGGCGGGTCTTGAATATCTCCAGAGAAGGAGACTCCACCACCTCCCTGGGCAGCCTGTTCCAGTGCTCCGTCACCCTCAGAGGGAAGAAGTTCTTCCTCATGTTCAGAC